>FWPU01001308.1_pt1 | contig 76040 bp, 58 predicted proteins | sample 2228361 | NCBI WGS metagenome assembly FWPU01 (sample SAMEA103939777, study PRJEB20133) | metagenome | reverse complement strand
TCTCCGACGGCACCGAGATCCTTTCGGACAGCGTGGTCTCGAATGCCGATGTTTGGAAGCTGTATGGCACGCTGGTGAAGCCGGAACACATCCGGCCGGGGCGGTTGGAGTGGGCGCAAGGCTTCGAGCCCACGCCGGGTATTTTGACCTTGTATCTCAGCGTAAAGAAAGAGGCGATTCCGGAAGGCACACACCCGATCGAGTTTTATGTTCGCAACCTGCATGATGTGCAGGGCGGGAACTTCATGGTTTACTTCCCGTCCCTGGAGGATCCGAGCATAGCGCCCCCTGGCGCGCACTCCGTCACGATCATGGGGTCCACCAAGCTCGACTGGCCTCGGCCTCATGAGCGGTTCTACAAGTCGGAGGCGTATGCGAGGAGGAAGGAGGAGGAGGCGCAGAAGGCCCTGGACTGGCTGGAGGAAAACTATTTGCCGAAGTTGAAGCAGAACATCATCAGCCTGGATGTCGGCACACCGTCGACGATTGAACGGTACACGCTGAAGTACAAGGGGAACATCGGTGGGCCGAAGGTCAATACAAGGCAGTCCTTCTTCAGGCGGTTGAAGGCCAGGAGCGAGTGGAAGAATCTCTATTGCGTTGGCGATTCGACGGCGATGGGGGAAGGCGTTGTTTCCGTGACGATGTCCGGCGTGGGGGCGGCGAACCGGGTTTTGAAGGACAAGGGATTGCCGGTGTACAGGCCTCGGGCCTTTTCCAGAGAATACGTCAACATGGTCTCTGGGAAGCCCTGGGTGCCGAGCCCCGATCCCAACGAACCGATTACGGTGGCTTCGGCCAGACGAATCGGCAGAGACTGCCAGCACTGCGAGAAGCCGGGATGCCGCGACGCCTGTCCGGCAAACATAGAGGCAAGCCAGTTCGCCCGGCGCATCGAGTCTGGAAATTTCGCTGGCGCGGCAAGAGTCCTTCGGGAGCTCAATCCTCTGTCGGAAGTCTGCGGCTACATTTGTCCGGCCGAGCGGTTGTGCGAGAAGCGCTGCAGCAGGCTGGACTTCGACGGCAGGCCGGTGAGAATTCGAGAACTGCACGCATGGGTTTGCGGACACGTGTCAAGGTTCGACGGGTGGGATCGCACCGTGCCTGCCCCGAACGGCCGCAAGGTTGCAATTGTGGGCGCCGGACCGGCAGGGCTGACCTGCGGCCATTACCTGGCCCGTCTCGGCTACCAGGTGGACATCTTGGAAAAGGGCGAGAAGCCGGGCGGAATGTTGACTCACGCGGTTCCCGAGTTTCGCTTGCCAGGGGAGGTCGTAACGCGCGAAATCGACGGCCTGTCCGTGCCGGGGATGAGGTACGCCTATGGCAAGGCCTTGGGCCGAGACTTTTCTGTTGGAGATTTGGAAGCGGCGTATGATGCCGTTTTCCTGGCCGTAGGACTTTGGTCGGGGCGAATTCTCGAAATACCCGGCTTGGAGGCTGCGAAGGCCATGGATGCCCTGGGCTTCCTCCGGTCTTGTCGGGGGAGAGGGATAGGGAAGATCGGAGCGAATGTGATCGTGATCGGGGGGGGCAGCGTGGCCTCGGACGCAGCCGTATCTGCCCTGCGCGGCGGAGCCAAGAGAGTGATTCTTGTTTGTCTCGAAGGCCCGGAGGAGATGCCGTGCCTGAGGAGTGAGAAGGCGGAGATGAAAAGGTTGGGAATCGAGATCGAGAATGGATGGGGGCCGAAAAGCGCTGTCTCGGGTTCAAGAATATCGTTTGTGCGCTGTACCCGTGTGTTCGATGACCAGGGGGCATTCCGCCCCATGTTCGACGAGTCCACAACGATGGAGCTGGATTTCGATCAGGTGATCATGGCCGTTGGCCAGCAGGCGGAGCCGGACCTTGCAGCGTATTTGAGAGAGGAATTCGGGGCGGAAGACGGCTTGAAAGTCGATGCAGAGACGATGCAGGTCATCGGGCGGAGCAAAGTGTTTGCCGGAGGCGACATCGTGCGGGGCGCCGGGACAGTTGTAGAAGCCGTAGCCGATGGCCGCCGGGCGGCGGTGGCGATCGACCGACGACTGGCGGAGAGGCCGCTTGCCTAGGGATTCGTCTCCTCGGCGATGTTCTCCGTCTCTCCAAAGCGGGTCGTGCGATTGCTCGCCTGTTCCCTGCGAGGGGAGGGGAATCGGGAGCGGTCAGGGATCGAGTCCCAGGGCGGGCTTTCCGGGGGAGAGGCATTCTTCGCCGGCTCTGGTTCCTGGCCAGTCTGATGCAGAACGGAGAGAAAGATGGGCGATCCGTATGATGTGGTGATCATCGGTGGCGGGATTGCCGGCCTTTGCACCGGGCTCTACCTGCAGAAGATGGGGAAGAAATCCGTGATCCTGGAGCACGGAAACCAGGTGGGCGGCAACATGTCCGGGATCTGGCGCAAGGGGTTCTACTTCGACTGTGGCGACCAGTCCACGGAAGACGTCGGAATTCTGTTTCCGATCCTGAAAGAGTTGGACCTTTACGATCCGGACGACTGGATCCGGGCAAGGTTCCGTTATGTGACGCCCGATTGCGACGTCATGATGTACGACTATGACCAGATGCGAGAGGACTTCAAGAAGGCCTTTCCGGGGTCGAGAGCGCAGCTGGACAAGTGGTTCGATTTCATCAAGCCCCGATGCGAGTCCATGCGGAAAATGATGGGAAGTGGCCCTTTCAATCTGCTGCTCGACGGGAAGGACAAGGTAAGAGCGAATCTGAGGATGCTGATCCATTCGGCCGCCATGGGCCCGTTGGGCATGAAGATGATGACCATGACGGGTGAGGAGAAGGCCCTGGAATGTTTTCCCGACGAGCCGAGGCTCTCCTACCTGTTCGGCGTCGGGGGGGCTCAAAACATGCTCCTCATGATGCACCTGACCTTCTGGTATACGTACGTCCACGACTACTGGTACCCGCGGGCAGGGCTTCAGGGGTTCTTGAACAAGCTTGCGAACGCCTACCAGGAGCGGGGCGGGGAAATTCACCTCGGGGCGACGGTGGACAAGGTGATCACCTCGGGCCCATGGGTAAGGGGCGTAGAGACCGCGCAGGGGGAGCGGTTCCGTGCGAAACATTACGTCAACACTGGCAATCCGAAACGCCTGATCAACCACATGTTGGACGACAACCGAAGGTGGCCCTACCGTGACCGACAGATCATCACGGCAGCGCCTGTTTCCGTGTCGATCTGTTCCGTTTTTCTCGGGCTGGACATGGATGCCGAGGAGCTCAAGAGATACGTGAAGGATCATCACACCCTGTACTGGCGCAGCTACGAGAGCGTCGCCTCGGATATGTACGACCCGAATGCGCACAAGAAGGGCTGGGCCATGATAAGCGCGCCCTCTCTCCATTTGCCTCACTTGGCGCCGAAGGGAAAAAGCTCTCTCAACATCCAGGTGAACACCTCCTACCACTGGCAGAACGGGTGGGCCACGGGAACGGACGACCCCTTTGTACGGACACCGCAGTACCGCAAGCTCAAGAACATAGTTTTAGAAGACATTATTCGTTTGGCCGAACACATCATTCCGGGGCTTTCGGGGAGAATTGTGTACAAAGAGATGGCCACGCCCCGGTCCTTCTCCCGATGGACGCTGAACCCGGAGGGAGCCATCATGGGGTGGACCTATGACTCTCTCAGATGCCATATGGCGAAGAGATACGCCAGGTTTTGCACTCCGTATCGGAACCTGTTCTTGGCCGGACAGTATGCCACATGGCCGGCGGGGGTGGTGTTTTCTGCCTTGTCCGGAAGGATCGTGTCCAGGGGGATCTACGGGGGCTTTTGGCGGCAGCTTGTCTAGTGAGGGAGTGGCCGTGAGGTTTGACGGAGCGCTTGGGAACATGATAGCTGTACAAACCCGGTGTAAGGAACGCTAGGCTTGGGAGGGACCCGGATGGGGCATGCAAGAGGGGTCCCCGGAACGAGCGGCGAGGAGCATCCTCCATGAAGAAAAGCGAGCGTGTCAAGCTGATTCAGGATTACTTCAACCTCATGGGGAAGACCTATATCATCCTCTTGAGCAGTCTGGACGAGGTCCACGGAAGTCCGCTCTCTATGAACGAAAAGGTGGTGATGCAGGTCCTCGACGAGAATCCGATTTCGATCAAGGAAGTCTCCATGAGGACGGGGCTTGCCCTGTCGACGCTGACGAATGTGTTGGACAAGATGGAGGAGAAGCGCCTGGTGAAAAGGCGTCACTCTCGGACGGATCGGCGGAGAGTCAAAATCGAGCTGGCGGGGGCTGGCCGTCGATTACAGGCAAGGTTTAATGATCTGATCCAGCAGATCTCTTCGACGTGGCTGGAAAGGCTGCCGGAGGAGGATCAAAGGAATTTCACGTCGGCACTGGAAAAGACGGGGTTCTTCCTGTCGGTGGACAGTGAGGATTTTCAAGACGGGCTCAGCTCGCTGATCGAGCCTCTGGAAATAACGCTTGCCAAGCAGTTCAGGAGGAAGTGATCGCGGAGAACAGGTGGGGGGAGGAAACATGAAAAAGGGGAAACCGACGAAGCTCTTCGAACCGATCAGGGTGGGAAACCTGGAACTCAGAAACCGGATCAAGATGCCTGCCATGGCGATTGCCATGGGGCAAGAGGGACATATGTCCGAGGCCGCCAAGGCGTTCTATGTCGAGCGGGCCAAGGGCGGCGTGGCGCTGATGGGGGTAAGCTGCACGGCTACGCGGCTGATTGAGGACCCCATGCTGGGGCTTTACGACGATCGTTTCATTCCGGGCTTGCGGGACCTGGTGGAAGCCGTGCGGCCATACGGGGCGAGGTTGTATGCCCAGATGGGCGTCGGGTACAGCTGGGCTTTTGGAAACGGGCCTGTGCAATTGGTGAGTCCTTCGGGGATCACATGCTGGGGCCGGCCGGGAACGCCTTTCCGAATGGGAGGACCTCTGGAGCCGACGATGCCGAAAGAGCTCACGGTCGAGGAGATCGCGGAGATCGTCGAGGCGTACGGCGACGGCGCGCGGCGGGCCAGGGAGGCGGGATTCGATGCGGTGGAAGTCATCGCGGCCGTCGGTTATGTGATTGCGCAATTCCTCTCGCCGGCAACGAACAAGCGGCAGGATCAGTATGGCGGCAGTCTGGAGAACAGGATGCGCTTTCTTCTCGAAATCATCGCCAATATCCGAAAGAAGACCGGAGGCGATTTCCCGATTCTTTGCCGCATCAGTGGGGCCGACCTCCTGGATGGGAAGGGATACGGCCTGGAAGACACGAAGAAGATGGCCCCCATGCTGGAAGAGGCGGGCGTGCAAGAGATCGACGTAATGGCCGGCTGGCACAATGCCAGCGTTGCGATGATCCAGACTCAGGTGCCCCAGGGTTCCTGGGTGTACCTGGCAGAAGGAGTCAAGAGCGTCGTCAAGATTCCCGTGGCGGCGGGCACCCAGATCCAGGACGTCGAGGTCGCCGAACGGGTGGTGGCCGAAGGGCGGGCGGACATGGTGTACATGGCCCGGGCCCTGGTCGCCGACCCGCAGCTTCCGATCAAGGCGCAGACAGGCAGGCTCGACGACATCCGGCCTTGCATGAACTGCTGCCGATGCATGGCGGCCTCCGACAACCCGCCTGTGCATTGCACGGTGAATGCCCGGATGGGCAGAGAGTGGAAGTATCCGGAGGAACGGCCGGCAAGAACCAACAAACGTGTTCTCGTGGTCGGAGGCGGGCCTGGGGGCATGGAAGCTGCGCGTGTCGCGACCCTGCGGGGGCACCGCGTCACCCTTTGCGAGCAGAGGCCGAGACTGGGGGGCGCCATGCTCTTGAGCTCGATTACGAACCCCCGGATCGGCCCGGTGCTCAGGTATATGACCAGGGAAGTGGAGAAGTTGTCGATCGACGTGAGGCTCAACACAACCGTGACGCCCGAGCTCATCAGACAGGTCAATCCCGATGTGCTCGTGGTGGCGGTGGGGGGCAAGGCGGCTCCCCTGGATGTGCCGGGGATCGAGAAGGATATCGTCCTGAGCCGAAGCGATGCCGAGTCCATTCTCGGAGGACGGGTTCCGATGAGAGGCGGGCTCTTGCGCAGACTTCTCTCTTTGGGCGCGGCCTTGTTTGTCCGGCTCTTCTACCACCCGAAGCTCTTGCGGCGTCTGTTACGGCTTCCTTTCCCTTTCCAGAAACGAGTGGTCATTCTGGGGGGTGGCTTCGCTGGAGTGGAGCTCGGTGAGACTCTGGTGGAGAGTGGGAAGCGGGTGTCTATTGTGGAACGCTCCGACCGGATGGGAAAGGACATTGACATCATCCACCGATGGGTGTTCCTGAAGAGGCTCAAGGAGGCCGGTGCTCAACTTCTCACCAAGACGGACGTTGTCGAGATAACCGACAGGGGGGTCAAAGTCAACCGGGAAGGCGAAGCCCAGTTCATCGAAGCAGACACCGTGGTGCCCATCAACATCACGGTGAACAGAGAACTGGCCGACGCGTTTCAAGGGAAGATCGGGCAGGTCTTTGTCGTCGGCGATTGCGGGGAGCCTGCCAAGCTTCAGGAAGCGATAACCGCCGGGTTTGTCGCCGGTCAGGAGATTTGACGGGCTCAGCGGGTTTTGGCACGCGAGAGGTCTCGTTGCCTTTTCCCGGGCCCTCTCCCGAATTTTCATGGGGGAGGGCGACGGATTGTGCGCGGCTGCCTTCCGTCTCGAAGGCAGAAGGAAGACTCAGGGCTGACGGGGAATCGAGGAGTGTTGGCAAGGATGTCCGAAGGAAGGGTAGCAATCTGCCTGTGAGGCAGGGGAGGAAGGAAACGTCCAGGCCCGTGGCGTCTGACCATGGTCCCGGAGGCCTCGAAGTGCATCTCGCAGCGGACAAGGAGAGGTCAAAGGCTTGAAGCGCGGCGGCGCAGAAAGGGCGCAAGAGAAAATGCCGAAAAAACTCATTGCCAGGCCGGCTCTGTGTGTGAACTGCAGGACCTGTGAGATGGCCTGCTCGCTCGAGAAGAGCGGCATGTTCAGTCCGGCCAAGGCGAGAATCTGGATCCACAGGAACCAGAAGGGACTGGACGTGCCGATGATCTGCAGACACTGTCTTGAGCCTCCTTGCGAAAAAGCGTGTCCAGTGGCGGAGGACAAACCCATCCGGAGGGATAGAGAGACAGGGATCGTCCGCGCGATGGGCAGGAACTGCATCGGGTGCTATGAATGCGTGGCGGCGTGTCCCTTCGGTGCCATGCGCATCGACGTGCTCACGGATCAGGTTGTCAAGTGTGACCTGTGCGACGGGGATCCGGAGTGTGTAAAGTGGTGCCCGACCGGGGCGATTCAGTACGTGGACACGAAAGCGATCGGCGCGGTGACGTCCCAGAACAAGATCTGAATTCTTTATTCTGATGACGGGGGGCGACGGGATGCACGGGTGGGCAGGATCCCTGCTGCGCGTCAACTTGACGGATCACAGCATACGGAAGGAGGAGTATCCCGACCCCCTCAGGCAAAACTTCGTCGGGGGCAGGGGCGTGAACTCGCGACTTCTGTTCGACGAGGTTCAACCGGGCATCGATCCCTTGGGGCCGGAAAACAAGCTCTTTTTCGGCACTTCTCCGCTGACCGGGACAGGTCTGGTGACTTCCGGAAGGATCCATGTGACTTCCAAGTCGCCTCTGACGGGTATTTTGGGGGATTCGAACGCAGGCGGGCATTTCGGCCCTGAAGTGAAATGGGCCGGGTACGACCATATCATCGTGGAGGGGGCCTCAGAGAGGCCGGTGTACTTGTGGATCGATGACGACCGTGTGGAAATCAGGGATGCCCGACATCTTTGGGGGAGAGTGATTTCGGACACGTACACGATGTTGCGGGAGGAGCTGGGTGACCCTCGCATCCGGATCGCCGCCATTGGCCCTGGAGGTGAAAACCTTGTCCGTTTCGCCTCCTTGATGACCGATTACGGCAACGCCTGTGGAAAAACCGGCATGGGAACCGTGATGGGGTCGAAACGTCTCAAGGCGGTGGCGGTTCGGGGGGCGAAAGGGTTCGCCGTGGCGCATCCGCAGCGGTTCAAGGCGATCGCACGAGACTGGGTGTCCAAGATCAGGAACGGACCGGGTTACAAGAACTTCTCCAGGTTCGGGACGCTGATGTATTTGACCCAGTACCATTCGCAGGGAAGGTCGGTTGCCCGTAACGCCCAGTTGACGGCCGACATCGACTACATCGAGAGGTACAGTGCTGAGAGCATGATGAAGCACATGACGAGGAACCTCGCGTGCCTCGGCTGCCCGATACACTGTAAACATGAGTTCAAGATCAGAAAGGGCGCCTATGCAGGGGAAAAGGGTCATGGGACGGAATTCTGCATCATGAGCGCCCACGGCCCTTCCTGTGGCAATGCGGATGAGGCGGCCCTGCTCAAGATCAACAATATTTGCAACGAGTACGGAATTTGCGGCGATACGTCAGGGGCTGTCGTCGCGGCGGCCTTCGAGTGGTATCAGCGAGGAATCCTCACAAAGGGGGATACCGATGGAATGGCTCTGACGTGGGGAGACACGAATGCCCACATCGAGCTTCTGATGAAAGTGATCAGACGAGAGGGAGTGGGAGACCTTCTTGCGGAAGGTTCGGCCATCGCCGCGAAGAAGATCGGAAGGGGGGCCGAGAGGTGCATTTCCCACGCCAAGGGGAGCGACATCGACCAGGTGGACATCCGAACGCTCAAAGGATGTGCCCTTTCGGATGCAGTTTCCAGCCGCGGGGCGGATCCGCAGCGGGGCTGGCCGGGAGTCGAGTTTTATCCCATGAAGCCGCAGACGGCGAAAAGGCTCTTCGGCAGCGAAGAGGCGGCGAACCCCAGGTCCTATGAGGGGAAGGGCGAACTGGTCCATTTCTATGCAACCCTGTGCACGATGTGCGATGTCCTGGGGATCTGCAAGTTCTCGAGTGCGTGGTTCGGCACGGCCATTGGGCTGAAGGAAATGGCGGAGTTGCTTTCGGCCGCCACCGGGGTGGACTTCGACGAAAAGAGGATGAAGGAGACCGCAGCCAGGATCAACAACGTGGAAAGAGCGTTTCTTGTGCGGGAGGGAATCACGCGGAAGGACGATACGATTCATGGTCGGGCCATGGAGGAGCCTGTCCCTTCAGGCCCTTACAAGGGCGAGCGTCTGGATCGGGAGGGAATGGACAGGATGTTGGATGACTATTATCGCGTTGTCGGATGGGATCGAGAGACGGGGGTGCCGACCCGAAAAACACTCGAGGATCTAGGTCTGTCGGACGTTGCGGACGAACTGGCGAAAAGGGGGAAATACCGATAGGGTCCGTCGTCCGATCGGCGCAGGTTGCGTCGGCGGACTCGGGTCCAAGTCTGGTCGTGGGAGAGAGGGGCGGCGGTGAACCCGGGAGGACAATCGGGGTCGAGGGGTGCCCAGGGGACGGAGCTCGTGTTCTCTGAGGCAGGAACCATGACACGGCGGCATGGCCGTGAAGGACAGGAAGGGCGGGAGGCGTGATGAAAGATGACGTTCGAGAGACGGTGGAAGTGTATTTTCGGCTCGTCAACGAAGAGAAGTTCGATAGATTTTTCGAACTCTTCGACTCAAGCGTTGAGTTTCACGGACCCTTCAACTTCAGAGCTCGCGGCCTGGAGAACGTCAAGCCGTTCTATCTGCGGGTCCCAACGTATTATCCGGAACACTTGGACACGCCGGAGGAAATCCTCGTGTGCGGAAACAGGGCGGCTGTATTGATTGATTTCAAGGGGAGGACGAAAGAGGGGACAGCCGTGGCCTTCAAGGCAACGGACTGGTTCCGTATCGAGGGCGGGAAGATCAAGAGCTTGAACATTTTCCTTGACAGTCACACCCTTGCGAAGGTCGTTTCGGGCAAGCGGAGACAGAAAGCGGAGGGCCAGGAAGGACAAGGCCAGTAGGAAAGGGTGAAAAATTCCATCCAGGGCTGGTTGTCGGGAGAGGCGCGGTCAGCCGCTGGATGCTCCTCGAGAGAGAGGGAATCATGGACAAGAAGATTCAGGCTTTGCTGGATCGCACAGAGATCATAGAGACCCAGACGCGATACGCAACCGGCGTCGACAGGCGTGACCGGGAATTGTACCGCTCCTGCTTCACGGACGAAATTGAATTGGACATGTCGGAGATGGGTATGGGCGACCCCGCGAGGATACCGGCCGACGTTTGGGCCGAGCAGGTCATGACGCTGGTCAGTGCCTTCAAGTCTACTCAGCACATCATCACCAACCACACGATCACCCTGGAGGGGGACAAGGCGAACTGCACCGCGTACCTGCAGGCGCAGCATTACAACCCGGAGCATATGTACACAGTTGGAGGATACTATAGCAATACGCTGGTGAGAACGCCAGAAGGTTGGAAGATCTCGAAACTGAAGCTCACGCCCCTGTGGACCCAGAACACGTAGAAAAGAGAGATGCCGCCAAGGTCGTGTTCGCGTGAACGAAGCAGGGCGTTTCGTACGCGGCTCGGGGGCCTGACGGGACCGTGACGGTCAGCCCGGATCCGGCGGGCGGGGCTGCACGGGGAACGAGTGCGGGGGATCGAGCAAGCCGAGGCCCGGAAGGTTTTGCGGGAGCGGTTGCAGAAATGCCGCGCGGAAAAAATCCGCGACGAGAGGAAGGGCAAGCGGGTTGGGTCCCGGACGCCCAGGACGCTTGAGATCCTGCGTCGAGATCAGAGCCAGGAGCCGGGGTGACACCACGCCGGCGGTCAACGGGAGGGCAGGAACCGTCTGCGGGAACAAAGGGGCCTTCCCGGGGAGTGCTTGTGCGAGGAAGCCGGATCGCGCCGGGGAGGGAAACGGAGGCTTGGCATGACTCTTCGTCCGAAGGGGGCGGGAAAGCGGATTTCAAAAACGATCCTGGACAAGGGGATCCTGCCTGCTTTCAATGCGGCCTATGAGTTCGACCGGAAGCGGGGAGGAAAGTGGGTCACGAAGTTCTTCAAGAGCTTCGAATGGCTTTACGCCATGGCTTACATCCCACAGCTCCGGGACAGGATCCCTGCGCTGGACCCGAATCTTTCGTATGTCTCGACCATCCCGATCAACAAGAACATCGAAGGGGCGGAGGGCGTCGCTCTGCCCGAAGAGGTCCTGGATCGTCTCATCGACATTTCGTCCTACCGGGTGATTCTCGGACAGTGTGCGTGCCGTGCGATCTACGGATGCAAGACCTATCCCAAAAACGTCGGGTGCATTTTCATGGGGCAGGCCGCGAGGAAGATCCCTCGAGAGTACGGGCGCGAAGCCACGAAGGACGAGGCAAAGGCGCACGTGAGGAAAGCGATTGCAGCGGGGCTGGTGCCGATTGTGGGAGAGGCGAGGGCGGACTATGAGCTCCTGCGCCTGCCTTACGATCGGAGGCTGCTCACCAACTGCTTCTGCTGCGAGTGCTGCTGCCTGTCGCGGGCGTTTCGGCGGGGCCCGGTAGCGACAGTGGACGGGATCCTGCATCCGGTAAAGGGGCTGTCCGTTGAGGTGACCGATGCCTGTGTGGGCTGTGGAACCTGCGAAAGGGCCTGCTTCATCCAGGCCATTGAGGTCAGGGCGGGCAGAGCGGTGATCAATGAATACTGTCGCGTTTGCGGACGCTGCGCAGCTGCATGCCCGCATGGGGCGATCAAACTAAGGCTCGACAACCCGCACGCCGTGGACGATGTGGTCAACGCCATTCTGGCTCATGTGGACTTGAGCTAGCGGATCGGGTGCAAGGGGCCATGAGGCGGGAAGGAAGGAGATCCAGATGAGAAGCACCGAGGATGTCTATTATCGGCTCGGCGTGCGATTGAATGAACATCAGGTCAAGATGCTCCTGATAGAGCCCTATTTCAAGATCCTTGAGGAATTCTACACGCCCGAACAGGCGGAAGTGGGCGCCAGGTTTCCGATTGGGGCGTTCACGGCTGCGGAGCTGAGCGAGATCTACGGACAGGACCCGGATTCGCTGACGCGCATGCTCGAGTCCATGGCGGACAACGGCCTGATTTTTGTGTTCAAGGACAAGGATGGAACACGGAAGTATACCCTGACCCAGTTCGTTCCTGGCGTAGTCGAGTATCAACTCATGCGAGGGCTGGACACGCCCAAGGATCGGAGAGTCGCCAGGATGCTGAAGGAGTTCATGGAAGGAGAGATGCGGGATCTGATGGATGCCGTCATGAAGGATCCGGAGATGGTCAAACAGATGATGCCGGATGCTCCGGCACGCATCATTACCATGGAGGCGCAGTTGCCGCAAACGAGCGAGATCTATTCCTATGAAAGACTGAGTGCGATGATCGAGAGGGAAACATGCTTTTCGGCAGCGGCCTGCTACTGCCGGCATCACAAGTACCTGCTCGACGATCCTTGCAAGATCAGAGGCGTTCCGAAGCACTCCTGCCTGCTCGTTGGTGAGGCCGCCGATTATGCCATTGACCGGGGGTTCGGAAAAAGAATTACCAAACAGGAAGCCCAGGAGATCATTCTCCTTTGCGAAAAGGCGGGTCTCATGCACAACGTGGGGAATTACGCGGACCGGGCGTTCTTCGTCTGTAATTGCTGCGGATGCTGCTGCGAATTCCTGGCCACGGCCAAGAGGGCTCAAAACAACGCGGTGCTCGAGTATGCGAAGTTCGGTGTGAGAGCAAACCGGGATGGATGCACGGGGTGCGGAGAATGCGTGGAGCGATGTCAGATGGGGGCGTTGAGCCTGGCGGAGGGCCTGATTTCTGTCGATGAGAAGATGTGCTTTGGCTGCGGAAATTGCGCTGCGGTCTGTCCGACGGGGAGCCTGGTTATGGTGCGGCGGCGCAAGCTGGAGCCGCCCGAGGCCAAGGATAAGCTGTCGCAAATGGGACTGGGATGATGCCCGGAGGAGAGGCAATAGAAGGGAGCGGGAAAGCCCGGCAGGGCCTGGAAAGCAGCAAGGCGTTTGGCAACACAAAGGAGGAAGGAGGAAGACCATGGCGGAACGACCGAAGCCCCCAGAGAACATCACGCCGGACGAGTACTATCTGAAGTGGATGCCGGAGCAGGCGGCCGCGAACCGAGACCAGATGGCGAAGATCAAGGATGTGCAGGCCGTGATCCAGGTCGTGCTCACGGGAGAAGGCGGCGGGGAGTATTACATGGAGTTGGGCGGAGGGGAGATCAAGACCGGCAAGGGGAGGGTCCCGTCGCCCAAGTTGACCATTACCCAGGCCGTAGCGGATTGGAGGGAGATCAATGCCGGTCGGCTCAACCCGCAGATGGCGTTCATGTCGGGGAAGATCAAGATTGCGGGTGACATGGGCCTGGCCATGAAGCTGGGTTCGCTGATGGGCAGTTGAGGAGCACGGTTCCGTTGGCCGAGGATGTCACCGTTGACCCGCGGCCTGCGGAGAAGGAAAGCCTGCCGCGAGAGAGCGCGTCATTCTCGTCGGAAAGGCTGACGGATGCCCTCTTCGTGGGGCAGGATCGGACAGGAAGGGTCCGGCAGTGTTTCTCCTTTTTCAAGAGACGGAGAAACGCTGCCGGATTTTCTCTTTGGGTACAGGGACAAGAGGACGGTGTTTCTGCCCGGAGATGAGGGCGATGTGCGGGAAACGCTTCCCTGGCGTCGGAGGGAGGTCAAGATGAACGCTGAAGGCACGTACCGAACGCTTGCAGAGAAATACCTTCACGCGAAGACGTTCAAGGAAGTGGCGGTTCCCGACTCGCTGTTGAGGATTCTCCGGTTTCTGTTTACCGAGGAGGAAGCCGAGATTCTGGCGCACTTGGGTTTTGGCATGAAGAGCGTGAGGAGGATCGCGAAGTCGGTGGGACGGCCCGTGGAGGAAGTCAACCCGATTCTTGCCTCCCTGGCCGACAGAATGTTGATCATAGGCGTGCCGAAGAGCAAGGTTCCTCTGTACGGTCTGCTCAACTTCTATCCGGGATTGTACGAGGCCCAGATGGTCTTGAGTGAGTCCGAAAAGGGCGATGGTGGGAGGGAAGAGTTCTATAAGGAATTTGCCCAGCTTTTCCATGAGTTCTGGGAAGAGCTTTTCGGATGGTTGAGAAAGAACCCCCGGGTTGCCGAGCGGTACCAAATCCTGGGAACACCGGCGGGTCGGATTCTTTCGGTTGAGGAAGCGATTGATTCTTCCCCTGGCCTTGGGATTCTCTCGTACCCGACAGACAAGTTTTCGGAAATGGCGGAGCGGGCGAAGAAGAGCATCTGCGAGATTCCGGTGTGCACGTGCCGGCAGGAGATGCGCCTCATCGGCGGGACGTGCAGACGCGTGGAGAAGCCGGCATCTGTCACGTGCACCCTCACGGGAACCGTCGCGGAGGCGGCGATCAAAGCGGGGGTGGGCCGGCGGATATCCAAAGAACAGTTCTTGGAGGCAAGAAAACGGGCAAGCGAAAGGGGCCTCGTCGCCATGAGCGACGACACGGTCGATCCTCTGCTCATCTGTAGCTGTTGCGACTGTTGCTGTACGATTCTTCGGGTCCTCAAGGCATTCAACAAGCCGAATGCTCTGGCCCAGAGTCATTTTGAGGCGATGATCGATCGGCGGAAATGCGTCGGGTGCAAGACCTGCGCAAAGGCATGCCCCATGGCCGCCATTCGTGTGGGGAAAGATCGGAAGGCCCGCATCGACTACGCTCGCTGCATCGGCTGCGGGGTTTGCGTAATCAAGTGCGACAAGGAAAAGGCGATTTCGCTCCAGACACGAAAGGTGCACAAGGCTCCGGTGGACAATCTGGCCGAATTCTGGTTGAGGCGATTCTTTGAACTGAAGGGAAGAGAAGACGGCCTCCTGCCCAGGCTCACTCTGGGTGCTACCCGGGTGCTGTCCAGGGTCAATCCGATTCATCTGACGGGCCCACGTGCATGGCGGTTTCTCTAAGAAGCCGAAGGCGCAGGTCTCTACGGCACGCTGATACGAGCATCGCGGATGGAGTCAAGACATGCCACGGAATACAAAGGAAGTCATGGGGAAGCTGGGGAAATTCTACGAGAGACTCTGCCGTGTGCCCTGGGTGGGAGAGGCCATGGCCCGATCCCTGTGCCGCAACATGGGCAGGATGGCCTTTTACCTGTCGGGATCGGGTGCGCGGCGGATGGGTTCCATCACCGAGCTGAAGGCGTACTTGCTCAGGACGGGTAAGGAGATGGACTTCCCCTTCGAGGTGATTGAGGAGAGTCTGGGGCCGGGAAGTTTTGAATTTTATGTAAACGGCTGTCCCTACGGGTACAGGCGGCCTGATCAGGCGAAAGCGTGCGATGCAGCGATGGAAATGGACCGAATACTCTTTCGCCTCCTCGGAGGGGAACTCACGGTTCTCGAATCTGCTCCTCAGGGCGTGGAAAAGTGCAGGATCCTCCTGAAGTACAGGGGGTGATCCGTTTTTCAGATCGTCCAGAAGAATCAAATTCTTCGACCGATGTCGGCCCCCTCGGCGGTCGCGTCGAGGGCTCTCCGCGGCTGCTTCGCATCGCCAATCACATAGACTTCGGGCACCTTCCCCTCGATCTGCCTTGACAGGGTGTCGACCGGCTTTACTCCCATCGCCAGGATCACGTATTCGAAGCCCCGAAGGGTTTCCGTGCGGCCGTCCCGCTCAAAGACAACGCCGTCATCGAGGATTTCCTTCACTCGGGCCCGGACGAGAATCTCTACGCGCTTCTCCCGCAGGCGGTCAAGGAGCAGATGCCGCGGTTCGGCCATGCTGTCCAGGGCGATATCCTCCCGCATTTCTATGAGGGTCACCTCGGTGGGGGCGGCCGCCATGTTGTCGGCGGGAAGAGCGAGGAAGTCTGCGGTCTCACAGCCGGTGAGCCCCCCGCCGAGGATGATGACCTTCCGGGCCGTCGAGGCTTTGTGGCCGGCCAGGACATCCCAGGCCGTAACGACCGTCTCCTTGTCGATTCCGGGGATATGTTCCGGCAGGAGGGGCACGGCTCCGGTCGCCACGATGACCACGTCCGGCCTGAGTTCCTCGATCAGTTCCGGCGTGACGGCCTTGCCCACGTTGAGGGCAACGCCCGCCTTCTCGACTCGGGCCGTCAAATGCTTGATCAGTTGGCCGATCTCCTGCATGAACGGTGGAACGCTGGCGAGATTGATCTGACCGCCGAGTTTCTGCGCTTTTTCGTATAGCGCAACACGGTGTCCTCTCAGAGAAGCGACCAGTGCCGCCTGGAGGCCAGCCGGCCCTCCCCCGGCCACGAGGACGTTTTTGCGCTTTTCGGCGGGCACAAGGGCCATCTGTTTCTCGTTGCCTGCGGCGGGGTTGACCGTGCAGGTGGCATGAAGCCCCTTGACGACGGAGCCGATGCAGCCGCAGTTGCACCCGACGCAAGGAAGGATGTCATCGAAAGCGCCGGCGGCCGCCTTGTTCGGCAAGTCCGGATCCGCGTGCAAAGCCCGGCCCATCGACACCAGATCCGCCCTGCCTGTTTCCAACAGAAACTCCGCCAGGCGAGGGGAGTTGATCCTGCCCACGCAAATGACGGGGACATCCACCACCTGCTTCATGGCCCTGGAAAACTCGGCGTTCAGGGCAAGGGGGGTGCCGGAAGGAGGCACGACGGCCCAGAAGACGTTGGGAACGGTTCCTCCCGACACCTCAAGAGCGTCTACCCCTGCCTGGACAAGGATCCGTGCGATGAACTGGCTCTCTTGAAGGGTGCGTCCTCCCGTCCGTCGCTCGTCCCCGGAGATTCGCACGATGATCGGGAACTGACGCCCCACTTCGGCTCGGATGGCTTTGAGGATCTCCAGAAGGATTTGAAGCCTCGCTTCCAGAGAGCCGCCGTAGCGGTCTGTCCGCTTGTTGAAAAAGGGAGACAGAAAGGAGCCGACCAGGGCGTAGCCATGCGCGGCATGGATCTCGACCGCATCGAGGCCGGCCTGCTTGGCCCGGCGCGTGGCAAGAGCAAAATCCCGAACGATCTCCTGTATCTCGGAAGCGGACAATTCTCTGGGCACCTCTCGAAAAAGACCGCGCCCAGCCACGGGGGAAGGGCCGACCGGCTGAATCCCTGTCAACATCATGATGCTCTCGGGCCCGGGATCCATCAGTTGAACGGCCAGCTTTGCTCCGTGAGCGTGGACCGCTTCGGCAAGACGGCTCCAGCTCTCGATTTGAGCGTCGTCATACAGGCCGAGGGGAAACAGACCATATTTTCGCTGGGCATGAACAGACGCCGCCTCGGTGATGATGAGACCGGCGCCTCCACGGGCTCGCGCCTCATAGTAATCCCTGTGTTTGTCCGAAACCGTGCCTTCCGGAACGCCATAACCGACCGTCATCGGGGGAAGCACGATTCGATTCTTGACTTCCATCGACCCGATGCGAATGGGGCTGAACAGGTGCTTCAGCATGGTTTGATCCTCCATCATGTGAATCGATATGACCGCGAGGGTTCGCTTGCGCGAAAGGCGGCAGGCGAACAGGAAGCGCCGAGCGGAAGGAAAGGAACGTGCGAAAGATAGATGGAGCGCGCAGGGCTGTCAACGATGTCGATCGATGTGCACGGGAGGGATCCCTGTTTTGCGCACCGAACACAGCGTCCGGAACAGAAGAAGCGATCTCCTTGTGTTCGAAATGGCCGCCCTTCCGAGCAGAGGAGGGAAGAGTGCGGCCCCCGGGAACGGGTAGGGAAGGCATCCGGGCGAATGGGACCTCCAGGCCGGACGCGCCTCGCTTGAGGTCCTGGAAGATTCTTCGGGCGTGCGTGCCGAAGGGAATGATCGGGTGGGGCAAGGCGAGGCAGCGAAGTTGACCTCTTTGGGGAGGTCCTTCGTCGCTTATCGCAGTCCCGATCCGCGGGCATCGAGGCTGACGGTGCGCCCAAAGCCAAGATGTCCCCGCGGTGTGTTTCTTATCCTTTCTAGTCATGTTCTCTCGCTGCGAGAGCCCGCTCGCGCTGCTTCTGCATGTAGTCATCAAAATCGATGGAATTCGGATCCACGAGCCAGCGGAACTCACCGCGCTCCGCAGCTTCATCGAGCCACACCCGGAGCCTGGCATAATGGGACGGGTTGTTGGCCACCATCAAGGACCAGTCTGCCTCGATCGCGAGGGTGGGGCAGACCATAACGCAGTGCAGGCAGAAAATGCAGGGATCCTGGATCCGGGGAGGGTCGGCTTTCGCATCGATGCCCTGGACGGGGCAGTTCTGCTCGCACGCCCCGCAAAAAGTGCATTTTGCGCGGTTGATGCTGAGAGGTGGCAGGACGCGTTCTTGCGTTTCCGGCGTGAGCATCTGGGCGGCCTGCACCCATTCCTTCTTCGGAGGTCTCGGCTCGGGAACAGGCGGCGTCTCGCCTGAAAGGAACCGCCGGGTTCGCTCCGCCACCTCGCGGCCGAAAGTCCGGGCGCTTGCGTACTCTCGTTCGTCCGGATGACCCGTGGTGAAAGTCGGGTAAGGGATGAAAGGTGCACAAGCGTCGGCGTAGAGGTCGAAAGTGCCGACCATGTGGGCCCCTTTCTTCTGCAGCCGCTGCGAAAGAGAGAACAGGGTGACTCCGACGGCCGACCCGTGGCTGCAGAAGACGAACCAATGCCTGCCGTCCTGTTGGGGAAGCTCCTCGACGAAGTCCCGGACATGGAACGGTTCCTGATAGTAGTAGACGGGGCAGCCCAGGCCGACAAGGTCGTAATCGGTAATGGCTTGCGCCTGCCTACGGGCGAGGGGTGCAAGATCGCACTGGCCGGTGACCGAGAGGATTCCCGCCCGGATATGCTCGGCGGTCGCCCGAGTGTAGCCCGTCTGCGAGAACACAACGATCAGAGTTTTCATTCCAGCTGGCCTCCGTTTACGGCTGGATTCGATATCTTCGAGTTCCCTGGGTCATGACCCGAGCGAGAAAGGCGGGTATGGCCGGGTTGAGACGATGGAGCCACCAGAGGAACCGGGCGTGGAAGGGAAAGACGATGATGGCCCGGTTGCGCGCGACGTCCCGGAGGATGACCTTTGCCGCCTTGGTCGTATCCATCAGCATGAACCTCGGGATCTCCCGAAAGACGTTCTTCCGGTATTTCCCCAGCACGGTGGCGTCTTCGATGATGCGGGAAATCACCGGGCCCGGGCAAAGGACGCTTACCTTGACGCCGAGGCCTGCTCCTTCGATCCGCAAAGAGGTCGAAAGCCCGACAACCCCATGCTTGGTGAGGGCATAGGATGTGGTTCCGGACACCGGATAGAGACCGGCCTGAGAGGCCGTGTTCACGATGTGTCCGAAGCCCTGTTTGACCATCAGGGAGTACGCCGCGATCGTGCCGGAAACGACGCCCAGCAGGTTCGTTTGGAGGATGCGTTCCCAGTGTTCGGGCGTCATGTCTCGGGCTTCGCCCAGGGTGGCAATGCCGGCGTTGTTGAACATATAGTCGAGCCTTCCGTGTCGGGAGGCAGTTCGCTCGATGGTTTCCTCAACCTCCCGGGGATGGGTCACGTTCAGGCGAGCCGCTTCTGCCGCTCCGCCATCTGCGGCAATGGAGGCGACCGTGCGTTCAGCGCCTTTCAGATCGATGTCAGCCGCAACGACCTTTGCGCCACGCCGTCCTAGCTCTCGGCAGAGAGCCGACCCGATGCCGGAAGCCCCACCGGTTACAATCGCCACTTTGTCTCTGAAGACGTCATCGGCCATGTTCAGCTCCTCTTTCGTCGTCGCCGACGCCCCTCTCTCCGGAACCCCTTGCGCTCGAATCCTAAATTGTGTCGGACTTCTACAGGCGGGCTCATTTGCTGCTCATTTGCTGCTTGACAGGCTTTCAAAAACGCAATATAACGGCCGCGAGGTGAGTTGACCAAACGGATAAAAATTTGCTTGACCACTCAATAAAGATCATACAATAATAGGGAAGGCAAAGGCAAGGAGCCGCACTGAGCCGGGGATGCAGGATGCGCCCCCTCTCCGGTCGGGAATCCAAGAAGCAGGAGGAGAAAGGGGAGCCCTCTCTTACATCCCCTGCGGTGAAGACCTCGAAAGCGAGGGAAATCAAGATGAGACAGACCCGCAGCCGACGAATGCAACCCATTTGGGTGGCGTTGTTCCTGACGGGGGCCGTGCTGACGGCGTGTGATGAGGAACAGCCCGTCCTCCCGCCGGCAGACACGGTAACCCTGTCCGGGAGGGTTCTGGAAATGCCTTTGCAGACGCCCCTGGCGGGCGCCACCGTTCAGCTCATCACGAATGAGTTCCTGCTGCAAAATCCGGAGTACGTTAGAACCTGCGAGTGCGAGGGGAATCTGTGCTCGGTTTGGACGACGAGCGACGCGGAAGGGACCTGGACGATGGAAGTGCCCGTTAAGTATGACGATAGGTTGGCGCCTTCGGATCTGCTCATCAAGGTCTCCAAGGGGAGGAACCCTCCGCAATACAACCTCTTCAGCCTCAGTACCGGGACGCAGGGGGATCTCCAGGTTCTGAACCCTTTTTTCTACTTCCTGTTCGCTCTGAACGCCTTGGTCGGCGGCGCGGACCCCGACGAAGTTGCCGTCCTGTTTGGGGTGGCGATCGGCTTCGTCGATCTGTCGTATCCCCCGGAGATCGCCACCCTTCCCGGCGTGACGATTACCGCTGAGGGAGGAAGCCCGCCGGAGGAGCTGCCGATTACGTACCTGGGCGAAACGGCCCTGCCGGATCCGAGCCTGAACGCTACGTCCTCCCTGGGCGTCTATTACGTATCGGTGCCGAATGCGAACGAAGACGGCGCCCCCCTGATCCGGGTCTCGGGGTCCAAGGAGGGCTCGGTGTTTGTGGGTGGATACTATCCTGCCTGTCCGGGAAGTTCGACAGGCGTCGCTGTGATCGATCCATATTTTCAACCCTAGGAAAGGGCGGAGGCGGCACCGGGAACGAGAGGGTCGGATACGCATGTTCGGCGCGGATTTTCGGGCTGAACCTGCAGGAAAGAGGGGGGCGAGTTTGAAAAGTGGCGAAGGACAGGTCCCTCGATCTGCGAACGGGGCGAAGGCCATTCTGTTTTTTCTTGCGACGGTCTTCCTGTCGCTGGCTCCCCTCCTTGCGTCCCAGGTTTCTGCAGAGGAATACCCGATATGGACGTTCGACTTTCGGGACGTTTTCTACGATATCGCATTCCTGAGTTCCAACAGCGCGGTGATCGTCGGGGCTCGCGGCCGCGTCCTGGTCTCGCATCCGAAGTACCCCAATCTGTGGAGTCCACGGGATTCCGGCACCGAAGAACTCCTGACCTGTGTGAGTTTTGTGGACCAGAGCAGGGGATGGGCGGCCGGCCACGGTGGGGTCATCATCCACACGGAAGACGGCGGGTCGACCTGGCGCGTTCAGCGAGAGCCGTCGCCAGAAAACCAACCTCTTTTTGACATCCAGTTCCCGACTCCTCGCGTGGGGTACGCCTGCGGGGCCTACGACACATTCCTGAAGTCGACGGACGGCGGTGAGACCTGGACACGGAGCGCGCCAGGACGGGACTACATTTACAACAACCTGGCCTTTCGCGACGAGGAAAGGGGCTATCTCGTCGGGGAGTTCGGGACCGTCCTGAAAACGGCGGATGGAGGCGAGTCCTGGGAACGGCTGGAACTGGACGGATTCCGAGGATCGCTGTTTGGGATTACGCTGCTGCCAGGGCAGGCGCTTCTTGTTTACGGGATCGCCGGGAGGATCTTTCGGTCCGAAGACGGTGGTCGACGCTGGACGGAAGTCTCTGCGGGCCAGGACAAGTCTCTGTTTCGCGGGGCTGTATATGGAGAGTCGGTTGTGCTCGTGGGGGCCTCGGGGACCCGTCTTGTCAGTACCGATGCCGGCAAGACTTTTGTTCTGAGACTGGACGAAGAGTGCACTTCCTATGCAGGCGTTTGCGCCCGTCCCGGGGGCGGCTTCGTGTGCGTGGGTGAAAGAGGCAAGATCGTCGGGTTGGAAACATCGAACGGGCGATAGCAAAAGGACGCATCTTGAAACGGCTCGCCGAAACGATATTCAGACTGCGCATATACATTCTCATTGCCGTTGCGCTCCTCACGGTCTTTCTGGGGATTCATGCCAGTCGGCTCAGAATCGCGACGGATTTTACGAAGATGGTTCCCCAGAAGCACGAGTACATGGAGAATTACCGCCCGTTCAAGGATCTCTTCGGTGGAGGGAATCAAATCAGGATCTCGGTCTCCCGAAGAGACAAATCGATCGTCGATGCGGAGTTCCTGAGAATCTTCCGGCAGATCAACGAAGACGTGATGTTCGTGAAGGGAATCAATCGCAGGACTGTCAGATCCATGGTGTCCCCGGAAACCCTGGTCGTGATCATCGACGAAGAGGGGTTCAACGTGGGACCGGTCGTGCCCGACATGATTCCGGATACGGAGGAGGGGCTGGCTCAGATTGAAAAGAACATCGCCCTGGGGGGATTGATCGGATGGATGGTCTCCATGGACATGCGGTCGGCGCTGATCTACGCCGAGATCTATGAAACCGGAGTGGACTATCTTTCCGTTTACCGGAAGTTGAATGAAATCCGAGAAAGGTATTCTGACGACGATATCCATGTCGGAATCAATGGGTTCGCGATGGTCGCGGGGTTTGTCAACGATGCTCTGCCCAAGATCGTTCTTCTCTTCGGCCTGTCGATTCTCATCACCTTTGTGGTCCTCTATCGGTTCTTTCGGTACGTTCGCCTCGCCCTTCTGCCTCTCTTCTCCGGGGGCCTGAGCGTGCTGTACGCTCTGGGTGTAACGCATCTGATCGGCCTCAGCCTCGACCCGATGACCACGATCATTCCCTTCCTCGTGCTTGCCATCGGGACCAGCCACGGGACTCAGATGGTCAATCGGTATCTGGAAGAATGCGTCACCCATACGGAAGGATACGATGCGGCCCTTCACGCGCTGGCGGGCCTCATGGTCCCCGGCACGGTGGCGCTCGCGACAGACGTCCTGGGCTTCTTGAGTATTTTGTTCGTTCCGATCGGTGTGATTCGGGATTTGGCGCTTACCTCCAGCATAGGAGTTGCCTGCATCATCCTGGCCAACATTCTGGTCTTGACGCTTATCCTTTCCTTCTTTCCGAATCTTCGTCCCCTGGAGGCAGAGGAGGCCGAAACAAAGGGCGTCGGGTACGGAAGGCGGATCTTGTTCGGCGTCGGGGGCCTGAGCCAGGGGAGACAGGCCTACTGGGTCGCGGGGGTGTCCGGCGTGCTGCTGCTGATCGGGCTGTTCAGCTCGCGAAGGATGACCGTGGGCGACGTGAACCCCGGAGAGCCGCTCTTGTGGGAGAATTCGGTGTACAACCGGGACGCAGCGGACATGATGAGCGATTACATGTTTGGCATCGATTCGCTTTCGGTGGTTGTCACAGGCGACGAAGCGGGGGTATGCAAGCGCTACGACGTCATGCGGACTGTGGAAAAATTTGAATGGGAGATCGGAAACGTTCCCGGCGTTACCGTTGTGATTTCCGGGCTGCTCTTGGCGAAGATGGTCAACGAGACCTTTCACGAAGGGGATATCCGGTGGCGTGCTCTGCCGACGACCGAGCGGGAGCTCGGATTCGTGATGGGATACGCGGGATCGAATGACGACAGTGTCTTCATGACCATGGGCTGCCAGAGCATGAATATCATGGTGTACCTCCTGGATCACAAAGGAGATACGATACGGAGGGTCATCAAGAAGTGCAAGGAGTTCATTGCTGAACATCCTCTGAGCGGGGCGCGGATCCTGCTGGCCGGAAGCAACGCCGGCGTTATGGCCGCAACGAATGAGGTCGTCGGAAAGGCCCAGGTTCCGATGCTCCTGTTGATCTACGTGTGCATCTTCCTCATTTCCATTCTTGTGTTTCGAAGCATACGGGGCCCCCTCTTCATCCTCGCGCCTCTCTTTGTGGTCTCCGTGATGGCGACGGCCTTCATGAAGGCTGTAGGGTTGGGCTTGAACGTGAACACCTTGCCCGTAGCGGCGTTGGGGGTGGGGATCGGGGTGGATTACGGCATCTACTTCTACGCCCGGCTAAGGAGCGAACGAGAGAGACAGGCGTCTTTTGCGGATGCTGTGGCTGTGACCCTTCAGACAACGGGCGCGGCCGTCCTCTATACGGCGTTGACGCTGAGCGCCGGCGTTCTTACCTGGGTTTTGTCGGATCTGAAGTTTCAGGCGGACATGGGGCTGCTGCTCGGGTTCATCTTCCTCGCGAACATGGTGGGCGCCCTGATTCTGCTTCCGGCACTGGTCTATGTCTTTGATGGGAAGGACAGGTCGGGTAAGAAGGGGTGACAGGAAAACGTATTTCGACCAGGCCGAGACTGCCTGTTCGGTCGTGGCCGGGACAGAACAGGGTGAAGTCATGAAATGGAAATCCCTGGCAGCGCTGTGGAACCTTGCGGTTCTGGTGGGTTTCCCGTCCGTCGCGGCGGGTTATGACTGGCCGCTGGGCGAGTGGGGCAATGTCAATGTGAGAGGGGAGATGACGTACGCTCTCAAGCTCCGGACGGAAAACCCGATGCCGCGGTTCGTGGACCCTCGATCGCCGTACTATACCAGAGGGAACGCTGAATTCCGGAAATGGGAGCTGGGAAACAACGGCCTGATCGGGATTGCAGAGGTCCTTGTAGAGTCGGAGCATCTCAGCTTCTTTGGCAGGGTCTTGGGGATGCTCGACTTCGTCTACTTCGATGAAGACAAGTTCAATGCAGAAGTCAGAGACCATGCGGCCTACAACATCACGGACGGCTTGGAATTCTATTTGGAAGGCAAACGGGGTGGATGGACGACGCGATGGGGAAGGCAGATCATCCAGTGGGGGGAATCCACCGCCCCGATCTGGGCGCCCGGCGTGAACGTGGTGAGTCCGTTCTTCGTGCAGAGGGTCAACAGCGCGGGATACACGTTTCGCTCCTGGCAGGTCCCAACGTACATGGGTTGGACCTGTTATGAGCTGCCAAGAGGAGGATCCGTTGAATGGGTATGGCAGCCTGACTTTGACCCGCGGTTCTTCATGCCGGTGGCCGGAACGTATCAGAGCCCCTCTGACTTCTTCGGTTTTGGCGTGGAGTCGGAATTTGTCGAGGATCTGCGTCCCCGGGACTGGGCGGACCAGCAGCAATTTGGGGGCGCGATCCGATTCGTCCTTTCTCGGTTGAACATGCTGGAGCTGGGATTCTATTACTATCACTACCGGTCCCGGTGGCCCATGTTGAACATGCCCAAAGAGTTTCCACCGAAGATCTATATCGAGTGGCCGGAGCTGGACATGATCGGAATGAGTTTTTCCCAGGCGATTCAGTCGGGCGGTATGAACGTTCAGGTTGGAGGGGAGCTGGCCTACAGGCCGAACGAACCTCTCCAGTTGGAGTCGGTCCAGAGTCCCTTTATGGAGTCCGCTAGCGGGCTGAAGAAGGGTGTGGCGGGATACAAGAGGTCGAACACGCTGGCTTGGGACATCAATGGGATGAAGATCTTGTCCGATGTGCTGAGTTTCACGCCATGGACCTTTCAGCTCACTCCGCTTGTCGAGTTTTACGGGAAGATCAAGGTGGACGGGGACGGGGGCAAGATGTTCATGGACCCGCGGTTCACGGCCTACTACACCCTGCAGCTGCCTCTTTCGACGTCCGACATGATTGAGAATACCCGTCTCAACCTGTCGTTCTCTGCGATGGGGGGAATGCACAAAGAGAAGAACCGTGTGCATGCGCTGAGCTTTTCTGCAGGAGGGAAGTACGGCGACGCATGGGAGGTGCTGTTTGGATACAACCTTTCCCTCGGAAACGAAAGACAAGACCCGCAAGGGCAGTGGATGTGGGATAGGGATAATTTCGTCTTCAAGCTGACGTACTATTTCATTTAGGTTGGGATGAGATGCCATGAAGGGGGCTGCCGTCGCGCTGCTGAAAGGGCTGGGAATGCTCCTGTTGGGGGGTGTCCTGGTGTATGTCGTTTGGGAGCCCGTTGTCCCCAGCCGCTGGATCATTCAAAGGATGGCGGCAGCGGTCAAGGCCCCGGAGCTGCCGCCTGGTGAAGAGAGGATCATTCGATTTGACCTGAGCGGGAAAGGGGGGGACGTATACAACCTGGTTCTCCAGGAGGGCGGGGTGCGGGTGGTCGAGGGAAGGAACACCGAACGGCTGGACCTGGTTCTGTTCATGGAGGCAAGGGACTTCAACAGCTTGATGATGGATTTGGCCAGGGGCAAGGCGGACGCGTTCACATTCAGACGTCTCACCGTGTCAAAGATCATGCGCTTTGGCGGCGATGTGGAAGTGTTTCAATTGCTGTCGCCGAGTCGGAAGGAAGGGCATTAGGGAAAGCGGTCGTATGGGGTCGCAGCGGGGTCGTCACGGATTCTGGAGGTCCTTTCGGAGCAGGGAGGAAGCGTGAAGGTGTCTGGGAATGGTGGGTCTTGGAGAGCGTCTGAACTGCTGCGGTGAAAGTTGCGGGAAATCGTGGAGGAAGGAGTCGGGTGATGAGAGAGGTGGCTGTCATCGGGGCTGGCATGATCAAGTTTGGCAAGATGCCCGAATATCCCGCCGCGCAAATGGGCGGGGATGCGGCGCGCATGGCCATAGGCCAGGCCGGCATCGACGCGAAGCGCATTGAGGCTACTTTCTGTGGGAATATCGGCAATGCGCCGAATCTGGCGCAGCGCATCAATGGCGAAATGGGGGTGAGCGGTATTCCCGCTTTCAACCACGAAAACGCCTGCGCCAGTTCTTCGGCCGCCTTCCGGCAGGGGGTACTGGCGATCGCAAACGGGATGCACGACTATGTTCTTGTCGTGGGCGTGGAAAACATGACCATTAACATCGCGATGGGCGTTGTGGGATCCGGTCCGCTCGTCCTGCCGCATGGGGCGAATCTGGAAGCGGACAACGGGATGCTGATGCCGGCCGGGTTTGCGCTCACGGGCCGGCGCCACATGCATGAGTTCGGCACGACGGCAGAACAATTCGCCTTGATCGCGGTCAAGAACCACAGGAATTCGGCGTTGAACCCGTACGCCCAGTACCAAAGAGTGTTCAGCCTTGAGGAGGTGCTGCATTCTCGCATGGTTTGTGATCCGTTGACCTTGTACCAGTGCTGTCCGATCGGAGACGGGGCGGCTGCCGTGGTTTTGACGACAGCGGAGCTTGCAAAGAAGCACAGCACACGCCCGGTTTTCGTGCGCGCATCTGTGTTGACCTCGGGAAAATACAAGGCGTCGGCGGAGGGCCCTCCACGCATTGAAGCTTGTGTACGGGCCGCACAGGAGTGCTACGAGACAGCGGGGATCGGCCCCGAGGACGTCGATGTGGTCGAGCTGCACGACTGCTTCACGATCCACGAGCTGTTGGCGTACGAGGATCTTGGATTCTGTCCCAAGGGCGAGGGCGGCAGATTTATCGAGGAGGGGCTGTCCGACTATGGCGGCAAGGTGGTTGTGAATCCTTCCGGAGGGCTCTTGAGCAAAGGGCATCCCATCGGCGCGACCGGTGTTGCGCAGCTTGTGGAGATCGTTTGGCATTTGCAGGGGGTCTGCGGCAAGCGTCAGGTTCCTGGGGCGAGAGTCGGCCTGGCGCATAATGGGGGCGGGTTCGGACCCGGCAACGAACCCGGGGCGATGAGCATCACGATCCTGAGCGCGTAAGGTATGACAGGGGGCTGGGGTCACTCGTGCCCTGCAACAACGGAGAGACCTGATCGCGAGGACGCGACGCAAGTCAAGGAGTCTGGGAGACATGAAGGATTTGAAGGGTAGGGTGGCCATGGTGACGGGGGCGAGCGGCGGAATTGGTCGGGCGAGTGCCTTGGCCTTTGCCGATGAAGGCTGCGACGTTGTGGTTTGTGATGTGCGCGACAAGGAGCTTGAGCGCGTTGCAGAGGAAATCAGGAAGAGGGGGCGAGAGGCCCTGGCGGTGCGCACGGACGTGGGCGTTGAGAAGGAGGTAAGGGCCTTGGCCGAGAAAGCCTTCGCACGATTCGGCAAGGTCGACATCGCATTCAGCAATGCGGGAGTTGCCTTGAGCGGCCAAACGCACCTGTTGGAAAAGGCGGACTGGGAAAAGGTCATGAACGTGAATTTCTATGGAGCCGTGCATGTGCTGCAGTATTTCGTGAGGCCGATGGTGGAGCGCGGGGAAGGGCACTTCGTTGTGAACTCGTCAGGCTTCGGTTTGACCGGCGCGCCGTACAACACGCCCTACAGTACGTCCAAGTTCGCCCTGGTTGGAATGACGGAATGCCTGCGGGCTGAACTGGCACAATACAACGTAAGGGTTACGACCTTATGCGGGGGCGTCGTTCAGACGGATATCTTCAAGAACGCGGAATTGAAGGGCTTCGACGACAAGGCAAGGTATGCGCTGAGCTTCTTCAAAGGCATGACCCCGGAGAAATTCGCGGGGATCGTGGTCAGAGCGGTCAAGAAGAATCAGGGGCTCGTGATTACGGATGCCATGACGAAGTACTCGTATCTGTTCAAGCGGTGCTCTCCCACTCTCTTCGAACTCTGGATCCGGCAGATGCCGCGTTTTTCCAAGAGATACCTGAAGGAGACCGCATAGGGGGAAAAGCGGGGCTGGTTGCCGGGTTCGGAGTTGAGGCGGATCGCTGCGTCACCCGCTCCCTGCGTTCGCTGCCGGCAGGGCCCTGGCCGGATCTTTCGGCCGGAAGCAGTAGGAGACGACCTGTTCCCCGTTCGGAAGAGTCTTGATGACCTTGGGGACCATGGTGAGTTCCATGCCGATCTCGAGGTCGCTTTCTCGTATATCCTTCAGCTGTGCGACCATGACGAGCGTTGGGTCGTCTTTCATCCGGATGTGTGCGAGAATATAGCCTGGCTCGAACCCGGGCATGACTTGCCGTGCGATGGTGTAAGAGGCTAACACGCCCTCATTGCTGAGGATTTTTTCCTCGGTCTCATCCGGGCTGTCGCATTTGAGGCAGTTCCGGAAGGGAGGAAAGGAAATATCGCCGCAGTGCCTGCACTGTCGGGCGACCAGGTGTGGCATGGGGTCTCCCTGCACCCTGCGGAAAATGTCAGGCCGTATGGTTCGTTCGCCGGGGTCGAGCACAAGTTCGCCGTCTTGGATCTTCATGGCCGAATCTCCTGTGAATGGGATCTGCCGGCTGGATCTTTTTCCGGGCCGGGCTCCGCTCTGCTGGACATCCTCTGGAGGATCTACAGGGCCCGATAAACGAGTTCCATGATGTCTCGAACGTCGATTCCGAAACGATCGAAGGTTCGTTTGGCGTTCTCCCCGAGGTTCTGCTCGCAGAAGGGACAGCAAGTCACAAGGGTCTTCGCCCCTGTATCGAAAGCCTCCTCGAGTCTGGCCTGTGCGGCGAATCCCGCAATGTCCTCGGGAAAGGCTGTGCGGCATCCGCCGCCGGCGCCACAGCACCAGCTCCACGCGCGAATCCTGTGCATCTCGACAAGGCTGACACCCGGCAGGGCCTTCAGGATATTGCGGGGCTCTTCATAGATGTCGCAGTAGCGCCCCACATGGCAGGGGTCATGGTAGGTGACCTTCAAGTCCAGACTCTTTGTGAACGAGAGCCTGCCGTCCCGGATGAGATCGTCCACAAACTGAACGATATGCCGGACCTCCGCCTTGAGGTCGTCCTTGTACTCATGGCTTAGGGTGCTGAAGCAGCCGGCGCAGGCCGTCACGATGACCCTGGCCGACGTGCTGTTCAGGGACTCGAGATTCTTGGCGCGGATTTTGCGGAAGCCGTCCACGTCTCCGACGCGCAGCACCGTTGACCCACAACAAATCTCGTTCTTGCCCAGAATGCCGAAATCGACGTGCGCAGCCTCCAGGACTTCGGTCACCCAGCCGGCGATGGGCTGGATGTAGGGATCGTAGGAAGCCGTGCAGCCGGGATAGTAGAGAACCTCAACGTCTTCCTTCGCTGCGTCCTTGATTTTCTTCTTCTTGGCCCATTTTGCCCGGGCGGCCCTGGGCTGCATCCAGGGGTTGTCGTAGTTGATGATGCTCTTGATCAGGGGCTGATGCTCGGGCAGAGGGCCAAGGCCCTGCTCGACGAGCCACCGCCTCAGGGCGATGGAGGCATTGGCCGGCTCCAGATCCTTGGTCGGATTGCAGTTTTCCTGACAGGCGCCGCACTGGGGACAGGTGTACACGATCTGCTGGATTCTCTTGGCGACCAACGGGTCGTGGATGTCCAACTCCGGCGGGTCGCAGGTGAGAGCTCGAACAATCTCATGGGTCCCGGTCCCGTAAAAAGATTCGAAACGATAGCGTGTCCCGCGAGGGCAGTTGTTGGAGTACTTGATGCTCTTCTGCTCGTCTGGGTGGGTCATCCGGCAGAAGCCGCACTTCCAGCACTTCCACGCCATGTTCCGGTATTCCATCAAGGGTCTGATGTTTCGGGAAACCTTGGCATTCTTTGCCATACCTGTCCTCCCTTTCTTGTCCTTGGATAGGGGGCCTTTTCTTTTCCAGGACCGGCGGCCACCTCTTCGGGGGGGCGACGGGAATCCCCGGGCGGCTTCCTTCTTGACTGATTATCCATATTTTTGGTTGATCAGTCAATAAATCCTGGGCTTCCGCGCGCGAGACTCACACAGGGGGAAGCGGGAATGGAGGCAGGATCCTGCCTTCGTCCCAGGACACCGTATCGTCGCGACGCGAACCCGTCATGTTGCCGCGATCAGCCGGTCCCGGACCAGGCGGACAGCGTTTCTCAGGAACAGGAGCTTCTGCTCTTGCTGGATCATGTGTGCGACCAAGAATCCCGAAAGGGCAGCCATCGGCACGCCGCCGGGCCAAAAGGCGGTGTGGCCGATCGAGTAGAGGCGGTCCACGGGCGTCGTCAGGGAGAGCCACTTGTCCTGCAGATAGGACTGGCCGAGGGCGAGGCTCCACCCGCAAGAGGCTCCTTCGGGGTTCAAGGTGAAACGGATCGTGGAGAGGGGGGATCCCAAGGTTTGATACACGATGCGGTCCTTGAGGACGGGGATGTATCGACAGGCAGTCTCCAGCATCTGTTGCGCCACCAGGCGCTTCAAGTCTTTGTAGCGTTGAGGCCGTTTGAAGTCGTCTCCCCCGGCTCCCCACTTGTCCATCCACTTGTAAGAGGTGAACGTCTGGAGGACGAGGGAGTTCTTGTTCCGGGGGGCAAGGTTCTTGCAGTGCCTGGACGTCCAGGTGATTTCCGTAAAGGCCGTCTCGTGCATTCGCTCGTTGTTCGTGTCGTCGTAATCGGGTGCCGGTCCGTCCGGGAAGTACAGCGTGTGGTGTGTCCTGAGGTAGCGAGAGAGCTCTTCATCCAACATGTCCACCCCGAGGTACAGGGCAACGAGCGGCTCCGACAGGGGTGCGGTCTTGATTCGGCTGATCAGGTCGGGGTCCAACAGGCGGGGTTCGATCAGCTCCGTGTAGAGGCGCTGGAGTGTCCCGGCGAACACGATGGACTTGGCTTCGTACGTATACCCATCTTGGGTGTGGACGCCCGCTGCCCCGTGGGCATCGGTCAAAATCCGGTCAACGGTCTGGTTGCATTGGAGGACGCCGCCCTGCTGTACGAAGTTGCTGGCCAGCCGGTTCATCAGGGCTTGCAGACCTTGCTTGTAGTGCCAGTAATCCTCAAACCAGGTGTACCAGAAGCCCGCTCCCATCGCGACGGGCATGTTGCGATACCCCACACGGGTCATGCGGTCGCGAAAGTCGGACGGCGGGAGATAGCGCCTGTAGAGATCCGGCAAGGACGTTGACATCATCTCCTTCATCGCGTCCCGGTTGGAGACGAAAGCGCGGCCGATATCGATGATCGCGCGCAGACGGGCAAGACCGCTCTTGTCGAGGGGGGAGGTCTCGTCGTTCGAAATCGAGCCCAGAATTTTTGCGCACCGAATCATCTCGGCGTAAAGTCGAGACATTTCCTCACGCTGCTCCGGGAAGAGATCGAGGAGTTCGTTCAGAGCCTTGTTCTGGTCCTTCATGACGACAGAGCCGCGGTCATATGCAAGGGTATAGTCTGCGAACTCCCAATCTTCCGGCCGATAAAGGCCCAGCTTCTTCAGCAGGGGGATCACGATTCCGCCGGATTCGAACGACTGGTCACCCGCGTCAAAGTAGAACTTTCTTCGCCAGAAGCCGCCGGTGAGCCCCCCGGGTTGGTAGTTGTGCTCGAGGAGGAGCGTTTTCTTGCCGAACCGGGCAAGGAAATTCGCACAGAAAAGCCCTGCGGTACCTGCGCCGACCACAATGACATCGTAGGAACTCATTGCGATCCTTCCTCTTTCAGAAAATCGGAAAAGAGGCGTTTTCGATTGCGGGCCGCGCCCCGTGTCTGGACGAAGGGCCGGGATCCTTCACGGGCGCGGCCTAGTCCTTCAGTCTTCTTCTACCTTTCATCATATCGACCGCCCAGTGTCTCTCGTAACCGGGAATGCCGTCGTCAATCATTTTGAGCGCGGGAACCATCAAGCGAGGAAACCGAAGCATGAGGTGGGCCATGGTGAGGCGCATCGGCATGCGCCGCATGACCGCAGAGGCAATCCGTACTCGCTGATAGTTCCTGTTGAATCGCTGGAAATCTGCGAGCGCCCTTTCGGTGTCCGTGAAAGCCAGCTCGGCGATTTTCCCCGCCAGCAGCGCCCCGTGGATGCCGAACATGCCGGCGGGGTCGATCATCCCGCTGATGGTGCCCGTGAGGACCCGGTTTTTCCGGAAGAGTCTGAGAGAGTCCTTGCCGAGGACCGGGATATGGCCAGAGTGTTTGAACCACTTGGGAAACGTCAATCCCTCCGTTTCCTCCAGGTGGCGTTTGCACTCCTCGATGTCTCGATCCGACATCGGGTAACGGGTGAAGACCAGAAAGAACATGAGTTCGTTCGCGACGGAGAGATAGCCGTAGTCCGTAGAATATTTCCCGGACCATCCGATCAGGGCGTTTTCGAACCTGGGATCGTCGAGCTTCTTGCGAGCATAGACGCCCGTGCCGACCTCGTAGGGAACGCCTACCGCCTCCATCCCCTCCTTGTTGAACCCGGTGGCCACGATCGCTCGTTCCGGGATGTCCTCCAGGCGACGGACGTAGTGGTCGAAAAGGACTTTGACGCCCATGTCTACGGCCATGTTGTAAAGGTACGTGTCGAGCGAGGTTTTACGGCCGCCCCGTTCGACGAGGTAGTAATGATCCGGGTTCAGGTCGAATTTCTCCTTCTCCACGATCATGCGGAAGCGCTTCACCGGGATGAAGCAGGGGGAGATGTCGATGCCGATGTACCGGGATACGCTTGCGGGGTCGATGGGGGTGGCATGAATGGAAGGATGAAAGCCCTCGAGCATGCCGAGGGATTTGGCGGCCTCCCAGATTTCAACTTCGTAGCCTTCGCGGCGCAGATTGATGCCGGCAACGAGTCCAGAGAGACCGGCACCGATGACCGTGATTTTGGAGTCAGCCATGATCCCCTCCTGACCAGCATGTCAACGGGCGCAAATTCCGCAGGAACCCCTCGGATTCGGGACCCCGCCCATGGGGACGGGACGTGCCCGAGGAAGCGGATTGCTCTTCTTTCTGTGTCTCCTGCTTCGAACAAAAGGGAAAAGGCTACTTCTCGTACAGTTTTTCGATGTACTGGGTCTTCTTGTCGGACCGATCAAGCGTCATCGGTCCCACCCACTCGATCCGCGGCCGAATCTTGACGGCCTGATGCATCTTCTCCTCGATCTGTCTCTCGAGCTCCTGAAGAGCCTCTTTCGTGATCCCTTCGCCATACTCGATCCTCAGCTTCAGGGGGGGCACGACGCGAGGTGGAGGCTCATCCAATAGAATGCGGAAGGCGCCGGTTGTGCGCGGAACGAAGGACTCGACGACATCTTTGATCTGGGCCGGATAGACCATCACGCCCTTCACTTTGAGCATGTCATCGGTTCTGCCCACGATCTTGTAGCGGAAACCGGATCTTCCGCAAGGGCAGGGAGACGTGAAGACCTGATGGATGTCGCCCATGGTCATGCGCAATCCCAGCATGCCTGCGCCTTCGCCGTCCAGAGTGGTGAAGACCCCGAGCCCCGTGTTCCCGTCCTCGAGCGGGACGTTCTCTCGCGTATCGGGATCAACAAGTTCGTAGTAGACCATGTCGTCCGCGATCCAGTGCATGCCCTGGTATTCAGGATGATCACAGGAGACGCCGATGCCCGCGCCCATATCGTAAAGTTTCGCGCCGTACTCGGTCTCCAGCCTCCTTCGGACCTCGGGAATGCCTGCCCCGGGCTCTGCCCCGCAGATCAAGATCTTGAACCCCAGGGCCTTCACACTCTCCCCCATGATGTCGGGAGCCTTTTCGATCATATGCAGAGCAAGGGAGGGCGTGCAGAGAAGGACGTTCCCGCCGAACAGGCGCGTGAAGTTGATGATGCGAGTTGTGCCGGCTTCGGCCCCCACGGGGATGATGGTGATCCCTGGGAAGTCCTCCATGGCCAGCAGGGTGGGCGTGCCGGCGAGGAACATGCTCAGGCCAAAGGCGAGAACAAGTTTGTCCCCGGGCCGGACCCCGCAACGCCACATCATGCGGTTGTTGATTTCGCGCATTCTGGGCAGCCCCTTGCGGACCAGAGGGTAGGGGGTCGGGATACCCGTCGTACCGGAGGTCGCAGCCATCACGTAGATGTCGTCGACGGATTTCCCCATGAGCATGCGGAGAATCTCCCTCATGTCGAAGCCCACTTCCGCCAGAAGTTCCCGCATCTCCGGCTGGCCGTAAACGGGGATCTTTCGCAAGTCTTCAAGACAGCGGATGTCGGAGGGCTTCACCCCTGCATCGTCCATCCGCTTCTTCGTGAGGGGGATGGCGTCATACATCGCCTGGATGTTGCGGACGAGCAGGTGATTCTGGAGCTCTCGCATCTCCGGTGTGTTCAGCTTAGGCTCAATCTCCATGTTCCAGTAAGGTCGGCCGAGATCCATTCGATCCTCCGTAAAGGGGTGTGCAACAGGCAGCCCGCGAGGGACGACCGCGTCCGGTCACTTGAGGAGATACCCTAGAATCAGATCGGCAAGCTCTTTCTCCAGTTTCTTGCTTTCAAGGTTCCCCTTGTTGATGATGTGGTTGAAGGCAAACCCGACCACTGCCGACATGAGCGTATAGGCGGCGAGGTCGGGGTTTCTCTTCTTGAAGATCCCGCGCTTGGCGCCCTCCTGGACGATGATGGCCATCGTGCGCATCAGAAAGACCTGCATGGAATTGTTGAGATCCGTGATCATTTCGTTCCGGGGCACCTGGCACCAGAATTCAGCGATCACGCGCAGGACATAAGGATTTTCATCGAAAATGGAGAAGAGAAGTCTGACCCCGTCTTTGATCATGGCGACCAAGTCGGTCCTTGGGTTGGCGTAGTGCTCACGCATGAGGGCGAAGACCTTTTCCGGGTCCTCTGTCTGATCGGCCAACTCCCAGATTTCCCGGGTGAACCCGACGACGTTTTCCCACATCTTGCGGATGACGGAGATCAGCAGCTCCTGCCGGTTCTTGAAATAGTAGGAGGCGATGCCCTTCGAGAGTCCGGCTTCCTTGGTCACATCGTCCAGGGTGACTCGATCGTAGCCCTTGAGGGCGATGCACTTGAGGGCTGCCTGCGTGAGTTCTTCTTTGCGAATCTGGCTGATTTCGGTCTTCCCTGCCATGTCTTCTCCTCGGTGGCCGTTGTACGCTCCTGCCGGTCGTCCCAGAGTGAAAACGCGTGAAAAGCCGAGAGCTTGACAACCGGTTGACAGAGATTGTATTGTATTTTCATTGAGTGGTCAACTAATTTTTTTGCTCACGAGTCAAGGTTTGGGCGGTAGACCCTGGAACGGCGAACAGCCAGGATGGCAGCCGGCACTGCGGAGGCGAGGGATGGCGAAAACTCTGTTTGAGAAGCTCGAGTCCATTGTGGGAGTCGGAAACGTGGCGGCGGGACCGGCGGCCGGAGAGAAATTCTTGAGAACGGGATCCGTGACCCCGGAATGGATCCGCGTTTGTCCCGATGCCACGGAGCAGGTGCAGGCCGTCGTGAACCTCGCCCGTGAAACTGGGGTGCCTGTTCTGACCTGTCCCAATCGGTATGCCCTGGCCGAGGACCTCCTGCGCAAGGGCATGCTGATCGATTTTTCCCGGCTGAACAGGATCGAGAGAATCGACACGCGGAATCTGGTCGCCCACCTCGAACGGGGTGTGACGTGGGAGCAGTTGAGGGAGAGGCTGAAGCCTCTGGGGGTGAAGACGTACGCGCCTGTGGCGGCGAACTCGCAGTCGGTGGTCGAAACGATCGTCGCCAGGGCGGTCGGGAAGGGGATCGCCAAGTTCCCCGACTATCCCCTGATGAACATGAAAGTCGTCTTGGCGGACGGGGATGTGCTGAAAACGGGCACGCACGGGTTCAACGAGGAGGCTGCGGACGGCAGAAACGAGGGCGGGCCGAACCTTTCGCAGTGGCATGTCGGTGCGGATGACATTTTCGGTGTGGTCACGAGAGCATCGATCATGCTCTGGCCGGTTTGCGAAGCCAGGTCGTGTCTTGTCTACGGCTTCGAGGAAATCGAAGAAGTTCTGAAGGTTCTCAAGGACGTCCCGAGAACAGAGTTGGGCGTCGAGTACTTCGCCCTGAACCGCACGAGCCTGGGGCGGCTGCTAGGAGAGACGGGAGACGGTTTGCCCGCCTGGACCTTGGTCGTGGGCTTCGAGGGGCGCAGAAGACTTGTGTCGCACAATGAAGACCGGGTCCGCACATTGCTGGAAGGGTATCACGGGTGGCGCGAAGACGCGCTCGTGCCAGCCATGGTCGAGCAATTGGACGCGTGCTGGATGGAGGGAAGCGACAATCACACAGCGTTCTTTGCCCGATTCTCGGCCATGAGGGAGTTGGATGCGTGTGTCCAGGGGGGAGCGGAAGCGGCCGGAGTGGAAGCCGCAAATGTGGGCAAAATTCTGGTCTCTGTCGATCGAGGACGGGCGGTCTATGCCGTGTACGACTGGCTCTGCGAGGAGGACTGCACGGAGGCCCTGGAGAGGATCAATCTTTCCCTTTCCGATCAGGGAGCCTTTTTCGACCGCCCCCAGGGCTCGCTGGGTAGAAAGATCTACGGACGGATTCCCAACCATCTTGCGGTATTGAAACACATCAAAGGGTTTTTGGATCCTCAGAACATTTTGAATCCGGGAAGGATTGTCCGGGAGGAGGACGAGGCGTGGCAACCGCCCAAGGTTTCGGAGGGAGAAACCGGATTGACCGTGGCCAACCTCAAGGAGGTGGTGGAAAAACTCAAGGCGTGCGTGGGAGAGGATTGGGTGAGCGACAATCCCGTGGACCTCATCTCGCACGGGCGGGATTTTACGGTCTTCTCCGGAGAGCGTCCCAACATTGTCGTCCTGCCCGAGTCGAAAGAGCAGATTCAGCAGATTCTGCGCATCGCCTATGGGCACGGCATTCCGATCGTGCCTCAGACCACGGGATTCAACCACGGTGGCCTCACCATCTCGCGAAAGGGAGGAATCCTGGTCGACCTTCGACGCATGGACAAGGTGTGCGTCATCGATGATGAAGCGATGACTGTGACCGTGAGCCCCGGCGTCCGGATGCGGTATGTCTGGTGGGAGGCGACCAGACACAAGGCGACGGAAGGGGTTCACCTGAAGCCGATCCTGCCTTTGACCTTGGGCAGCGTGTCGCTCTTGTCCAATTATGTGGCACGGGGGGCACCCGGCACGGCAGCCAAGCATGGCAACGCCACAGAGCTCACGGTGAAAATGACCTGGGTGCTGCCCAACGGGGACATCCTGGAGCTGGGCCCTGCGGCCATCCCGGGGGTCGGGAATTTGCCGATCCAATATGGGCCGGGGCCGGAGATCAACGGGATGTTCTTCAATGCGGACGGGCAGTTTGGGATTTGCACCGAACTCACCGCCAAGCTGTACCCGGAATACGACAACGTGGTCGACTTGGAGGAGCTGCTGACGGGCGCCGCTTTTGAGCAGGACGGCCACAAAGCATTTTGCAGGATTATCGATGCCACTTACGAGATTGCCAGGGAAAACATAACGGAGTTCATGTACAAAGGCCATCCCGGGGCGTTCGCCCTCGGCCTGGCCTCGAAAATGGAAGGGATAAGCATCAAAGACGCGCTGAACATGGCTCCAAGGCACCCCCTGGCGCTGATGGTCTCGGGCTTCGACGCCGAGGAAATCGAGATCAAGAAAGAGATTCTGAAAGAGATTCTCGAAAAACATGGAATGTTCATCATGGACCCGAGCATGTTTGGGGAGGAAATGGCCGAAATGATGTCGACCGATCCTCTCAAAATGAGTCTGGGGATTCGGGACAACTTTGCAGGGTCCTACAAGGGCGCCTTTCAGTGGACGGCGGCTCAGGTCAAAATGGACCTGCTTCCTGAAATTTCCAAGGAATATGAGAAGCTCGTCAAGAAGTACTGGAAGACCTCTGATCCGGCGGTCATGGTCGAGCACGCCATGACCGACACGGCGGTGCAAGGACCTCTGCCGTACGGACGGTGCGGACCGTGCGAGTTCGATTACTGGTGGGACCAGGGCAATCCGGAGGAAGTGAAGCGAGCCACCAACATGATTCACAAGACGAACAAGCTCCTTCTGAAATTCGGGGGCAGCCTCTGGCGAAACATGTTCGGCGCTGGCGAGTACCACCTGCCCTTGTGGGGCAAGTACTTTGAGATCCTGAAAAAGACGAAGGCGGCCTTTGATCCCGCAAATCTCATGCACCCGGACGTGCTGCCGCTGACCGAAGACTACGTGTGAGCGACCTGCGGTGTCGTGCGGAGGGGAAAGGCCGGTCGAAGACGACCCAATAAAACATGGGAGAGGAGCACGTGGGCGAGAGGCTGAAGGACAAGGTCGCGGTTGTGACGGGTGGCGCATGCGGCATCGGGCAGGCGACAGCGCGGCGGTTTGTGGAGGAGGGAGCGTCGGTGGTCATCGCCGACCTGCAGGTGGGAGCGGGGGAGGCCCTGGCGGCCGAATTGGGTCGAAAGGCGCGGTTTGTCCGCACCGACGTCACCCGAGAGGAAGACGTTGCGGCTGCCGTGGACAGGGCCGTGAGCGTGTTTGGGCGGCTGGACTGCATGATCAACAATGCGGGGATCGTCGGCGCCATCGGGCCCATCAAGGACACCTCGGCTGAGGCGTGGGATCTGACGATCGCCGTCCTGCTGCGGGGAGTATTCCTGGGGATGAAGCACGCGGCACGGGTCATGGTTCCCCGGCAGTCCGGATGCATCCTCTCCGTTTCGAGCACGGCCGGAATCACGGGCGGCCTCGGCTCCCATGCCTATACGGCGGCCAAACACGCAGTCGTCGGGTTGACAAAATCGGTTGCCTCCGAACTCGGCAGGCACGGAATCCGGGTCAACGCAGTTGCTCCCGGCAATATCGCAACTCCCATGACGGCCGACGTCATCACGGGGGACCCGTCCAATCTTGAAGGCGCCCAGGAGGCGATTCGGTGCATTTCTCCCCTGGGCATTGCCGGATTGCCGATCGATATCGCGAACGCGTTACTCTATCTCGCCAGCGACGAGGCGCGCTACATTTCGGGCCACACGCTGGTCGTCGACGCGGGACAGACGACCGGTGCGGTGCCGTCCATGTTTCACATGATGGAGCCGGGCGTGATTCTGGAGGCCGGAGGCCGAAGCCGCTAGAAGAAGGCGGCTAGATTCGTCTTGCGGTCGATCTGGCCTCCTCGATGGCCCGGTAAATTTCTCCGACGGTGTTGGCATCCCCGATCGCGATGGCGTCGATCCCTTCTTGCTTCAGGTCCTGAAGCAGAGCATTGTTCGACTTCCGGCCCAGGGAGATGACCAGGGTATCCACCTGGATCCTGCATTCCTCCTCCGTCTCGCCCTGCTTGCGTCTGAGCGTGACCCAGCCGTCGTCGTCGACGGCGGCGAGTTCGGCGTGTTTCACCAGACGAATGTTCAGGAGATCCTTCATAGGCAAATCTACGTCCGGATCAAGCCTTCGCATGAGATACTGCCGACGGATCAGGGAAGAAAGGTTTGCAGCCACGGTGCTCCCTCTGCCGGCCAGCGTGACCTCGTGCCCTTCGTCGTGCAAAGCAATGGCCAGTTCCGCGCCGTACCCGAGGCCGTAGATCAGGACCCTTCTGCCCAGCTTGAACTTGTTTTCGAGGGCCTCCACGTGGGTGAGGACGAACGGTTTGCCCCGGGCGACGTCCGGGATGGTCATCGTGGCCCCGCAGGCGACCAGGACGATATCGGGCTTGAGCGCGGCGATGTTCTCTGCGGTGGCTTCCACGCCGGTTCGCACGTCCACGCCGAGCCGCTTGAGCTCGTGCGCGTGATAGTCGTTCAGGTTCCGGAACTCGTGCATCAGGGTCGTGTTGCCGAGAATGCGCACCGTTCCGCCGGTAAAGGCCCGCTTCTCGAGGACGATCACCTCGTGGCCCCGCTCCGCGGCGACTCTGGCGGCCTCCATGCCGGCTGGGCCCGCCCCCGCAATGACAATCCGCCTCTTCTGCTCCGCAGGCTTCTGCTCGCAATACAGCTCATTGCCCACGTCCGGATTGATCGTACAGGGAACACAGATGTTCGCACCGTTTGTTTGCAGGCAGCCCAGGCAACGCCTGGTCTCCTCCTCCCGGCCTTCGAAGAACTTTCTCGGCGTCTCGCTGTCTGCGAACAGCTGGCGCCCCATGTAGACGATGTCGCAGTCGCCCCTTCGGAGGTGGAACTCGGCTAGCTGCATGCTGTTGATCCGGCCTACGCCGATGACCGGCACGGGTACGATCCTCTTGACGAGCCGCGCCAGGTACATGAAATAGCCGCGGCGGTAATAGAGGGATGGGAACATCCCGTCCGGCACGTGCTGAACCGATCCCATGGAGACATCGAAACAATCGACGCCGGCCTCCACGAGCCTGGGGACGATGTAGGTCGTGTAGTCCTCGACGGAGTTGCCGAGATCTCCGAGCATCTCGTCCACGGAAAGGCGGATCAGAATCGGGTAGTCCTTGCCGACGGCTTTGCGCGTTTCCTCGATGATTTCCAGACAGAAGCGCATGCGGCGTTCCAGGCTGCCTCCGTACCGGTCGGTGCGGAGATTGTAAAAGGGCGAAAGGAAGTTCCCCACGAGCACCCCATGGGCCGCATGAATTTCCACAGAGTCGTAGCCGACTCTCTTGGCCCTCTCGGCCGCCTGGGCGAATTCCATCACGGTCTGCCGGACCTTTTCGGTGCTCATCGCCTCGCCCACGTAGTTCGGGTCCTTGAGGAGCTCGATTCCGCAAACGGGCATCCAAGGCCGTTCCGCGTAAGGAGGCGCTGTGGGAAGTTGGGGCATGAAGTCAGGGAACATCATTCGGGCCGTAACGGCCATCAGTCCTCCGTGGGCGAGCTGGACGCTCGCATGGCAGCCGTAGGAGTGGATGAGGTCCACGAGCGCCCTGTGGGTCTCGGCGCGCTCGTCGTCGTGCAGGGCCACCTGAGGCATGAAATCGCGGAATTGGTCGGGGCTCACGTTCGTGCCCTCTACCATGCAAAGCCCCACACCGCCCTTGATCCTGGCCTCGTACCACGCCAGAGTCTTTTCCACGATTCTGCCGTCCTCCGCCGTCATGCTGACCATAGGGGCGTAGGCGATGCGATTCTTTATGGCTCTGCCCTTGATTTCGATCGGTCTTTGGACAAGGAGATCCTGGGACATGTCGCAGACCCTCCATCAATTACGAGAATCGAAAAATACCGTTTTCGGAATAGCGAGAAGGTCTCATAGCAGGCTCCTTTGCCCGTGTCAAGCATCTTGGGCCTGCATCTTGTACCTGCGCCATGTTGGACCTGCGCCCGCCTGCATCTTTGGACTCGCACATCGGACCGGCATGGAATTCGCGAGGGCCCGGGCGAGGGAGTCCTCCATGGGGCGCTGTGTCCGCGGAGCTACTGGCCGCTTGGCGATATGTTCACCGGTATGGCCGTCTGGAGGGCGAGCCCGGTGATGGGGTCATATCGCTGGTCATCCGGGATCAGGCGCTGGACGTTGCAGCCCTTGTCGCGAATGTCGCGGGGGTCCGAGGGGTCGCCCCACCCGAATGCCAGGGCTGCGACTCCGGGCGCTACATCCTCGGTGGCTTTCGCGATGCCCTCGATGTGCCCGAAGCCGCTGTCGATCTTGACCCGGTCGCCGTCGCGGATCCCGAGCGAAGCCATGGCTTGAGGGTTCATCAGCACGGGATTGAAGGAGCATCTCTTGCGCAGGGACGGCAGGTTCTGCCCCTGGGTGCAGTAGACTTCCTTCATGCGGTAGGTGATGAGGCGGAAGGCCGCCTTTTCGTCGACTCGGTAGCCGCCGTCTTCGACCAGGGGCTCTGCCCGTAGCGCACGCAGTTCGGAGAGAACCTCTGGATGGCCGACGGCGATCCTGCGGTCCGGATGGCCGATCATGCTCGGGATGACGCCGCCGGTCTTGATCTGTCTCTCGCCCCAGACATGGCCGCCCGGGTATCGCCTGATCTCGTCCAAGGGGATGCGGGCCGTTGCATGGAGAGCGTTCAGGAGTTCATCCGTCGTCGGCTTCCGATCCATTGGGACGCCGGGCAGATCCAACTTCAGCCCCATTCGGCGGGCAAGCCCCCAGAAGACCTCCCAATCTTCCATCACGCCCTCCGGCGCCGCCACGAGGGGTGGGCTGTACTGCCCGAAAGGAAACGGGTAGGCGATGTCCGCCATCTGGGGAAAGTCGGCGCGTTCGAAAGGGTGTTTGACCGCGAGGACGTAGTGGGCGAACCTTGCGGTTGCCGAAAAGAAGAGGTCGCTCACCACCAGGAGGTCGAGATCCTGGAGGGCGCGAACCGTGGAAGCCTCGTCGGGCAGCACGAGTGCGGGATTCCCCCCCACAACGATCAAGGCCCGGATTCTTTCGTCTCCCGGCGTGAGGATCTCGTCTGTGAGAGTGCTGGTGGGCATCTCCGTGTAGAAGCCCATGAAGCTGAGCGTGGCCTTGATTTTCCGAATGCGGGATACCGGGCCGGGGTAGAGCGGTAAGGGGACAGGGCCCATCCCTTCCGGAATCTCGAAGCCGAGAGGGCCTTCGTTCCGACCGAAACCGCCCGGGCGGTCGTAGCGGCCGCACAGGGCGTTCAGGGTCATCACAAGGGCGGTCGTGAGATTCTGATGCCGAGACATGTGGATCCCTGTTCCGCTCACCGCTCCGCCCCGTTTGGGTGCGCAGAACATCCGGACGGCCTCTTCAATCAGGCGCGCCTCGACCTGTGTGCGGCGCGTCACGTACGGCAGATCGAAATCCTTGACCGCCTCAAACAGCGCCTGCAAGCCGCTCACGTAAGAGCCGACGTATTCCCTGTCGAAAAGATTGCGCTCGATCAGGATTTTGATCATGCCGGCGATCAGCGTGGCGTCTTCTCCTGGCTTGACCTGCAGATGAATGTCGGCCATCCGGGCCAACGGAGTGCGCCGGGGATCGATGACGATCATGTTCATGCCCCTCCGCCGGGCGTCCATCACCATCTTGAGGGAATTCGGCTGGGGGATGTTCGGCATATGGGAGACGATGGGGTTGGTGCCTACGAACATGGCGACGTCCGCGTTGGCGATGTCGAGCAGATTCAGGGCAACAACGCCGCCGAACAGGCGAAAGTAGGCCACCAGGAGGCTCGGAGAGTCGATCGTAAACGATGTGTACAGGCGGGGCGAGCCCAGTGCCTCGATCCATTTGCTCAGGAACCTGGGGCCGCCCGCAGAGGTGCGGTGCGCCCCGCATCCAGCGTAGACAGCGACGGCTCCAGGCCCATGCCGCTCCACGATTCGGGTTACCCTTTCTGCAATTTCGTCCAAGGCCTTCTCCGCAGCGATCGGCTCCCATCCGCCCTCGACTCGCTTCCTTGGGCCCAAGAGGCGCTGCGGATGGTAGAGGCGCTCGACCTCGGCCCTGCCCTTGAGGCATATGTAGCCACGGGAGACGGCATGGCCCGGGTCGCCGCGAACGGCCATGACACGGCCGTCTTCGACGTCCACCTCAATCCCGCAGAATGCATGGCAAAATCGGCAAAAGGATTTCAATGTCTGGACCATGTTCCACCCCCGCCCTGCGCGTGGCGAGACTGTCCGTCGGATTTTTTTTGTTGACACCCTCACAAGAATACAATAGAAGAAAGAGAGAACCTTGACCGACCGGCTAGGAAATTCATTGACCACTCAACAAAAAGTCTACCGGATTTTTGTGGGAAAAGACAGCGAAGGAGGGGTGGGGAATCCTCCATTGTCCGGCCAAAAAGGCGGAGCGTTCCTCCTGGCGGCTCGGAAACGCTTCGACCCCGGACATGAGGGTTTGTCGCAAGAGGGGAGGGACAGATGTGACGATCGAGACGCTGCGTTCCCCCGGTTTGGGCGCGGCAAAGGCAGGAGGGGCACATGAAGATCCTCGTCGCCTATGACGGCTCCATTGCAGCCAAGAGAGCCCTGCGACTGGCCCTGGAACACGCCAAGGCGTTCGGCGCTGAAATCGTTCACGTGGTGCATGCCAAGGTGACAGACCTGCCTGCAAAACAGCACGTGCTCGACCAGCAGGAAATGGAACGGGTGACGAAAGAGGTGGAGCAGGAGGGATGTCGTTGCAAAGGGCACCTCGTCATCTCGACCCTGGGCCCCGGGCCCTACATCGTCGAGTTCGCAAAGGCCCAGGCGGCTGATGCGATTTTTATTGGAATCAGGATGAAATCGAGGGTGGGAAAATTTCTTATCGGTTCTACGGCACGGCACGTCATCCTGGAAGCGCCGTGTCCGGTGGTCTCGGTCAAATAAGAGTCTCGGTGCAGTTGACTAGGCGGGGGCGGGTGCGGTCGGCCTAGGGGAAACGGACCGCGGGCAGTTCCGGCAGGGGGAACGGGATGGAAAAGTATGACGTGTTCATTGCGGGGGGCGGGATCAGTGGGTCGGTCGCGGCGAGGTTTGCGGCCAAGGGCGGGCTCAAGACCCTTTTTGTAGAAAAGTGCAAGACGCCGAGGCCGAAGCCGTGCTCGGGGATTCAATTTCCGTATTTCGAGCGGATTCTGGGCGAGAGGATTCCACGAGATCGGCTGTGCAGGGTTCAGATCACCAGGACGAGAATGTACTTCCCTGATGGCTCGTCTCTGGGGGCTCCCATTCGGGTGCTGAACTACATGCGAAAGACCTTTGACCACTGGCTGAACGGCGTTGCGCAGGACAACGGCGCCGAATTCAGGGACGAGTGCGAATTCCTGGATTTCGTGGAAAAGGAGGACGAAGTCGTTGTCACTCTTGCATCAAGAGGAAGGAAGCCGGAGCAGATCAGGGCGAGATACGCCGTGGATGCGACCGGTCTGAGTTCCCTTCCCATGAGAAGAAAACTGCGGCCCCAGGATTTTGGAGAGAAAGCGAAAGGCGGGGGCATCAATTATTACCTCGACGGCGATGCGGAGCTGGACCGGAATACGCTGTATCAGTTCTGGGACCTCAGGTTCAGCGACGCCATGTTTGCCTGGATCTATTCGAAGACATTGGAAGATGGCAAGGACTATTGGGTCGTGGGCACGGGCTGCACGAGTGATGACCTGCTCGAGCGGCAGACGCTGTTCCATGACCACGTGCGGACGAAGTTCAACATGAAATGTCGGATCGTCGACAAGGAAGAATACGCGGCCACCATCGAGATGACATCCAAGGAGAGGGTGTGGCTCGGCAAGGGGCGGATCCTCATGGCTGGCGACGCGGCGGGGCTGATGGACGCGGTGAGGGGGGTCGGGCAGGACGCCGCGGCGCTTTCCGGGAGGCTGTTGGCAAAGGCGATTCTGCTTTCGGATCGGAAAAAGACGGCTGCCTTGGATGAATACAGCCAGCTGATGCGAAGGATTACAGCCCAGACCCGCGCGAACCAGGAGCGGGAGATCCGGAAGTTCGGGAGCAACGAGGAGCTTCAGAGACACTTGAAGAGGCATCTGCTCGGTTCGGGCCTAAGGTTCATTGTGCAGAGCACCCTCAGCCGGTTCCGGTCTCCCGAGAATCAGAAGCTTCTGCCGCCTTGAGGGGAGGCGCGTTGGGCTGGGTCGCAGGGTGGCAGATTGGGCAGAAGATGTCTTGGAGGGAACGAATTAGAAATGGGGGTCAAGGAACTGAATCTGTGGCTAAAATCTTGGCTGGAGAAAATTCTTGCAGAAAGAAAATAATTTAGCCTAAAGTAACAATAGGAAAACATCCTTGCGGTTTCCGTGGCGGTCTTGCCTGCGGGGAAGGCGATCGAGAAAAGTTCGAACATCAGGGCAAGGATGGCCGAAAGCTCGGACACACGGAGAACCGTGGGGAACCCAGCTCGGCTGCGTGGCCTCGGGGGCGATTGTGGGCCCAGTCCGCGGCCAAGGGAGAACATCGGAGACGGAGGAAGCCATGAAGAAAGCGCTTGTCGCAGCCGCAGTTTGTGTCTTAGGGGTGTTGGGCGTCTGCACGGAAGCTCGAACGCAAATCACAAACGGGTGCGAGCGTGCGCCGACCGAGGCCGTGCGGCTCGAGACAGCGAGGGCCCTTGTGTCGGTCGACGCATCTACATACGAGTTGGTCATCAACTACTGGGCCGAGGATGTGGTGTACAAAGAGCCGGTGCTGACCAACCATGGACGCGAAGAGATGCTGGAATACCTAACGGCGATGTACGAGGGGTCACCGTTTGGCTTCCCGCTGGACAAGCACGTGACCATCAAAGACGAGCTGTACAAAACGCACCAGGACGGAAGCTTTGCCTACATGGCCACGATCCAATGGTCAGGAACTTTCGGGACGGCGTTTTTCTTTCAAAAGGGGATGTCGATCGTGAAGTTCCGGCCGGGGGAAGGGTGCGCCTCCTACCACAGGGACTATTTCTCCGAGGGGGATAGCTGGTGGAACATCCCGATTTGGCAGCAGGACGTGAGGACCTCGAGGGAGACGTATATCGTCCTGTTCGGGCTGACCGGGAGGTGCTTCGATGAGGACGGCGACGGGTATACGAAATACAGTGCGGCCGTGGGCTGCCCCAACCCGGGTCTGGACTGCAATGATTTTGTCGCCGAAATCAACCCGGGGGCGACGGAGATCCCTGGCAACGGGATCGATGATGATTGCAATGCCGGAACGCCCGACTGAATAAGGGATGATCTCGGTCGCGTGAGGAGAGGACGAGCATGTGGATGGATGTCTTCGTGACGCATGTGTTCTTCGAAGGAATTTGCGAGAGGGCCTTTTGATAGGCTTTGAAGGAGAAAGCGATGAGGAAGGTGTTCTTCTTGACGGTGACCCTGGGGGTTTTCTTTGCATGGACGACGGGTAGCGCCACTGCGGACATTTTCAATCCCGAGGAATGTGCGCTCACACTGGACCCGGCACGCTGCTGTAATCGTGCGGCAGACGAGCAGACCCGTGTCGAGACAGCCAGGGAAATCCTCAGGGTGAACGCGAAGAATTACCGCACGGTCATCAATTACTGGGCCGTGAAGGGTTCTGGAGAGGACGGGGTTGGGGAGGACGGTGCGGTGTATGAGGAGACGACGCTCAGGAATTTTACCCGCCAGGAAATGTGGGAGTATCTGAACCGGGTGTTCCAGTGGTCCTCGGACATGGAACTCGTGACGCTGGATGAGCTCTGGGAGACCCATCTGGACGGCAGCATGACGTACATGGTCGTGAACAAGTGGTTCGGGACAACCATGGGCGGATATTACGAACAGCCGGGGATTTCCATTGTCAAGTTTCGACCCGGCGAAGGGTGCGCGGCATATCAAAGAGACTATTTTTCGGAAGGGGACACCTGGTGGGGGATGTCCTTCTCGCGCGAGATGGTGAGGGCCAAGCGGGAAACGGTCATCACGGAGCTGGGGCTCACCAACAGGTGCGTGGATGACGACGGCGATGGGTATACCAAGTACCTCGCTGCCGCTGGATGTCCGAACGAGGGGTTGGATTGTGACGATTACCATGCCGGAGTGAATCCTGGGGCAACGGAGATTCCCGGCAACGGCGTGGACGATGATTGCAATCCGGCGACGTCGGATTTTCTGCCCTGGGGCGCGGCTCCTGCCTCTGTGGTGAACGTTGAGCTTGGAAAGTACTCCGACATGGCGAACTACGTTCTTGTGCCCTGCCTCCCTTTGGTCGCCGTACTCTGGATGCGGCGCACGAGACGCCGTAGATCCCGCGGCCGTTGAACGTGTCGGTGAAAAGCCGTCTGTCGAGGGTCCGTGTTCCTGTGCGCCTCTGAAGAGCGCAGCCCTGCTCCTGCCTGCAGGCAGCGAGGACTGAGAGCGCGCCTCGGGGGCATCGAGAAAATGCGTGGAGTGCGTCACGGTGAGAGGGGAAGGCAATAGAGGAAGATGGGTGTGTATGGTCTGTGCCGCATTTGTCATCGCCCTTGGGGGATGCGGGTCCAGGGAGGAATATGCCTGGAATGACAGGCGGAGGCGTGTTCTGGATGCGATAACATCCGCGACCCCTTCAGCCACGCCCGGCGGATACACGATCGAGCTGGCGCAGGCCCATAAGGGTTGGAAACAGGCCGATTGCCTGCGTTCCGGCTGCCATCCGGTGAACCACAATGCGAGGTACTCGGAAAGTGCGTGCGTGGCCTGCCACGGACTGAACGGGGCGCCCAACATCCCCGAGGGCCATGGCTTGAGCCGAGACGGGGGGACCCACTGGAACTGTTCGAACGCAGGCTGCCATGGGGTTTCCCATTCGGGCCAGGCTTTCGAATCTCCGGGCGATTGCAGGGCCTGCCATCGCCTGCGAGTCACGGCCCCCCCGTCCTTTACGGAGGAATACGATGTCGTGGTGATTGGTGCCGGAGGCGGCGGCCTGAGCGCTGCGGCGATGCTCGCCCGTGCCGGGTACAAGGTGGGCATCGTTGAAAAGCATTATCGGGCGGGGGGATGTCTGGGGAAGTTCTACCGGGGCGACTACATGTTCGATATCGGGCTTCACGGAGAGGTGCTCGGATTGATGAGCGGGATCCTGGAGCTTCTCGGCAAGCCGGGCATCCGCGAGGTTGCATTTGCACCGGTATACATGCGCGCGGTTTACCCGGATCAGACCCTGGACATACCGGCCGACCCTCTTGAATATGAGAGACTGCTGAAGAGCCTCTACCCCGAGAACGCGACGGACATTGAAAAGATCTTCGCGGAGCTGCTGTACATGCGCGGCGCTGCGAAGCACGGCTCCGACAGCACGCAGGCGTTTTTTGATCAGTATACCGACAATGAGAAGCTCGTAGGCATCTTGGGGGACGTGGCGATTCACATGAACGTGCCCCTCGAGAACTTCTCGTGGTTTCTGTACGCTTTTCTGTTCAACGGGTTCCAGGTGGGCGGATATACGTATCCCGTCGGCACGGCTCAGGAGGTTGTCGACAAGTTTGCTGAGATCGTGCGGGAGGAGGGCGGGAGAATCGATTTCCATACGCTCGCCACAAAAATTGTCGTCGAGGACGGCAGGGCCACGGAGGTATGGACGAATCATGGAGGCCGGTATCGTGCGAAGTATATTGTGTCCAATGCAAACGCCGAAATGACGTTCTTGAGGCTGGTTGGGGAGCGATACCTGCCGAGTGAGCTCGTCAGAGCTTTGAAAGGGGATGCGGCCGGGGAGGGGAAACTGGAAATCTCGCAGCCCATTTTCAATATTTACCTGGGTGTTGACGAGGATTACCGGGAGTTCTTTCCGGAAGGTTCGCAGTTGATCACCATCGTTCCGAGTTACGATCCGAATGACCATTACAGGTCGATCGTCGAATGCTCTTCCGAAAAGATGCGCTTCGCTGTGGCCAACTATTCGGTGACGGTTCCGGATGCCGCCCCTCCCGGGAAGAATGCTCTTTCGATCGCTGGACAGCTGTCGTACGACTGTCCGAACGGGGAGCGGTGGTATGTGGGGGACTACGGGAGATACAACGAATACAAGGCTGAGATCGCGGCCCAGTTTATCGACATCGTTTCGAATCTGCCGGGTTTTTCCGACCTCTGGGATCACATCGAAGTCATTGACGTTGGCAGCCCGCACACGACGGAAGGATTCACCTTCAGCCCTCGGGGGGCTCACGTGGGGTACGGATTCGGCAATGATCAGTTGCAGAATGTGACGAGAGGCTACGGGACGGGTACACCCATCGAGAATCTGTATCTCACAGGGCAATGGTCCCTTGGCGGCGGTGCGCCTCTTGTGATCCTGGGCGGGCTGGTGACCGCGGAGGCCATCCTGGCGAAAGACCGTTGATCTGCCGTGGCGCGCCACGGGCGGATTTGCATCCGGCAAGGGCCCCGGCCCCGAGCGCAGCAGAAGGGCCGCGTTCTGGCGGCCGGAGCATCATTTGCCTTCTCGCCTCATGGCCTCCACGGTGAACAGGGCCGGGTCGAGGCCCGTGTCGTAGATCCCGAGGAGAGTCTCCTGCGTGCGGCAGCCTCCCTGAAGTTCGTATCGACCGGATTCGAGGTTGAGATACAGGATCGCCGGGACAACCCTCATTTTCTGGCAATAGTCGTAAGCCGTGTAGAATTCGATCATGCGCCAGAGGTTGCCCCGCTTGTCGTAACGGTCGGCGACGGCAGGCAGCCAGGTGTCTTCGTCGTAGTATCCGACCCTCTTGCTGTACGGGTGGCTCAGGCCTGACCGGGCCGTCCCCTCGATCACCCAGACCCGGCGCAGTTCGTAGCGAAGGCGTGTTGGATTGATGTCTTGGGGGAGGCACTCCTCCTCGTCCGGAGCGCCGATCTCCCACATGTCGTAGTTGTTTACAGGGATGTACATCTCCTTCTTGCCGAGGAGCTTCCACGTCCAGTCGTTCACCGGACCGCGGAATTCGAAGCCCAGATCGTCCATCGTGCTCTCTCCGTCCAACTGGGCGCCCCCGGTCATGGTCGGGGCTCTGCGAATCCTCCTCATGGTGGGCAGGTAGAGCCAGGTATCTTCGAGTCGGTCGTCGTCCAGATATCCGTAGGTCAGGTAGGTCGTGCCGGCCTCGTCTGCCGGATAGGAGTAATACGCGAGGAGCTTGTAGGAGAGGGCATCTGGATTCTCAAGCGCGGTCTTCAGGCGTCTCTCGTCTAATGTAAGGACCTTGGTCGTCCTTATGGTTTTCTTGATCTTGCCGCTGGGCGTGACGACGCGCCGGCACTCTGTTGCGAACGCGTCGTCTCCCATATAAGGCCGCTTCACATTCCAGATCGCTTCTAGTCCGTTCTTGGGGTCTGGAAACGGGACCCCGCCGTTGAAGCCCTCCAAGATGTTCTTCTCGTTCAGGCGAGCTGTCTGGATGTTCTTTTCGGTGGCAGCATAGAATTCGTCACAGAATTCCATGTTTCGGTGTGTGGGGTAGACGTTCATATAGAAATTCTTGTTTCTTCTTAGCCGTGCGACCTGCCCCGGGGACAGGCGGGCTTCATATTTTTCCACATTTGTATGGTCGATCCGAAAGCGGGGTTTTTCATCTTTGTAAGGGTTCGGAAGATACTGCCCCTTCTTGTAATCGCTCGGGCACTGCAGGCCCTTGGCGCCTTCGAAGGCGGTGATTTCTCCGTCCGCATTGCCGGCCTTTTCGGCGCCGATTCTCGTCTTTTCGGCGCCGCAGACTTGGCGGCAGGTGAAAGCCGCGGCGAAGGCAAGAACCCATATGGTTATCCGTGGTGTCTTCACTGGCGGCCTCCTTTTTGCGCTGCCCGGGAAAGTGGATCTTCGTGTGAAGGGCCGAGGGAAAAATCTGTTTAGGGTCAGACCAAAATGTCTATAAGAAGATAGACATATAACACAGCCGATCTGCATTAACTACCAGAATGCAGGCGTGCGTGTCAAGGAGTCTGCTGCCAAGAGGGACAGCAACGCGATTCTGCCCCCATTAAGTGCAAAGCTCAAATGTCCCCATGGACGGAGGCAGAATCGAATTGAGCCAGGATCAGTTGAGGCGGTGGCACCTGCTGAAGATGGTATTGGACGGGCGGATGTGCTTTCGGGAGGCTGCGGAGCAGATGAGGGCCAGCTGCCGGCAAGCCGTGCAAGGGAAGCAGGGTTTGACAATTTCTCCCTGAATCCGTAGCAGAAGATCATGTGAAGATGGGGACAGAGGCGCGTCTTTGAGTTGCCTCTGTTCCAAAGGAGATCCGGCAAGAAAGGGTGGTTCTCCCATGAAGAAGGTTCTCATCGGCATTCTTGTGGGCCTGGTTGTGGCCGCCGCGGCGCTCTGGGTTATCGTAGGCCACTGGTCAGAGACGCCTTATGGGCCCCTCGACCCCAAGGCGGCGGTTCTTCTCAAACTTGTCCGGGTCACGACCGGAGGAAAGGCCTTTTCGCAGGCCACCGTGGCGGAGCTGCGCACGTGGTACAATGAAAGCTGGAAGGGAAAAGGTCCGGAGGTCGAATGGGTCGAAGATCGGCTCATCCCGGGGCCCGGGGGCGAAATCCCGATTCGGATCTATGCCGACAGAGAAGCCGGGAACCGTCCCGCGATCCTCTACTATCATGGAGGCGGATGGGTCTTGGGAGATATCCGCACACATGACAGGGTGACGCGATACTTGGCAACAGGATCCTCATGCGTCGTGGTCTCCGTGAATTACAGGCTGGCCCCGGAGCACCCCTTCCCGGCGGCCGTGGAAGATGCGTACGCGGCCCTGCAGTGGGTGTCGACGAATGCCGAGACCATCGGTGCGGACCCTTTGAGGATTGCGGTTGCCGGCGATAGTGCCGGTGGCAACCTGGCCGCCGTGGTCTCTCTCCTATCGAGGGATAGAAAGGGACCCCCGATTTGCTGCCAGGCCCTCATCTACCCGGCTACGGATCTATCCAGTCTGAACAGCTCGTCCTACAGGCAGTTTGGCGAGGGCTTCTTGCTCACGAAAGAAGGGATGGAATGGTTCAGGTCGCATTATCTGCCCAATAGCGAAGACTGGATCGGCCCTTATGCATCGCCGCTGCTCGCACCGGATCACCGCAACCTCCCTCCGGCCATCGTCATTACCGCGCAGTTTGACCCCTTGCGGGACGAAGGGGAAGCCTATGCGGAAAAACTTCGGCAAGCCGGAGTCCCGGTGAAGCTTTTTCGTTACGACGGCATGATTCACGGCTTTGTGTCTTTTCCAGATGTCTTTCGCCAGGCTCGGGATGCCTTAGACCGGATTGCCTCCGAGGTGAACCCGCCAGGCTGAGCCTGTTCCATGCTGTGGAAGGCGGCAGAGGACACTCAGGGTCGCCGAGTCCCTGTGGCGGATTGAATCCGGACGGCCAGACGCCTGACCACGGGTTCGTCCGCCTCCGGGAATGCATACTGCTTCAGCTCCTCCGGCAGAACCCACCGGATCTCATCGTGATCGTTCAGGCGGAAACATTCCGTGAGAATCTCCACTCGAAAAACCAGCAGCTCGACCTCGAAGTCGCCGTAATCGTATCGGCTGGCGCCCAGAGATTCCTTGACTTCGGCTTCGACGCCGAGTTCCTCCCGCAGCTCCCTTCTGAGACATTCCTCAGGCGTCTCACCAGGCTCGATCTTCCCGCCGGGGAATTCCCACAGGCCACCGAAGCGACCTCCGGCCTTGCGCCTGGCAATAAGGAGCTTTCCCTCTCGCTCGATGACCGCCGCTGCCACCCTGCCCATGGGCTCCCCCTGCCGGCGTTTCCCGCCGGTTCGTCACGACTCCACCGGCGTGCCGGCAAAGTCGAGAAGATAGACCACTTTGTCGACCGATCCGGCGGAGAGGGTCGTCAGTTTGAATCCGTTCTTCTCGGAAGCTCTGCGGGAGGCAACATTGTCCTTGTAGACGATTGCAAGGAGTTTATTCCATCCTCTGGCGCGGCACTCTCGGAACACGAACTCGTTCAGCCTCCGGTTGAGACTCGTTCTTCTGTGGTCCGCCCGGATCGCCATCAGGGCGTAAATGGCGGCATCTGGGTGCAAGGCAAGGTATGCATCAACTCCGTTGGAGCGGCTGCCGCGGGAAAACAGTCGCCTGACGACCTCGGGGTGGAGAAAAAGCCACGGATGCCTCACGAATCCCAGAATGGCGGATTTCCGTCTCTCCCGAAAAAGGAGTTTGTGATAGGGGCCCAGACAGACAACGGAAAATCCGAGAAGCTCCTCTCCAAGGCAGGCGCAGACGGAGAAGGTCTTGCCGGAAGCGACGAACCATCCGTACATGTCCCGGATGAACCGCCTGCCCAGGAGTGTCGCTAGATGCTCCCTCGGTTCGAAGCACAGGAAGTGGAGGGCGGTCATCCGGTCCACGTCGGCTGGCGTGCCCGGTCGAATGACGACTTCCCCGTTTCCCAAGGGCGGGGTGCCTCCCGCGCTGCCGGGCTGAGCGTTCCGTAGGTCCCAGAATCGAAGGGGGGCGGCCGGTTCTCGTCTGGGAGTGGCTAACGACCGCCGGGAACGCCCCACAGTCCTCGACGACAGCAGCGGGTATCGTACCGCTTCCGGCCTTCAGGCGCAATTGCCTTTTTTCTTCTCCTCGGAGGTCCGGCCCGCGGCCTCGGCGAGGACCCTCCGGATGGTCTCCAGAAGCTCGTCCTGGCTGAACGGTTTGGCGATGTACCCTTCCGGAGGGGGCGCGGTGCGGCGGTGGGAGATGAAGCGTTTGAACTCCTGCTGGAGCCCCGTGATGATGATGACCGGGATGTGCGCGTACCGCGGGTCGCGCTTGAATTCCTTGTAGAACTTGACGCCGGTCTTCTGGGGCATGACGATGTCCAGGGTGACGAGGTCCGGGGTGCGCTCCTTGACCTTCTCCGTGGCCTCGTTCCCGTCGCGGGCCACGTCCACATCGAATCCCTGGTCTGAAAGCCACAGGCTGAGATAGGTGATGACGTCTTCGTCGTCTTCGACCACCAGGACCCTTTTCTTCTCGGTCTTTTCCACGGGTCACCTCCCTGCGAGCCGCCCCAGGATTGGAAAGCCATCACCCTTGCCGCTGCGGTTCCGGAGAATGGAGTTCCCGGCCCTGAGGCGATTCCGGTTTTGGGGCAGGCTTCGGAAGCCGGTTCCTCGGAAAGATCATGCGAAACAGGGAGCCCTTTCCCGGTGAGGACTCCACGTCGAGCTTCCCGCCGTGCTCCTGAATGATCTTGCGGGTCAGCAGAAGGCCGATGCCGGTGCCTCCCTCTCCTTTTGTCGTGAAGAAGTTGGTAAAGACCTTCTGCTTGATGTCGTAGTCCATGCCGCAGCCCTGATCCTCCACCTCGAGGAAGATGACGTCGTTCTCTTCCCGGCAGCGCACGGTTACGGCGCAACTCGGCCTCTCGCTCATCTGGCAGGCGTCGATGGCATTGGCCACGAGGTTGGCCAGGCAGGTGTGGAGGCCCTCAGGGTCAAAGGCCGCCGGCGGAACCTGAGAGTCGATCTCGGCCCGGAGTTCCACATCCTGCTGCCGGGCCGCATCCCGGTAGAGATCCACCACTTCCTGGGCGATGTCCGAAGGCCGCACGATCTGGATTTCCGGCACCTTCCCTTTTGAGAAACTTAGCAGGTTGCGGGTCAGAGTCGAGATTTTCTCGATGTTCCGGTCGAGCATCTGCCATCCCTGCTCGATGCGGCCCTGATCGCCCCGGTCCAGGCCGGACTTGAAGATGTACATGCCGCCGTGAAGACCGGTGAGGATGTTCTTGATGCCGTGCGCGAGCCCTGCCACGGTCTGCCCCACGGCAGCGAGCCGCTCTGCTTCGAGCTTCTCTTGCTCGAGCTGATAGATGCGGGTGAGGTCCACGGCCATTTCCATGACGTGCGTGACCGCTTCTTCCGTCCGGCTCAGGGGCGCCGCATGGACCTCGTAGTGGGTCGTCTCCCCTTGGCGGTTGATCCCGACCTGTTCGCAGACGTGCGTCTGCCCGTCCGCAAAGGCAAGCTCGGCCGGGCACTCCTCGCAGCGGTCCGCCCTGCGCTTGAAGACTTCCCAGCAGTACTGGCCGGTGGTGGCGCCGAAAGTCTCCCGCATGAGTTCGTTGGCCTTGACGATCCGGTAGTCCCGGTTGAGCACCGCGATGTAGCAGGGGACTTTTTCGAACAGCACCTGGTATTCCCGCTGGAGCCGCTTGATCTCCGTGATGTCCGTGGACATCTCGATGATGTACGGAATGTCTCCCTGCGGAGTCACAATGGGAACCATGTGGACGAGATAATGGGCAGGGTGGCCGTTGCGATCCACGCCGACCTCGTCGTTCACGCGCACCTTCCCGTCCTGGAACGACAGGGCGGCCATGCAGGCCTCGCAAGAGCCCGACTGCTTCTTGTAGACGGTGTGGCACTTCCTGCCCCGGCCCGGCCCAAACAGCTCCTCGAAGTTCCGGTTGTGTTCCACGATCACGAAGTTGCGGTCGATGATCGCGATGCTGACCGGCACCTGCTCGAAAAGCTGGGTGTGGAGCCATGCCTGGAGCGTGGCGTCCAACATGGTGGAGACTCCAATCTATTTGGACAGGATCTTCAGGACCTCCTGAAGAGTTTCTTTTGTTGCTTTCTGGATTTTTTCCGACACCTGTCTTCGAAGAACGGCCTGCTCGCCGCCCTCTTCGACTTGGGCTTCCTCGAGGCCGGCTGCCTTGCGGATTGCGTTTACATATGCGACAGGCTGAACGGGCTTCTCCAGCGTGAGGAGAACTCCCCGGGACGGCCTTGCCGCCTCGATCTTGGCCAGGTCTCCCTTTCCCATCTCGTCCTGGGCGTGGGCCGTGACCACCACGACCGGGATGTCGGCCCGTTCCGGATTCTTCTGGATGTACTTGTAGAACTTCAGGCCCGACATCTTGGGCATGACCAGATCCAGGGAGATGACGTCCGGTTTCTTTTCCGTGACTCTCTCCAGGGCCTCCTTGCCGTTGGCTGCCAGCATGACGTCGAAGCCGGCGTCTTCGAGCACCGTCTTCAGGAAGAGGCGCACATCCGGTTCGTCGTCGACCACCAGTACGGTCTTTCCGAGTTTCTCGCTCATCGCGGGTTCCTCTCCTCGGCTTGCGGTTGCCCCGGGGGGCCGGGTTCCGGTTGGGGCAGTCGGCTCCTGGGGAACTCGATCCGGAATCGGGAGCCTTTGCCCAAAGTCGACTCGCAGCTCGCCTGTCCACCGTGCTCCTGGACGATCCGCCGCGTGATGAGAAGGCCGAGTCCCTTGCCCTGGCCCGAACCCTTGGTGGAGAAGAAGCTGCGGAAGACCTTTCTCCGCGTCTCCCGGTCCATGCCGATTCCGTTGTCTTCCACCTCAAACACGATCGAGCCGTCCTTTTCGCGGCAGGAGAGCCGGACAGTCTTTCTCTTCTTCTCGCTCTGGGTGCAGGCATAAAAGGCGTTGGAAAGAAGGTTTGCGAGGCAGGTACGGACGCCTGCGGGGTCCAGGGGCGCCTCGGGGACGGAATCGTCGATGTCGGCCTTGAGCGAAATCCCATCCGTCCGGGCAGCGTCGGCAAAGGACTGAAGAGCCTCGCGGGCGAGCTGGGCGGGCCGGACCGCCTCGACCCGGATCTTGCTGCCGGCGGCGAAGTTGAGATACTCCTTCACGGCGGTCGAGATCTTGAGGATGTTGTTCTGAAGCATCTTCCAGCCGCTCGCCACGAGCTCGCTGTCCGCTCGTTGGAGCCCGGAGTTGAGGACGTACATCCCCCCTTCGAGGCCCGTCAGGATGTTCTTGACCCCGTGGGCGAGGCCGGCCACGGTCTGTCCGACCGCGGCCTGCCGCTCCGCCTCGAGCTTTTCCTTCTCCACCTGTTTGAGGCGCTCCTCAAGTTCCACCACCAGCGAGATGTCCTGGGCCATCTCGATGACGCTCTCGACCGTGCGGCCGTCGGAGGTGAGGGGAGCGGCCGTCACCATGTAGTGCGTCTTCTTCCCTTCTCGGTTTACCCCGACCTGCACCGAGGTCGACGTCCTTCGGGTTCGGAAGACCTCGATGGCCGGGCACTTCGGGCACGCCTTTTCGCGGTTCTTGTACAGCTCATAGCAGTGGCGGGCGCCTTTTCGCGAAAAGGTCTCCCGGAAGAGACGGTTCGACTCCAGTACCCGAAAGTCCCGGTCGATGACGGTGACATAGCACGGGACATGATCGAACAGGAGCCGGTATTTCCTTTCCAGCCGCACGCCGTCCGTGACGTCCCAGGAGGTCTCCACCACGTGCGAGATCCTGCCGCGGGCGCTCTTGAGGGGCGTCACCTGGACCAGGTAGCTCCGGCTGGATCCGTCCGGACCGGCAACCTCCTGCTGGCGACTCCTGGGCTTTCCGTCCCGGAAGGTCTTGACCGCGGCGCAACGGGGACAACGGGTTTTTCGATGCTCGCGGAGCCAGTAACACTTCCGACCGTGCCAGTCGCCGTAGGTGTTGCGGAAGGCCTCATTCGCCTCCACCACGGTGAAATTGCGGTCCATCACCGCAATGCTCAAAGGGAGCTGGCTCAACAAAGCGTCACGAATCCAGGCGGCCTTCTTCATCGATCATCCCGCGGCCATGCATCAGAAGAGACCCCCGAAGGAAAACCCACAATCCATCATAAACACAATTCAGGCCCAGAGCCAGCGGCTCGGATCCTAGAGAGGTCATTTCTTTTCCCGGGCTGTAAGAAACTTCCAGAAAAAGGGGAACGTGATGAGATACGCCGCCGCGATCAGGTACGAAAAGGCCTTCGTGGTCGTGACAAATTCTTGAAGGGTGTGGATGGCCTGGAACAACATGGGCAATTCCTCTCATGGGCAGACGGGTTGGAGAAAGGCAGAGCTTCTCTGCCAGATTCGATCTAGTGGCTGTCTCCGAACTCCGGGTGCGGTCTGAGAACAGGCATTCGCGTGACGATGAATCGGAACGCGATAAGCCCGATGGTGACGACGAACACCGAGATCGTGATCTCCATCCAGCTCGGGAAGTACCGCTGGCTGAGCGGGAGTTGCCAGTTGTAGGCGATCAGCGAAATGTTGAACCGGTTCAGGACAATCCCGAGGACCGTGAGCCCCGCCGTGAACTTCAGGAGCGGGATATTCCGGTCCCGGTATCCCACCGCGTAGAGAAAGCAGGGCAAAAGAACGAACCCAAGCATTTCGACCAGAAACCACAGACCGTACGGAGTCAGCAGGAGGTGCCAGTTGTTCCCTGCTGCGATGCCGACCAGCTTGATCCCGAAATAGCCGAAAAGAGCCAGCGCGGCCGCCTTGGAGAAGCCGAGAATCAGGTCCTCGTGCTCTTCATGGGCCTTCTCGTCCAGTTGATAGGCGAAATGCTTGTGGGAAAGGCTGCTTTCGAAAATCACCATGGACAGGCCGGCCACGATGCTCGAAACGAAGAAGAAGACGGGCAGGTAGCTCGAGTACCAGAGGGGGTGGAGCTTGTACGGGACCAGCAGATACAGGGCGCCCAGGGAGGATTGATGCATCGTGGACAGGATGACCCCCAAGATCGTCAGCGGGATCGTCAGCTTTACCATGAAGTCCCGCAGGCGCCTGAGCCTCAGCCACTCCAGGGGAATGGGCGTGAACTCCAGGAAAAGGACAATGAGGTACAGCATGACGCAGAGGCCGACTTCGAAGAGCACGGAGCTGGTGCCGGGCTGGATCACGAACGGGTAGGGCAGACGCCAGGGTCGGCCGACGTCGTAGCAGAGGGCGAGAACCACCAGCGAGTATCCGAGGAAGGCCGTAAGAATCGCCGGGCGGACGGCGGCGTGGTATTTGCGGTTGCCGAACAGATAGACCCCTGCGCCGGTCACATACCCACCGGCGGCCAGTGCGACTCCGCAGAGCAGGTCGAATCCGATCCAGAGGCCCCAGGGGTAGTTGTTGTCCAGGTTGGTGACCGCGCCGAGTCCGCCTGTGAACCGAAGGACCGTGACGAAAAGCCCGGCCAGGACGATGATGCCCGCGATGACGTTAAAGGGAGTGAGCAGGGATGGTTTGCTCTCGGTCTGGACGACGGTTTCGGACATCAGGCACCCTCCTTGCCTTTGCTCTTGGCGGCTTCCTCAAGGGCCTTCTTAACGGCCATGTCGACGGCTTTCTGCTTTTCCTGCGCCGCCTTCTGAGCGGCCTCCTGGAGCTTCCGGTCCGCCTCTGCCCTGGCCTGGGCCAGGGCGGCCTGAACGGCCTGCTCCCGCTCCTGCTGCGCCAACCTTTCTTTTCGCTGGTTGATCGCGTACAGGCCGATCAGGAAGACTGGCCAAAGGCCGATCACCATGGGAACCGCTCCGAGAGCCCCCGACGTGAATTCTGGGGCAGGCCGGATCTGGTAGTCCTCCCGAAGGTCGAGTTGCTGGAAAGGGACTCCCGCCAGATAGAGCCAGCTTGTACCGCCGACCTCGGTCTCTCCATAAATGTGGTCCACGTACCGGTCCGGATGCTTCCGGATCCGTTCCCTTGCGATCTTGAGAACGTCCTCCCGCTTTCCGAACGTGAGAGCCTCCATGGGGCAGGCCTCGACGCAAGCCGGCAGAAGTCCTTTCGTGATCCTGGGGTAGCACATCGTGCACTTCATGACCCGAGGTTCCAGGACCTTGTTGTACTCATAGGCGGGCACATTGAAGGGACAGGCCAGGAGGCAGTACCGGCAGCCGACGCAAACCGAAGGATCGTAGATCACGGCCCCTTCCGGAGTCTTGGTAAAGGCTCGCACGAAGCAAGCCGAAGCGCAGGCAGGCTCCAGGCAGTGGTTGCACTGATGCTTGCGGAACATAGTCCCGGCCTCTGCGCGGGGGCCGGCGGCGGAAACACCCGCCACGTCGTATCGATTGACGACCGTGAACGATTTTTCGTCGGTTCGCCGTTTCTGCTCCAGGACCGACAGATCCGTGAAGGGCTTCTCCGGAGCGGGAAGCTCGTTTACGGAATTGCAGGCCGCCTCGCAGGATCGGCAGCCCACGCAGAGGGTCGTGTCATGGAGAACGGCGAAGCTGCCCGGATACCCGTGGAATTCCTTTTCGGCTGCCTGTGCCTTTTTGACGGCCGCCAGGCCGGCTCCGGTTGCCCCCAGCCAGTGGAGAAACCGTCTTCGAGAAATACCCATTCTCGCTTCCCTCCGACAAGAATCAGCACGAATCTACGGAACGGACGGTGTTCCGCCCTTCAGGTCGTGACAGCTCGTGCAGGAGGAGACCGTGGTGATCCCCATCTGCTCATGACATCCGACACACTGTCTGTGGTAAGCGCCGAGGATGCCCGGCATGAACAGGTTCAGTTCGTTGAAGGGAGCGCCGTGGCAGCTCTGGCATCGCGGGGGAGTCTGGCCGGCCGGCGTGTGGTGATGGCAGCCCTGGCACACGAGGTCCTGGCGGCCGTGAAAACGGACGGCGAGCTTGCTCGAAGCGATCAAGTTTTCGAGCTTTTCCGTGTGCCTCCGGTGAGCGAAGCGGACCCCTTCGAACTTTTCAGACAACCCCGCGATCTCCACCATTTCGGGAGCCTCCAGCGTGGAAGGCTGAAGATGGGTCTGCCGAGTTGCGGCAGAAGGATTCAGGCCGGCTGCCTCGGACGGCGGCGGACCGCTGTGGCAGCCCGTGCAGGCAAAAGGCGTGAGAGCCCCTTTTTCCATGAGTCCGTGGCATCCCGCGCAGTTCGGGCTGAATTTCGCGGTCTCGTGGCATCCCACGCAACTGTGGGGCGACTGGACGGCGTGCATGGCCCGCTCGAGGCGGACCACGGGCGTCTCCGCCTGCTCGGTCAGAGGGTGGCACTCGGTACAGGCCTTCAGGGTCTGATGATGGCAGGTGCGGCAGGTGGGCGCTGCGGCCTCATGGGCAGCGTGGTCGAAGGGGACCGAGAGCATTCTGCCTGCGCCGAGATCCTGTTTGGAGGCCGTCAGGTACACCTGATTCGGCTGACTTCGGTCGAGCCTGGGGACGGTCTCGAGTTTCTGGATCGCTTTCTGCTTCACCGGGTCGTGGCAGCCGCCGCAGTCGCGCGGGCCCGCCCCGTACTCGCCGTGGCAGGCGATGCAGGACTCGTGGGCCACGCAGCGGAAGGCGGCGCGGTTTTCGACAGAAATCGCTCCGTGGCAGTCCCGGCAGGAAACTTCCTGCCCCGGGGCCGAAACGAGCTTCTTCTGGACCTCGTCATACTGGTGATGGCAGGTGTCGCACTTGGCGTCTGCGGCGTCGATGTGGCGCGCATGGAGGCTCAGGTCCATGACCACGGGCTGCCGTGTGGAGAACACGGCAGGTTTCTTTACATGGCACTCCCCGCATGTGACGGGACCCGATGGCTTGCCGGAGCGGGCCGCCTCCTTGTGACAGGCCAGGCAGTTTTCGTGGTAGATGTCCATGACGGTCTGCCGGTCGATGTCTTCCAGCCTCATGTACGCCTGGGACAGAGTGCCTTTGGCCTTCTCCAGGTGGCAGGCAGTGCAGTCGCGGTTCTCTTTTTGCAAGATTTCCACGTGGAAGTCATGGAGGAAGGGGACGGGCGTGCTCTCCAAGGGGCCGAACCGGGCAAGGCTGTCGATCAGGATGAGATCCGGGCGGCCCGCCTCTTTTCCTGCCGCTGTCTCGGGTTTGCAGGCAGCCATTGGAAGAAGAAGGAGCCCCGCGGCAGCGGCGAGCAAAACGCAGACGGTCATCTTCTGGCGCATCATGAGATCTACCCCTTCAGATCCTCTGGAATCTCCATGGTCTCGATGAGAATCTCGCTGATGAACTTGGTGTGCATGCCGAGCTTGTAAAACCCGATGATGTCCTCGATTCCGCTGTGGCAGTTGTGGCAGGGCGTGATGACGATATGGGCCCCCGTGGCGCCGAGCTGTTCCGCCTTGACGCGGTTGCTCAGCATCCGGGAGCGCTTCCAGGGCGGGCCGCAGTTGATGGCCCCTCCGCCGGCCATGCAGCAGTAGTTGTGCTCGAACCGCGGGGAGACATCGACGAAGTCCGAGCACATGGCCTTGACGACTTCCCGGAGCTTTTCCCCGAGCCCCAGGCCTCGCACCACGTTGCAGGGGTCCTGCACCGTGACGGTCTTGTCGAATTTCTTCGCGATCCGGATGCGGCCGGTTTCGAGAAGTTCGTGGTAGAACTCGATCGCGTGGACCATGGGGATCGGAGGGAACTTCCAGCCCAGCCATCTCGGCCCGTCGTAAACCGCGCCCCGGTAGGCATGGCCGCACTCGCCCATGACCACCCGCTTCACCTTGAGGCGGGCGGCCGTCTCCCAGTGGAGCCGTTCCACCCGGCCCATCACCTCGAAGTCGCCCGAGTACATGGCCATGTTGGAGTTGTCCCAGCCGTCGGTGGCCGGCATGGTCCAGTCCATGTTCGCCACGCGCATGATGAGGGCGATGTTGCCCAGGAGCTGGGCCAGAATCTTGGGCTCCGGCGCGATGACCGAGTACATGATCTCGGCCCCCTCCTTCTCGAGGGGGATCCGGGCGCTGGGGATCGTGGACTGGGCCTCCTCCTCCTGCCATTGCAGGGTGTCGATCCACTCGTCCTGGTGGACCCACATCTGGTTCATGGTTGCCGCATGGCTGTTCGTCGTGTCCTGGAGATACTGCGGGACCGCGCCCAGGAGGTTGCAGATGCGTCTGCAGAGCATGAGCAGATAGGCAATATCGATGCCGAAGGGGCAGTACATGCTGCAGCGGCGGCATACGTTGCATTCGGTAAAGGCGATGCGGGCCATCTGCCGGATGAACTCGCCGTCCACACGGCCTTTGCGCTTGACAAGTTCCCAGAGCGTGTTCTTGACCTTGCCCACCGGGGAAAAGGCGGGATCCCGATCCCGGGAAACGTACGAGTGGCAGGCCTCGCCGCAAAGGCCGCAGTGGACGCAGGTCTGCAGGTAGACGCGAAGCCGGGCCGCCGCCTCGCGGGTGAGAACCCGGTTGACGACTTTTTCGATCTGGTCCGGGGTGAGCTTCTTTGCGGCCTCGTCGATGCCCGGATCCGCAACTTCACTCTCGGAGGGAGCGAGGTTTTTCGAGTCTTTCATCCGCGGGGTTCCTCCATGGTTTCCGATGCCGCTCCGGGGAGTCTACCAGTCCCGGGCGTGGCGCACGAATCCGAACTCGCTGCCCATATAGGCGCGGGTGAAGGGGAAAAACAGCATGTGGACGAGCCGGGTGAACGGGATGGCCATGAGCCAGAGCGCTCCGGAGAGAATATGGAGCGTAAGGATCGTCCTGTAGTCGAAAACACGGTAATAAGCCAGGATGCCGGTCAAGAAGGGAGCCAGAACGATGGCAAGAATGACGAAATCCGAGGCCGTGGTCACATACCGGGCAACAGGGTCCACGAGACGCCGGATGGCGAAGACGACACCGATCGCGACGACCAGAATCGACATCACGTTTCCCAGCCAGGCCGGAAGGCTCCACCAGCGGATCCCCCAGGATTCCTGCCAGGAGAGCACATGGCCCAGAGCGAACACAGGCGTGGCGAGCAGGCAGAAGTGAAAGACGAACGAAAGAAAAGCGAAGACCGGGCGGATGCGGGTGCTCCGGCTGGCGTAGGGCATGATCCAGTGCCCGATGGAACGGAGGGCGTACTTGGAATGTAGGTAGGGAAACACGACTTTGTCCTTCTTGGCGAGCTTGGCTCGGGATGCGAGCTGGTAAAGACAGCCAAGGACAAAGACGATAAAGGCGATCCAGACCAGGGGACCGCGGGCGAATTCGTACATCCTCGTTTCTCCTCTTCCGCTCGTGGACTTCAGCCGACGAGAGTCCCGACCGCCGCGACTTCGCGGACATACGCCCCGTCCTCGATATAGCGAAGCAGGACCTGTTTGCCGTCCGGGCTGAAACGGGGCTCCCAGAGCTCCTCGAAGCTCCGGCTCCCCACCTTGCCGTCCAGGAGGCAGGCCTTGGCTCCGTTCCGCTCGACCTTCGCGATCACGTGGCTGCCGCAGGGACTGAACACAGGGTCCCAGACCATGTCGAAAAGCGTTCCGCAGGGCGTGTCGTCGACCACGATCGTCCAGCCGCCGCTCATCTTCATGGCTGCGGCCACGCGCTTGCCGTCCGGAGAAAACACCGGGGGCAGGACCATCTCGGAAACGCGGGTCCGCCAGGGCGCATCGTCAACGGCAATGGTCCACAAGCCGAATTCGGGGGAAGCGACAGCCGCGATTCGCTTTCCGTCCGGGCTCAGCCTCTGGTGCCAGAGCTGGTTGTAAAGCCCCTTCCAGACCGGAGAGCCGTTTTCGGCCAGAGTCCATTTGCCCTCCCTGAGGACCGGCGCGAGAACGTCTCGAGTCCCGTTTCGGAAAAGGGGTTCCCATACGCAGCCGTAGGTGGCCTTCCACGGTTCGGCGTCCACGGCGATCGAATACTCGCAGATATCGGTCCGGACTTCGGCGGCCACAGAGGTTCCCGAAGAGTCGAAGCGGGGCGCCCAGGTGTTCACGAATTTCCGGGGCCAGGGCTCGCCGTCAACGGCCACGGACCAGACTCCGGCGAAGAAAGTGAAAATATCGGCGCTTTTCAGGTCTTCCACCTGAACGGTGGCCGCTGCGTGCTGTCCGTCCGGGCTCAGGCAGTAGTCCCGGATGGCCACGTAGCTCTTTTCCCAGGGCTTGTCGTCCACGGCAACGCCGTACTGGTTGTCGCGCTTGTAGAGAAGGCCGACACACTTGCCGTTTGCGCTCCACCTGGGATCCCAGGCGTATTCGAACCTCTCCTGCCAGGGTTCGCCCTCGACCGCCAACGTCCACTCGTCGTCGATACGAACCAGGGCCGTAAGGACGCCGTTCGCCCCGAAGCGCAGGTACCAGAGCTTCTCGAAGGTCTGCGGCCAAGCAGTGCTGTTGACGACGGCGCAAAAGGCGCCGTCTGACGACACGACGGGCGCCGCAACCCGTTCTCCGTCCGGGCTCGCGACGAACTCGTGCACGCTCTGGAACTCGCGCCGGATTGCGGCGATATCGGCCAGCTTGCGTTTTCCGGGCTGCCAATCCCAGGTCTCCATCTCGCCCATGCGGATCTACCTCCTCTGCGGAGTCGGGTGCAAAGCGAAGGACCGCCGGCTGCTCGTTTCCCCTGCCGCGCCTGGCGCGGTTTTCCGGCCCGCCTCGGGTCCCGTCAAGCCATCAGCAAGAAGCAGGCCAGAGAGAGGTCAAGGAACGGAATCCGTCTCTCACAGCCGGAAATGTTCATGGAGGACGACAGGTTTCGGCTCTTCGGTGTCGCGGGCCGCGGGCTCTCCGGGCGGCGTGGAGCGGCTTGTCGATCCCGCCGCGGATGTCTCGCACATGGAACATGTCTCAGGAGGATGTTGCAAAATTGGAGCATGAATGTTACATTGAGGATCCATGGAAATGCGACTCGATCCCCGCTTCTTTGCCCTCATCTTCGATACCATACCGCAGGGCATCTTTACGATCAACGAAGAGGGACTCATCACCTCCTTCAACCGCGCTGCAGAAGAGATGATGGGGTATGCGGAGGAGGAGGTTCTGGGCCGGCCCTGCCGCGAGGTTTTCCGCGCGGACATGTGCGAGCGGCACTGCCCGCTCAAGCGCAGCATGGCCACAGGTGAAAAGACCGAGGCCTGGGAGGTCACGGTCACGACCCGGAGCGGCCGGAGCCTGCCCATTGCGATCTCGACCGCCGCCCTGGTGAACGGCGAGGGCCGGGTCATCGGCGGAGTCGAGATGTTCCGGGACGTCTCCACCGAGGAGGAGCTCAAGAAGAGGCTTTACAGCTCCTACGGCCTCGAGGACATCGTGACCAAGAGCCCCGCCATGCGGCCCGTGCTCGAGATGATCCCCCTGGTCGCCAGAAGCCAGAGCACGGTCCTCATCGAGGGGGAGAGCGGCACGGGCAAGGAGCTGGTCGCAAGGGCGATCCACAACCTCGGGCCGAGGCGGGAGAAACCCTTTGTGGCGATCAACTGCGCCGCCCTTCCCGAGTCCCTGCTGGAATCCGAGCTTTTCGGGTACAAGCGCGGCGCCTTCACAGACGCCAAGAAAGACAAGCCCGGTCGCTTCGCTCTCGCGGAAAAGGGGACTCTGTTCCTCGACGAGGTGGCGGACCTGAGCCTCCCCATTCAGGCAAAGCTTCTTCGAGTCCTTCAGGAGAAGACCTTCGAGCCTCTCGGCGCCACGCAGCCCGTCAAGGCGGACGTCAGGGTCATCGCGGCCACGAACAAGAAGCTGGCCCGTGAGGTTCAGAAGAAGCGCTTCCGCCAGGACCTGTTCTTCCGTCTGAACGTCGTCACCCTCTCGATTCCGCCCCTTTCGGAACGCCGGGAGGACATCCCGATTCTCGTGCAGCACTTCATCAAGCGGTTCAACGCCCTTCAGGGACGCCGGATCGCCCGGTGCTCGGAAAGGGTCATGGCTGCCCTCATGGCCTACCCTTTTCCCGGAAACGTGCGGGAGCTCGAGAACGCGATCGAGCACGCCTTTGTCGTGTGCGCCGGGGACACGATCCAGCTCGAGGACCTGCCCCCTCAGATCCTCTCGGAGGTCCGGGACGCAGGCAAGGCCCCGGCAGCGCCCCTGAAGCCCCTGGAAGAGGCGGAAGCCGAGGTGATCCGCTCCCTCCTTGCCCGGCACCAGGGCAACCGCCAGCTCGCGGCCGCTGCCATGGGGGTGTCCCGCAACACCCTGTGGAGAAAGATGCGGCGGTACGGGCTGTAACAAGGCGCCTTTCCCTTTGACTTTCCTTCTGCGTCTCTCCTATGCTCCATGCGGTAAGAAACCGCGCGAAACGAGGGGGCGATCATGAAGGTCTTCGAGCAGAAAGAATCCCACAGATGGTTCCAGCGGGCGGGCCGGGTCGTGGCGGGCAGTCCTTTCTGCCCGGGCGGCGGCATGTACGGCCACTACAGCGTGTCCGTTTCGGCCAGGGGCAATCCGATCTACTTCTCGAAGGCCAAAGGAGCCCGGTTCTGGGACGTGGACGGCAACGAGTACGTGGACTACGTGTGCGCGTACGGGCCCATGGTTCTGGGGTACGGCCATCCGGCAGTGGACGAGGCGGCCCGCAGGCAGCTGGACAAGGGGAACACGGTCTCGCTCGCGCCGGCCGTGATGGTGGAACTGGCCGAGAGGTTCGTGGAATATGTCACGATAGCGGACTGGGCGTTTTTCGCAAAGAACGGCGCCGACGCGACGAACCTGGCGGTCATGGTGGCCAGGGCGGCAACGGGCAGGAAGAAGGTCATCCGTTTCCGCGGAGGCTACCACGGATCGAGCCCATGGATGCAGGACGCAGGAAGCGGCGGTGTTCTGGACGAGGACTTGGCTCCTGTGTTGCTGGCCACGTGGAACGACTTCGAGGGCATCGAGAAGATCGTCGAGGAAAACGACGGCCAGGTGGCGGCGCTGATCTCGAGCCCGTATCATCACCCGGTCATCGTGGACAACGAGCTGCCGGCCGACGGCTTCTGGCGGCGAGTGGAGAACCTGTGCAGAAGGAAGGGGATCGTTCTGATTCTGGACGACGTGCGGGCCGGCTTCCGCCTTCACAGGTCAGGATCGAACGAATACTTCGGGTTCAGGCCCGACCTCATCTGTTTCGGCAAGGCCATGGCGAACGGGTACCCGATCTCGGCCCTGGTCGGCACAGACGCGCTGCGGGAGGCCGTTTCGTCGGTCTTCTTCACCGGGACCCAGTTCTTCAACGCCGCGCCCATGGCGGCGGCTGTGGCGACCCTGGACGAGATCTGGAAGACCGACGCTCCCCGAAGAATGCTCGAGCTCGGCGCCCGGGTCACGGACGGGCTCGTCAGGATCGCCAAGAGCCATGGGTACGACCTGCGCGTGACGGGAGTCCCGTCCATGCCCTATCTACGGATCGCAGACGAGGAGGCCCCGGTTCTCAGGGAAGGGGTTTCAGCGCTCCACAAGGGCCTCCATGCCGACTGGATTTCGGCGTGCGTCCAGAGGGGCGCCTATTTTCTGAGTTACCACAACAACTTTGTGTCGGCAGCCCACACCGACGAGGACATCCAGAGAACCTGGGATATCGCTGACGACGCCTTCAAGGCCTTGCGAAAGCGCTGAGGGCGCACGCCTGCCTCTTTTCCCTGAGAGCACAAGGCTGCCTGCCAGGCGGCCGGGGCCGCCCGCGGCCGTGCGACCGGCCGAGCCCTGTCTGCCGGACGCGGAACCGCGAGCGGAATCGATTCGGCGGGCCCGCCCGTCTACCTGCTTCTCCACTCCCGGACAAAACGGGGCTTGATGACGTAGAGCAGAAGGGGGTGGACGGTGATGGCGAACAGCACGTTTGCCGAGAGGATCATGGCCAGGAACAGGCCGACCTGGGCCTGGAACTTCATGTCGGAAATGAAGTACCAGACCGAGATGGGAAGAACCACGGTCAGACCTGTGAGGATCACGGCTTTCCCGGAGGTGCGCACGGCCCGAAGGATCACGGTGAGCCAGGGGTCAGGGACGGCCTGGGCTCCCGGCTGGCCCAGGAGCGCGAACTCCTCGCGACAGCGGTTGTAAATGTATATGGCGAAGTCCACGCCCACGCCCACGCCCACGGCGGCGACCGGGAGAGTGTTGATGGTGAGACCGATCCCTGCCATGGCCATGTATCCGTAGGCGATCATGTTGGCCAGGATCAGGGGGACCGTGAACATGCAGGCGCCGATGAGGGAGCGGTAGAAAAGGAAGCACAGCAGGAAGATCGCAATGAGCACCATGGCGTCCACCTGAAGATGAGTCCTTTTCATTTCCTCGTTGGTGGCCATCTCCATGCCGATGCGGCCTCCTGCCAGGAAGAACTCGCCCCGGTCGGTCTTGACGGGATGGACAGCGAAGAACTCGCTGGCTGCCCGGTGGATCCGGATCAGGTTGTCCGAGGTGTGGTCGGAAAAGTACAGGGTGATCTGGGACTTGCTCATGTCGTGGTCCACGTACCGGCCCATGGTGTACACGTCGACCTGATCGCGGGTCCAGCCGATCAGGTTCGTGATCTTGTCCGGCTGGTAGGGGAGTTCCCTCCAGAGAACGTCTCCGTCGTGCAGGATGTAATTGATCGTCTTTATCATGCCGATGATGGAATCCGACGATTTGTAGATGTCCGGCAGCCGGGCCTTCATGTGCCGGTCAAAGGCTTCGAAGGTGTTGAAGACCGCCGGGTCGTAGACCGAGTCCTTTTCGCCGCCGTAGTAGAGAGTGAAGTCCTCTGAGGAGACGTCGAAGGTCCTGTCGACCATGGCCTGGTCCCGGTTGTACCGGTGATCGGGCCAGAGAAGGGGAGAGCCCGGGCTTGGGTCTCCGATCTTGAGCCGGCCGCCCGCATAGGCGAAGAAAGCGACCAGCGCGACCACGCCAAGGGCGATTACCGCTTTTCCTCTCCCCGTGGAAAACGTGCAGGCCCCGACGCAAAGCCGGTCAAGCCAGCTCATGTTCTGGCTCTTTCGCACCCAGTGCTCGCTCGCCCGCGCCAGGGGCATGTAGCTGCAGAGAATCGGCGTGAAGACGCCGCAGAGAGCGATCGTGAGCATCCAGACCGTCATGAAGATCGCCACGTACTGCATGAGGGCGATCTTGACGAGAATGAGCACCAGGAACCCCGCAGCCTCGGTGCTCACGGCCGCCCAGTTCGGGATGATCATGCTCTGCATGGTTTCGTAGCAGGCCTCCACCCGGTCCCGCCGCTCCACGTAGATCTCCATGTACCGGTGCGTGATCTGGACCGAGTGGCTCACCATACGGGCGATGACGAGAAAGGCCAGGACATAAAGCAAGGGGCTGAAGTTGATGCCGGTCCAGCCGATGAATCCCAGGCCGATCGCCGTGCTCACGAGCCCGAAGGCCAGCGGGACCACCATGCCCATGAGATTCTGGAAGGACAGGAACAGAACACAAACGATCAGGACCACGCTGACGGCCATGACGAGGATGATCTGGGCCTTGTAGCTGTAAATCCATCCCATCATGACCGGGAAGCCCACCAGGTGGATTTCGGTCTCTTCGTCCGTGAAGCGCTCGTCCAGGTCCTTCAAGAGTTCGTAGGCCCGTTCGTAGGAAATGTTCTCCTTGAACTGGGTCATGATCATGCCGGCCGTGCCGTCCCGGGAGACGAGAATTCCCCTGAGAATGGGGTCCGAGAAGACATCCCGTTTCAGATCCTCTATGCCCTCCTCGGTCTGGGGGACTTCGGGCCACATGAGAGGCTGAACCTTGATCTCGCCTGCGGATACCGGCCGCACGACCTTGGCCGATCGGCTGGCGATCGAGAAGGTGAGGATCCGGTACACCTCCTCCCACATCGACACTTCCTGGTCAATCGCCTGGATTTTGGTCAGGATGCTTTTCTTGAAAATGTCGCCCTCCTTGGCCTTCAAGGCGATGGCGACAAAGGAACCGCCGCTGCCGAAGGTTTCCGAAAAATCGATCATGATCTTGAGGTACGGGTGGGCGTAGGGCAGCAGCTCCTCGATCAGGACCTCCCCCTTGATCCTGGGAATCCCGGAGCCGAAGGCCACCGCGATGAGAAGCGTCACGAGCAGAACCTGCACCCGGTGGGAGGTGCAGAACCGATTGAACCGGGCCATCCAGGAATGCGAGCGGCTGGTCATGACGAACTCCCCAAGGTAGCTAATAGCGGATCCGTTTCCACAAATTTTCCTCGCCGGGGTTCAGGTAAATCGCGCCCTCGTCTCCGCACGCCGCGAACCCTCGGGCTCCCAGCGCCGAAATTCCATAAATCCAGTTGTAGACAACGGGAGGTTCGAATCGGGCGGCCTGCCAGGTCTTTCCCCTGTCTCTGGAAAGGAAACACACGCCCTTTCCGCCCACCAGGATCGATCCGTCCGGGGCGGCCCGGATCCGGAAGAGGGGTACGGCTGGCGCTCCGATGTCCACCCCCTGCCAGGTCTTTCCACCGTCGCGGCTCATGCGGACGATCCCCTGGATTCCAACGGCCCATACCGTACTTGCGTCGAGCGCGGCCACATCGAACAGGAACTCTTCTCCCCGGATGTCTCCGGTTTCCGGGTCCAGCTCGAAAAAGCCCGCCTGCTTCTCCCAGTGCTCCCCCCCGTCGCCCGTGTGGTAGATATAGCCGAACTCCCCCACGGCCCAGCCGTTGCGGTCGTCGCAAAAGGAGATTCCCTTCAGGATGTAGTCCTCGTCCTGGAAAACCACGGACCATGTGGACCCTCCGTCCCGGGTGCCCAAAATGTGGGTCCGCTCGGACACGATGAATCCTTTTTCCGGGTTCAGGAAGAACACGGCCATGTGAAACTGCTCGACCGGGCTCTGCTGGGCTTCCCACTTGAGGCCGCCGTCCCGGGTGCGCAGAATCGTGCCCCCATTGCCCACGGCCCATCCGTTTTGGCTGTCCGTGAAGAAAATGGATGAAAGCGTAAAGGTCGTGCCGCTCGTCTGCCGGACCCATGTGGCCCCGGCGTCAGAGGTGCGCAGAATCGTGCCGAACCGGCCGCATGCCCATCCGTCTCGCTCCGCGGGAAAAGAGATCGAAAACAGATCGTCGTGGACCGGAAAGGTGTCCTTGGCCAGGGCCGGATTCCGGGGCGACCCGAAAAAAAGGACGAGAAAGGCGACCGAGATCACGGCCCGAGGGACTTTTTTCGTCGGCATCTTTCGCTCTCCTGCGCTGCGGCGTACTCCTGGGCTGCCCCTCCGATCCTCCCGAAGGAGGGTCGGAAAGGCTTCGGGCCAAAGGCCAGGATTTCAGGCCCGCGCGAATCCTATCACCTTCGACCGGGCGGCGACAAGACCTTGCGCGGAATTCCGGACCGCCCGCGCTGTCGCGGGCCGGTCGAGCTCAGGATCGGCTTTTCGAGGGCGGGTCCTCGGCTCCCAGGGCTTTCTTGACCTCGGGTTTCAGAACCTTTCCCAGGGCATTCCGAGGAAGAGCCTCGCAGCACCGGAGGAGGGTCGGCACCTTGTAGGGAGCCAGCCTTTCCTTGGCCCAGCTCCGCAGTTCGGCCAGCGTAAGCGAACAGCCGGGCTTCAGAACCACCGCTGCGGCGACCCGCTCCCCCCACTCGCTGTCCTCGACGCCGACCACCGCGCACTCCCGGATGGATGGATGGGCCGAAAGAACAGACTCGATCTCGATGGCCGACACCTTGTACCCGCCTGTCTTGATGATGTCCACCGAGGAGCGGCCGAGAATCCGGTACGAACCGCGATCCAGAACCGCGATGTCCCCGGTCCGGAACCAGCCTTCCCGAAAGGCGGCCTGCGTGGCCTCCGGCCTGCGCCAGTATTCGAGAAAGACGGTGCGGCCTCTCACTTCGATCTCTCCGGGTCTGCCTTCTTCGGTCACGGGCCGGCCGTTTTCGTCCGCAAGCCGGACTTCCACGCCCGGCAGAGGCTTGCCCACGCAGCCGGGTCTTCGCTCGCCCCGAAGGGGGTTGGACAGGGCCATGCCGATCTCGGTCATCCCGTATCGTTCGAGGAGGGCCTGCCCGCTGATGGCACGCCACTTCTCGAAAACTTCCAGCGGAAGGGCCGCGGAGCCTGAGACCATGAGCCGCAGCCGGGACGCGGCCTGGGACAGGACCTTCCTCCGTGCCGGAGGGGCTTGTTCCCACGCCGAAAGGAGTCTGACGTAGATGGTCGGCACGGCCATGAACAGGGTCACGCCGCCCTGGACGAATCGGTTCCAGACGGTCTCCGGGTCGAACCGGGGCAGCATGTCGCATGCCGCTCCGCTCCAGAGGGCGCAGCAGAGGGCGTTGACGATCCCGTGGATATGATGGAGCGGCAGGACGTGCAGGATGCGGTCTTCGGGCGTCCACTCCCAGGCTTCGACGAGCGACGAAATCTGGGCCGAAAGATTGCCGTGGGTGAGCACCACGCCCTTGGGCCTGCTCGTGGTCCCGCTCGTGTAAAGGATCATGGCGCGCCGGTCGAGATCCAGAGCAGGCCGGGCGCCGGCTGGCGGCGCCTCGAGGGCCTCGCTTGTGGAGATCAGGGGGAGGCCGAGCCTGTCTGCAGCCGGCCTGAGCTTGGCTTCGAAATCCGGATGGCAGACGAGCGCCCGGGTTTGCGCGTCTTCGAGCTGGTACTCGATCTCCGGGAGGGGATGTCCAGGGAAAAGCGGCTGGGCCACCCCGCCGGCAAGCCAAATTCCCCATTGGACGGCCACATAGGAGAGCCCGGGTGGGGCGCAGAAGGCGATCCGCTCCTCCCCGAGATCGGACTGTCCGCCGAGGAGCCGTGCCGCCGCCCGGTCCGCCGCGCCGAGCAGGTCGCCGTAAGTATGGCTTCCGTCTTGGTCGATGAGGGCGATGCGATCCGCAAAAGCAGGGGCTCTGTCCAGGAGGGGAATTCCGCTTGCGGGGCGCATGGATCGCTCGACTGGGATGTACGGTCCGGGAGGGTCGGAATCGATCCCTCCGAGACCATCTGAAGCGTGCCGGTCAGGTTTGGCCTGGCGCTGTGATCAAGTTGAAGCCTGCCGGGTCCCCGCGCCTCTGCCAGACGTTCCCCAGTATTTCTCCTTGAGCAGGCGCTTGAGAAGCTTGCCCGACGGGGTCCGAGGCAGTTCCTCCACGAAATCGATGGAAGTCGGACACTTGATCTTGGCCAGCCGGCTTCGGCAGAACGAGATCAGTTCCTGCTCCAGCTCCGGGCCTGCGTCTGCCGGATCGCGGAGCTGAACCACGCCCTTGACCTGCTCCCCGAACTCCTCGTGGGGTACTCCGATCACGGCCACGTCCAGAACCTTGGGATGCAAGACCAGCACGTTCTCCGCTTCCTGCGGGTAGATGTTCACCCCGCCGGAAATGATCATGTTCGTTTTGCGGTCCGTGAGGTACAGGTATCCCTCCTCGTCCACGTATCCGACGTCATTCAGGGTTGTCCAGCCCTTGGACGTGCGGACGCTTGCGGTCTTCTCCGGATCGTTGTGGTATTCGAAGTTCTGCCCGTCGGCGAAGTAGATCGTTCCCACCTGGCCCGGCGGCAGCTCGTTTTCCTCGTCGTCGAGGATCTTGATGGTTCCCAGCATGGCCCGGCCCACAGAACCCTTGTGGGCGAGCCACTCCTGGGAGGTGATCGCACAGAGACCGTTGCCCTCGGTGCCGGCGTAATACTCGAACAGGATCGGTCCCCACCAGTCGATCATCTGCTCTTTCACGGGCACGGGGATCGGTGCGGCTGCGTGGATGGCCAGCCTGAGCGAGGAGAGGTCGAAGCGCCGGCGTATCTCCTCCGGCAGCTTCAGCATCCGGATGAACATGGTGGGAACCCACTGGCTGTGGGTCACGCGGTACTTCTCGATCAACTCGAGGGCCTGGAGAGCGTCGAACTTTTCCATCACGATGACCGTGCCGCCCACGTGGATGGTCAGAAGGACGAAGCGCAGGGGGGCGGCGTGGTAAAGAGGGGCAGGCGATAGATAGACCGTCTGCTCGTTCAGGCCGTAAAGGGCGATGAGGAGCTTGGCTCCGGACGGGAGTTCCCCGAAGGGAAGGGGCTCCAGCTGGATCTTGACCCCCTTGGGCCTGCCTGTCGTGCCAGAGGAGTACAGCATGTCCTGGCCCGCCATCTCGTCGGGGATGGGGTGTGCCGGGTAAGGGGCGACCTTCGCCTCGTAGCTTTCGTAACCGGCCGCGGTGCCGTCGACCATGAGGCGCGCCACGACGCCGGGCATTTTGGAGGCGATCTGCGAGGCCACCTCGGCCCTGGCGGCGGAGGTGAAGAAGACCTTGGCGCCGCAGTCGTTCACAATGTACTCCACTTCGTCGGGAATGAGGTGAGTGCTGATGGGTGTGTAGAGAAGGCCGGCCCGGCTCGCCGCGCTGCAAATTTCGATGAACCGCGGGTTGTTCTCCATGTAGATCGCGATATTGTCCCCGTTGCGCAGGCCCAGGGCCCGGAGAAGATGGGCGCATCGGTTCGAGCCTTCCTCAAGCTCCCTGCGGGTCACGACCCGGCCGCTCGAGGCCATGATGAAAGCCGGCTTGTCCGGTTGTTCCCGAACCCATTCTCTGGGATGTCGCAGGTCCATGCTGGCCACCTCCAGGTTCTTGAGACGTGTCTCTCACGAATCGGTCAAGGGCCCATCCAGGCAAAGAATAGAAGCGAAACCGTGCCCCTGTCAAAGGGAAGCCCGGCCGGGCCACGGTTAGGTCATAGTCTGGGGTGGGGAGCAGAAGGCAGCGTGGGGGTGAGGGGACGGGGGAAGGTCTGGCCGATCGGGATACCCTTGGAGGAGCGCGGAAGGGGGACAGTGGAGGCGTTTTCCTGGTGAGCGCAGACACGGGGAGCACAGAGGGAAGGGAAACCAAGGGGGGAGAGGGAG
>FWPU01001307.1_pt1 | contig 76050 bp, 70 predicted proteins | sample 2228361 | NCBI WGS metagenome assembly FWPU01 (sample SAMEA103939777, study PRJEB20133) | metagenome | reverse complement strand
CAGACATCCGCGCTTTGGCTGAACTGGCAGCCGTGCTGAGTCAACCGCAAGGCATGGCGGTGACCGAAGCGTCCGGTTTGCCCACATCCCCGCCGTCGGCTGGCAGTGAGGGAGTCAACACGCCACCGAGTTTTCCAACCCTCGATTTGAGTCAGGCGGTATGGACGGCCACCCCTCCGCCGACCCCGACCAGCCCGCCGCCCACCCCGCGACCGACCTTTACGCCGCGCGTTCAGCCCACGCCGCTGCCGACACTCGGCGCGCCGTTCGAACTGGTGGAACAGAGCAGCCTGTGTGAGGCCGATCCAGCCCGCCCGCGCTTGCTGATCGAAGTACAGGACAGCAGCGGTAAACCCGTGCCGGGCATCGCCATCACGGTGGCGTGGGACGGCGGCATTGACACCTTTTACACCGGCCTGATGCCTTCGATCAGTTTAGGCTATGCCGATTTCGACATGCAAGCCGGGCTGATGTATAGTCTGCGGGTGGGTGAATTGAGCGAAACCATCAACGGCTTGCAAGCGCCGACTTGCGGTGAGGGCAGTAACGCGTTCACCGGTAGCCTGCGTTTGCTTTTCCGCCAGCGCTGACCGCGCCCAACAGTTATTGTTCTCCTCTGATCCGGTGAAAATCATTGCCCGCCCGGCTCGGCAGGCGATGACTGCATGGGTCAGTCCATGCAGAAAAATCAGCCCTCAAAATGCTTGACTTTAACCGAATTGTCTTGTACAATTATTCAATGATACAATGCTACAATTCGTTCACAGGAGGAAGGTTTGGCCAACCTCAACCTGCGCATTGACTTTCGTTCTGAAACGCCGATTACGACCCAGATTGTCGAACAAATTCAAAACCGGGTGCTGAGCGGTGAACTCAAACCGGGCGATCAACTGCCCACCGTGCGTCAGCTGGCCACCGACCTGCGGGTCAACTTCAACACGGTTGCCCGCGCCTACCGCATTCTGGACAGCATGGGGTTGATTTCCACCCAGCAAGGCCGCGGCACGTACATCTGGTCAGCCGGACTGGCGGAAAATCGCGAACGTGAGCGCCGGCAGGCGCTGGAACAGCTCACCCGGCATTACCTGCGGGATGCGCTGGCGCTGGGTTTCGACGCGAATCAAATCCGCGCTGTCGTAGAAGAACAAATCGAACAATGGAACAATCCACAATCGGCCAATCCATACGAATAAGCCGTTTTTGAACATCATTCAAGAGGAGTATGCCATGGAAAAGAAGGATTCTCGCAAAGAAAAGTTGGAATTGCGCCTCAGCCGCGAACTTCCCTTCCGCGTCAGCGGAATCGGCGTGGCGGTTGCCACCCTATTCTGGCTGATAGGCGTTCTGGCGGCCATCTATCTGGAAAACCGCGTTTCGGACGGCTGGGCAGCCGCCATTTTTACGCTGTTCCTGCTGATCGGCTTCTTCTTCCTGTTTGCCATTCAGGTGGCGCGCCAGTGGGAGAAGGCCGTCGTGCTGCGCTTTGGGCGGTTTGTCGGGCTGCGCGGCCCGGGGCTGTTTTTCATTCTGCCACTGGTGGATCAGGTTTCGACATGGATTGATCACCGCGTCATGGTGACGCCCTTCAACGCCGAAAAGACGCTCACCCGCGATACCGTGCCGGTTGATGTGGATGCGGTGTTGTTTTGGGTGGTATGGGACGCCGAAAAAGCCGCGCTGGAAGTGGAAGATTACAAAACGGCAATTGCCTGGGCCGCTCAAACTGCCCTGCGCGAGGTGATCGGGCAAAAACCGCTTTCCGACATATTGGTGGGGCGCGCCAAAATGGACGCCGAGTTACAGCAGATCATTGACGAGCGCACCACGCCGTGGGGCATCACCGTGCAAAGTGTCGAAATTCGCGATATTGTCATCCCGCAGGAATTGGAAGATGCCATGAGCCGTCAGGCCCAAGCCGAGCGCGAACGCCAGGCGCGCGTCATCCTTGGCGAATCCGAAAAGCAAATAGCCGACAGTTTTGCGCAGGCCTCCCAGGCCTACATCAACAATCCAACCGCGCTGCACCTGCGGGCGATGAACATGCTCTTCGAGGGTCTGAAGGAGAAAGGCGCGCTGGTGATCGTTCCTTCCAGCGCGGTGGACACCATGAATCTGGGCGGTTTGAGCGGCGTGGTCAGCCTGGCTCAGCAGCACACGGAGCAAAAATGATGAATTTCGACGAATTTTCTCGCTTCATTCCCTTTCTCATTCCAGTTGTCCTGCTGCAATTGGCGCTGTGGCTGGTGGCGCTGATTGATCTGTTGCGCCGCGAGCGCACCCGCGGGCCGAAATGGGTTTGGTTGCTGGTGATTCTGTTCGTCAATTTGTTCGGCCCGATCATCTACCTGGTCTTTGGAAGAGAGGAAGAATGAAAGCCATTCACATTGAACAATTGGTCAAAACCTACGGGGTCGTGCGGGCTCTGGATGGTCTGTCGCTGGAAGTGGATCAGGGCAGTATTTTTGGTTTTCTCGGCCCGAACGGGGCGGGAAAGACCACCACCATCCGCATTTTGACCGGGCTGGCGCGGCCGAACAGTGGCCATGCCCGCGTGGCGGGTGTGGAAATCAGTCACAACGGCGCGCTGGCGCGGCGCATCGGCTACCTGCCGGAAGAGCCGGCCTTTTACGGATGGATGAGCGCGCGCGAATTTCTGGAATACATCGGCCAGTTGTTCGGTCTGGGGGCGGCTGTCCGGCGTAAACGCGCCGAGGAACTGTTGCAAAAAGTGGGGCTGTGGGAGGTTCGCCAGCGGCGCATTCGCGGATTTTCACGCGGCATGCGCCAGCGGCTGGGGATTGCGCAGGCGCTGGTCAACCAGCCGGACGTGCTGTTTCTGGACGAACCTGCCTCGGCTCTCGATCCGGCTGGCCGGCGGGATGTGCTGGAACTGATTGCCGGCCTGCGCGGCCAGTGTACGGTGTTCATGTCCACCCATATTTTGGCGGATGTGGAGCGGGTGTGTGATATGGTCGGTATCATTCACAAGGGACGCATGGTGCAGGTGGCGCGCCAGGAAGAATTAACCTCGGCCTGCGCTGCGCCGGTCTTTCGGGTGGAGGTTGCCGCGAATGGCGGTCACGGTTTGGCGGAGTGGGCTGAACAGATTGGGCAGGAGGCGATGGTGGAACAGGTGCAGGTTGATGGCAATGCGGTTCGCATCCGCGTCCGGGATGTGGAAAACGCACGCGGCTGGCTGCTGCACGCCCTGGCCGAGAGCGGGCTGGCGGTCGAACGCTTCGAGGCGGTCAAACCGTCCTTGGAGGAAGTTTTCCTGAATCTGGTGCAGGAGGAGGCGACTCAATGAACCTCTTTTGGGCAGCGTTGACGAAAGAAATTCGCGAACAGTGGCGCACCTACCGCCTGCTGGTTACGCTGATCGTGCTGAGTTTGTTTGGTTTGCTTTCTCCCCTGCTGGCCTACTTTACCCCGCAAATTTTGGCCGCCATTCCGGGAGCCGAGGCGTTTGGAGAACTGATTCCGCCGCCGACGGTGGCGGATGCGATTGGGCAGTACATCAAAAACATTAACCAGTTGACGATTTTGTTCGCCATTTTACTGCCGATGGGGGCGGTTTCCAACGAAAAGGAACGCGGTACGGCAGCCCTGGTGCTGAGCAAACCTCTGCCGCGCGGCGCTTTTTTGCTGGCCAAGGCGGTTTCTTATGGGCTGGTGTTTGCCGTCAGCCTGTTGATTGCCGGACTCGCCGGCTATTATTACACCGGCCTGCTGTTCGAGTTTTTGCCGTTTGACCGCTGGCTGGCGATGAACGGGCTGTTGTGGATGTACGGGATGGTGTATGTGGGGTTGACTCTGCTGTTCAGCACCCTCAGCCGCAGTCAGGCGGTGGCGGCCGGGCTTTCCTTTGCGGCGCTGCTGGTTTTGGGTGTGGTTGGCATCAGCAAGACGATTGCGGCTTATTTGCCGGCCCAGTTGATCACCTGGAGCGCGCTGTTGTTCCTGCGGCCGGAACATGCCGATTGGGGCAGTCTGTGGGTCAGCGTGGGCATGTTGACGGTATCGCTGCTGGCCGCCTGGCTGATCTTCCGGCGGCAGGAAATTTGAGCAGGCCGAAGGATTGGGTGGGGGCGCGTTTCACGTGAAACCCGACCCTGCGAAAAATCTGCCGGCGGTGAACATCGGCATTCGCGGTTTTCTTTGCCGGGGGAGCGGGGAATGAATGTGCCACGCCGCTCCCCCCGATGTTTCATGTGAAACATCGCCTATGTTATACTGAATGCGGAAGAGAGTGATTAAAGGATATTGATTGTAGAAAATATGTTCTATTTCTCTTCCGGGAGTTTACCATGATCAGCGAAACCGAAATCCTGCTGCGCATTCTGATTGCCACCGGGCTGGGAGCGGTGATCGGCTTCGAGCGCGAGCGCCAGAATCAACCGGCCGGCTGGCGCACCCACATTGTCCTCGTGGTCGGCGCTACCCTCGCCATGACCCTTTCCATTAACCTCGCCATGCAGTTCCATGCGTTTGCTCCCAACGGCGATCCCGCCCGTCTGGCTGCGCAGGTCATCTCCGGAATCGGCTTTCTCGGCGCCGGCGCCATTCTGCGCTACGGCCCGAATGTCAAAGGGCTGACCACCGCCGCTTCGTTGTGGACCATGGCCGTGGTCGGTCTGGCGGTTGGGGCCGGTTACTACCTTCCCGCGGCTGCCGCCACCGGCTTGCTGCTGGTGGTGCTGGAACTGCTTGACCTGGCGGAGAAAAAACTGTTCGGCCCCGATTTGGCGGTGACGGTGGAATTGCAAATGCATGACCGCCCGAATGCGCTCAGGGACATCAATAAAATCTGGAAAAAGCACCAACTCAACGCCAAAATCGTTTCCATCCGCAAAAACATCAAGAACAAACGTCTGGAAGTGGAGGTGTCTTTCCGCTCACGCAAAACCGACTTGTACGACCTGATTACTGCCGAGATGAACGAACTGGAAGGTTTGGAGAGTTTCAAAATCTCGTAGATGGCGGGTCATCATCCGCGCGCAGAAAGGCAATCGCCACTCCTTTTTCATCGCTCATCACAATTTCCAGATGATGGTTGGGACGGTAGTCAGCCACGCGAATCAGGCGCAGGCTTTGACTTAACTCGGCGGGAATGTCCAGCCATTCGCTCCGTCGGTCGGGGGTTTCGTAGAAAAAGTCGCGCCGAAAGACGCTGCCGGGCTGATCGAGGTAGATGGCCAGCGGGTAGATCTGCGATTCGAGCAGATCCTGAAAGAAATGGGTGCCGAGCGACGGCTCCGGCGGCAGGCCGTACCCCTGACCGGCCAGTTCCACCAGCGCCCGGGCGTGGTAGATGTCGCCGTAGTCAATCGGCACGCCCAAGTCGGAGTTGCTGCTGCCCCAACGCCCCGGCCCGACACAGATGAAACGCTCGTGTTCCAGCGCGCCGTTCAGCCGCCCAATGGTGCGCGCCAGCTCATTGCGCTGATTCAGACTCCCCAACGCAAAATAACCCTCCGGCGGGACAAAGACGACATAATCAATTCGCTCAATGGTGCCTTCGGGCACCACAAAGTGGGTCTTGAACACGACATTCTGCGGGTCTAAGTCGGTGGGCAGGGCGGTTGCCGCTGTGACCTGCAACTGGCTTTGCGGACGGCACTGCAAAATGGTAATGCACAATTCCGGCACGCCGTCCTTTTCCTGAATGGACAGGGTGAATTCCACATCAACCGGAGCTTCGTAGTGGCGTTCCAGCGTGCGCAGCAGTTCACGCATCCGCTCGGCAAACGGCGTGCGGCGCAGCAGTTCTTCAAAAGTCAGCACCAGCCGATGGTTGTCGCCCATGTAGCGGGAGCGCAGCGAGGCAAAGTAGCCTTCCTCTTCCACCTGCGCCACATAGCGCAGCGCCGGATAATCGCCGTTCATCACTTCCTGCACCGGCAGGGTTTTGAACGCATTTTCTTCCAGATCAATCAAGTCCACATACTGCTGGGAATAGCGGCGAATGGCTTTGGGGTCGGTCGAGGGGCGCAGCAGGGGATGGCTGAGCGCGATCAGGCGCGGGAAATCATTGCCCACCCGATCCACGGCGCGGGTGCCCAGCCCCCACACCAGCCGGACAAACCCTTCTTCGCGGCGGATTTGAGGCGCCCAGCGGTACAGGTTGCGGCTGAAGGCTACCCCGGCGGCGTGAGGCAGGAAGTAGCGTCCAAACCGTTCGCCTTGCACGACTTGGATGAGGATGGCCATGCGCTCGTCGTAATCCTGCAAGCCGCGTGACCGGCGGTAGAGCAGCGCATTCGGGTTGAGGGTCGAGGCATACACCCGCGCAATGGCGCGGGTCAGGGCGCGCAGGTTTTCAACGGGGCTGCCCTGATTGGGCAGAAACACACTCTCGTATTTACCGGCAAAGGCGGTGCCGAAATTGTCCTCTAACAGGCTGGAAGAACGCACAATCAGGGGCTGTTTGCCGACGCCCCCCAGCAGGGCTTCCAGCCGTTGGGCAATATCCGGGCGAAAATCGCCTTCCATGAAATCGTGCAGGATGTGGGGATAGTCGGCGCGCATTTCGGCTTCGGTCTTGTACTTCTGGTCGTTCCAGTGGAACAGGTTGTTAATGGACATGAACGAGTAAAACACGTCCGCGCCGACGTAGTAAGAATCGGGGGTGATCAGGCAGGTATCCTCGCCCAGCGTGTTGGTCTGGCGTAAAATGCGATGAGCGAGCAGCATGCCGGCTGCCTTGCCGCCGATGCGCCCCGGCCCAATTTTGTGCCGGCGAATCTGCTGCAAGTCGTCAATGGTAAACCAGCGTTTGGCAATGTTGATGTAGCGCAGTTGATCGCTGATCAGGCTGCGAATCAGCACCACTTTGGTTTCCTGCAAACGGGCCTCGTACTTCTGACGCTCGTCGGGCGGCAGGCGTTCGATGGTCATGGCCTGTTCAAAGACCAGATCCAACGGGGCGGTTTCCGGATTGAGCGAGAGCATCAGCCCAACCATGTCAATCCCCCGTTCGCTCAGCGCTTCGCTGATGATGTTTTCCAGCGCCTCCAGGGTGAGATGCTGGCTGAAGCGCAGATCGGTCAGATGATCGCGAATGCGGCTGACGCGGGTTTCCCAAACCTCGGCTGGCTCTTCGCCGAGCGGGTTGCGCAGCCCTTCCCGTTCCTGCGAGAGGATCGCCAGCCGGCGCACCTCGTTTTCAAATTCGGCCGGTTGGACGATGCCGCGCGCAAACAACTCGCGCCGCATCTGCTGGCGAATGCGCCCGCTCAGGATCGGGTACTGTGCCAGCGCAAGCACCACATTGATCAATCGGTCGGTGTGGGTGGGAGTAAACGCCATGCTTCTTTGAGAAAAATTGTATCATGCCCGCCGTGTTTGTGATAAAATAAATCCACGAAAGCGATGAGGCTCGCTTTTAACCGTCGTAAGACTGATAGCCTCTACTGAACCCGAGATTCAGTAGAGGCTATTTTTGACCATTAGCCGTGTAATGTGAAAGTGGGCGTATGAATTCAATCAGCGTGTTATATCCCTCCGCGCAGCCGTCGGTTGCCGAAAACGACCAGCCGCCGGCCTGCTTCCATGACCTCAACCTCGATCAAGTGGTGGATTGGGTCACTGCCAGTAAACAGGAGTACCGCCTGAAGCCCTATTACTTTACAGCCGTTCAGGATGAAGCGACCATTCGCTTTCGGCAGGAAATCGTCAGCGATTTGCTGGGTGAAACCACCCTGAAAAAACTGCAGGCGTTTGCCGAGCAGATGGCGCTGGTGCGCCGTTACCGCAAATTGGCGGCAGAAATCTACCATCAAAATCACCGCGAGGGGTGGCAGCTCGAGGCGGCTTTGGCGTATGTGCGCGCCGTAGATCGGCTGGCAGAGGATTTGAGCGCTGCCGACTTGAATTCACAGGGGCTGCGCGCCTTCCGTCAGGCCTTGCAGTACTATATCGCTTCGGCGGCCTTTCAGCAGTTGAAGAACGAGGCCGAGCAGTTGAAACGGGAACTGTCAGAGGTGCAGTACTGCATTCTGATCAAGGATACCACCGTCAAGGTGCGCAAATACGAAGGGGAAGCCGATTACAGCATTGAGGTCGAAAAAACCTTTGAAAAATTCAAGCAGGGGGCGGTCAAGGATTACTCGGTCAAACTGAACATTGTTTCCAGCATGAATCATGTGGAGGCGCAGATTCTCGATCTGGTGGCGCGCCTGTACCCACAGTTATTTGAGCGCCTGCACCGCTTTTGCGCCGATCATTCCGAATTTGCTGCCGATTTCGTCCTCACCTTTGACCGCCAAATGCAATTTTATCTGGCCTATCTGGAAACGATTCTTCCGCTGATGGAAAGCGGCCTGAAGTTTTGCCTGCCTACTGTCAGCCAAGAGAGCAAAGAGTTGATGGCTGCCGAGGCTTTTGATCTGGCGCTCGCCATTCAACTGCGCAGTGAAATCTCGCGAATCGTTCCCAACGACTTTCATTTGAGCGGAAAAGAACGGGTCATCATTGTTTCCGGCCCGAATCAGGGCGGAAAGACCACCTTTGCCCGCATGTTTGGGCAGCTGCATTACCTGGCCTGTCTTGGGCTGCCCGTTCCCGGCAGAGAAGCGCGCCTGTTTTGTTTCGATACCATTTTCACCCATTTTGAGCAGGAGGAGGATATCCGTAAACTGCGCGGGAAGTTAAATGAAGAACTGGCGCGAATGCGCCAGATTTTTGAGCAGGAGGAGGATATCCGTAAACTGCGCGGGAAGTTAAATGAAGAACTGGCGCGAATGCGCCAGATTTTTGAGCAGGCCACTCCGCAAAGCCTGTTGATTCTGAATGAACCGTTTAACTCGACCACCCTGCGGGATGCGCTGTTCCTCAGTCATAAAATCATGCAGCGCATTCTCGAATTGGATAGTTTGTGCGTGTGGGTGACCTTCCTGACCGAACTGGCCTCCGCTTCTGAAAAAACGGTCAGTATGGTCAGCACAGTGGACGCCGAAGACGCCTCGCGGCGGACGTTTCGCATTCTGCGCCGTCCGGCAGACGGCTTGGCTTTTGCAATTACGATTGCCGAAAAGCACCGCCTCACCTACCGGCAGTTGAAGGAGCGCATTTCGCCATGAAAGTGTTTCTGCTGTATCCCGATCGTGACTTTGACCTGCAACAGCCCCTGCCGTGGAATGAGGCGAATCTGGTTCAGGATTTGGAATTGAATGTGCTGTTTAACGGGATGGCCAAGGGCGATAAATTTTTGTTGGATGTGGCCCGCCGGGTCATTCTGCACAGCGAGACGGACGTTGCAACCATCCGCTACCGACAGGCCGTCCTGCAGGACTGCCTCGACCACCCCGAAGTCATCCGCCAGTTGTATCAAATTCCCCTGGAAGCCATCGAAAACAAACGCAAACGCTGGCTGGGCATCTTCACCCATTACCCCGCTGGCGTGTTGAGCAGCGGTTTGGAAATGATGGCGATGTTCGTCGAGTTGCTCCAAAAACTGCGCCGCATCGCCGATGAGCAGATCGGCCGTTTTTCTTCGGAGGGTTTTCGCAACTTTTTTGCCGCCATTCAACGGGAGTTGGACGATGAGTTTTTCGGCGTGGTGGAGGATCATCTCAAAGCCCTGCGTTTCCGCGAGGGGACGCTGATCAGCGCCGAATTGGGACGCGGCAATGAAGGCATCCACTACATTCTGCGCAAGCCCAATCCGCGCAACGGCAGCTGGCTGGAAGACCTGTTCCGCGCTCGCCCTGCGGAATATTCCTTCAGCCTGCACCCGCGCGATGAGCAAGGCGCGCAGGCGCTGGGCGAGATCAAAGACCGCGCCATCAATCAGGTGGCCAACGTCGTGGCGCAATCGGCTGAGCATATTGACCACTACCTGGCCATGCTGCGCAATGAACTGGCTTTTTACATTGGCTGCCTGAACCTCGCCGAGCAGGTCAGGGAACTGGGACATTCGCTGACCTTTCCTGACCCCCATCCCCTCGAAGAGCGTCGCCACGCTTTCCGCGGACTGTACGATATTTCGCTGGCTCTGACGATGAAAAAGAACGTGGTCGGCAATGATGTGGATGGGGACGGCAAGGATTTGGTGATCATCACCGGGGCTAATCAGGGCGGCAAGTCCACCTTTTTACGCAGCATTGGCCAGGCGCAGGTGATGATGCAATGCGGTATGTTCGTGGCAGCCGATGGGTTTGCTGCCAATGTTGGTTCGGGCGTGTTCACCCACTACAAACGCCAGGAAGACGCCAGCATGAAGAGCGGCAAACTGGACGAAGAACTGACCCGCATGAGCGCAATTGCCGATCACATCCGCCCGCATGCGTTGATGCTCTTCAACGAGTCCTTTGCGGCCACCAACGAGCGCGAAGGTTCCGAAATTGCCCGCCAGATCACGCAGGCCCTGTTGGAGCGCAAGATCAAGGTGTTTTTTGTAACTCACCAATTCACGCTGGCAGATGGGTTTTACCAGCAGGGTTTGCCCACCGCGCTTTTCCTGCGTGCCGAGCGCAAGAGCGGCGGCCGGCGCACCTACAAATTATTCGAAGGCCAACCGCTGCAAACCAGTTTCGGCGAGGATGTGTACAAAGCCGTGTTCGAGGATAAGATTTCTTCGGTTGAAAAGTAGCCCATTCCGGTTTTTATTAAGTTTGAGTTGACCAGTTGAGATCACATGAACGCAAAAAAACCTTATAATCTTAACGGTGAAGACGATGACTTTAATCGAGTTCAAAGAAGCGTTTAGCCGACTAAGAGCATTAGGCTGGGTTCAATCCAGCCGTAAAGGCCCAACCGGGATTGGTCACACTCTAGAAGAATGGTTATGTCTGCCTGAAAATAACATCGCTCTGCCAGATTTAGGACAAATTGAGTTGAAAGCTCATCGAATTAATTCCAATTCGATGATCACATTATTTACTTTCAATCGGAAAGCATGGAAAATGAAACCTTTAGAGGCTGTCCGGCGTTACGGGACACCTGATGGAAGTGGAAGACTCGGTTTGTATTTTACGATGTCAAGAACACCGAACAGCGCCGGTTTATTCCTGCAAGTTGAGTCAGAGGCGATTTGTGTTCGCCATATTTCGGGAGATTTGATTGTGGAGTGGCAACTCGATGACTTGACTGAAAGGTTTTCAAAGAAAATTCCTGCTTTGATTTTGGTCAGCGCATTCAGCGAGCCGCGAGGCGACCATGAATGGTTTAGGTTTGAACGAGCGCAGTTGTTGAGCGGAACTTCAAAGGAAATTTTACGCAGCCAGATTTACGCAGAAAATGTTCTTGTGGATTTGCGTCTCCATGACCAAGTGACCAGAGCTAGAAATCACGGGACTGGCTTCCGCGTTTATGAGGACAGGCTACCGTTGCTTTTCAAATCAGTGATAGATTTATGAACAATCCAAATTATCAAATATCATGGCTTTCGCCAGAAGAAGATCAAAAATTATCGAATGACGATTGGACGTTTAACGGCGCGTCCACCCGCGAATTGACCCATTGTTACCACGATTACCCCGCGCGGATGATTCCCCAGGTTGCCGGCAAACTGCTCGATCTGTTTGCGCCAACCGCCAAACTTCTGTTCGATCCTTACTGCGGAAGCGGCACATCGCTCGTCGAAGCCAGCATCAGGGGAATCAACGCGGTTGGAACTGACTTAAACCCCTTGGCGAGGTTGATTGCTCAGGCAAAGACAGCCAGGCCCAAACTGGAGTTTCTTCATCGGTACATTGACGAGTTCAATCGCTATGCGCTAAATCGAAAAAATAGATGGGTAAAGGAAAGCAACATCATTGAGGGTATTCCAAATCTGGAATTTTGGTTCAAGCCTGCCGTTATCGAAAAATTGCTCCAAATTAAGGCATTTATCCATCAAATTGAAGATCAGGATACGGCGCTATTTTTTAAGGTGGCTTTTAGTGAAACAGTGCGAGAAAGTTCAAATACCAGAAATCATGAATTCAAATTATACAGGTATGATGAAGAAAAATTAGCAAGCCATAATCCTGATGTTGAAGGGATTATGCTGGAAAAAATTCAAAGAAATTTACGCGGTTATGTCAAGTACAAGGCAATTCTTGAGAACCTAAACAATCCCCCGATGACGAAAGTGTACGGTTTCAATTCCGTTATTGAAATCCCGCAAAATTGCCTTTTATCGGATAGTGTGGACATTGTCGTAACCTCTCCACCGTATGGCGACTCAGGCACCACGGTCGCCTACGGTCAATATTCCCGTCTTTCGGCGGCCTGGTTGGACTTGGAAGAGCCGCATAAAATTGACCGAAAATTGATGGGCGGTCAATCGCTGCGTGAAATCCCGACCTTTCCCAGCCCATCGTTGAATCAAGCCATTCGACAAATCCAGCAGACGGATGAAAAACGCGCTCGTCAAGTGGCAGCGTTTTATCAGGATTTGCTCCTTTCCATCGCTCATGTCGCTCGAGTGATTAGGGTTGGTGGTTATGCTTGTTATGTGGTAGGTAATCGCAAAGTCAAGGGCGTTGTGCTGCCTACGGACAAGGCTATTCAGAACTTTTTTGAAGAAAATGGATTTACGCATGTTCACACGTATGCCCGCCAAATCCCCAACAAACGTATGCCCTCAAAAAACAGCCCGACCAACATTGCTGGCAAACTAGATGATACGATGACCAAAGAATATATTGTGGTGATGAAACGGCTGGCTTGAGATAAGCCAAGCGTTTCTATTTTTACACTCGTGTTACAATTATTCTCACTTTACTCCGCAAAGGATGGCTATGACGGAACCTCGCTGGTTGGGTTGGGTGCAACAGATTCAGGCGCTGGCACAGGATGGGCTGGCGTACTCCACCAACCCGTTCGATATTGATCGCTACCAATCTTTGCGCCGCCTGGCAGCCCAGATCATGTCGGCATACGGGCAAAGCGAGTTCGAAACGCTGGAACGGGTCTTTGCTGCCGAAGCCGGTTACGCCACCCCGAAACTGGATGCGCGCGGGGCGGTGTTTCATAACGGAAAACTGCTGATGGTGCTGGAAAAAGCCGATGGCGGTTGGACGCTGCCCGGCGGTTGGGTGGATGTGGGCGAATCGCCGCGCTCGGCGGTGGAGCGGGAAGTACTCGAGGAATCCGGTTATCAGTGCCGCGCAGTCAAGCTGGCCATGCTGGTGGATCGCAACGCGCCCAAGAACGGTCATCCGCCCTATATTTTCCACCTGTACAAGCTCTTTTTCATTTGCGAACTGATCGGCGGAGAGTCCAAAGAGAGCATTGAAACCGGCGGGGCCTCCTTTTTTGGCGAGGATGAAATCCCGCCGCTGTCGGTGGCGCGTACCACGCTGCCCGAAATTCGGCGGCTGTTCGAGCATTATCGCAGCCCGAACCTGCCCACTGATTTTGACTGATGGCGCGGCGCTTTTCTCTCGCTTTGAACCACGTTTTTGGCTGGCAGCGGTTGATCGCTGTGTGGGTTGGTTTCGGCTGGCTGCTGGCGGCCTGTTCTCCGGTTTTACCGCCTCCGGCGGAAGAGGCGACATCGCAGCCGACCCGAACCCGCACGGTGATGCCGACCCTCCTGCCCAGCTTTACCCCTAGCCCGGCCTACACCCCCACCCCCGACCCGCTCGCCGATCTGCGCGGGCTGGAAGTTCGCTTGCTGCACCCGTGGACGGGCGGTCTGGCGGCTGCGCTGGAAAAGGCCGTCGAAGATTTCAATCAGACCAACGAATGGGGCATTGCGCTGCGCGCCGAATCGAGCGGTTCGAGCATGGCGCTGGCGCAGCGATTGGATTCCTCGCCCATTGGCGATCCGCCGGCCGATTTGATCATCGCCCCATCAGAAAACCTGCTGTGGTGGCATACTTACGGCAGCCGCATGCGGCCGTTGAATGACTTTTTGCTGGATTCGCCATGGGGGTTGAGCGAGGCGCGCCGCGCCGATTTTCCGCTGGTCTTCTGGCAGCAGGATCAGGCCGACGGTCAGCAGATCGGCATCCCGGCCTTACGCGCGCCGCGCGTCTTCTTCTACAACCTGACCTGGGCCTCGGGATTGGGTTTCAGTCGCCCGCCCGAAAGCGTGGAGGACTTCCGCCAGCAGGCCTGTGCCGCAGCCCGCGCCAATAACGCCGACAGCGCCGGCAGCAATGACGGCACCGGCGGCTGGATTGTGGACACCGACGGCTGGACGATATACGCCTGGCTGAAATCCTTTGGTTTCGGCAATCCCCTGGCGGGCGAGCCGCCGCGCCTGTCCTTTGCCCAGCCGCAAACCTTGCAGGCAGCCGAATTTTTACGGGGAATGGTGGATGAGGGCTGCGCTTTCTTCGGGCGCATCTCCCCGGAAGAGGCCTTCGCCAGCCGCCGCGCTTTGTATTTTTCGGCTTCGCTGCTCGATCTTCCCATCCTCACTGCGACCATGCAGCGTTTGGGCAGCGAAGACGTCTGGATGGCGCTTCCATTTCCGGTCAGCGATCGGCCGGTGGTTGTGGTGGGAGGATTGTCGTATGGGATTTTACGCACCTCGCCGGAACGCGAACTGGCGGCGTGGTTGTTCATCCGCTGGATGACTGAGCCGCAGGCGCAGTCCGCCATGCTTCAGGCCAGCGGCGGCTATCCGCTGGGGGCAGCCTCGGCAAATCTGGCGCAGGAAGGGATGCGCCAGAAATACCCGGCATGGGCAACCACTCTGCCGTGGATTCCGGTGGCTCAGCCGCTTCCGGTCAGCGGCGAATGGCGCTTTGCCCGTTTCATTCTGGAAGATGCCTTTTGGCAGGCGTTGCAGTATTATGTTCCGGTTGGGCAAATACCGGCCGTCCTCAACCAGATGGATCCCACCCTGCGAGAGGTGGTCGAAAGGCAGTCGGGTCAGGCCAGCCCGTGAGTCATCAGCAGGCGCTCGTCGGCCAGCAGGGTTTCGGATGGCCCGTCGGCGATCAGCCGGCCGCGATCCAGAATCAGCGCGCGCGGGCAGATGCGCCTGGCCAAATCCAGGTCGTGGGTGGCAATCAGCGAGGTTTGTGGCAGTTGATTCAGCAAAACGATCAACTCGCGCCGGGTGCGGGGGTCAAGGCCGGCGCTGGGCTCATCCAGTAACAACAGGCCCGGCTGCATCGCCAACACGGTGGCAATTGCTACTCGTTTCTTTTCACCCATGCTGAGGTGATGGGGCATTCGTTCGGCGGCCTCCCGCATCCCGACCGCCGTCAGGGCTGCTTCGACCCGCGCGTGAATCTGGTCGGTTGGCAACCCCTGATACAAAGGCGCGTAGGCGACATCCTCGAACACGGTGGGGCAGAACAATTGATCGTCCGGCGATTGAAAGACCAGCCCGATGCGGGCGCGCAGGCGCGGCAGACTGGCAGGGGTCAGGGGTAGACCCTCAACCCTGATGCGCCCTTTTACCGTGAGGATGCCCGCCAATGCCAACAGCAGGGTGGACTTGCCCGCCCCGTTCGGGCCGACCAGCCCAACCCGTTCGCCGGGCATGATCCGCAGCGAGATGTCATCCAGCGCCAGGCGTCCATCCGGGTAGGCAAAGCGCAGGTGTTCGGCTTCGAGGAAGGGGATCACGCTCCGCCTCCGACAGTGAGCCAGCCGAACAGGGCGACCAGCAGGTAAAACAGCAAACCTCCCACCAAAACCGACCGCGAGGTAGCCGGCGGGTCGGGTTGAGGCAGGAGGCGAATCTCTCCATCGAAACCGCGCGTCAGCATGGCGGCATGCACCCGTTCAGCGCGTTCCATCGAACGCAGCAGCAAACTGCCGGCCATTCCGCCGGTTATCCGCGCCCGCCAGAACACGCTGCCGCCTGCCCGCCGGCGCGGATCAGGCTGGCTGCTGCGCGCCTCGCGGGCTTGCAGCATTTGCCGGGCCGTTTGGCTGAGAACGGTTAAGTAACGCCCCATCAGAGCAAGGATCATCACCAGCAGGCGCGGAATTTTCATGGTGCGTAAGGCGGTCAAGATGGCGGGAAAGGGAGTGGTATGGGTGAGCAGCGCCGCGCTTTGCAATGATATCCAGGCTTTGAGAAGGATGGCCGCAAACCGCAGCAAGCCGTTGTCGGTGAGCGGGAGACCCTTGCCCACCGGTAAAGTCCATAGCGGGTTGCCGGGTGTGGTCACTGCCAGCGGCAAGGCCGCCAGCGTAAACGGCACAGCCAGCCAGCCCCGCCGAATCAGCCAGCCAAGCGGCACATGACTGACCAACGCGGCCGCCCACACGGCGCTGAGCAGCAGCCAATAAGCCCCGCCTGGGCGCACGGGCAGCAGCGCGGCGGTCAGAATCAGCCCCAGAGTCAGCACAACCTTGCTCCGCCCATCCCAACGGTACAGGCCGCCGCGTTCAACCGGCCGGGTCGCGGGGAGTTCGTTCATCTGCCCTGCGTGCGCCGCCGCGCCAAACCGGCCGACATGGCCGCCAGACTGACCACCATCAACCCGAGAATGCCGGCCAATATGGTCGCCAGACCTTCGTTGGAAATGCCCGGCAGCACATAATCGGGGATGATTTGGAAGATGGGCGGACGGGCTGTTTCGATGAAACCGAGCTGTTCCGCCACCCATTCCAGCCCATCGGGATGCGTGGAAGCCAGCGGGGCAAGGGCGGTCAACAACACGGCAATCAACGCTCCGCCCGCCCAAACGGCGCGGTCAAGGGTTTGCGGGCGAGTCTGGCTGTCCAACAAATCGGGGCGGGCAGCCAGCAGAAAAGCCAGCGCGCCGAGGGTGATCAACCCTTCGCCGATCCCAATCAGGGCGTGAATGCCGCCCATTGCCGGGATGGCTAAATTGGCTGGCGACGTGCCGGAAAGCGCCAGTTGGAAGGCGCAGGCCAGCGCGGCGGCGAAGATCGAGGCCCAAGCCGCGCCGAAACCGGCAGCCAGCAGCCCCCAGCGCGCCATGCCCGCCAGACGGCGCAGGAGGGTATATACGGCATAGGCAACCCACACCCCCACAATGGCCATGTTGAACAGGTTGGCGCCCATCACAACCAACCCGCCATCCTGAAACAGCAGCGCCTGCACGCTGACTACGGCGGTCATCACCAGCATGGCGGGGTATGGGCCGAGCAAAATAGTTGCCAGCGCCGCACCCAGCAGGTGACCGGAAGTGCCACCCGTGACGGAAAAGTTGAGCATTTGACCGGCGAAAATGGCGGCTGCCAGAACGCCCATCCAGGGAATTTCGCGCTCAGAAAGATTTTTCTCCAAGCGCCGAACAGCCACGCTGATCAGCGCAATCGAAACCATCCAAAGCGTCAAGGCAACCGGCAGGGAAAGAAAGCCATCCGGAATGTGCATGGGCTGAGGGCTGTAGAGCATGTCAAAAACCTCGCAAATTTGATAGAATTGAGAAAACAGGGAGCAATCCAATTATAATCCATTTTTTGCATTTGCAAAAATTTGCATTATGACCAAACCATGAAATCTTCCTCAGTTGATGCGGCCATTCTGGATGTGTTGAGCGCCCACGCGCCCGGCCATTTGACGGCAGCGGAGGTGTATGAGCAAATTCAACCGCGCCTGCCGGCGGTCAATCCCTCTACCGTGTACCGAGCGCTGGAACGACTGGCCAAAAAAGGCCGCATCTCGGTTTCGGATATGGGCAGCGGCGCTGCGGTTTATGAGGCGTTCAGCGACCCGCCCCACCATCATTTGGTGTGTCAGCGATGCGGCAGGGTCGAAATGCTCTCTCACCAGCAGGTGCAGCCGTTGTTTTCCGCCATCTCAACCCAGTACGGCTATGCCATTGTGACCAATCATTTGATTCTGTTTGGCGTTTGCCCGACCTGCCAGGCATCCGATGAGGGGAATGAGTCATGAACGAGGAAAACCTGAAACTGATTCAATTGACCCCCGAATGGCGCGAGGAACTGTTGAATCTGGCGCAGGATTTTCACGCGGCGGGGGATACCCGTTTCAACAGCCTGTTGAAAGGCGGTGACGAAGCCTTTTTTGTCTTTCTGCAAAATCTGGCGGATGAAGCCAGCGAGGAAGACCTGCCCGCCGGTGTCGTTCCGCAAAGCACTTTTTGGCTGGCGCGAGATGACACGCAGCTGGTTGGTTTCAGCCGGCTGCGGCACCGCATGGGGGAAAACCTTTTTGAAAAAGGCGGACAACTCAGCCTTGAAATCCGCCCTTCTGAGCGCGGTAAGGGCTACGAGGACATCTTGCTGCGCCTGACGCTGCAACAGGCGGCCGCCATGGGCTTGGCTGAAATGATCCTGACGGCGACGGAGGAAGATGCCGAAGCCGGCGCGCGCATCGAATCGGCCGGCGGCGAACTAATCGAAACGCGCAGCCTGCGCCGCTCGACCCGCGTCATTCGGGTCTATCGGCTAAAGCTTGGCGCGAAGGACTAGATCAACAATAGGGCTTTTTGCTACAACAATATCCGGCTTGATGATGTAATCTCCCCCTAATGTGGCGGCAATTTGGGGGTTTTCACGACTGATTTTTTCTAAAGCCGCTAAATGCTCGTACTGATCAAACCGCGAGATAGGAATACTGGCGTGATAGTGCCATTGTCCAACTCTGAGGTGAGTTAGTAAATCTAAGGCTTTCTGTAAAAAGGTTCGCGTAATTTCCTCGAAGCGGCCTCCTGCAGTTTGCGCCGTGATGGATTGATCTTCAATGAGAGACATTCTTTGTGGGTCAATTTTCTCAATGATCTTCCAGGCTATTGCAATACTGTTTTTACTACTGCCATCGGCAAAAGAGGGATATTTGCCTTTTTCGGGGTGGGTATTGAAACGAACGATATTTTGGAGGATTTCTTGGTGATAGACTTTTCTCAAAGAACCGAGTTCGCTCATGGTTTTCTATACTCAGGTTTGTAGAAACCAATCACATATTCCTGGTGCATCCGTTGTTGAATTTGTGATTCAGAATTGTTTTGAACAGTTGCCGGCATCATCCGTTTATCTCGGTCTAAACTCCTAACCCCGATTTCCGGCACAATAAAACCGAGTTGTTTGCCAATGTCCGCAAGACAAAGATGGGTTTGACTGTTCTTCCCCCGCAGGATGGATGTGGCTACGACCATCACGGCGCATTTGCCCGGCTTCAATACCCGGTAGATTTCCATGAGCGCCCGTTTCATTTCCGAGTAGTAGCGTTCGAGCGCCATTCCTTTCCGCTTATCCAGCGCCGAGATTTCACCAATGATGGATTGGGTGAAATCAGGCAGAGATTCAGCGGTGGATTTGGAGTGGGACTCTGAGCCAATGTATTCGCTTCGTTTGCTGCTCAATGAGGCTATCGAGTATCCCAACCAGACCAGCGAAAACTTGTGCGCGCGCATGTAGTCAATTGCGTTGGAAGCATAGGGGGGTGAAGTGACAACCAAGTCAACCGCATTCTCTCTCAGGGGAATCATTTGAGCATCGCTGAGAAGGTGATGGACTGGTAAAGAAACGATCTCTTGCAGTCCTTTGAGGTTACTCTTGAGTTTTTTCTCAAATTCCTCAAATGGAGAACGATATTTCTTAACCCAGTGAGAGCGGATTGTCTGGTTTTCTTCGATTTCTAGAAACAGAATTTGATTGTTTTTATGGATGACTTGCTTGACGCGGTGAGGGCGTGTGTGAGCCAAATTCAAAGCCAAGGATACTCCGCCGGATTTCGTGATGATCATTCCAGAAAATACAATGTCAAAAAAACGACGAAGCGAAACATCCTCAATTTGTTCAATTTGGATTCGCAAAGCAGCCAGTTCTTTTTGTACGGTTTCCAAAAACCAGTAATCAATGAACCGACGCGTTTCCTCATCCCAGCGAGTTTGCAGATACGTTTGGACAACATTAGGAGAGGAGTCAAGGAGGGTGCGCGCCGTTTTCAGTATGCGTAACCCCTCTTCATAAACCGCAAGGGGTTTCAATGGACAAGTTTTCACCTGCGATATTCTGAGCGCCAGAGGGTCAATATCCAGCCCAATTCCGATTCGCTTGGCTAATTGCGCTTCCAAGACGGTTGTACCCGACCCGTTCATTGGGTCAAGGACAATTTCACCCTCTTCGGTCAAGTTTTGAATGAATAATTGCGGTAATTGAGGGGGAAATTTCGCCGGAAATGAGTGGAAATTGTGCGAGGCATAGGAACTCTGCATCTGGTGAAAGTTCAAATTGCCTTGCAGTAATTCACTCAATGTATTCAGTTGATTCCTGGTTTTTGAAGATACCACAATCATGGGTCAAACCTTTTGGCTTTTCGCATTCATTCTATCACAAATGTTTTGCTCGGTTCTTTCGCTCCTTGCAGTTGAGTGCCGTACCAGCGCAGGTAGGTTTCGAGCTGGCTGCGCCAGTAGTCCTCGTCATGCGCGCCAGGGTTGACCCGCCATTCGTGCGGGATGCTTTGGCGGACAAGCCAGTCATGCCATTCCGCGATGGTACGGTAGTAGCGATCCTTCTCTCCCACGTCCAGATACACGGCGGGCAAAGGGACGGCGGCGTTTTCTTTCAACCAGAGCGGCAGTCGGGCATCCATGCCGTAAAACGGCGGCGCAGAATGCCCGCCGATGGCCGCAAATCCCTGCGCTTGTCGAAAACCGATCCACAGCGCCCAGCCCCCGCCGCGCGAAAGGCCGCCCAAGGCGCGGCAGGCGCCTTCCCGGCAAACGGCCGGGTACTGTTCCGCCAGCCAGGGCAGCAGTTCTTCCAGCAGCGCCAGATCGTATCCGCTTTCGTAGGGGTTGCGCAGGGAGTATTCCTCATAGGGCAGCGCTATTGCCAGCGGCGGAATGGTTCGATTGGCAATCAGGCGGTTGGCCGTTTCTGTCAGCCCCAGTCGCAGCCACTGCCCGGCATCTGCCGATTGGCCGTGCAGCAAGATGACCAGCGGATAAGGCTGTTTGGAATGCGGGTCAAAGCAGGGCGGCAGGTACAAATATCCCTGCAGCGGTTTGCCAATGGCCGCCGAGGGCAGTTGGAACGACTCGACCCGCCCGCCTTCCGTCAGACAATCGGCTGGCGGGGTCGAGGCGGGCGTGGGTTGTGGCGACACAGTCGGGGTGGGGCTGGGCGGCGTTGCAGGCGCGGAGGCGGCAACCGCCGGCGTTTCGACCGGCGAAACGGGCGGCAAGGCCGGCGTACAGGCGCACATCAGCCAGCCAATCACGACCAGCCACAGACTCCCTGTCCTTCTTCCTTGACGATTGGGCATCATTCGGATTATACTCTGACGCGCCGGGGTGTAGCGCAGTTGGCAGCGCACCGCGTTTGGGACGCGGGGGTCGGCGGTTCAAGTCCGCCCACCCCGACCACACGGCAAGCAACCGCCGAGCCCGCTCGGCGGTTTGTCCGAAGAAGCGCCACTTCATCTCTTTTTAAGGGGAAACCGGCCGATGTTGAAACTGCTGAAACGAGAAAAAGACCCCTCCACGCTCCCCAAGCGCTATGATGTGGTCATCGAAGCCGTCCGTTACGCTGAAGATGGCAGTCTGCAAACTGCGCGGATTTATGAGCGACGCGGCCCAACCTGGTCGGATCGTCTGTTGATTTCTCGACAGGAATTGGTGGAGCGTCTGAAAAAAGGACAGAATGTCGTCATCGGCGCCCGCCAGCCGTACCTGGCCAGCACCTTCGAGGTTTTTGGCAGTGTCCGGCTGGTGAATGAAAACGGACGTGAGGTGCTGATCAGCGGCGATGGCGAAGCCCGGCAGGATCATCTGCCGCAAGCTCCCTTATTCTAATCAGGCTTCTTTTCGATTTCCTTTCCCCACCCCACCTTGACCACCCCTTTGCTGTCCATCATTATCCCCGCCTACAATGAAGAAAGGCGGCTGCCGGATACCCTGCAAAAGATCGCCCATTTTCTGCTCCGGCAATCTTATGCCTACGAAGTCGTGGTGGTCGAAAATGGCAGCAGCGACCGTACGCTGGATGTGGCGCGCCTGTTCGAGCAGGAGTATCCCTTTATGCGCGCCATGCACCTGGAGGGGCGGGGTAAAGGGCTGGCGGTGCGCGCCGGTATGCTGGCGGCAAAGGGGGAATACCGCTTTATTTGCGATGCCGATTTGTCCATGCCCATCGAGGAAGTCAACCGCTTCATTCCGCCGCTCAAACCGGAGGGGGAGATCATCATCGCTTCCCGCGAGGCGCCCGGCGCCGTGCGCTACGATGAGCCGCTCTACCGCCACCTGAGCGGGCGCGCCTTCAATCTGGCGGTACGCTGGCTGGCGCTGCCCGGTCTGCGCGATACCCAGTGTGGCTTCAAGTGCTTTTCGGCTGAAGCCGCCGAAACCATTTTCCCGCTGGTCACCATTCACGGGTGGACGTTCGATGTCGAGGCGCTCTACATCGCCCGCAGGCGCGGCTACCGGATTGTGGAGCTGCCCATTCCGTGGTACTTCAACCCCGAAAGCAAGGTTCATCTGCTGCGCGATTTGCGGCAAGTGGTGCGCGATTTGCTGCGCATCCGGCGCAATGCTCAACAGGGGGTTTATGATGCGCACCCGTCGGCGCGTTAATCGGCCCGATTTGCAGCTCGAGCGGACGTTGTGGGAAAGCGGCTGCCAGTGGGTGGCCGGGCTGGATGAGGCCGGACGCGGCGCATGGGCCGGGCCGGTGTTTGCCGCCGCCGTGATTCTGCCCGCGGCGATGGACAGCGCGGAACAATTGCAGGGTGTGCGCGATTCCAAGCAAATGACGCCGCTTCAGCGCGAACAGTGGGCCGAGCGCATCCGACAGGTTGCCGCTCACTGGGGGGTGGGAGCAGCCTCCAACGAGGAGATTGACCAGCACGGCATTGTAGCGGCCACCCGTTTGGCGATGCAGCGCGCCCTGCTTGCCTGTGGAATCACGCCGGCGCACCTGTTGATGGATGCCCTGCGCCTGCCGCTGCTCGACATCCCGCAAACGGCGCTGATTCGCGGCGACCAGCAATCCTTGAGCATTGCCGCCGCCAGCGTGCTGGCCAAAACGGCGCGCGATGCGTGGATGTGCGCGCAGGAAGAACGCTTCCCCGGCTACGGATTCGCAGCTCATAAGGGCTACGGTACGGCCCGCCACCGCGCCGCCTTGCGGCAGTTTGGGCCGTGTCCGCTGCACCGGCGCAGTTTCGCCCCCATCAAGAAATCCCTTGATGCCGAAGCCTCTGCGGTGGATGGCTTAAGACAATAGTCCACAACCGGCGCTTGCCGGCTGCCAAAAAAACGGCATTTTTACGGAAATCGAAGGGATGGCTGGAAACTTTCGATGCTTCTGGTTCTTCATTGATTCCAGACTTAACGCCGGTCAAAAAAATCAATTGCTGATTGACAAATTCAACAAATATTGATATCCTCTAATCAGGTCTGAATTGCCGTAATTTCTTAATAATTTTGTGCGCCGAATTCTGCCAAATACGAAGAAACGAATAACAACCGAACCGATGATGGTTTTGTTGTTATTTTTGGATTTGTTGACAGGTAAATACAGGGTGGATGTTCAGTTGTCCTTCAACCCTCAGTGATTAAATGGGGCATAAAAAATGAATCAAACCAATCCAAAACAATCTGTTTTTTCCTTCCCCAGCGGAAAATTTGGCTAAAAGCGCTGACAAGCCTGATGGTGATTTTGTTATGGCCCTGGTATCCCGCCCAGGCTGCGCCGGCAGGCCAGTCCGTGAGTTACTACAGGTTTTACCTCACCGTCCATAGCGAAGCCGCAACAGAAGGAGCGCCCATCTGTGTCGGGGACAAGGTCACTTTTCGGGTTCGAGCCTGGCGTACGGTCAAGTATGTCTCACAACCCAATGAGATCACGAACATGGCTTATGGCGTGCCCGTTTCTGTGACCTCGAATGATGTCTTGAAGTTGATCGGGAAGAATTCCCAAAGGGTGACCAACCCTCTTACCTTTGATGAAGAAACCGGCGAGAGCGGCTTTCTGGAATTTACTTTCAAAGCCATGAAACCCGGTCAGGTGCGCCTATTTTTTGAAGCGATGTTTCCGAAAACGATGGTGGATAGCAGTACCCTTAAACAATTGTCAGCCAGCGATCAGAGAAATTTGCTCTATGACAGCGTGGACAAAACCGTCTCGGTGGTTGAATGCCCGCTGAAGCTGAATGTCTTGAGCCAATATAACACGCCGCCCGCTATGGGTATGTTTTGGCAATTTATTGGCGTGATAAAAGATGCTCCGCTGCAGCAATCCGGCGAGGATGAGGACAAGTTCTTTTACGAAGGGGTGGAAAAAATTGTGATCACGAGTAAAGCCCCCCTTGTCAGGTTTCATGGAAAGAGAGCGATCGATTTGTAAGGATTGAAGCCAAGCGAGATAAAGAAAAGAGCAAATACCTGGTCACTATTCAGCGCGGCCCTGTGACTATGGAAGTGACCCATATATGTCCAGAAGGGTCAAACACCACACGCATCCCCATACCGGATGCCGGCGAACAGGTTTGGGAAGTGCCGGCGAAGGGGGCATCCCTGGAGCTCAACATGAACGCGGGAGTGGCTTCGATGAAGTGGGTGCTTTTGGCAAAGGCATCCAAGCCGTCAGGCAGAAGATAAGGAACCTGAACGATGAAACGCAACCAATCCCTTGCATTCCTTTTTGTCCTGATGCTGAGCATGGTGATTTTGGTCACTGGCTGCTCAGCCGCCAGCCAGGAGTCTAGCCAGTCTGACGCTTCGAACGAGTCATCCGGCGGCGACTTTGCTTCTCTCAATCAAGGAAGTTCCCTGCATGACCTGGCAGCCGGGCTGTCTGGATTGTCCGGTTATCTCGCCACGCTGACCCTCGAGTTTGAAGGCAAACTGAATGGAGAACCCCTGACTTGGTCGCGCACCTATCAGCTGCGGGTTTCGCGCAGCGGGAAGGGTTTTCGCCAACTGGAGCAACAAACCGTCTCCCCCAACCCCTCCGGCAACCCCACTTCCCGCCTGATTACGGATTTTGGCAATTACCAATATCAGAAAATTGGCCAGCAGGCCTGCACGGCGGTTGCCAAGTCAGAGTCCATTCCGTTGTCAGAACTTTGGGAATTGGCCGGCTGGCTTCCGGCCGTGTATGGCGGGCAGGCAGCCGGGCAAGAAACCATTGAGGGAACTCTTGCCCGCCGATATACGTTTGACGAGCGTTCGCTCGGACAGGTGGAACTAACCGATTCGTCCGGAGAGGTTTGGGTAGCGGCGGACAGTGGCGTCGTTTTGCGCTATTCCCTGGTTCAAACCGCGGCTGAGGATTACTTCGGGGAAGGCATCCAAGGCACGCTGATCTGGAAATATCATCTTTCCGAAATCAATCAGCCTCAATCCTTGAGCCTGCCCGATGATTGTCAGCCTCCCATCGCCATGCTGATCCCGTTGCCTGCCGATGCCAGCAATGTGGATCGCTCGGAGAATTTTTTGGAGTACACCACATCCCTGGAAGATGCCGAGGTGCTGAATTTCCATCGAGAGTATTTGGAGGCCGAAGGCTGGCAGCTGGTTGAGGATTCGGGGTCTTCAGAATTTGGAAATTTTGGCTTTGATCTGGGAGGTTTTGATCTCGGCGAGTTCGAGGAGGAAGGTGAGGAGTTCGACTGGAGCGAGGAGGATCTGGAGAGCGACATGGATGACTCTTTGTCAGATAACTCTCCGGTAAAAACTTACCTTTTCAAGCGTGGAAATGAGAAGTTGACATGGATGGTGACTTCCGAAGGAAATACCCGCTCCGTCACGATGTACCGAACCTTGCTGGGTGAAACCGCTTCTGATTGAACCCTCTCGGTTGTGAACATGGCTCGATCTTCAAAGCGGAGGGATTGCTCCGGCGAAGGTCTCTGAAAAATTGCGTTCCAATTCTATCGGGTTTGCCACAGCCATTCAGCGGCAAATGGCGTCTTGGCGTTTATCCCCGAATTCGTTGGTCATCCTTTTCGCCAAACCTGATACAGCCCTAACCGGCCGCCTTCGCCGTCCGATTCAAATTCCTCGATGATGGTAAAACCGCTTGCCTCCGCCAGCGCGCTCAGTTCGGCGCGCGAGAAGAGATGCACATAGCGCAAACCGACCTGTTCCGCCTGACCCGGCAGGCGATGACGCCAATCCAGCAGGGTGTCGCCTTCTTCCAGTTCGCGCTCATCCATCCCCACCCGTGACCAGGGCTGAATGCGCGCCAGCCAGCGCGGGGAGCGCTGAAATTGCCACTCGGAATGGATGAACAAACCGCCCTGCGGCAGCAGGCGGTTGACCTGACTTACAATGCGGGCGCGCAGTTCGGCGGAGGGAATGTGGTGCAGCACGGCAAAGGCCAGCGCCACGTCCACCGGAAAGGCCGCCGCTGCCTCCACCCAGTCGGGATCGGCTAGGTTGGCGCGCGCAAAGCGGATGTCCACCCCGCCCGGCGAGGCAGCTCGCAGCGCGGCTCTGGCTTCTGCCAGCAGGACGGGCGAGGCATCCAGGCCGAGGTAGGAGCCGGTCGGCCAGAGCCGGTCGAGTTCGAGCGCCAGCGCGCCGGAGCCGCAGCCTAAATCCAGCAGCCGCCCGCCCATCGGCAGATTTTGCAGCACACGGCGCACGCCGGGTTGAATGCGCCGGCGGGTTGCGGCGAAAGAGGCGCCAAAATTCTGGTAAAATTGGTCATTAATCTCAAGAAGTTTTTGGATGATCTCTGGACGCATGGTTGGCAGAACCGGTTGAGAAGGATTCTTCTTCAATCATACCGCAAAGCATTTCAATCGAACAACCCATCCGAAGGCGGTATAATTTTTAGTGGTGAACCATGGACAAACACCTCTGGCTGGCGAACCGCCAGTTGACCCCTGAAAAAATGGAATATGCCCGCCGCGTTCTGGGGGAAATTCGGGATGGAGCGGATGTCTTTCAGGCGGTGCGCCGCCATCCGCTGCCGGGCGGCGGCTATCTGTCCAAGTCCATGCTGGTGGCCGCCTACCGCACCCTGACCGAAAGCGGCGAGTGGCCGGCCGAGGATGATCTGCTCGCCCGACTGCGCATGAAACCGGTACGCACCCTCTCCGGTGTGACCACCGTCACCGTGCTGACTAAGCCCTATCCCTGCCCGGGCAAGTGCATCTTTTGTCCGACGGATGTGCGCATGCCCAAAAGTTACCTGCCGGATGAACCCGGCGCGGCGCGCGCCTTCCAGAACGAATTCGATCCCTACCGACAGGTGCAGAGCCGGCTCGAGTCCTACCGCGCCAACGGCCACCCGACCGATAAAATCGAACTGCTGATTCTGGGCGGCACGTGGAGCGCCTACCGCCGCGACTATCAGGAGTGGTTTGTCCAGCGCTGTTTTGACGCCATGAACGGCTTTGACTCCACCTCGCTGGTTGAGGCGCAGCGCGCCAACGAAACGGCTGCCTGCCGCAATGTCGGGCTGGTCATCGAAACCCGGCCGGATGAAATCACCCCGCGCGAGATCGCCTGGCTGCGCTATTTGGGGGTGACCAAAGTGCAAATGGGCGCGCAGTCGCTGGATGATCGCATTCTGGCGCTTAACCAGCGCGGACATACTGCCGCGCAGACCCTCAAGGCGACTGCCCTGCTGCGGGCGGCCGGCTTCAAAGTGGTGCTGCACTGGATGCCCAATCTGCTGGGGGCAACGCCGCAAAGCGACCGCGAGGATTTTCAACGCCTGTGGCAGGGCTACTGCCCGGATGAGATCAAAATCTACCCGTGTCAGCTGCTAGAAAACGCCGATCTGTACGAATATTGGCGGCGGGGCGAGTACCGCCCCTACACCACCGAAGCGTTGATTGACCTGATTGCCGATCTCAAACCCGGCATCCCGCCGTACTGCCGCGTCAACCGCGTGATTCGCGATATTCCCTCCACGCACGTGGTCGAGGGCAACCGCCGCACCAGTCTGCGGCAGGATGTGCTGGCCGAATTGCAGCGGCGCGGAAAGACCTGTGGCTGCATCCGCTGTCACGAAGTGCGCGGCGAGAAAGTTGACCCGCAAACCCTGACCTTTCAGGACTATACCTACACCGCCGCCGAGGCGGAAGAGCACTTCCTGCACTACCGCACACCCCATGGCAAGATAGCCGGTTATCTGCGCCTTTCGCTGCCGCTGCCGACTGCGCCGGATGTCGGTCTGGCTGACCTGCACGGTGCGGCATTGATTCGGGAGGTGCATGTGTACGGTCAATCCCTGCCGGTTGGCATGGATCAGGAGGGGGCCGCTCAGCACAGCGGATTGGGCACCCGTCTGATTCAGGCGGCCGAGCGGATTGCCCGCCAGCAGGGGTTTGCGCGCATGGCGGTGATTGCCGCCATCGGCACGCGGCGCTACTATCAGCGGCGCGGTTTTGAATTGGGCGAACTGTACATGCTCAAGGATTTGTAGGGATTGGGCATCCCCCGCCGGCGCCAAAAAAATTCTCCCGCATGAGGGAGACATGCGGGAGAGGCGATCAGGAAGAGTACGGACGGCGCCCTGTTGACCGGGCGCAAGTCCCGGCTTAGGGGCGCAGACAGGTATCCCACAACCGATCAGGGCGATTCTCTCGGCGGGGTGGATACGACCGATAGGGAAGTTTCGGCAGCAAAATCATCCTCAGTTTTTGCGTTCTTCGGATTGCAGACCGATCAGACTGAGCGCCACGAACATAGTCCCTACCGCTGCAACAACCAGATAAACCACAGTAGCCATTTTGACCTCCTCCTCCTGAGGGACCACACCCGTTAAAGGAGCCGTTCATCATGCTGCACATCAGGAGGCTCTTGAATTAATATAACCCTCGATGCGCCCAAAGGGTTCACGCGTTGGACGGGTTTTGGACCTGTCTGGGGGGTTCGTTGCGACCTAATCGAAAGTCGAGTCAGGTCTCATACTCACGGCCCCCTGCTTGTGCAGACATTTCATGCTTTCATTGTAGCAAATTTTTTCTCAAAAGCAAATAAAAATTTTGTAAAGTCTGCATTAAAAAGCGCATCGGGTTGGTTTCTTTGTATACGAAAAACCCCCTCAAAAAGTTCCCGGCAAGGCCGTTCTTTACAGCAAGGTTCGCAGCGTTTCGACCAGCCGTTCGATCTGCTCGCGGTTGTGCGTGGCAAAAATGGCAATCCGCAAGGCGCCGCCCGGCGGTGTGGAACTGTATGAAGTCACGTGCGCCACGCAAATATCCCGCTCGAACAACTCGGCGCGCAGGCGGGCTAAATCCACCCCCGGCCGCGCCCGCAGGCAAAGGATGGGGGCCGGGGATTCGGGCAACTCCCAGCCGAGACGGCGCAATCCGCTGCGCGCCAGCGCCACATTCTCCCACAACCGCTGACGGCGTTGCGGCTCGCAGCGGGCAATTTGCAGGGCTTTGGCGGCAGCGGCAGCGGCCGGCAGCGGCGGCGGACTGGCGGCTACATAGACCTTAGCGCGCTGTTCGATCTCCTCCACCTGCGCACGGCTGCCGATCAGGATACCGCCGTAGCCGCCGAGCGCCTTGCTCAGGGTCGCGCACAGGTGAATTGGTTGCGTGCTGCTCAGGCCCAACCATTCCAGGCTGCCGCGCCCGTTCTGCCCCAGCGCCCCCACGCCGTGGGCGTCATCCACCCCCAGCAGTCCGTCCATCGCTTGTACCAGCGGCAGGTATTCATCCAACGGCGCCACCTCGCCGGAGATGGGGAAGAGGCCGTCGGTCAGCACCAGCGGCCGTTCTTTCGGGCGCAGATGAAGGCGCAGGTTTTCTGCCAGATGGCACGGGTCGCGGTGGCGGAAAAAGTGCAGCGGTTTGCCGCTGGCGCGGGCGGCATCGCGCAGCGAGTAATGTGCCGCTTCATCCACAAAGATGCGCTCAAACCGATCGGCAAGCCCCTGCACCAGGATCATCCCGCCCAGATAGCCGGAAGCGTAGTACAGCGCGGCTTCTTTCCCGAAAAAGGCACACACCTGTCGGTTGAGTTCATCATAAACGGCGTGTTCGCCGTAGCCGCCCCGCGAAGTGGCCGTACTCATTCCAAACCGCTGAATGGTTTGCACGGCTGCCTGAATCACCTGCGGGTGATTGTGCAGGCCGAGATAGCCGGTGCCGGAGAAGTAATCGCGCTCCCGCCCGGCGATGACCACCCTCGCCCCAAGCGGCGACTCGAAAGCCAGACTGCTCATTTCAGGTAGGTGCGCGCTCCGACAAAGCGCTGGCGCAGGTAATCATCCTTTTGAATGTTGTCGAAGTAAACACCGTTGCGCGAGCGGGAGGAATGCACAATTTCCCACCCGCCCATGCTGATGGCTACGTGGGTGATGCTGCGGTTTTCGCCGTCTTCGCCAAAAAAGGCCAGATCGCCGGGCTGCATTTCCTGCGGCTCGATCGGTTTGCCGTCGTCCATTTGCATGTCGGCGTCGCGCCGGATGGTGATGCCCACCCAGCGGTGGAGCAATTGCGCCAGCCCGGAGCAGTCAATTCCATGCGCACTGCTGCCGCCCCACAGGTACGGCACGCCGATCAAGCGAGAGGCATCGGCAACCATTTGGGCGCGGCGCTCGGCCTTGCTCTGCGGCAGGCGAGTCAGGCTGCGTAAATCTTCCAGCGGCAGCCAGCCGCTCTGATGGGCTTGCAGGTAAGCCCAGCCATTGTGTTCGCGCCAAACCTGAACAAAGGTGCCGCCCAGCACGCGGGTGAGCAGCGGGGCATCCGCGCGCGGCTCGGCGCGCAGCAAACCGACCGGCGCCACTACCAGATGAGTGGGCGGGGCCGCGGGCTGCTCCCGCAGGTAGGGGCGGTACGTCCAGCCCAAGTAGCCGTCATCACAGCGCACGAACACCCAGCGATCCTGCTCTTCCAGCACTTCCACCTGCCGCCCGTACAGGAGTTGGGTCAGTTGTTCGGCGAGGAAAGAAGGCTGGCGATGCAGGCTGGTCAGGTTGGTGGCCACGCTGAGGGTTGCCGCCACCGAGCGGCGCAGGACGCGCACGGCATGCACATCCATTGTCCAGCCCGGCGGTAAGCGCTGGCGCAATTCTTCCAAATTGGAATCGTCCAGTACCCGGCCGCTCAACACCACCTGAGAGGCGGTTTGTTTTTCAATGTGCAGGTCAAACAGGTGTTCGCGTTCGTCGCGATGGTGTGAGGCAATTTCTTCCAGCAGGGTTTCAAGGTTGTTCATGGTCGGCTCTTTTCTCCTCGGCGACTTCAACGGTTTTCAAAATCACCCCCAAACCGGGGCGCTCTGGCACGCGGATGCGCAGGTTTTTGTCATAGGTGATGCCCTCGAAAGGATCGTTGGCAATCAACAGCGGCGCATCCAGATCAATCCACTCGGCCATCCCGCATAGGTGCGCCATGGCGGTGGTGCCTAGGGAGGTTTCCACCATGCAGCCCAGCATCACTTTCAGGCCCAGTTCGCGGGCGCGGTTCAACATGCGCAGGGTGGGCGTCAACCCGCCGGCTTTCATCAGTTTCAGGTTGACCCCGGCTACGCCGGCTTTAGCCAGTTTTTCAATATCCGCCAGGCTGCGCACCGATTCGTCGGCTACCAGCGGGATGGGGGTGTTTTTTTGCAGTTCCCCCATCGCCTCGATCTCGTGAATGCCCAGCGGCTGTTCGATCATTTCCACATCGAGGGCTTCCAGCGAGGGGATGTAGTGCAGGGCGTCCTCGAAAGACCAGCCAGCGTTGGCATCTACGCGCAGGCGGGCATCCGGCCGGGCTTCGCGCACGAAGCGCAGGCGGGTCAGGTCGTCTTCCGATCCCAATTTGATCTTGATGATCGGAAATTCGGGATGGGCAGCGGCCTGCTCGGCCATGGCTTCCGGCGAGTCAATGGCGATGGTGAAGGAAGTGGGCAAACCGCTGGGGTAGGGCAGATTAAGCAGTTTATAAAGGGGCAGATTGTGGGTCAGGCCGATGCTGTCGTAGAGGGCCAGGTCGAGGGCGGCGCGGGCAGCTGGCGGTCCTCCTTCGCCCAGCCATTCTTCGATCTCGGCCGGCGTTTCGGGAAGACGGTGGCCGGCGCGGGACATCTTTTGCCAGTATTCTTCAAAACTGGCAAAATCCACGCCGTAGTAGGGCGGCAGGGTGGCTTCTCCCCAGCCAGCGTCCTTATCCAGCCGCAGCCAGTAGGTTTGGCGGGTTTCGCTCACCCCGTACGAAAGGCGGAAGGGGTTGCGCAACACGAGGGTTAACTTTTGCCATTGCATTCGACAGACGACCATATTATTCTTCTTCCTCCTCCCCAAACCGCAACCGCAAATAGGATTGGTAACGGCGTGGGGAAATTTCACCGCGCTGCAGGGCGGCCAGAATGGCGCAGCCGGGTTCGCTGCGGTGAGTGCAATCACTGAAAGCGCAATCCTTGACCCGATCGCGCATTTCAGGGAAGTACCCGTCCAGTTCTTCCGGCTGGATGTCCCACAGGGCTAACATGCGCAGTCCGGGCAGGTCTGCCACATAACCGCCCTCCCTCAGCGGAAACATCTGACGGATGACGGTGGTGTGGCGGCCTTTGGAGGTGGCCTGACTGACCTCACGCACCGCCAGCCCCAATTCGGGCTGGATGGCGTTCAGCAGGCTGGACTTGCCGACGCCGGAAGGGCCGGCCAGCGCGGAAAGTTTGCCTTTCAGGCGTTCATGCAGTTCGGGTATGCCTTCGCCGCTCTTGACCGACGTATAAACCACCGGATAGCCCAGCGGGGGGTAGTCGGCAAACATCCGGCGGGCTTCCTCGCCCGGCACGAGATCGGTTTTATTGGCCACAATCAAGGCCGGAATGCCCTGCTGCTCGGCAATGACCAGAAAACGGTCGAGCATGCCCAGCCGCGCAGCCGGGTTGGCGCAGGCAAACACAAACACTACCTGATCGGGGTTGGCCAACAACACCTGCTGATACTCCCCCCGTGCAGTCGGCGCCATGCGGATCAGGGCATGGGTGCGCGGCTCGACTTCTTCGATCACACCGCTGCCATCCGGCAGGGGTGTAAAATAGACGCGGTCTCCCAGCGCTACAATGTCTCCCTGCGAGCGCTGCTTCTTCAGCCGTCCGCGCAGACGACAAACCCAAACGCCCTGTTCATTTTGAACCGTATAAAAGCCGGATAATAAGCGGGTAACCTGACCGTGGAGGGTGGACTGTTTCATCACGTTGAGCGCTGGGTGGCAATCAGGGTTCGGGAGTGGCGGTGGGTTCGGGGGTATTGGTCGGGCGCGGCGTATTGGTATAGAGCGGGGTGGGCGTGCGGGTGATGTAGAAAGTGGACTCCCACGGGTAGAGCCGGCTGGGACGGCCGAAGAAATACGATTCGACCACCCGCCGGAAAATGGGCGCGGCAATCTCCGAGCCTTCGCCAGCGTTTTCGGCAATCACCGCAATGGCAATATCCGGCAGATCGCTGCGTTTGGCGTCGGTGTAACCGGCGAACCAGGCGTGCGGTTTACCGGCCGGGTTGCTGGCCGTGCCGGTCTTGCCGTATACCGGTACCTGCAAGCCGACCATCACATTTTGGGCGGTTCCGCGCCGGTCGGCTACCACGCTGCGCAGGGCATCCTGAATGATTTTGAGATTCTCCTCCGAAAGCGGCAAGCGGCCCTGCGCTTCCGGCTGGAAAGAAACAATCGCATTTCCATCCGGGTCGGTGATCTTCTCCACCACCTGCGGTCGGTAAAGTGTGCCGCCGTTGCCAATGGCGGCCATGAAGCGCGCCACCTGTAAGGGGGTTGCCAGCATGGTGCCCTGTCCGATGGCAAGTTGCACGGCATCGTTTTCGTTGGCCGGGTTGGGCATATTCCCGGCGATTTCGGTGATCTGCTGGATGCCGGTCGGGCTGCCCAGCCCAAAGGCACGCGCCATTTTGGACACATCCTCGGTGTAGCCCTGCTGATACATCGAAAGACCGATGTGGTAGAACCACGGGTTGCAGGAACGCATCAGCCCTTCCGGCAGGGTCAGGCGTCCACTGGCCGGGACTTCTTTTTCATACGTCCAGTCATACAGAGTGATGCCGGGCAATTCGGTAAAGGTGTAACCGCAGTCGTATTCGCTGTCGGCGGTGAAGGCGCCGGTTTCCAACGCGGCGGCCATGGTGATGATTTTGAACACCGAGCCGAGCGGGTAACCGCTTTGGGCGGCGCGGTTGAGCAGCGGCGTGGTGGCGGGATCGAACAGATCGTTCAGCAGCCAGCGGCTGTTAAAGTTGTTGGGATCGAACAGGTTGGGGTCAAACGACGGGGAAGAGGCCATTGCCAGCACGCGGCCGGTATCGCGTTCCAGCACCACCACCGCGCCGCGAAAGCCCTCGATGGCGCGCTGCACCTGTAACTGAAAGTCTTTGTTGAAGGTGGTGTAAATCGAGTTGGAAGGCGCCGAATCGCGCTGAGCCAGACGGGTGAGCGTGATGCCCTGCGGGTCAACCACATACAGGGATGCCCCGCGTTGACCGGTCAGATACGACTCGCCCCACAGTTCCAAACCGGCGCGTCCGACCCGCTCATCTCCGCGGTAACCCCGCCGCCGGTATTCGTCCAGTTCTTCGGCCGGAATCGGCTGAACATAACCGGTCACGTGCGGAGCCGTGCTGTCGAAGTAGTAGCGGGTGTTGTAGGTGGTCATCACCAGGCCGCCGAGCGAGGAAAGCGCCTCGAAGCGACGTTGGACGGCCTGCGCCGAAACATCCGCAACCGGAATGTACCAGTCCGGGGCGGCAAATTCGTACAGGGAACGGATGTAGTCGGTGTTCAGGCCGGTCAGGTTGGAAAGTTCTACCAGCAGGGTGCCTTCCTTGCCTTCCTCGATCTGACCGGGTATGATGCCGAGCGACACCGCGTCCGATTGAGCGGCCAGAGCGCTGCCTTTGACATCGTAGATGTTGCCGCGCGAGGGAATGCTGATGTCCATCACCAGCCGGTTGCCGCCGCGCAGTTCCGGCAGAATCATGCCGTCCTCCCACTGCACCTTCCACTGCCCGTTTTGCAGGGAAAGGTTCATCAGCGTATCGCGCGAGAGACTGCCGAGCAGTACCGTCTGGTAAGTGGCGCGGTAGGCGACTTGCGCTTCCTGCGGGTTTTTGATCAACGCCTGCGTGATTTCGAACTGCGCCTGCTGCAGGGACATGGTAACGGCAATCTCCTTGAGCCGTTTGGAGAAGTCCTCGTAGGAGATGGCATCCCGCGAGAGGAGGGTCAACTGATCGTACATCGCCTGATAATTTTCGTTCTGCCACTCATCCAGAAAGGCGCGCGCAGCGCTTTGCACATCCGGCGCGGGGGTAACATTCACCACCGGGGCGCGCAGCGTGGCTGTGCTGTCTGCAACGCTGGTCGGCGGGGTAACGGTGTTGGTGGTACAGGCGGTCAGCAGCGCCAGCAATAGCATCAAAATTGAGCGAACTTTCATGGAATCACTCCGCTAATTTCAACCCGTCCTAACCCAGCGATTCTCCGTTCAACACGGCCTGCCAGATTGGACAGGGATATTGTAAATTGGATTGACAGGTTTGGGGAACATCCCTGGTGGGGAGCAGATCGAGGCGGGCTGCCAGCCGCTGCAGGTGACAGAGCGGCAGACCCATCACGCTGGCAAAACAGCCGCTGAAGTGGATGACCGGACGAAACTGCGCGTGTTGAATGGCGTAGCCGCCGGCTTTATCGAATGGATCGCCGCTGCCAATGTAGGCTTCGATTTCTTCGTCGGAATAATTGCGCATCGGAACTTGCGAAACGCACACATCCTGCGCCAGCGCAGACCGCTGTACGTCCATCAGCGCCAGGGCGGTATAGACCTGATGGGTACGGCCGCGCAGGCGGCGCAGCATGGCGCGGGCTTCGTCTGTATCGGCCGGCTTGCCAAGCAGTTGGCTGCCATCGGCAACGGTGGTATCGGCCGCCAGCACGACCACCGGCTGACCGCTGTAGTGTTCGGCGACCGTGCGGGCTTTTTCGCCGGCCAGCCGCAGCACATACTCGGCCGGCGGTTCACCCGGTAGCGGTTCTTCGTTCAAATCAGCGGCATCCACCTCGAATGCCCACCCCGTCCAGGCCAGCATTTGCCGGCGGCGGGGCGAATTGGATGCCAGAATCAAGCGCGGTTGAGCCATACGCGTTTGATTCTAACACAACACCGGGCTGGCTTGCGGCGCCGTTTCGGGTCAAGCGGTCAGGAGAGCCTTTTACTCGTACTTCAACGCATTGACCGGCACCAGCGTGGCGGCTTGCAGCGATGGGTAGAGCCCCGAAATCAGACCGACCAGGGTAGAAAACACCAGCGCAAAGATCGGCAGCCAAACCGGCGTTGCCGCAGCAATGCCCGGTCCGAGACCGCCATACGGGTTGGACTGCCCGGCGAGGAAGGTGGTGGCCAGAAAGTTGATGGCGTAACTGCCGCCCCAGCCCAGAATCACTCCGCCAATGCCGCCGATCAAGCCGATGCCGGCCGATTCGCCCAGAAAGATGCTCAGCACATCCCGGTTGGTGGCGCCAATGGCTTTCATCAGGCCGATCTCGCGGGTGCGTTCCAGAATGGCCATCGTCATCGTGTTGGCAATTCCGATGGCGGCCACCAGCAGGGAGATGGCGCCGATTCCGCCGAAGATCAGCTGTAAGACGATGAAGAAGCTGTTGATGCCTTCAACGAACGACTGCGGCGTGGAAGCCTGATAGCCGAGCGCGTTGATCTGGTCGGCAATTTCCACCACTTGCGAGGGATCTTCGGCGCGTACCAGCAGCTGGTTGTAGCCTTCCTTGTTGAAATTGACCCGCCGGCCGCGTACCCACTCCTCCCACTTGATCATTTCGTCGAAACGCACGAACATGGCGCCATCCTGCTCGCCGCGCGCTTCTTCCAGCACACCGGCAATCTTCAAGGTGATGGTGCGGGTAACGCTTTGGCCGTCCTCCGTCCATTTGGTGATTTCCAGTTTAACCTGTTGACCGACAATGTCCTGCGGGGTGGGCGGAGGGGGCGGCTCCTGCCCGGGGCGAATGCGCGGGTCGTAAAAGTTTTTCAGCACCCACGCGCCAACCACGGCTGTGCCGCGCTCCAGGCGGGTCGTTCCGGCCTGGGCTTTGAATTCATACGCCGAGAGGTCGTCCACATCCACGCCCTGAATCCACGGCCAGGTTTCCATTCGGCCGTATTTGAGCATGGCGCCGCCGCTCAAGCCCTGCCGAATGCTGACCAGCGCCACGCCGGGCATGGAACGGATTTCTTCCACCGTGCCGGGGGTGAGCAGTTTGACGCCCGGCGGCATGCCGGTGAGCGGGTCAATCGCCATGGGCCCCGGCCCCTCATTCACTTCGCTCCAGCCAGGGTACACATCAATCCGTTTCAGGTCGCTGATGCCCCACAACTGGCTGGTTGCGCTGCGCTGCAAGCCGATCGCCAGCGATACCAGCAGGATGACCGAAGCCGTGCCGATCACCACGCCGATGGCCGTCAGGGCAACGCGGCCTTTGCGTCTTCCCAGATTATCGAAAATCAATTTGACCAGATCCAAAAAACGCATGGTCATGCCTCCAATTCAGTCCAACCGGTAAAAAAACGCGCTCGGCGGGCCACCTCATCCTTTCGGGCGCGGCAGCGGTTCAACCGGCACGGGCATCGGCTTGCCCGGAATGTCTTCCGGGGGCATCTCCTGACCCGGCAGCGGATCGGAAGGTGCCGGAGTGGGTTCGGCGCTGTCCAAACCGATCAGCCCGCGCAGGAAGCGCAGCGCCTTCTGCCAGAAAGTTTCCTGGACGGGCGCAGGCGGTTCAACCGGGAAGCCGTCCGTCGGAAATTCCGGCGTGGGCATCTCCAACACCTCCACCGTCAGGGTTTGGGTGATGGTGCGCGGCTGGTTGAAATCATCGGTGTAGTTGATGGCAATTTCTAGATCCAGCGGGCCGGGCTGGAAGGGAATCAGGTTGGCATCCAGCGTGAAGTAACCGCCCGGTTCCAGCGAGCCGATCAGCATCACATTGTTGGTCACGTCCGCATTCGGGCTGGTCACGCGCAGATTGCCCAGCACGGCGGTCTTGCGCCCCAGGTTGGTCACCTGAAGGGGCAGCACGGACATTTGATTGGTGTAGAAAATGCCCGGATCGCGGTAAAAGCCGACTTCGACCTGCGGCAATTGGTAAATCAACAGGGTGATGACCTGATCGTTGACCTGCCGCTGGCCTTTTTCATCATCGTAGATGAACGAAAGTTTGAAGGGGTATGCGCCGGGGTTGGCGGTCACGTTGACGATGAGTTTTTGGGTGACGCTGACCGTTTCGCCGAGCGGCACATCCCCCACAAAGATCAGGTTGGAGGCGCCCAGCGGGGCAAAGGTGGTCAGTTCGCTGCCGCCCGGCACCGGCGTGCCCTGTTCGTTGATCGTGGCGCCTCCGCCCAGCACCATGGTGACCGAGCGGGCGTTGGCAGAACCCAAATTGCGGATGTCGAGGGTCAGGTCAAAAATGGCGCCGGGCTGCAGGGGATCCACATCGGTGCGGTAGGCGGTGACTACCAGTTGCGGCCGGCTGATCAGCGTGGGGGTGGCGGTGGGGCGAGCCGGCCCGCTGACAGAGGGTCTCTTCAGGTTGAGGGTGATCGTCAGGGCTTCGGTGAAGGTGGCGCTGCCATCCAGATTCGTGTAGGACAGGTTGACCGTCAGGGTGGCAACACTCTGTCCGCTCAGGGCCGGGTTGGCAATCAACGGTTGAAAGACATTCACTTTTTCAGCCGGATCCACCTCATTTAACGCGCGCACGCCGCCGGTATCCACCGGCAGGAAGTCGCTGCCGGTGAAGGTGATCAGCACATTGCGGGCAAAATCCTGTCCGCGGTTGACCAATGTCAGGCGCAGTTCGAACTGCTGACCGGGGGTGATTTCGCTGTCGCCGGAAACGCCGTACGAATCCAGCACCAGCAGCGGGCGGCCAGCGGCGGTTGGCTGCGGGCGGCGGGCGGTGGTGGTCAATCCAATCCGGCCAACTTCGTTGCTGCCATCCAGAAAGCGGACGTTGGTCACGTCCATGTTGCCGTCGCCGGCGCTGGCTGGAATGGCCACCGAAACCACCGCCCGGGTACTTTGAGCGGGGTTGAGGGTGGTGGAGTCGAGGGTCACCGATGCCGGCCAGCCGTTGAGCGAATCGGGATCGGGGGCGGTCAGATTGAGAACCGAGCCGCTGTTGTTGGTCAGGGTGAGGGTGTAGACGACCACCGCGCCGGGCATACCGCTTTTGGCGGCGTTATCGGCGGTTACCACCAACGCCGCGCTTTGCGCGGCGGCTGGAAGGGCGGCGCCAAGGATCAGCAAAAAGAGCATGAGGAGAAATGGCATCTTTTTCATTGGGTTGGTTCGCTTTCTTCGGATGCGGTTTGAAATGCAAAAGAGGCGGCTGCCTGAAATTCGGCTTCGCTGACGACTTTGCCGTCCAGCAAATAAACCGAATGAGTGGCAAAGGTGTGAATGCGCGGGTCGTGGGTCACGACAATCACCGTTTTTCCGCTGCGGTGCAATTCGGAAAGCAGCTGCATGATGCCGTAACCGCTGGCCGTATCGAGGTTGCCGGTCGGCTCATCGGCCAGAATCACCTCCGGCTGGTTGGCCAGCGCGCGGGCAATCGCTACGCGCTGTTGCTGCCCGCCGGAGAGCTCGGTGGGTTTATGGTGGATGCGGTTCTCCAGCCCCACCTGACGCAGCAGTTCCAGGGCGCGCTTGCGGCGTTTACCGGTGGGCACGCCGGCAAAGCGCAGCGGAAAAGCCACGTTTTCCAGCGCATTCATCGTCTGGACGAGGTTGAAGGATTGAAAGATGAAGCCGATTTTCTTGCGGCGGTAGACCGCCAGTTCGTTTTCGTCCATTTTGTCGAGGGCAACCCCATCCATGACAATTTGCCCGGAAGTGGGGCGGTCTAAACCGCCCAGCAGGTAGAGCAGGGTGCTTTTACCCGAGCCGGACGGCCCCATGACCACGGTGAAGGTGTTGCGCGGGATGTCCAGCGTGACCCCGGCCAGCGCGTGCACCTTCTGCCTGCCCATCAGGTAGGTTTTGCGCAGATCACGGATTTGAATGAAGGCGTCGTTGGTTTGACTCATACCGATCCACTTAGAAGAACATGCGGGTCGGGTTCAACCCGCTCAGCCGTCCGGCAATGTAACCGGGCAAAGCCTGCAAGCACAGCAGTAAAATCACCGATAGGATGACGGCGGCCCAGCTTTTGCCCTTGCCCAAACCGGTTAGCGGAGCAGCCCCAATCAGCAAGAGGACGATCATCCAGAGGGTGTACAAATCCACCTGTGCCAGCAGGGGACGCAAAAAAGCGCTAAAGCCTTCCGCATCGGCTGGTAAAAAGCCGGACAAGCCCGGCGCCTGAATCACCTGACGGGTTGCCAGCATGTACACCGTCTGCACGATGAAGCGCAGGGCAAACGGCATGCTCGCCCAGGCTGCCAGATTAAGCGCGGCGGTATTGCTGCCGCGACTGCCAACCATGGTCAGCCCTAAATGGAGGATGCTGCCCAGCAAGAACCAGCCGATCCACACCCCGGCCAGCGCTCCCAGCGCCGGCAGGCCGTAAATTACCACCGGGCTGGCGCGGTTTTGCTGGCTTTGTAAGTACTGTTCCTGCATGTCGGGAGGCCAGTATTGAAAATCGGGCGGCAGTTCGCCGCTTGGCTGGGAGGCGGCTGCCCGTGCCGGCCCGCCGGCCAGCGAAACGATCAATGCCAGCAGGCTCAATATCAGCAACGGCGCCAGCCAGACGCCCTTTTCCTGCTGGCTGATGGCGTTCATGGTTCGACCGGGACGAAAGAACATCGGCAGCAGCCACTCGAAGCGCAGGCGGCGCGGGCGGGGTTCTTCGATCAGTTCAACGTCGTTCGATTCGTTTTCTGCCATAGGATTCCTCGGTATTGGAAAATGCGGCGGCGCGCAGGCGTTTTTTGCCCGGCCTGAAGGTAAGACGAATGGCGGGAGAAAAAGTTCCCGCTATCCGTCCATTTTCGGTTTCGTTTTTGAATCTAACACAAATGAGGGGGTTTGGACAAGATGGCGTGTTATCGAATTGGCTTGGGACGCGCATCGCGCGGTGACTGCACCACCACCCGGCTGAGATCGAATTGCCCCAAAATGCTGCGCACTTGCGCCTCGTCGAAGCGCTCGCTCTTGACGAAAATCCACACCGGCGGGTGGTCATACACGCTGAAAGCCTCTTCGGCGGCAAAGAAGTTGAAGTTGAACAACGGCAGACGCGGCGGCGCTCCCCAGCCCACCTGACCGCCGACATCCGAAATATACAGATTGCCGATCCGCCACGGGGCCTGGAAATGAGCCGCCAGATCAAAGCCCAGTCGCCCGTCGAACAGGGCGCGGTAATACTCGATGGTCATCGGGTAGGTCAATTGCAGGCGGGCAACGCTCCAAATGCCGCGCTGACTGGGCAGGATGACCACATCGGTCTCGTTCAGCCGTTCGTAGAACATCTGCCGCTTGTTTTCGTCATCGTACCAGCGCACCTCCATGGTGATGCCGCGGTAAAAATCGCCGAAGGGGTCGTAGCCGGCGCGCGGCACCGGCAGTCCCTCATCCCACGCTTCGTTGGCCAGCGTCAGCCGGTAGATGTTCAGCGGCAGGTCGGAATGGTTGCTCAGGGTGAGGGCATACGCCTGTCCGGCCTGCAATTCGCCGCCGGGCAGGTCGGTCTGCACGGCTTTGCCGCGCAGCGCGTCGCCGGAGGGCGGAACAGACAGGCTGGTTTCTGTCAGCAGGTCGAGGCTGCTGCTCTCGCGGTAAAGCGCCAGAGTCAGGCGCGCCGGCTGATTGGCGGGATTGAACAGGCGCGGCAGGGTCACCGAACGCAGTGTGCCGCTTTCGCGGGCAGTGAAGGTCAGGGTGAACTGCTCGCCGGGCGGAATGGTCCAACCGTCCGGCACGGAAATCGGCTGAAAAAGGACGCCGGTTGGGGTTTGCAGTTCCAGATGCAGCGGGGCGGGGATGTTTTGGAAAATCCAGTCAGTGGCTTGCAGGCGAGTATGCGGCTGACGGTAAACAGCGCTGACAAAGGCGTTTGCCCACACGAATGTGCCGCCCAGCGTCAGCGCAACGAAAGCGGCCGCCGCCAACCGCCGCAGCGGCAGGCCGGAGCGCTCGCGCTGGACGGTTGCCTGCCAGACCGTCCACAACAGAAAGGCTGCCAGCAAAGCCAGAAATGGGTAAATGGGCAGAAAATAGCGGATGGACTTAACCCAGCGCGTTCCCATGAAGAGGAAATAACCGCCCACCCACACCAGCGGAATGAGGTGGGCGCGGTAGCGCAGTCCTCTGCGCAGGAATTGCCAGGCAGCCAGCCCAAAGCCCAGCCAGGCGGTCAGGCCGAGCGGCAACCCCATGCCCCACACCACCATGTTCATCAGCGGGAAGAGAATGGCCGGGCGGGCCGCCCACTGCTCACCGGGCGGGCCGCCGCCAATCCCGCTGGATTCCATCTGAGCAACCTGCATACTCTCCACCCAGTCGGGGTTGAGGTGAAGGGTGAACAGGGTCGTATCCCCTTGCGGGGCGCGGAAGGACATTGGCTGGGTCAGCCGGAAAGCCAGCAACGCGGCGAAGGCGGAAATAACCAGCAGCAAGGCCGTACTGCCGAAGATGCGGCCAACATCACTGCGGTAGCGCAGTTTGAGATCGGCGATGGATAAAAAGGCTGCCACTGCCACCATGCTGGTCAACGGCAGCAGGTTGACCTTGCAGGCCAGCGCCATGCCGGAGGCTGCTCCAAACAGGCCAAACCAGCCGAGCGCCGCCGGCACCAGCCGGTAGCCGCTTTCGGGTTGCGGGCGCACCAGCGGCGGCTGCTGGGCAATGCGCACCGCCGCATACAGCGCCAACATGGTGAAGAAAGTGCCAAAGTTGTCCACCGTCATGAAATGGGACTGCTGAATCTGCATGACCGCCAGCGCCGAAAGCGCCGCGCCGGTCAGCGCGATGCGGTGATGGTAAAGCCGCCGGCCGGTCAGGTAGAGCAATCCGACTGCCAGCGCATCCGCCAGCGCCGAAAGCCGGCGTCCGAGCAGGCGCAATTCACTATAACCGGTGTTGCCGGTGGCTTCGGCTGCGGCGCGGATGAGGATCATCGGCAGTTGTCCCCAGCGCATGCGGTTATCCGGCCCGTTTTGCAGCAGGCTGCCATCCGGGTTGTATTTGTGGTAGGGGCTGATCGGCGAGATGCGCGTGTTGAAATACTCGCTCAGGCGGCTGGGCATGCGCAGCACGCTGAGGGTGTTGGTCAGACCGTATTCATCCGGGTGGAGCTGCGCATCCTGATTCCAGTTGACCCATGCAAAGCGGTAATACAGCCCCACGGCAATCAACAGAATTAAGAAGACATCCAGCCCTTTGGAAAACAGGCTTTCCCGGCCGCGAGAAGAGGATGGCGAAGCGGGGTTTAACATCATGGAAAACTGGCGTTAATTATACATCGTTGCAGGGCATCTGCTGGCGTGGTAGAATCTCGATAGAAAACCTTAAAGATGGACAGGAGGCTGAATGGATCAGGAAAAGGGCACGTTCAAGGTCAAGAAGGGCCTTGCCCAAATGCTGAAAGGCGGTGTGATCATGGATGTGGTGACACCGGAGCATGCGCGCATTGCCGAAGACGCCGGCGCGGTTGCCGTCATGGCGCTGGAGCGGGTTCCGGCGGACATTCGAGCGCAAGGGGGGGTTGCCCGAATGAGCGATCCGGAACTGATCCTGAAGATCATGGATGCGGTGACCATTCCGGTCATGGCAAAAGTGCGGATTGGTCATTTCGTCGAGGCGCAGATTTTGGAAGCGCTTGGCGTGGATTACATTGACGAATCGGAAGTGCTGACGCCGGCCGATGAGGAACATCACATCTACAAGCACAACTTCACCGTGCCGTTCGTGTGCGGGGCGCGCAACCTCGGCGAGGCCCTGCGCCGGATTGGCGAAGGGGCTGCCATGATTCGCACCAAAGGCGAAGCCGGCACCGGCGATGTGGTCGAAGCCGTGCGGCACGCCCGCGCCGTGATGGGTGAAATTCGCCGCCTGCAAAACCTGCCGGACGAAGAAGTGATGGCCTTTGCCAAACAGATTGGCGCGCCGTATGAGCTGGCGCTGGAAACCCGTCAACTGGGGCGCCTGCCGGTGGTCAACTTTGCAGCCGGCGGGATTGCCACCCCGGCCGATGCGGCTCTGATGATGCAGCTGGGCATGGACGGCGTGTTCGTCGGCTCGGGCATTTTCAAATCGGGCGATCCGGCCCGCCGCGCGGCTGCAATTGTCAAGGCGGTCACCCACTACAATGAACCGAAAATTTTGGCTGAAATCAGCCGCAATTTGGGCGAGCCGATGGTCGGGAGGCAAATTTCCGCCATCCCCGAACATGAATTGATCGCCGGACGCGGATGGTAATGCCTTTTTTGCAGTGGTGTCTATGAAGATTGGTGTACTGGCTTTACAGGGCGCTTTCATTGAGCATCAGGCCGTTCTGAATCGGCTGGGTGTGGAAACCGTGCAGGTGCGCCTGGCGGAACATCTGGATGGGCTGGACGGTCTGATCATCCCCGGCGGAGAGTCCACCACCATCAGCAAGCTGGCGACTGCCTTTGGGCTGATGCAGCCGCTGCGCGAATTTGCCCAACAACGCGCCGTTTGGGGCACCTGCGCCGGGGCGATCTTCCTCGCCCGCGATGTCGGCCGCGATCAGCCCGTGCTGGGGCTGATGGACATCACCGTGCGGCGCAACGCTTTCGGGCGGCAGGTGGATTCCTTCGAAACACTGCTGATTGTGCCGGCGCTGGCGCGGGTGGAGGCAGCCAACCCGCCCTTCCCGGCGGTTTTCATCCGCGCGCCGTTGATCGAAAAAGCCAACGGCAGCGCAGAAGTGCTGGCTACCTTGCCGGAAGGCGGCATTGTTGCCGTTCAACAGGGGCGCTGGCTGGCGACATCCTTCCACCCTGAACTGAGCGATGATGACCGCTTCCACCGTTATTTTTTGGAGTTGGTAAGATAGAAATTCGACTGTTTGCCTGGCACGACCTGCTGAATCTGTTCCGCTACCGCGATCAGACCCAATGTCTGGATACGACCCTGGCGCTGACGCGCGGTAACCCGGTTGGCCCGTGGGCGGTGCTCGATCATCTGCGGCTGGACAAGGGCAGTACCACCTGCGTGCTGCACGCCGCCGAAGGCAGCCCGGCTTTGATTGGGCAGGTGCGCTATGAAAATGAACATACCGCCCGGATTGCCTTTGTGCTGCCGGCCTCGCAAGCCTCCCCGCCGCGCCTGACTGCCCTGTTGGAGGGGTTGAGCCATCAGGCCGGAGCGCACGGCAGTCAGGTGGTGCTGGCCGAAGCGGAAGAACACAGCCCGCTCTTCGAGGCGCTGCGCCGCGCCGGTTTCAGCGTGTTCACCTGGCAGCGCATCTGGCGCATTCTTTCGCTGCCGATTGGCGAAAGCGGCGTCACTTGGGAACTGGCCAGCGAACTGGATCATCTGGCGGTGCGCAACCTGATTCACACGCTCATTCCGCCGCTGGTACAAAGCGCCGAAATCTTCCCGGCTTCGTTGAGCGAAGGCTGGGTGCTTTTCCAGCAGCAGGAAGTGCTGGGCTACGCTGCTCCCGTTTTCGGGCCGCGCGGGATCGTCGTGCATCCCTTGCTGCACCCGGCGGTGGAGGATGTGGCGGCTGCCCTGCGCGGTTTGATCTCGGCCATGCCGTTTGTCCTCGGCCGGCCGGTGTATGTGGTGGTGCGGGCGTATCAGTCCTATCTGGAAGGCGCCTTGCAGCAACTGGGCGCCGAAAGCGGCGAGCGGCAGGCCGTGCTGGTCAAGCACCTGACCACTTTGCAGCGCCGCCCCGCCTTTGCTGCCCGCAACGGACAATTGGAAAAACATCAACCGGCTCTAGTTGATGCAATCGGTGGCGAAACTTCCTTACCGCTGGTACAATTAGAGTCAAGGGAAAGATTGAATTAACGGATTGTATGACACAAAAACGAATAACGGACGATTTACATGCTTTACTGGATGTTCTGCCGCCACACATCCGTCAGGCGGTGGTGAAAGCCAACGATAGCGATAACCTGCTGGAGATTGTGCTGGATTTGGGCCGCCTTCCGCTGGCGCGTTTTGTGCAGGGCGAGGTGGTTCTCGACCAGAACGAAATTACCCGCGAGGATATTGACCATGTGGTCAACAAAATCGGCGAATTTGACGCCGACAACCGCGCCGGTCTGGAGCGCACCCTGCACCGCATCTCGGCCATCCGCAACCGGCACGGCCACATTGTCGGGCTGACCTGCCGGGTGGGGCGCGCCGTCTACGGCACGATTGACATCATTCAGGATTTGCTCGAATCGGGCAAGTCCATTCTGCTGCTTGGCCGTCCCGGCATCGGTAAAACCACCATGCTGCGCGAATCGGCGCGCATTCTGGCGGAAAAACACCGCGTCATTATCGTGGATACCTCCAACGAGATCGGTGGGGATGGAGATGTGCCGCATCCGGCCGTTGGCCGTGCCCGCCGTATGCAGGTAGCCAAACCATCGCTTCAACACGAGGTGATGATCGAAGCGGTGGAGAACCACAACCCCGAAGTGATCATCATTGATGAAATCGGGCGCGAGTTGGAAGCGCTGGCCGCCCGCACGATTGCCGAACGCGGCGTGCAGCTGGTGGCCACCGCGCACGGGCGCACGCTGGAAAACCTGCTGCTCAACCCGACCCTCTCCGACCTGATTGGCGGCATCGAATCGGTCACCCTCTCCGATGAGGAAGCCCGTCGGCGCGGCACGCAGAAAACCGTGCTGGAACGCCGCTCACCGCCGACCTTCGATGTGCTGATCGAAATTCAGGAACGCGACCGCATGCACGTCCACAAGGACGTGGCTGCGGCGGTGGACTCGCTGGTGCGCGGCTACCCGCTGCCGCCGGAAATTCGCTACCGCGATGAAAACGGCGAAATTCACATCGAAACCCCGCCGGCGCAGGCTGTGCCGCGTCCGCTGCCGCAGACCAGCCGGCGCGCTTACGCCAACGGTAACGATACCCAGCCCTTCAACCGCAAGGGCGGCCGTCCGACCCCGTCTGTGAGCGCGGGGGTGGGCGAAGAATCCTTGCTGCCTTCGGAGATGAACGCCCAACCGCCCGCCCCGCTGCAGACCATCCGCATTTATCCCTACGGGGTGGCGCGCAACCGGCTGGCGCAAGCCGCCAAACGGCTGGGTGTGCCGGCGGTGGTGGCGCAAAATCTGGACGAAGCGGATGTGTTGATGACCCTGCGCACCTATTACCGCTCGCGTCAGCAGCCGGTGGTGGAGGCCGAAGAACGGCGCATGCCCATCTACGTGCTGCGCGCCAACACCATCAACCAGATGGAGCAATCGCTGGCGGAATTGTACAACCTGAGCGTGGAAAACGGCTCGGCCGAATGGGAAATCATCGCCGCTCAAACCCAGGTGGCCATTCAAAATGTGCTCAACGGTCAGCGTTTTGTGGATTTGCCGCCCGCTCCGGCCAGCATCCGCCGCATGCAGCATGAGATGGCGCGCGCCCAGCAGCTGGTTTCGCACTCCTACGGCAAAGAACCGCACCGCCGCGTGCGCATCTTTCGCGATTGAATCGGTTTGTAGCCGACCCCTAAAGGCCGGCGGTCATACCTCAACTTCCGGCCAGACCGGGTAGAACATTGCCCACTGGTGCGGGTAGGCGCGGATGATTTTCTCCGCCTCGCCCAGCACGGCCTCGGCGTTGAGCAGCAACTCTCTGTCGCGGTCGGGGTGCGGCTGGGGCTGGATGGGCGGACTGCACACCAGCCGGTAAAAATGGGGGCGCGGGCTGACGCAGGCAACTACATAGATCGGCACCCGGCACTGCAAGGCGAGATGGACATACGCCACGGGCAGGGGCGCCGGCCGACCGAAAAAGCGCGGACGCAGGCGGGCATCCGCCAGCGGACGGTCAAGACCGGTCAGCACCACCCCGCCGCTGCGCAGGCGCTGCTTGGCTTTTTGTGTGGCTTCGATGCTCATCGGCGTTACCTCGATGCCGACCTCCATGCGGATGCGGTTTTGCAGCTGGTAGCCGGACGGCGGGCGCGGAAAGGAAAGCACCTGAAAGTTCAAACCGCGCAGCGCCAGAGCACGCCCGGCCAAATCGAAATTGCTGGTGTGTGGGGTGAGAAACAGCGCCGGGTGCTGCCCGCTTTTGACCTTCTCGAACAGGTCGGCGAAGGAAGGGTCGAAATCCACCCGCCGCAGAACTTCCTGCGGGCGGTCAAGGTTGTGGTAAAAATCGTACAAGCCGTGTGTATGCTGGTGCAGCACTTTCTTGACGGCAGTTTGCAGTTCTTTTTCGCTCAGGCGGCCGCCTGAAATCACCCATTGATTGGCGCGCAGGGCGCGCACCAACGGGGTGTGACGGCGGGCCGCCGCGATCTCGGCGCCCAGATCGGCGATGCGGTATCCCAGCCACGGCGGGGTATGCTTGCTGATGGCCAGCGCCAGCCACACCCCGAAACGGCTATTCGCCAGAGTTTGCAGGTTGATCTTTGAGGTGGTCATCGAGAAGACGGCGATCCTCTGCGAGGGGGGATTGATTTAACACTTCTTGAATGCGCTGCTGCAAACTGGCTTTGGCTGGTTTCTTTCTTCCCAATCCGCGCAGCGATTCGAGGAAGAGAGCGGTCAGCGATTGGGTCAGGTTTTGCAGGGCAGCCGCCGAAAGACGCACACCGCGTTCGAACCAGATCACGGCAGCGTACCCCATGACCACGGTGGTGGCAGTGGCAATGGCGGCAGCCAGCAGCCAGCCGGGCAGACCGCCTAATTTGCTCAATTCGGCGAAGAGCGTACGTCCCAGCAGCCCCAGCCCAAAAGTGGCGGCCAGTTCGCGGGCGCGTTCCAGGGTCAGGCGGTAGTTGTAGATGCGCGCAATACCCAGCACCATCACCGACTGGGTGACGATCAACGGGGCAAAATCAATCATCGGCAAGGGAGTGAGGGCAATCACAGCCGCCACCGAAGCGGCACTGACGATGGAGCGCCACGCCAGTTGCCAGCGGTAGTGCGGAAGGGCCTGCCCCAGCGCGGCGGTTATTTCCGGCTGGAGCGCGGCAATCGCCGCCAGAATTTGCGGCAGGCCTTCGCCGTTTTTGGCGACCAGCGGCAACACTTGCGCGCTTTCCAGCCCCAAGTTTTGCGCAGCGCGGGCAATCACCGCTGCCGATTGGCGGCGCACCAGATCAATCTTGTTCAGGGCGACGATGTACGGTTTGTTCAGGGCTTTCAGCCGCTGGTACAGATCCAATTCGGTTTGTTTGACGCCCTGAATGGCGTCGAACAGGATGATCAGCACATCCGCCTGAGCAGCGGCGAGGAGCGCCTCCTCCCGCTCACGTTCGCCCACCTCGCCAACCGCATCCGCGCCGGGGGTGTCAATGATGGTGAACAAGCCAGTGTCGCCCTCCTGATTGGAGCGGGTTGTGCCGGGGATGGGGCTGACTTGCGCCCGCTGGCTCTTGTTCTGCACGAATTGATTGTACAGCGTGGATTTGCCCACATTGGCCGGCCCGACAATGGCGATGCGGCTTTTCTGCCCAAAGGCGGTGCGAAACTGGTGCGCCGAAAGGCGCATCAGCACGCGCAGCAGGTTGGCATCCGGCGGCAAACCGCCCAACAGGGCTTGCAGTGTGCTGCGATCGGCCGGGGAAAGCGACTCCCATAAAATCCGGAAAACATCGCGCGTTTCGGGTGGAAGTTTACGGAGCAGGTCTTGAAGGGTGGGCATTTTGGATAGGTTAAATGGTATCACAAAGGCCAAAAATGGGGTATGATGAAGCCGTTTGAAAATCGTCTGAGGTCAATGTGTTGAACACACACTCTCGCTGGATTGTTTTGGCGCTGTGCTGCCTGTTTTTCTTTTCGTTAGGCGTCACAATCGCTTCGTTTGGACCGTTGCTGCCGGAACTTTCGGCTTTGAATCAGGTGGATTTAAGCCGTATGGGGCAGATTTTCACCTTTTACTTTTTAGGCTCGTTGATTTCACAGATTTTCAGCGGGACGCTGAGCGATCGCTTTGGCGAAAAACCGCTGCTGATTGCCGCCACCCTGCTGCTGATGGGCAGTGTGGCAGTCCTGCCGTTCAGTCATTCGTTTGCGCTCAGCCTGCCGCTCTTCAGCCTGACCGGGTTGGGCGGCGGGGCAATTGTGCTGGTCACCAATGTGTTGATTGCGCGGGTCTATGCCGATCGGTCGGTTTCGGCGCTCAATCTGCTCAACCTGTTCTTCGGGGTGGGGGCGTTTCTCAGCCCGGCGCTGGTCGGGTTAATTGCCGGGCAGACCGGCCACGGGCGTCAAATCCTGTGGCTGGTGAGCGGACTGCTGGCTTTGCAGGTTGCCCTGTTTGTCTGGCTGCGCATTCCGCCCGCCCAGCGCTCGTCTCACCCCGGTTCGGCGACCGGCATGCGCTTTTTGCTGCGCAGCCAGGTGATTTGGCTGCTTGCCTTTTTGCTGATGCTGTATGTTGGCGTGGAAAACGGCTTTGGGGGTTGGATTACCGTGTACATGCAGCGCACTGCCGATCTACCGTACGAGCAGGCCGCGCTTTCGGCTTCGGCTTTCTGGCTAGCGTTGACCGCCGGGCGGCTGGTCACGGTGGGGCTGGGGATGCGTTTGAGCGCCGTGCGCATCCTGACCCTCAGCATTGGCGGCGGGCTGGCCGGCAGCCTGCTGATGGTGTGGGGCAGGGGTAACCTGCCGCTCAGCGCGGCCGCCATCCTGCTGACCGGTTTTAGTTTTGCTTCCATCTTTCCCTCCACCGTTTCTTTGAGCAGCGCCCTGTTCCCTGAGCAGGCCGGTCGGGCGATGAGCATCATCAACGGCATGGCCAGCATCGGTGCGATGGTACTGCCGTGGCTGCAGGGGGTGCTGCTCAATACCGTTTCGCCCACTGCCAGTACCCTGCTCACGCTGGGCGGAGTGGCGGGGATGGCCGTATTGCTGGCAGCCGTCCGTCCGCTGACCGGTACAATCCGCCCGGCTGCCGTGCCAAAACCGGCTTCTGGTTTTTCGGATGTGGTGAACCGCTGACCATGCTGCCCGATCCATTCGAAAGAGCCCTGCGGATGATTCTGCAACGCCTGACCAACCTGCCGGAGGCGTGGGCATTGACCGGCAGTGTGGGAATGGCGCTGCAGGGTATGCAGCTGGAAGTCCATGATATTGATCTGCAAACCAGTCCGCTGGGTGCGATTCAAATTCAGCAGCGGCTGGACGCATGGATGAGTGTGGCGGTGCGAGAGGTGGTATCGCCACGCATGCGTTCGTTGCTGGGCAAAGCGATTGTAGAGGGGGTGGAAGTGGAAATCATGGGGGGCATCCAAAAACGAATGGAAGATGGCCGCTGGGAAGAGCCGGTCAGTGTGTCCGAACACCGCCGCTGGGTGGACTGGCAGGGCTGGCGCGTACCGGTGCTGGCGCTGGAGTATGAGGCTGAGGCTTCCGCCGCATGGGCCGCTTGGAAAAAGCCGAAAAAATCCAGCGCTGGATTAATTCGATCAAACCCATTGACTAGAACAAGTTTTCTGATAAAATAAGATATAATTAGTCAATAATTGAAGGATCGGGTCAACCGCCGCAAGCGGACGGATTTTTCGTAAAGAGGAGACTAAAATGAGCAGTGTGCGTGTATGGGTAGGCACCCGCAAGGGGGCATTTATTCTTTCATCGGATGGCAAGCGACAAGATTGGCAGGTGGACGGCCCGCATTTCGGAGGTTGGGAAATCTTCCATCTCAAGGGATCGGCGGTTGATCCCAATCGAATTTATGCCGCGCAGGCCAGTGATTGGTTTGGCCAGGTCATGCACCGCTCCGATGACGGCGGGAAAACCTGGCAAACGGTGGGCAATCAGTTCACCTATCGCGGCGAGGTGGGCAGCCACCAATGGTTTGACGGAAGCATCAAGCCGTGGGTCTTCCGCCGTGTTTGGCATTTGGAACCCTCCCCGCTGGATGTGGATACTGTCTTTGCCGGCGTGGAAGATGCCGCGCTCTTCCGTTCGACAGATGGCGGGCTGAACTGGGAGGAGTTGAACGGCCTGCGCCAGCACGGAACCAGCGCTGATTGGCATCCGGGCGCGGGTGGTTTGTGTCTGCATACCATTCTGCTCGACCCGCACGATCCTCAGCGGATTTTCACCGCCATCTCGGCGGTGGGCGCTTTTCGCAGTGATGACGGCGGCCAGAGCTGGAAACCCATCAACCGTGGGCTGAAATCGGATTACATTCCTGATCCAGATGCGGAATTTGGCCATTGCGTTCACCGCATTGCCTTTCATCCCGGCCGTCCGCAGGTTTTGTTCATGCAGAAACACTGGGATGTGATGCGCAGTGATGATGCCGGTGAAACCTGGTACGAAATCAGCGGGAATTTGCCCAGCGATTTTGGTTTTGTGATAGCGGTTCATGCTCACGAACCCGACACAGTCTATGTCGTGCCAATTAAAAGCGACTCGGAGCATTATCCGCCGGAGGGAAAACTGCGGGTGTATCGCAGCCGCACCGGCGGAAACGAGTGGGAAGCGCTGACCAACGGTTTGCCCCAGCAAAATTGTTATGTCAATGTCCTGAGAGATGCCATGGCAGTCGATGAATTGGATCCATGCGGGGTGTACTTTGGCACCACCGGGGGGCAGGTTTATGTCTCTCCGGATGGCGGCGATCACTGGCGAGCCATCGTCCACGATTTGCCGGCTGTGCTTTCGGTTGAGGTGCAAACCCTGCCATGATCCGTGTGATCCTGCCGGCTCACCTCCGCCGTCTGGCAAACATTAGCGGTGAAGTGCATCTTGACCTCTCTCCGCCGGTCACGCCGCACCGCATTGTGGACGAACTTGAAAGACGCTACCCGGCTTTGCGCGGCACGATTCGCGATGCGCACACCCGTCAACGCCGCCCATACTTGCGTTTTTTTGCCTGCCGCGAGGACGTTTCCTTTGCCGATCCTGATCTGCCGGTAGCTCCGCCGGTGGCGGCCGGTGAAGAGCCGTTCATTATTTTAGGTGCGATTGCTGGCGGTTAGCGCCGGTCATTTTTTTCTTGACATTCCACCTCACCAGCGGTACAATTTGTCCGCAATTGCCGAGATAGCTCAGTTGGTAGAGCACGCGACTGAAAATTGCGGTGTCGCCAGTTCGATTCTGGCTCTCGGCACACCCCCCGCCCCTTGCGCGGGGGTTTTTCTTCCCCCAAAAACTCTGTTAGAATCAGACCGATGAACAACCCTATTCAACGCTGGACTCTGGCAGCCGCGCTGTGCGTGATCATCGGCAGCGGGCTTTTGTGGTTTGGTTTGCGGCGTCCGGTGACGCTGGTGGTGGACGGGCAGCCCTATACGCTGCTCAGCCGCGCCATTTCGGTGCGGGCAGCATTGACCCAAAGCGGCCTGCCGATTCGTGAAGCCGATTTTATCTCTCCGCCGCTGAACGCCATGCTGGGCTGGCGCGCAGCGATCCGGCTGGAGCGCGCCCGACCGGTTCAGATTGTGGACACCTCCACCGGCAACAGGATTTCTCTGAACACCGCCGAGCGCATCCCCGCCAACCTGCTCGCGCAGGCCGGACTGCGCCTTTACCCGGGCGATCGGGTGGAATGGAACGGCGCAGCGCTCGACCCGGCTGTTCCGCTTCCGCAGGCGGCTTCTTACCTGCTGGTGTACCGCCCGGCAACCCCCCTTTCGGTCGTCATCGAAGGACGGCAACTGCAATGGATCTCCGCTCAGCCTACCCTGCTGGGCGCGCTGGTCGAGGCCGGTATCTCCCTGCGGGCTGCCGATCGCCTTTCGCTGCCGGCCGATACGCCGCTCACCGGCCAACCGTTGCAGGTGGAGATTGAACCCGCCCGCACGATGCACATCATCGCCGATGGGAAAACCCACACCTTGCCGGTCAACGCTGAAACGGTGGCAGAAGCGCTGGCACAGGCGGATATTCCCCTGCAAAATCAGGATTACAGCATTCCGGCGGAGGATCAGCCCATCCCGCCGGATCGCACCATCCGCGTGGTGCGGGTGCGCGAGGAAATTTTGCTGGAGCAGAAACCGATTCCATTCCAAACGTCTTACCAGCCCGACCCAAACACCGAACTGGATCAGCGCTCGGTGATCAAGGCGGGTGAATTGGGGGTGGAGGTGTCGCGCGTGCGGGTGCGCTATGAAGACGGTGTGGAAGTGAGCCGCGTAGCGGAAGCCAGCTGGGTGGCCAAACAGCCGGTGGATCAGGTGCTGGGTTACGGCACACAAGTGGTGGTGCGCACGCTGGAAACGCCGGAGGGGACGCTGGAATACTGGCGCAAAGTGACCGCTTTCGCCACCTCCTACCACCCCTGCGGATTCAAGGCTGGTTGTTCCTACACCACCGCCAGCGGAGCAACCCTGCAAAAGGGGATTGTCGCCGTTACGCGGGCGTGGTATTCGTGGATGCGCGGCCAGCGGGTGTTTATCCCCGGCTACGGCACGGCGGTGGTGGCCGATACCGGCGGCGGCTACCCCGATGGGCGCAATTGGATTGATTTGGGTTACTCGGATGCCGATTATGTGCCGTGGGCGCGTTATGTCGAAATCTACTTTCTGACTCCGGTACCGGCCAACATCCCATGGATTCTGCCCTGAACCCCAACCCCGTGGATGTGGCGCGCCTGCTGCGCGCGCACGGCCTGACCCCGCGCAAGGGGCTGGGGCAGAATTTTCTGGTGGACAGCAGCGCTCTGCGCAAACTGATCGAAGCCGCCGAAATCCCGCCCGATGCGCTGGCGCTGGAAATCGGCGCGGGGGTGGGCAGCCTGACGGTCTGGCTGGCGGCGGCGGCGCGCCGTGTGGTGGCGGTGGAGGTGGATAGCCACCTGATTCCGCTGCTGCGCCAAAGCCTGACCGGGCTGGACAATGTCACGCTGGTCGAGGGGGACATTCTGGCGCTGCGTTTGGCGGATTGGATTGAGGAAGAGGGCTATCTGGTGGTGGCCAACATCCCCTATTACATCACCTCGGCCATCATCCGCCATCTGCTGGAAAACCGCCCGCGCCCGGCGCGGATGGTGCTGACCATGCAGCGCGAAGTGGCCGAGCGGATTTGCGCCCCGCCGGGGGAGATGAGTCTGTTGGCGCTTTCGGTGCAGGTGTACGGTCAGCCGCGCCCGGCGCTGCGCATTCCGGCCGGGGCGTTTTACCCCCCGCCGCAGGTCGATTCGGTTTCGCTGCGGGTGGATTTGTACTCCCAGCCGCTGATTCCTCCTGCCCTGCTGGATGATTTCTTCCGTCTGGCCAAGGCAGGTTTTGCCCAAAAACGCAAAACCTTGCGCAACAGTCTTTCGGCCGGGCTGGGCATTCCGCCGGCTCAGGCGGCGGCGCTGCTCGAATCGGCTGGAATTGACCCGCAGCGCCGCGCCGAAACGCTCAGCATCCCGGAATGGGAGCAGTTGAGTCGGGCGTGGGCGCAGCGTTGAGTTTTGGAGTACAATTCAACCAAAATCTGGCACTAAGAAAGGCGCGCTGCTGAGTTTGTTCATCACCCTGGAAGGGCCGGAAGGTTCCGGCAAAACCACTCAAATTCACCCGTTGGCCGAGTTCCTGCGCAGTCAGGGCTGGGAGGCGCTGACCCTGCGCGAGCCGGGCGGCACGCCGATTGGCGAGCAGATTCGCGCCGTGCTGATGAACCTGGCCAACACTGCCATGCACCCGCGCACCGAAATTCTGCTCTTTCTGGCGGCGCGCGCTCAACTGGTGGAGGAAGTCATCCGCCCGGCGCTGGCGGCCGGCAAAATTGTGCTGTGCGACCGTTACGCCGACTCGACCCTCGCCTACCAGGGTTACGGTCACGGCGTGGATTTGGCCACCCTGCGCCGGCTGTTGCAGTTTGCCACCGGCGGTTTGCAGCCCGACCTGACCTTTCTGCTGGATGTGGATGCGCGCGTCGGACTGCGCCGCAAGCAGAAAGAGGGCGAATGGAACCGGCTGGATGCCTACGAGGCCGACTTTCATCAACGCGTGCGCGCCGGTTACCGGCAGCTGGCCGAGTCCGAACCGCAGCGCTGGGTGATTGTGGACGCCGCACAACCGCCGGATGCGGTACAATCGGTCTTGCGCCAGCAGGTACTGGCGCGCCTGCGGTCATCAACCGCTCCAAATTCTGGATGAGAAAGGTTTATCAAGGTACTGACGAATGAAGAAAAACCCGCTGTTGTGGATCATGGTGTGGATGGCCTTGCTGCTTTCGGCATGTGCGCCGGCCGCTACGGCCACCCCGGCCGAACCGACGGCCGTGCCAACCCGCACGCCGCGGCCCATGCCGGAAGGCACGCCGATGGCCTGCACACTCTTCAACCTGTTTCCCGATCCGCGCGATCCGGCCTCGGTCAAACTGCCGCCGGTCAGCGATGCTGACTGGTCGCGCGGGGCGGCAAATGCCCGTCTGACGCTGATCGAGTACAGCGATTTTCAATGCCCGTACTGCTCGCTGGCGGCCGGCTTCCTGAAAGAATTCGAAGAAGCCAATCCCGATCAGGTGCGGGTCGTTTTCCGCCATTTTCCGCTGACCTCGCACGACAAGGCTTTGCTGGCTGCTCAGGCAGCCGAAGCCGCCGGGCTGCAGGGCAAGTTTTGGGAGATGCACGACTTTCTGTTCGATTCGGCCAACTGGCAGGTTTGGACGGCTCAATCCAAAGCCGACTTTGAAAAGTGGCTGAATGAACAGGCTGCTTCGCTGGGGCTGGATGCCGGCCGCTTCAGCCGCGACCTTAATTCGGAGGCAATCGTGCGTAAGGTAGAAGGCGCGTTCCAAAACGGCATGGACATGGGCCTGACCGGTACGCCCTCTCTGTTTGTGCTGATTGACGGCCAATTGATTTTCACCCCCGAAGATCAGGTGCCGTACGACCCGGCCACGCTGGATGCCATTCTCAAACTGGCCACGCTGCGCGATATTCAATTCGACCGCTGCCCGCCGATGGTCATTGATGCGAACAAACAGTACACCGCCACGCTCAAGACCGAAAAAGGCGACATCAAAATCCGCCTGTTTGCCGATAAAGCCCCGCTGGCGGTCAATTCGTTTGTCTTTCTGGCGCGGATGGGCTATTTCGACGGGATGATCTTCCACCGGGTGCTGCCCGACTTCGTCGCTCAAACTGGCGATCCCTCCGGCACCGGCTTTGGCGGGCCGGGCTATCAGTTTGCCAACGAGATTTCCGAAGACCTGAAGTACGACCGCGCCGGTCTGGTGGGCATGGCCAATGCCGGGCCGGACACCAACGGCAGCCAGTTCTTCATCACCTACGATGCTCTGCCGCAACTGGATGGCGGCTACACCATCTTCGGTGAGGTGATCGAGGGCATGGAGGTGGCCAAGGCGCTGACCGCGCGCGACCCGGCCAGCGCCCCCCCGCAAGACCTGCCGGCCGGCGACAAAGTCCTTTCGGTGATCATCGAGGAGCAGTAAACCGGTTCTATGCAGACAAGGGTCGAACCCGGCTGGCGTTTCTGGTTGCTGGTTGTGCTGTTTGCGGGCGGAGCGGCTCTCTCGCTCGGAGTGGCGCTGCTGTTTCTGCTGCTCGGGCTGGCAACCGCTGCCCCTCTGCTCGCCATGCCGTCGGGTTCGGCTGTTTCATTTCTCAACATTGCTTTTACCAGCGGTCTGGTCGGCGTGGTTTTGCTGGCCGGGCTGGGCTCTCTGCTCCGCCCGCCGCAGGCGGTGGGCGTTTCGCCCACCGCAAGCCAGCGCCGGCTGGCGCTGGCCAGCCTGGCGATGATCCTCTGGCTGCCGCTGGTGGGACTGTTTCAGGCGGTAGAAACTTCCGCGCTGGCCTGGCTGTTCCTGCCGCCGCTGGTGGTGGCGGGAGCGGTCATCCCGGCCTGGTGGCTGATCGAAATCGCCCGGCGCGGGCTGGATGTGCTGCCGCGCGGGCGCGACTGGCAAATCCTGTCCACCTCGCTGGCTCTCACCATCCCGTTGACGCTGGCGCTTTCGCTGGTGATGCTGGCGGTATTCATGGTGGCGCTGGGGGCGTATCTCAACACGCAGCCGCACCTGCTGGCGGAGCTGCAGTCGTTCCTCGAGCAGTTCGACCCGGCCGAGATGGACCTGCGGCAGTTGGAATGGCTTGCCAATCAGGTGCTTTCCAATCCGGTGATTGTGGCGCTGCTGATCAGCCTGGTGGCGGGGGTTACGCCCCTGCTGGAAGAATTGCTCAAACCGCTGGCGCTGTGGCTGTACGCCGGCGACCGTCTCAGCCCGGCGCAGGGGTTTGTGGGCGGGGCGTTGTGCGGGGCGGCCTTTGGCCTGTGGGAGAATTTGAGCGCGCTGGCCGGCGCCGGCGGGGGCGGCGGAGCGCTGATTCTGGTGGCGCGGGTCGGCTCGCTGCTGCTGCACATCACCGCCACCGCCATCCTCGGCTGGGGGCTGGCTTCTTTCTGGGGTCAGCGCCGCTATCTCGGCCGTCTGATTGGCGCTTACTTGCTGGCGGTTGGGCTGCATGCTTTCTGGAATTTGTTTGGGGCGCTGAGCGCCGTGCCGGTCACCCCGCAGCTGCCGCTGCTCAACCTCCTGCCGGCCGCCGAAGGCGCCTTCAACCCGCTGGCGCTGGCGCTGCCGGTCTTGGCGCTGCTCCATTTGCTGCTGCTGATGGGGTTCAACCGCCGGCTGCGGGCTGAACGCCGCCCGCCGCTTCAGACTGAACCTGCCGCAGCCGACCCTCAAACCCCGGCCCCATCCGACCAGCCGGACGGCGGGCAGGTCGAGGACACTTCTGCTGAACAGGAAAACAGGTATGGACTGGATTAAGTTGGCTGTGGATTTTGTGCTGCACATAGACCGGTATCTGGATGTGATCATCCGCAGCGTGGGGGCGGGCACGTACGCTGTGCTGTTTTTGATCATCTTCGTCGAAACCGGGCTGGTGGTCACGCCGTTTTTGCCCGGCGATTCGCTCTTGTTTGCGGCCGGGGCTTTTTCTGCCAAGGGCTCGCTGCAGGCGCTGCCGTTGTGGCTGCTGTTGATGGCTGCCGCCGTGATCGGCGACAGCGTCAATTACTGGATCGGCAACAAGGTCGGTTCGCGGGTGTTCGAGCAGGAAACCCGCTGGGTCAAACGCGAGTATCTGGAACGCACCCAAAAATTTTACGAGAAGCACGGCGGCAAGACCATCCTGCTGGCGCGCTTCGTGCCGATTGTGCGCACCTTTGCGCCGTTTGTGGCCGGAATTGGCAAAATGCGCTACGGTTACTTTCTTACCTACAATCTCATCGGCGGCGTGCTGTGGGTCAGCCTGTTCCTGTGGGGCGGTTTCCTGTTCGGCGGGCTGCCGTTTGTGGAAAAGAACTTTTCGCTGGTCATCATCGCCATCGTGCTGATTTCGGCGCTGCCGGCGGTGTGGGAAACGCTCAAAGCCCGGCGGGAAAAGCGCGCGGCTGCGGTCCAGTAAAAAAAAACGGCCGGCTTTGCGCCGGTCGTTGCGCGGGCGTTCAGCCTTTGCGCAGGCGGGCGGCAAGCGCGTGGGCTTCCAGCCCTTCCGCCATGGCCAGCCGCTCGGCCAGCGGGCTGAGCCGCTGCACGGCGGAGCGGTTCAAGCCGACCAGACTGATGATCTTGACAAAGTCCCACACGTTGAGCGGCGAGGCGTAGCGCGCCGAACCGCCGGTGGGCATGACATGGCTCGGCCCGGCGATGTAGTCGCCCATCACCTCGCAGGATTCTTCATCGAGGAACACGCCGCCGGCGTTGCGAATTTTGGGCAGCCAGGCCCAGCCGTCCTGCACGACCAGATTGAGGTGTTCGGGGGCGTAGGCGTTGCACAACTCGACCGCCTCGTCCAGATCGCGGGTGACCACGGCACCGCCGCGCGCCGCCAGCGAGGCGCGGATGATCTCGGTGCGGCCGAGCGGATCGGGCGCGGCGGGGGCGAGCAGCTCGTCCACGGCGGCGGCGACGGCTTCGGCCAGCGCCGGCGAGGGGGTCAGCAGCAGGGCGGTCGCCAGCGGGTCATGCTCGGCCTGCGCCAGCAGGTCGGCCGCCACGCGGCGCGGGTTGGCGCTGTGATCGGCGATGACCACCGTTTCGGTCGGCCCGGCCAGCCCCTCAATGCCGACCACGCCGAACACCTGGCGCTTGGCGAGGGTGACGAACAGCCCGCCCGCGCCGACGATTTTATCCACCGCCGGCAGAGCCGGCGTGCCGAACGCCATGGCGGCAATGGCCTGCGCGCCGCCGACGCGGTAGAGCGCATCCACGCCGGCGATGGCGCAGGCCGCCAGGATGACCGGGTTGACCCGCCCATCACGGCCCGGCGGGGTGCAGACGATCACCTGACGCACGCCGGCCACCCGCGCCGGGATGACCGACATGAGCACCGATGAGGGCAGCGGCGCGCTGCCGCCCGGCACATACACCCCCACCCGCTCGATGGGGCGAATCAGCTGACCGAGCGTGCCGTCTTCGTTCTGCTCAATCCACGAAAGGGCCGGCTGGCGGCGGTGAAACTGGCGGATGCGTTCGGCGGCGGTTTCCAGCGCGGCGCGTAAGTCGGCCGGCAAACTCTGCAGGGCGGCCTGCCATTCCTGCGGGGGCGCTTGCAGCCCGTCCGAGAGGTCAGCCCCGTCCAGTTGGCGCGTCCAGTCGCGCAGAGCGGCATCTCCGCGGTGGCGCACATCGGCGAGGATGCGCGCCACGGCCTGCTCGGCGGTGAGGGGCTCGCCGAACAGGGCGGTCAGGCGCTCCTGCGCGGCGGGGGGCAGGACGGTTTCGTCCGGCGGACGGCGCAGCAGCACGGTTTGACGGGCAGTTTGTGAGTCGTAAATGGGCAAGGACATCGCATACACCTCCAATCAGGGGAATACAAACATCCCCCGCACGGCACGGGGGATGGGATGAGCGGTTCAGGCTGAATTTCAATGCCCGCCGGATGCCCCCGCCCGCCGTGCCGCGGCGCGGACGGCAGCATGGGGATGGGCGTGGCGGCAGGGTGGCGGGATTGCCATGCGGTTAGTTTAGCACAGGCGGCGAAAATTTGTCAAATTCTCCGCCCCTGCAACGATCCCTGCGCCTCCTTCGGTGTGCGGAAGCGGCGGGCGTGGTACTTTTCAAAACTAAAAAGTCGCTTTGCTTGACACGGCTTAAGCCCTATGCTAAAGTAATGATTAACCCGTCTGACCGCGCGGGTCGGACGAGGATTCGATTCAAGGAGTTTCGCCGTGACACGATCGCGTACCCAATTGATGGTTGACCGCCTGCGCGAATTGCAGGCCTCCTCTCCGGATATCGAAGCTTCGGCAGTGGTCAGCATTGACGGTCTTTCGATCGCTTCAGCCTTGCCGCAGGGCGTGGAGGAAGACCGCGTTTCGGCCATGTCGGCGGCCATGCTGGCGCTCGGCGAGCGCATTGCCGGCGAACTCGGCCGCGGCGAGATCGAGCAGGTCTACATCCGCGGTCAAAAGGGGTATGTGGTGTTGATGGCGGTGGGCGAAGAAGCCGTGCTGACCACGCTGGCGCGCGAACAGGCCAAGCTCGGCCTGATTCTGCTGGATATGCGCCGCGCCGCCGAAGACCTGGCCAAACTCATCTGAAAGCGTGGAAGAACAGCATGGAACCCATCCCCAAAAGCGGCCTTTACTACCCCAACAAAATTGCGCGAATTGCCATCCTCGCCTACGAAGAGGTGATGGGCAAAAACGGCCTGAACGCCATTCTCAACCTGGCCGGTTTGCCGCACCTGATCAACAACTACCCGCCCGATAATCTGGAACGGCAGTTCGATTTTGCCGACTTTTCCGCCATTCAGGGCGCGCTGGAAGAGATGTACGGGCCGCGCGGCGGGCGCGGGCTGGCGCTGCGCGCCGGGCGGGCGACCTTTGACGCCGCCCTGCGCAACTTCGGCGCGCTGGCCGGCGTGGGCGACCTGGCCTTCAAGGTGCTGCCGCTGCAAGCCAAACTGCGCATCGGCCTGCCGGCCATGGCGCGCATCTTCACCCAAACCAGCGACCAACTGACCACCGTCGAGGAAAAGGACGACCACTTCCTCTACATCATCCACCGCTGCCCGGTCTGCTGGGGGCGGCACACCGACAAGCCGGCCTGCTTCATCGCCACCGGCCTGCTGCAAGAAGGCCTCAAATGGGTCTCCGGCGGGCATGAATTTCGCGTCACCCAAACGACGGCGCGCTCGGTGGGTGATGAAACCTGTAATTTCGTAATCCTCAAAGAACCGATGTCCTGAAGCGGCGTACGGAGCTCCCTGTGGAAGACGAAAAGGCAACTCTGCTGATTGTCGAAGATGATGTGGATGTGGCGGAAATGCTCAGCGCGTACTTCCAGTCGCAGGGCTATGAGGTTCACGCCGTCCACTGGGGGGAAGACGGCCTGCAAGCGGCGCATTCCACCCTGCCCGACCTGATCATTCTCGATATTCGCCTGCCGGACATAGACGGCTTTGAGGTGGCGCGCCGGCTGCGCGAACACCGCAAGACCAAAGACATCCCGATCCTCTTCCTGACCGAACGGCGCGAGCGCAGCGACCGCCTGCTCGGCCTGCAGCTCAGCGCCGAAGACTACATCACCAAGCCGTTCGACATTCAGGAGCTGCGCCTGCGGGTGCGCAACGCCCTGCGCCGCGCCCGGCAGGGCAGCCTGACCAACCCGGTCACCGGCCTGCCGGAAGGCAGCCTGGTGGACGAACACCTGCAAGCCTGGCTGGATGACCCGACCGCGGCGCTGTTGGTGGTGTCCATCCTCAACCTGGATCCCTTCCGCGAGGCGTATGGCTTTGTCGCCTCGGATGACCTGCTGCGCGCGCTGGGGCTGATGCTGCAGGATCTGCTCCGCCAGATGAGCCGCGCCGAGTTCTTCCTCGGCCACCTTTCGCCAACCGACTTTGTGGCGATTGCCCGCCTTGAAAGCCGCGCCGCCTTCATCGAGCGCGCCCAACGCCGGCTGGAACAGTCGTTCGAGTACTTCTACCGCGATCAGGACCGCCAGCGCGGTCTGTTCCGCGAACACGGCCTGCAGGCGCGCATCCGCGAATGGCAGCCGCAGGCCGGTCAACCGCTGCGCGCTCCCCAGCAGGTGCGCGAAGCCCTGACGCGGCTGATCCAAAATTCCGCCTGACGACCGATTGGATGAGGGTACGATGAAAATCATGGTGGTCATTCCTACCTACAACGAAGCCGAAAACCTGCCGGCGCTGACCGAGCGGCTGTTTGCGCTGCCCATTGCCGACCTTTCGCTGCTGATTGTGGACGACAACAGCCCGGATGGCAGCGGCGAGGTGGCCGAGCGGCTGGCGGCCGGTTCGGGCGGGCGCCTGTTCGTGCTGCACCGCTCCGGCAAGCTGGGGCTGGGCAGCGCCTACATCATGGGCTTTGAGCGCGCCCTCAACCTCGGCGCCGAGGCGGTTTGCCAAATGGACGCCGACTTTTCGCACCCGCCGGAGAAGATTATTGAGTTGGCCGAAACCCTGCAAACCTGCGATGTGGCGCTCGGCTCGCGCTATGTGCCGGGCGGCAGCCTCGACGAGCGCTGGCCGTGGTGGCGCAGGCAGCTTTCGGCGTTCGGCAATTGGTACGCGCGCGCCATTCTGGGCATTCCTGTGCGGGATGTGACCGGCGGGTTTCGCCTGTGGCGGCGCGAGACGCTCAAACGCATGCCGCTGGAGCGGGTGCGCTCGAACGGCTACATCTTCCAGGTGGAGATGATTTACGCCGCGCATCTGCTCGGCTTTCGCGCCCGCGAGATTCCGATTCACTTTGCCGACCGGCGTTGGGGGCAGTCGAAGATGTCGCTGCGCATTCAGGCGGAAGCCGCCTACCGCACCTGGCTGCTGCTGTGGCTGTACCGCGACCTGCGCCAGAAGCGGCCGCTGGCCAGCCCGTGAGGATTGCGCATAGATTTTGCGTACCCCCTTCCCCATTCCACCGAAAAAATACCATTTTTCAAGGGGGGGTACGCAAAAAAGATGAGAATTGTAGGCAAGAGGCAAAAAGTTTCCAAAACCGCTTGAAATGGAGGCAAAAAAATGCTATGATAAGGACAGTTGAAAGCGGATTGGGCGCGAAAAAAGAAAGGAAAGGCAGGAGCGAGATCGCGGTCCGAATCAATAAATGCCCGTAAGGGCATTAAGACCGTATACATCAAGTTTGGATTTTGGTTTGGCAAATAGCGTCCGAATCAATAAATGCCCGTAAGGGCATTAAGACCACCACTACGGCCACAGCAGGTACAGGTTGTACCAGCTTGTCCGAATCAATAAATGCCCGTAAGGGCATTAAGACTTCACTTCAACGATACCTGAGTAGCGATACTCACCAGGCGTCCGAATCAATAAATGCCCGTAAGGGCATTAAGACCGAGAAATCATGTATGAGCGGTACACTGAAAATCCAGAGTGTCCGAATCAATAAATGCCCGTAAGGGCATTAAGACGTTCAGGTAACAAATGAGCATACGCATCAGGATCAGTCCGAATCAATAAATGCCCGTAAGGGCATTAAGACTAATTTCTGGCAAAATCCCACGCAACTTTTCGCAAAACGTCCGAATCAATAAATGCCCGTAAGGGCATTAAGACCTTTACCTCCGTCTAGATACTGAGGCTGTTTGGGGGTCCGAATCAATAAATGCCCGTAAGGGCATTAAGACGTTCTCTGTCTGGTAGCATGTGGTTAGCCCTTTGGGGAGCGAGGTCCGAATCAATAAATGCCCGTAAGGGCATTAAGACTAATACGCCGTCTCGTTCACGACCATCATTGCCCCCCGGTCCGAATCAATAAATGCCCGTAAGGGCATTAAGACTCACATGATGACGATGGTTAGCAGGTTTCAAACAGTCCGAATCAATAAATGCCCGTAAGGGCATTAAGACCGATGATTCTACTACGGCAACAAGGCTTTTCTTATTGTCGTCCGAATCAATAAATGCCCGTAAGGGCATTAAGACCGCTGGAAAACCAGTAAATCTTCGCGCGAAGAGCCCGACGGTCCGAATCAATAAATGCCCGTAAGGGCATTAAGACCTCCTGTTTCTATTGTGTTTTGCAATAGCTGTTCCAAGCGTCCGAATCAATAAATGCCCGTAAGGGCATTAAGACTATTGTTTTATTTTCCACTTCACTCCTTTCTGGTTTGTCCGAATCAATAAATGCCCGTAAGGGCATTAAGACCGCCTACATAATTCGAATTTGGGCATGAAGCCCTCTTCAGTCCGAATCAATAAATGCCCGTAAGGGCATTAAGACCATACCTCATATATGCTGATCTGGGCCTTTTTTATGTCCGAATCAATAAATGCCCGTAAGGGCATTAAGACGAAAACCGGCTTACTTCGACGTTGTTCACTGCGATCTGTCCGAATCAATAAATGCCCGTAAGGGCATTAAGACCTACAAATCCATCCGCCTCTATCCAGAGGCGGGTACTGCTGTCCGAATCAATAAATGCCCGTAAGGGCATTAAGACTCCTCCTTTTGATTTGTTGGTAGATACTGAGGGTTCGGCGTCCGAATCAATAAATGCCCGTAAGGGCATTAAGACCGAATGACCCTGAGAATGGCATTCAAGAGCAATTGGATGCGGTCAGTCCGAATCAATAAATGCCCGTAAGGGCATTAAGACCTCCGTCGGCAGTATTCTAACTGCCAATCCGCCGTACCGATCGGTCCGAATCAATAAATGCCCGTAAGGGCATTAAGACCTCCAACCCACACTCAACGACAGGGGCAAATGCCCCCCAAAGTCCGAATCAATAAATGCCCGTAAGGGCATTAAGACTTCCAATATACATATCAAATAACTTTGTAAGTGTAAATGTCCGAATCAATAAATGCCCGTAAGGGCATTAAGACCGTTCTCGCAGACCGAAACGCGCGAGCAGGTGCTTGAGGTCCGAATCAATAAATGCCCGTAAGGGCATTAAGACCAACCAGCATTGGCGAGTATTGCTTTTTTCCGTCCATCGGGTCCGAATCAATAAATGCCCGTAAGGGCATTAAGACCGACAGAGGCTTTAAAGGCCTCTTCAGCGAAGGAAGAAAGTCCGAATCAATAAATGCCCGTAAGGGCATTAAGACGGAATTCCCCCACGAGCGTCATTGCCAGATGACGTGGGTCCGAATCAATAAATGCCCGTAAGGACATTAAGACTTTCAGAATTACCAACAGTTGAAAAAGTTCGGGAAAGTCCGAATCAATAAATGCCCGTAAGGGCATTAAGACCAATTACCGAGTTCACGCCCCGGACGAAATCTGATAACCGTCCGAATCAATAAATGCCCGTAAGGGCATTAAGACCAAGTTTCTACCAGGATTTTTCCTTGCGCTTCCTGTTCAGTCCGAATCAATAAATGCCCGTAAGGGCATTAAGACGAACGCCTCCTCCGCGGCTTTCGCCACGGAGGACCAGGGTCCGAATCAATAAATGCCCGTAAGGGCATTAAGACTCTACGTAGTAGAGGCGGCAGAGCCGCGCCACATACGCGAGTCCGAATCAATAAATGCCCGTAAGGGCATTAAGACGGCAGGATCTGCCGCAAGCGGGCCTCGGCCCGCTCTGTGTCCGAATCAATAAATGCCAGTAAGGGCATTAAGACTGAAAGGAAACAGAGTGTAATATGCCAACGCCAGTTTTTAGGTCCGAATCAATAAATGCCCGTAAGGGCATTAAGACGACAATGTTTATGCTATTGATTATTGCAGCGCTGGCAAGTCCGAATCAATAAATGCCCGTAAGGGCATTAAGACGTAACCAGCAGCGCGAGGCGATTGCCGCTGCTGAGGTCCGAATCAATAAATGCCCGTAAGGGCATTAAGACGTTTCTAAAGGAGAAGCCAAAATTAAAGCTAATGCTATTGTCCGAATCAATAAATGCCCGTAAGGGCATTAAGACGCCCTCTCTTCCACTACCTTGTTTACATCCTTGATAAATGTCCGAATCAATAAATGCCCGTAAGGGCATTAAGACATTAGTAGACGATATGGTCGGGATTCTTTGGTTTTTGGTCCGAATCAATAAATGCCCGTAAGGGCATTAAGACCGATACAGGTCGGGCGCAGGTACAGTCCGACAAGCAGGTCCGAATCAATAAATGCCCGTAAGGGCATTAAGACCTTGAAAAATTTTGCCCTTCCCAGAAGGGCTAACCACGTCCGAATCAATAAATGCCCGTAAGGGCATTAAGACAATTTGTCAAGGAGGAAAAGATGGAAAAGACGATAGTGTCCGAATCAATAAATGCCCGTAAGGGCATTAAGACGAAGAGTTAAAAATGACGGTGAAACTTCCCGAGTTCGGAGTCCGAATCAATAAATGCCCGTAAGGGCATTAAGACCCTTTGTGACCGTCTGTCCAGCCAAATCCTCAATGTCCGAATCAATAAATGCCCGTAAGGGCATTAAGACTCAATAAGTGATGAAGTCTGGATTCTCTGGGTTTTGCCCGTCCGAATCAATAAATGCCCGTAAGGGCATTAAGACAGCACCATCGTTTGTGCCCAAGCCTTAAATGCCTCTTTCGTCCGAATCAATAAATGCCCGTAAGGGCATGGTTTTAGACCTCACCCCCGGCCCCTCTCCCAAATGGGAGAGGGGGGCAAGAGCGGGCGCGTCATGAGCGCCCGCGCTGCGCACGCCCCGCCTTTTCCGAATCCATCCATGCCCGCAAGGGTATGGTTTTAGACCTCGCTCCCTGCTCCCAAGCGGGAACGAGGGGGCAAGGGCTTTGAAACGCTTAACCCGGCCTGAAGAAGAACATCTCCAAATTCGTCAAGCGCTGATTTAGCGGGTGGGTGGGGCTGAACAAGCCTGCCTACAGGAGGTCAAAAATGAATCAACTCATCCAAGCCTATGCTATGTCTTTTTCCACAGCGATCCATAAACTTCCGGTGGAAGTCAAATAAGACACTCAAACTGCCTATCGAGTGGATACCCCAAGCGGCATTGTCTACTATAATTTCGAGGACATCCGCTATGAACTGATTGACTTGATTGTTGAGAAAAGCATCCAAAAGTGGCTTGAGCAACATGACATCAAGCCGGAAGAACTGGCGTTTATCAATCCGAGCAGACTTGCCAAGCATTTTGAAAACATCGTGGAATACGATCTCTTTGCTTTTGACGTCTGGTGGATTGTCGAAGACATCAAGAAAAACTATCCAGACGTTTATGAGGATTTTCCGGGTCTACGAGAATACGAGAAAGACACGGAAACGGTCATTTACCAATTTGAGTTTAGCAAAACATGCCAGGAGAGGGGCATCGTTTTGCCCTAAGACCGGCGAGCCAGCGGCGCGTCCGTATCCATCCATGCCCGTTAGGGCAGGGGGGTGTAGCCCTCGCCCCCGCCTCGCAAGCGGGAGAGGGGAAGGGGGAAAGGGGAGTTAGGACAGGCGCTCTTCCCCGAAGTCCCTTTCGCCGGCGCGAGCGGGAAGGGGGGCGAGGATGATGCGCCGCGCCAGCCAAGCCGCCAGCAGGTTCATCAGCAGCGCCGCCAGCAGGTTGCCGCCCATGCCCAGGCTGGCGAACAGCCACGGGGCGAGTTGCGCGCCCAGCGCGCGGCCCAAGGCGCCCATCGCCAGCGTGCCGGCCATCACCGTGGCGCGCAACGCGGGCAGCGTTTCGCTCATCAGCGGCAGCAGCGAAACCAGCGCAAACTCAAACGAAAGGTAGAACAAAAACAAGCCGGCCAGCGCGCCCCACGCCTGGCCGCCCAGGCCGATCATGGCTGCGGCGGCCAGCGAGTTGACTAGCAGCCCGGCGCGCACCGACCAGACCTTGCCCAGCCGGTCAACCAGCCCGGCCGAAAGCCCCTCGCCGCCCATTTCCGCAAGGCCGATCAGCGCCGCCGTCACCCCCAGCGCCGCCAGCTGAAAAGCAAAGCGGTTTTCCAGCCACACGCCGAACACCAGGTTAACCGTCTCGTTGGCGGCGGTCAGCAGCAGGGCGGTCAGAAAGCCGGCGCGCACGGCCGGCGAGCTCAGCGCCTGGCCGAGCGGCCAGACGGCCGCCGCCGGTCGAACGGCGGCTGCGGCGGAGGGATGCGGCCGGTCGGGCGGGTCGGGCGCCACCATGCGCCACAACGCCAGCAGGCTGAGCAGGCCGAGCAGCCCCAGCGGCAAAAAGGGCGCCTGCCAAGCTCCGCTGCGCGCCAGCAGCAGGCCGATCAGCGGCACGCCCACCAGAAACGACAGCGACCAGGAGAGTTCGGTCAGGCCCATCACCCGCCCGCGCCGCTGGTAGGGGACGCGGTCGCCGAGGTAGGCCTGCATGGCCGGCAGGAAGATAATATAGGCCAGCGACATCAGCGACAGGCTGACGGCAAAGCCGGCAAAGTTGGGCCACACCACCGCCGTCAGCGCGCCGAGCGTGAACAGCCCCATGCCCAGCAGCATGCTCACCCGCCGGCCGTAGCGGTCGGCAATCGGCGCAAGGAACGGCCCAGCGAAGGCGATCAGCGAGCGCAGGGTCAAAATCAGCGAGATGGCCGGCAGCCCGACCCCCAGCCCGCTCTGAAAGAACGACAGGTAGGGGTAGATCATGCGGTAGCTGGTGTTCAGCACGCCGCGAATCAGCGTGAACAGCAGCGTCGGCAGGGCGAGGGTTGGCAGGCGGATCAATTTCATGGGGCTTTGCCAGTCGCCCCTCGCAGCAGCCAGGCGATTTGCGCGCCGGCCAGCAGCGCCAGCCCCAGCAGCAGCCCAAAACTGAGCTGGATGGCGGCGGAGGCCGAGCCGGCCACCGGCGAATCGGGGTGCAGGATGTTCTCGGCGCGGCCGAGCGCCAGCCACAGCGCGCCGCCGAAAACGGCGTTGGCCAGCGCCGTCCAGCGCGGCCGGTCGAGCATGGCCAACCCGCCCTGCAGCAAAACGGCCACCACCCCAAAGGTGAAGGGGATGCGCCAGCGCGGCTCATCCCAGAAAATGCCGCCCCAATTTTGCCGCTGCACCAGCAGCGATAGGGGCAGGTAGGTCAGCCAGAAGAACAAAGCGCACCAACCCAAGGCGCGCGACCAGTCCGCCCAGCCGGTGGGACGAATCAGCGCGGCCAGGCCGCACAACCCGGCAGCGGCAAAGAACAACTTGCCGCTCCACACCCAGGCGCCGTGTAGCAGCACCAGGCGCAGGTTGCCGCCCAGCGTGCGCTCGGCTGGCGCCAGCGCGGCGGTCAGGCCGATCAGCGCCAGCGTCAGCGGCAGCGAAACGGCAAGGACGCCGGCGCGCTTCATGGCGCGGCGACTTCCTCCGTTTGCGGCGAGTCGGCTTGCTCGGCGCCGCACCACAGGCGGATCAGGCGCTGGTAGAACTGCACCATGCGCCCCAACGCGGCCACGCTGATGCGCTCGTTGACGCTGTGGATGCTGTCCAAGTCCTCGCGGGTCATCACCACCGGCGTCAGGCGCAGCACGTTTTCGCACAGGCCGGCGTAGTAGCGCGCATCGGTGGCGCCCATGACGAGGTAGGGGGCGGTCAGCGCGCCGGGGAAGACCTCGCGCACCGTGCGGCTCAGGCTCTCGAAGGCCGGGCTGTCCGGCGAGGTCAGCGGGGTGGCTTCCCACGAGCCTTGCTCAACGACTTCGATTTGCACATTTTGATCGTTGACCGCTCGGCGGACATGCTCCAGCGCCGATGGAATGGTGTCGCCGGGCATCAGGCGCAGGTTGACCACCGCCTCGGCCGCCGGCGGCAGGACGTTTTCCTTCACCCCGCCGCGCACAAGGGTCACGGCGGCGGTAGTGCGGATGGCGGCGTTGGTCTTTGGGTCCGCCGAAAGACGGCGGCGCCTCAGCCCGCCAAACAGCCACTGGTTGGCAAAGATCAGCTGCAGGGCCGGCGAAGCGGCCGCGCCGATGGCGCGGAAGGTCTCGCGCAAAAAGGCGGTGCGCGCCGGGAAGGGATGGTCTTCGATGGCGGCGATGGCGCGCGAGAGGATGCCGATGGCGGTGCTGGGCGGCGGGGCGGAGGAATGTCCGCCGGGCTGCTCCACCCGCAGGCGCAGAGTCAGGTAGCCCTTTTCGCCGATGCCGATCAGCGCGACCGGCAGTTCCACGCCGGGCAGCGTCCCCTGCACGATGGCGCCGCCCTCGTCCAAGACGACCTCCAACGATTCGCCGCGTTTGGCCAGCAGCGCGGCGATCTGAGCGGCGCCGCGCCTTCCGCCGGTTTCCTCATCCTCGCCAAAGGCGAAGTACAGGGTGCGTTCGGGCTGAAAGCCAGCCTTGATCAGCAGTTCGGCGGCTTCCATCAGCGCGATCAGCTGGCCTTTGACATCCAGCGCGCCGCGTCCCCACACCTGCTCATCGGCGACATCGCCACTGAACGGCGGGCGCTGCCACTGGTCAAGGCTGTCTTCGGCGGCCGGCACCACGTCGAGGTGGGCGCAAAACAGAATGGCAGGCAGTTCCGGGTTGCTGCCGCGCCAGCGGTACAGCAGGCTGAAGTCGGAGACAATCTCGCGCTCCAGCGTGGCGTGGACGCGCGGGTAAAGCGTTTCGAGGGTGCGGTGCAGCTCGTAGAAGGCCAGCGCGTCCGGCGGTTGATCATCGTAGGAGACGGTTTTGGCGCGAATCGCCAGCGAAAGATGACCGGCGGCGATGTCGGCATCCACCTCCGGCAGCTCGGCCGGCTCAAGCGGCTCGGGCAGGCGCAGGAACAGACTGGTGCGGATCAGGAGGAAGGCTGCGATGAAAATCAGCAGCGCCAGCGCAGGAATCAAAGTGGTGAGCGGCATGGGAATCTCCTTTGGAGAAAGGGGTTGGCAGTGTGAGGGGGGTTAGAAATCGCCGCTGGCAAGCAGCTCGTGCAGGCGCGGGTGATCGGCGTACACGCCGCGATATTCGGGCGGCAGCAGCGCGGCAATGCGGCACATCACCTCATCCGTCTGACGGCGCAGGTCTTCTTCGCGGTTATCTCGCGAGAAGGGCGGCAGCCGAAACGGCTTGCCAAAGCGCGCCACGATCTCCCCGCGCCGCAGCCGGAGCAGCGATTTCAGGGCGGTGTGCGTGCCGGTGATGCCGACCGGCACAATCGGCACGCGGGCGCGGTGAGCAAGCAGCACCGTGCCGGGCTTGCCTTCCAGCAGGGTGGCGGTTTGGCTGCGGGTGCCTTCCGGGGCAATCCCCAGCGCCCGCCCGGCTTGCAGAACGGCCAGCGCCTGCCCAAATGCGGTGAAGTCGGCCTTGCTGCGGTCCAGCCAAATGCCGCCTGCGGTCACCGCAAACCAGCGAAAGAGAGGATACTTGAGGTATTTATCGGCGACCAGCGCGGTAATGTCGGTACGCACCGGATTGACGAACAGCACGGGAATATCCAGGCGGCTGATGTGGTTGGTGGCGACGATCACGCCGCCACTGGGCGGCAGGTTTTCCGCGCCGAGAAAGGTGGTGCGGGTCAGGTGGCGGATGAGAAAAGCCACTGCGCGCTGTAAGCGGCGGCGCGGCAAGGGCTGATCGCTGATTTGAGCGGGAGAACGGGGAGAAATATCGGCATTCATGCGCCTAATTGTATCACCGGCGGGTAGGGTTTGGCAAACGCTGGCTTGGGTGCAGTCAACACTCGCCTCAACGCAAACGAAACGCCGACAGGGCTTTGGCGTTTCCGATCCAGAGGGTGAAAACCTCATCGGAATAAGGATACTCCTGCGGGTGCCAGCGGTAATTGGTGATGAAGTAATCCGCCTGCTCGATTTCAGCGACAAAGTGGATTCGTTTGGCTTGATCGGCGGGCAGGATGGCGGCGTTGGCCTCGCCGGCGAAGTTGGCGGCATGGATGTGGATGATCGGACGGGGGTCTTGCCGCAAAATGGCTTCCAGACCGCGGCGGTAGGTCAGGCCCCAGTAGTCCATGTCAAAACGCAGTTTGACCGTCTGCATATCCGGCCCGGCCAGGCGGTTGAAGTACAGGTTTTGATAGGGATGATGGGCTGCCATCCACGCGCAGACCGGCACAAAAATCACGCCGAGCAGGGCAGCGCTCAGCAGCCCGGCTGCCGGGCGAGGCCTGATCCGCCGCAGAATCTGGCTGCCGAGCCAATCCCAGCCGCCGACCGCGAAGATCAGCAAAGCCGGATAGATGAAAAACATCTGCCGCCAGGCGTCATACAGCGGCGAACCGCGCAGAATCACCGCCGCGACCGGCACAGCCAGCCACAGCGCTGCCAGCGTGCCGCCGGTCTGCTCCTGCGCTAACAGGCTCTTGGGGTTGCTCAGCCATTGTAAGGTGGCTTGGCCGATGCCTGCCAACAGGAGGATCAGATAGGGAATGGGGGTGGTGATTCCAATCCAGACCGGCAGGTAGTGCCACGGCAAGTCCTGCGGCGAGAGAAAATGACCCAGGTAAAGGACAGACGCAAAATGTGGAAAATTGCTCATGATCTCGAACGCTTCGCGCATCTCGCCGATCGGATTGTGCCAGAAGACCGGATAAAACCCGAAGACCAGCCCGGCGCTGAACAGCAAATAGATCAAGCCATGCCCGGCTGCGCGGCGCCAGGCCAGCCGCCCGGCGGCGGCTTCGCGGGCGATCATCGTCAGGCTGAGCGCAAGGATGAATGCGCCCGGCAGGCGGATGGCAATCGAAGCGGCGGAAAAGAAAGCGGCCAGCAGAAGTCTGACAAGAGAGGGCTGTCGTAAGTAATGGAAGATAGCCAGCATGGCCCACACCACAAAAACCATGAAAGGAATGTCTTTGCTGTTGTAGAACGCATCTGCAAAGAGGCGCGGGCTGAGCGCCAGCATGGCTGAACCGAACAGCGCCAGCCAGCGGCGCGGGTACATTCCTTCCAGCAGCAGGTAGAAACCGATGATCCCTGCCCAAAAAGCAGCAAAGTTCCAAGCGTGGCGGCTAATGTACATCGCGCTCGATGAGGATTGATCCATCATCCGTACCAGAAAAACCTCAAAAAGCGGCCCGTAATGTCGGTCTTTCAGGGTCAACAAAGCCGGCTCGCCGCGCACAAGGTAGCGGTAGTTGGCAAGCCCAATTTCGAGTTGGATGGGTTCATCCCAGGAAATCCCGTAATCCTCCACGATCAACCAGCCGACGACCAGCACAATGCCCATGAAGAGCGCAAAAATCCGGCGTGGGGCGTTAAAAAAACTCATCCTGCGCTTCATTTGTCTGCTTCACCATCCCAAAAGACGCTCGAACCAGCCGCCGATTTGCTGAAACAACCACGGGTTGTGCGCCTCGAACAATTGCTCACCGGCGGCGAACCCGCCCAGCAGCCCGACCGCCAGCCCATAGCCGGCCAGAACAGCCATCAGCGCTGTCAGCAAGGGACGCAGCCAGCGGCGCGTCCGCCAATCGTCCTGCAGCCACAAGAAGGTCAGCCAGGCCGAAAGCGAAAGCAGCGGCACGATTTCGATTTGAAAACGCATGGACGGGAAGAAATACAACCACAAAACCCCCGCTTGGGCAACCCCGCCGCCCAGCAGCGCCAGCAGCAGCCAGCCTTGCCGGGGGAGCGGCCCGTCTTTGAAAAAAGCGGGCAAGCGCCGGCGGGCCAGGGAGAGGCGCAGCCAGCCGGCCAGCCGGAGGATGCCGGCCGGCAGGATGATCAGCAGCGGGAAAATGCTCAACCAGCCGGCTTGCGATTCGTGGGCGGTGTAATGTTCCGGCAGGCGGATGAACCCTGGCCAGTTCGTTTCGGGGATGAACGGCACGAACACGAACGGAAATTCGCCGCGCCAGACCGGCGGACGCAGCAGATAATGATACAGGTTGGGGATCAGGTAGCGGGTCGAAAACACCCACCCGCGCTCCGGCGGGTAGCCGGGAATGCTTAACTGATAACTCAACCCGCTTTCGAGTGAATTTCCAAACCGGATGGCATTGTAGGCCATCAGCAAGCCGATGCAGACCAGAATCGGCAGGGCAAAGGCTGCGCTGCGGAAGAGAAAGGACTTCACCCGGCTGCCGAAACGCACACGGTTCAGCCAGATGACCATCCCCGTCAGCCAGACGGCCGAAACCAGCAGGGTCATGCGGCTGCCAATTGCCAACCCCATAGCCGTCCCCGAAATCAGAAACCAGCCCCAGTCGTTCTGCCGGCGGCAGGCAGCCTCGATCAAGGCTGCTATCCCCGCCAGCAGGAAAAACTGCCCGCTCAGAATGGCTGCCTCGTACACGCCCGGCCGGCCGGTCGGCCAGAGCAGGTAAAGATTCAAACTCAAAGCCGGCAAGAACAGCAACAACCAGCGTGCGCGGACGGGCGAAGGGACAATCTGCCACAGACGGTAACCCATCCACGGCAGCAGCAGGCCGATTCCCAGCAAAAACCCGACAACCAAAGCCTGATCCTCGATGGCACCCCGCACCACGCTTTTGAGGCCGGCCAGCAGCAGCGCCGGGGTGGGACCCCAATAGAGGTAAAACTTGCCGCGGTAATAAGAAACATCCCACAGATAACGGGCGTTCTGGCGGTTTTCGAAGGGATAGGGGTTGGCGAGGATGGTTAAAGAAGGGTCCGGCTGCTCCAGAAGGGCTACCTGCCCGTGGCGAAAGGCCTCAGCCAACCGGTCGTAATAGGTATGGGGATAGGAAAACCAACGGGTGAAGGCGCCGGCGGTACTGTACCAAACGATTGCCGTGACGGAAACGAGAATGGAGAATCCGAAGGCCAGCCTCCCCCGCCGCTCATGGCTGGAAAGCAGCGGCGTTTCATACGCCCTTTGGAAAAAACGGCGGACGAAACGGTATCCGGCTGTTTTTTGGAGCAGCGCCAATCGGTCAAGGACAATCGCTTCCGCTTGGCTCAGTTGCCGTTGAAGAAGCGGCCAGAAGGACACCGCCAGGCCGATCAACACCCCCAGCAGGCCGATGACGAGCAGAAGGACGCGCCCTCTGCCCCAGCCGGGGTCGTTGTCTAACCCCAGCATTTCCGCAAACCCTGCGGCGGTGATGAAGATCAGCGCGAAGATGAAAATGAAACCCGCCCAAAGACGACGCATGGAAAATGACCCGTGACGGTTTGAAGAGGGATGACCAAAGCGCGAGCGGAATTATAACACTCGATTGGCGGTCGCTGCCCATTCGACCGAGGGGGGCGGCCGAAAATGGGCGATGGCATTCTCAAAGTTCCTTGACAAATAAACAAAAAAGTCCTCTTCGGTAAAATTGGAGGCGCTAACAAGCAAAACACCGAGGAGGACGACATGGATTATAGCACACTGCAGTCTTGGCAGGAGATCAACGAGAACGGCGTTGTCTACGATGCAGACAGTCTGTTCGCCTACTTTCACCGGAT
>FWPU01001306.1_pt1 | contig 76054 bp, 62 predicted proteins | sample 2228361 | NCBI WGS metagenome assembly FWPU01 (sample SAMEA103939777, study PRJEB20133) | metagenome | reverse complement strand
CTATCCGGAAAACGCTAAAGCGGGGCGTCCTCGCCCCGCCCGACGGCGAGGACGCCGTCGGGTAGCTTGGTTTTTCGGATAGGCTCTAAGAACCTATCTGGAAACCCCGCTATCCGACGGCGTCCTCGGGCGACGGCAATGCCGTCGCGCGCCCCGGGGCGAGGACGCCCCTCCCGAGCGGTTTCCGGATAGGCACTAAATTTATGGAGGACGACATATGGGGCACACCTTGGTATTGGAAGTACCGGAAAATGTATATGAACCATTGGCAAGAACGGCTAAACGCAGAGGGACCACCCCTGAAGAATTGGCTGTTGAATGGCTGGCAACTGCCGTTCACAAAGCCAATGATGACCCGGTTGAGGACTTTATAGGTGCATTTAGTAGTAGTGTTCCAGACTGGGCGGATCGCCATGACGAGTATCTGGGGCTGGCGCTGTTAAAGGATATACGCGGAGACCCAGAGAGAGGCACCTGAGAAATGCCAGACCTTTTTGTGGATACTGCTGGATGGGGACATTTGGTAGACTCAACTCAGGTCCATCATGCATTGGCTGCCAGTATCTATCGGGCAGCCCGTGAAGAGGGGCGGAGAATCATCACCACTAACTACATCATCGCCGAGGTGGTGACACTTTTTTACCAGTCCACTGCGTATTCCTAGGCCGGCCACAATTGCGTTCATCGAGGGGTTGAAAACTTCACCATATGTCCAGATTGTTCATGTAGACTCGGCGCTTGACGCAGAAGCGTGGCGCCTGCTCAAGAGCCGTCAGGACAAGGAGCGGAGTCTTGTGGATTGTGCGAGTTTCGTGCTTATGAGGCAACGTGGCATCTTGGAAGCGTTGACGACGGATCATCACTTCGAGCAAGCCGGTTTCATTCGTTTGCTGAAATCATAGCATCCTTTCGTAGACGGTGGAACTCGAAGAACTAGCATGAAGGAGCCAGTGTAGAACCCATGATTCCACAAGACAAGAGCGCTCTTATCACCCTCACCAACCCGCGATCGCCTATCGCCGAGGCGTATCGCAGCCTGCGCACGAACCTGGAGTTCTCCAGCCTGGATCAGCCCTTGCGTACCATGATCGTCACCTCGGCGGCGCCGGGCGAAGGCAAGTCCACTACCCTGGCCAACCTGGCCGTGACCATCGCCCAGGCCGGCAAGCGGGTGATCCTGGCGGATTGTGACCTGCGCCGCCCGGCGCAACATCGCCTCTTCGGGCTTCCCAATTCCGCCGGGCTGACCACCATGGTGGTGGATGATCAGGCCATGAGCTCGCCGCCTCTGCAAGAGACCGGAGTGCCTAATCTCTGGCTCCTGGCCAGCGGTCCACCGCCGCCCAACCCGGCCGAACTGCTGGGCTCGCGGCGCATGACGGACATCATCGCGGCGCTCTTGGACCGGGCGGACATGGTGCTCTTCGACGCGCCGCCGGTCATCGCCGTGACGGATGCGGCGGTCCTGGCGGCCAAGGTGGACGGTGTGCTGCTGGTGCTGCGCGCCGGCAAGACCAAACGCGAGCACGTGCAGAGGGCCAAAGCGCTGCTGGAAAAGGTCAACGCCCGGGTGGTTGGCACCGTGCTGACCAACGTCCAGCCGGATGCCAGCTTGCAGTACTACTACGCGGCGGAGAGCGAGGAACCTTGGTGAGCGGTGCACTTCTGCACAGCGTGCTGGCGCGTTATTCCCATCTCCCAGATCACGCTAGAAGCGCTACCCCGTGAGAATGATTGATCTCCACTCGCACATCCTGCCCGGCGTGGATGATGGACCGAGGGACTTGGAAGAGTCCCTGGAGATGGCCCGGGTGGCCGTGGAGGATGGCATCACCCGGCTGGCTGCCACCCCGCATAACGCCAATTGGCGCGATGGCGGGCGCCGGGCCTGGGTGCAGGAGCGGGTTGACGGGCTGCAGAGCGTCCTGGACGAGCAGGGCATCCCTTTAAAGGTGGTGCCGGGCGTCGAAACGTACATCGCGCCCGACTTGATCCAGCACCTGAAAGAGGAGCGCGCCTTCACCCTCAACGGCTCGCGCTACCTTCTAATCGAGCTACCCTTGCACTCCTGGCCGCTGTACACCGAGCAGGTGCTCTTCGAGGTGCAGGTGCAGGGTTTGGTGCCCATCGTGGCCCACGCCGCACGCTATCTCGAAGTGCAGGAGGACCCCAACCGGATACTTGGGCTGGTGGAGCGGGGGGCATTGGTGCAATTGACCGCCGGCAGCCTCACCGGGCAGTTCGGACGCCGGGCACGAGACACGGCCCGGCGTCTCCTTGAGCACAATCTGGCTCATCTCATCGCCTCGGATAGCCACTCCGCCCGGTCACGGCCGCCGCGGCTCACCCCGGGCGTGGAGGTTGCCGCCGAGATAATCGGCCCGGAGCGCGCCCGGGCCATGGTCACCACGGCGCCGGCGGCCGTCCTCGACGACGCCCCTCTGCCCACCGAGCCGCCCAAGCCGGTCAAACCCCGACGCCGATGGTTCTGGAGGTGACAAAGCAATGAAGGGATTGATCCTCAGCGGGGGCAAGGGCACCCGCCTCTATCCCCTGACCTACACCAGCGCCAAGCAGTTGATCCCGGTGGCCAACAAGCCGGTTCTCTTCCGGGTCATCGAGGCCATCCGCGATGCCGGCATCACCGACATCGGCATCGTGGTGGGCGATACCGCCGAGGAGGTCAAGGCCGCCGTGGGGCGGGGCCGGCGCTGGGGCGTGAACGTCACTTACATTCAGCAGGAGGCACCGCTGGGCCTGGCCCATGCCGTCAAGATCAGCCAGGACTACCTGGGCGAGGAGCGCTTCGTCATGTTCCTGGGCGACAACGTCATCCAGGGTGGCATCTCCGGCCTGGTGGAGCAATTCAGGGAAAGCGACTGGAACTGCCAGATCGTGCTCACCCGGGTGGAAGACCCCCAGCAGTTCGGGGTGGCGGAGCTAGAGGATGGCCGGGTGGTGCGCCTCATCGAGAAGCCCAAGGACCCGCCCAGCAACCTGGCGCTGGTGGGTATCTACATGTTCGACCACCACGTCTTCGAGGCGGTCAACGCCATCCGCCCCTCGTGGCGCGGCGAGTTGGAGATCACCGACGCCATCCAGTACCTGATTGACCACGGCTACAAGGTCTACCCCTACATCCATCACGGATGGTGGATTGACACGGGGAAGATGGCCGACCTGCTGGAGGCCAACCGGCTGGTTCTGGACGAATTGGAGCCTAGGATCGAGGGCTATGTGGACCGGGACTCTCAGGTCAACGGCAAGGTGACGGTGCAAGAGGGCGCGGAGATCATCAACAGCGTGATCCGGGGGCCGGCCATCATCGGCGAGCACACCCGGGTGGTCAACTCCTACATTGGTCCCTTCACCTCCATCTACCATCACGTGGAGATCGAGAACAGCGAGATCGAACACAGCATCGTGCTGGAGCACAGCCGGATTGTGGACATCCCACATCGCATCGAGGACAGCCTCATTGGGCGCAACGTGGAAATCACCCGCTCACCCATCAAGCCCAAGGCGTACAAGCTGATGCTGGGGGATTACAGCAAGGTGGGGATTCTGTGAAAGGAGAGTAAGCACAGCGAAAATTGTGCTCATAGGGAGTTGCTCAGGTTCTTCGAAGATCAGGGCTTTGTCTTCGACCGACAGGAGGGAAGCCATTACGTCATGGTTCGGCAAGAACCGTTTGCGATGGTTGTCATCCCCATTCACAAGGGCAAGACCTTGGGTCGTGGACTTGTGGCTGACATACTGCGGGATGCAGGTTTCAGCGTTCAGGATTTCACAAATTGGCGGGAGCTGCGCAAGCCGTGATGGCATTGTGTGAATCTATAAGGAAGGCAGACTTACATTGAAGACTCTGCTAATCACCGGCGGAGCCGGCTTCATCGGCTCCAACTTCACCCGCTACATGCTGGAGAAGTATCCCCACATCCACGTCGTGGTCTACGACAAGCTGACCTACGCCGGCAACCTGGACAACCTCAAGGACGTGGCCGAGCACTTCGGCAACCGCTACACCTTCGTACGGGGTGACATCTGCGATGCGGCGCTGGTGGAGCAGGTGGTGCGGGAGCACGAGATTGACACCGTCGTGAACTTCGCGGCCGAGACCCACGTGGACCGTTCCATCATGGCTGCCGATGCCTTCATCCAGACTGACCTCTATGGCACTTACGTGCTGCTGGAAGCGGCGAAGAAGTTCGGGTTACGGCTCCACCACATCTCCACAGATGAGGTGTACGGCTGGGTGCGGGAGGGCCGCTCGAAGGAAGACGATCCCCTTGCCCCCCGCAGCCCTTACGCCGCCAGCAAAGCCGGCGCCGACCTCCTCATCCACGCCTACCACGTCACCCACGGGGTGAATGCCACCATCACGCGCGGCTCCAACAACATTGGCCCCCACCAGTATCCGGAGAAGGTGGTGCCTCTGTTCATCACCAACGCCATTGACGACCTGCCCCTGCCCCTCTACGGTGACGGCCGGCAACAGCGCGACTACCAGTACGTCCTGGATCACTGCGAGGCCATTGACGTGGTGCTGCGAAAGGGACAGCCCGGCGAGGTTTACAACGTGGGCACGGGCGTCGAGACCTACAACATCGACATGGCCCGGGCCATCCTTGACCTGCTGGGCAAGCCCTACAGCCTCATCCAGCACGTGGAAGACCGCCCAGGCCACGACCGCCGTTACGCCCTGGACATCAGCAAGCTCCAGGCCCTGGGCTGGACCTCGCGTCACACCTTCGAGGAGGCGCTGGAGAAGACCGTGCGCTGGTACGTGGAGAACGAGTGGTGGTGGCGCAAGATCAAGTCTGGTGAGTACTGGGAGTATTACAAGCGGCAGTACGGCCGCCGGGCGGTGCTGAAAGAGCACTCCAGTGGCAGCTAGCCTCGGGGTCGTCAATGACCCGGGGTCAGCCCTTTCCGCAGCGCATCGAAGAGCCCTGGTTTCTACACCCAGGCGTTTGAATTTTCCTGGGTCTGTGCTATAATTTGCGGCGCATACTGGTCAATACGGAGGGAAGGTTCTGATGAATGAGGCGAAGGCCATAGCGGTGGGGACAATCACAGATGACGAGGTTGAGGCGACGGTTGGTGCCCTGGAAGGGACAGGGGTCACCCGCCGTGAGTTGCTCAACTACGCTTGGCTGGCCTCCCTGGGCATCTTCCTGGCCCAGATAGGCGGCGTAGGTTACTTGTTCGCCATGCCCCGCTTTAAGGTCGGGGAGTTCGGTGGCGTGTTCATCCTCTCTACAGCGGAGATCCCACCGGAGGCTGCCCCTCCCAAGCCCGTCAACGAGGGTAGGTTCTGGCTGGTCAATACAGGGTCTGGGATCCTGGCCCTGTACAAAGTTTGCACCCATCTGGGTTGCCTCTACGACTGGGCGGAAAGCGAAGGGAAGTTCATCTGCCCCTGCCACGGTTCCCAGTTTGCCAAGGACGGCACTTATCTGGCGGGACCGGCCCCTCGTAGCCTGGACAGGTTCCCGGTGACCGCAGTGGATGCAGCCGGCAACCCGCTGGCCACCAAAGAGCTTACCGGCACGCCCGAAGATGCCCTCCAGGTCCCCGAGGGTGCCGTCAGCCTCAAGATTGACACCGGCAAACGAGTGTTCGGTAAGGGGCGAGGATAAGTGCCCATCCGGAAACCGCTCAGGAGGGCGTCCGCGTCTGTGCGACCCCTGTGCCAGGCACTGGCGCGCACAAGCTCGCCCCGGGGTGCGGGACGGCATTGCCGTCGCCCGAGGATGCCGTCGGATAGGGGGGTTTCCGGATAGGTCTGAGGGCCAGCCCGGAAAATGCTACAAAGGGGCGTCCGCGCCCCGGGGTGCGGGACGGCATTGCCGTCGCCCAAGGACGCCCTCGGATAGCGGGGTTTCCGGATAGGTTATAAGGGTCGCCTCTGCGGCACCAGACAGGCTGACCTTTTCACACCGTCATCACCGGGAGGTATCAGCTTATGACCCTGACCGAAATGCGTTCCAATTTCGCTGCCCGTTTTCATGAGCTACGCACCCGCGACTGGCGCTCAGAATTGCGCCAGTTGGCTGCAGCCAAGGTAGATCAGACGGCTCGGGCGGTGTTTGGCGGCGTGTCCCTGCGGGAATTGCGTGCTCTCCTGCGCGGCGAACCGCCCACGGAGAAACCCAGCCCGCGCTACCGGCTGCACACCAAGTCCTTCTGGTTCCACATCCGCCCCCGCTACTACCAGCGCGCCTCCACCTGGTTCACTCACACCTTTCGCCTGGGCTGGTTCAGTGCCTTCTTCTTCGTGGTGGAGGTGATCACCGGGCTCATCCTGATGGTCTTCTACGCCCCGTCACCGCTCACCGCCTATTCTGACATCCTGAACATTATGAGTCGCGTCCCCTTTGGACGCTTTATCCGCGATCTCCATCGCCTGGGCGCAGAGCTTATGGTCATCACCGTGGCGCTGCACATGTTCCGGGTGTACCTGACAGGCTCCTTCAAGCACCCGCGCCAGTTCACGTGGCTGACGGGGGTGGTCCTACTGCTCATCACCCTGGGACTGAGCTTCAGCGGCTACCTGCTGCCCTGGGACCAGCTTGCTTACTGGGCAGTGACCATTGGCACCAGCATGGCTGAGGCGGTACCCTTCGTCGGCGAGCAGCTCAACCTCCTGTTGCGTGGTGCGCCGGACATCGGTGCTGGCGGCCTGCTCCGCTTCTACCTGCTCCACGTCATCTTCCTGCCGCTACTGGCCATCGTCTTCATCAGCATCCATTACTACAAGGTCTCTCGCGAGCACGGCATTTCCTTGCCGGCGGTGGTGGAAGAGAGTGACATGCCGGAGGAGGAACGCAAGCGGGCTCTGGAGCGGGTGGACTTCCTGCCGGACCTCCTGACCCATGAGGTCGTGCTCATGGCAGCCGGGATCTTCGTGATGGTCCTGGCGGTGGCTTTCTTCTATCGGGCGCCTCTCGAGCATCACGCCGACCCCCTCAGGACCCCCTTCCACACCAAAGCGCCGTGGTATTTCCTGTGGCTGCAGGGGCTCCTGAAGCTGGGGGACAAGACCTTGATGGGAGTGATCATCCCCGGCGCGATGGTCACGTTGCTGTTCCTGGTGCCGTACATTGATGAGGCTTGGGACCGCCTGCTGAAGCGACCATCCAGGCGCTTGGGCCGGTATCGCAAGCTGAGCATCTTCCTGGGCATCCTCTTCGCGCTGGCGCTGGTCGTCCTGACGATGATGGGGCAGCCGACCTGGGGGATCGAGAGCCCGGCAGCCCAAGAGGTGGTGAACGAGTTCCTGCCCGAGGAGGGTGTGGGACCGCTGCGAAAACTCCCCTTCGACGAGCTGCGCGTGGGTCAGTGGGATACCACAACGTTCGCCCTACCGGAGTCCCCCACCCCCTTTGAGCAACTCTTTGCCGAGTTTAAGGCGCGCATCGAGCGGGAGAAGCGGCTGCCCAACGGCCAGGGGGTGATCGTCATCGCCGATTGGCAGTACAACCTCAAGAAAGTGACCATCCGCGTATTCTGGGATGATCCCACTAAGCCGGAGCGCCAGAGCTACGAAATTTCCGCCTACATCCACCGTGACTCGAACTACTAGATCCTGGGGGGAGCGACGTTGATGATCCGCATACAGATAACCCTGGGCTTGCTGTTGATCGTGGGCGCCATGGCCTTGATCCTGTTCATCGGGGTCAACGAGCCGGCCCGGCTGGCCACTGAGGAGATAGCCCAGCAGGCTCGAGCCATTGAGGTGGGCGCCAGCCTGTACGAGGCCAACTGCAGCGGCTGTCACGGTATTCAAGGGGAGGGCATCCCCGGTTTGTGCCCACCTCTGAACGACGAGCACTTCTTCACTCAGCGCTTGGAAGAAGTAGGGTATCCCGGCTCCCTACACGACTACATCGCAGCCACCATCTCCGGCGGCCGGCTGGTGCCCACCAGGCCGGACAAGTACGCCGGTAAGATGCCGCCCTGGTCGCAGGAGTTTGGCGGGCCGCTACGCCCGGACCAGATAGAGAACCTGACGCTGTTCATCCTCAACTGGGAGAAGACGGCCAAGGGAGAGGCCACCCTGGAGGCGGCCACGCCCCCGGCTCCCGTCGCGGTGCCAGGGGCCGAGGGGGCCGTCGAGCGTGGGAAGCAGGTCTTCATCGCCAACGGCTGCGGTGCCTGCCACACCATCGAGGGGGTGTCATCGGGGCAGGTGGGTCCCAACCTGACGCGTGTAGGCGAAGTGGCAGCCGAGCGGGTGCCCGGAAAGCCGGCTGAGGAATACCTGCGAGAGGCCGTAGTGAGCCCCGATGCCTTCGTGGTTGAGGGCTTCCAATCGGGCCTCATGCCGCAGATCTACGGCACCGTGCTCTCTCAGCAGCAACTCGATGACCTGATCGCCTATCTGGCGAGCCTGAAGTGATGGGGGCTCAAGGAGTGAGATACGGGATGAGAGGCTATAGTGGGTTCAGGTGGGCAGCAGTCCTGGCAGTTATCGTTGTCTGCGGGGTGGTGAGGGTGGCCATCGCCCAGAGGCAAGGCGACGCCGAGCGCGGAGCCAAGCTATACGCTGAAAACTGCGTGGTGTGTCACGGGGAGCGAGGCGAAGGCCGGGTGGGGGCGACCTTGCGGCAGAATTGGCCCTCCATCGCGCCCGGCGCCCTCATCCGCGAGGCCATCGCCCAGGGCGTTGAAGGCAGCCTCATGCCGGCTTGGAGCCAGGCGTACGGCGGCCCCCTCACCGAGGAGGACATTGACGACATCGTGGCTTACATCGAGACCTGGCTGACCGGCGGTATCCCCCTGCCCACCCTGGCGCCGGCTCCCATCCCCACGGCCCCTTTGCCGGCCGGCGTGACCGGCGATCCCGTGGCCGGGGCGCAGATATACGTTGAGAACTGCAGCATGTGTCACGGTCCGCGAGGGGAAGGCCGGACAGGAGCTACCCTCGCCAGGGCGTGGCCGGCCATCCAGGTTGGCGCCTTCCTGCGCCAGACCATCGCCAACGGTGTGCCCAACACGCTGATGCCGGCCTGGAGCCAGGAGAAGGGCGGACCTCTCACTGACAAGGAAATTGACGACGTAGCGGCCTACCTGCATACTCTGGAGGCGGCCGCGACGGGGCTACCTCCTCCTCGGCAAACGGGCCCTGGATTCCTGGGCGTGATCCTCGTGCTGATTGGGGTGGCGGCGATAGCGGCCATCATCTTGGCAGCCATCGTGGGTGGGCGCTCGGCCACTTCAAGCTGATATTTCCCCAACGAGAGAAACCCGGCTTCTTCGAAATGTTTGCTGGAAGCCGGGGATCTCCGCAAGCGCGATTTTTGACCCATTTTTGACTTTGTTTGGACCCCGTTGGGACTTTGATGTGGTACACTAATAACCGTGAGCAAGACGGCGACAAAGGGGTCGCCTGAGGTGTGCGAGTTGGATCCTCGCCCCGGGCAGGCGTGGTCGGCAATGCCTTCATGCCCCCCAACAATGACCGCCGGCCAAGCCGGCCCGTGATGGGGATCCAGCTCGCACACGTTATCTTGGGCCTCAGCAGATGCGGGGCAGTTGCTCGCCGGCCAACATGTCCACCACGCGTGTGCCCCCGATCCCCGTCTTCATCACCACCATCCCCCGGTGATCCTCCACCACCTCGCCGATGATGGCCGCCTCCCGGCCAAACGGATGCTGCCGCATGGCTTCCAGCACCGCCTCGGCGTGCTCCCGAGGCACCACGGCTACCAGCTTGCCCTCGTTGGCCACGTAGAGAGGGTCAAAGCCCAGCATCTCGCAAGCTGCGGCTACCTGTGGCCAAATGGGGATCTTGGATTGGTGAATCACGATCCCGCACTGAGATGCCAAGGCGATTTCGTTGAGGGCGCTGGAGATGCCACCCCGGGTGGGATCGCGCAGGCAGTGGATGTCTTTGGTGACCTCCAGCATGGCAGCGACCAGCCCATTGAGCGGCTGGGTGTCACTCTCGATGGTGGTCTCGAAGTCCAGCCCCTCGCGCACGGACATGATGGCGATGCCGTGGACGCCAATGGCGCCGGAGACGATGACGATGTCTCCGGGTCGGGCCCGGCTGGAGCGGATGTCAACCCCGGCCGGCACCACCCCGATGCCTGAGGTGTTGATAAACACCCCGTCCCCGTGACCCTTGTTCACCACTTTGGTGTCGCCGGTGATCAGTTGGACGCCGGCCTGGCGACACGCGGCCGCCGCCGAAGCCGCGATGCGCCCCAGGTCCTCCATGGGCATGCCCTCTTCGAGGATGAAGCCGGCGCTGAGGACGAGGGGCGTGGCCCCACTCATCGCCAGGTCGTTCACCGTGCCGTTCACCGCCAGCTTGCCGATGTCGCCGCCGGGGAAGAACAGGGGCGTGACGACAAAGGTGTCGGTGGTGAAAGCGATGCGCGCGCCATCCAACCATTGGTGGGGAGCCAGCCGGCTCAAGTCCAGCACCGCCGAATCACCCATCTGGTTGAGGATCTCGTTGGCGAACAGCGGTGCGAAGAGGTGCTGGATCAGCTCGGCCATAAGCCGGCCACCGCTGCCGTGCCCCATGACGATGGTGGGGTAGTTGCGCAGCGGAAGTGGACAGGTCCAGGATTCAAAATCAAGGGTCTCAGATCTCACTGCTTAACCTCAACCGCAGTCGAAGGTGTCACTCATTCAACACCTGAGAGAAATCGCTCAAGAGGGGCGTCCCCGCCCCGTCCGGATGGCGGGGACGCCACCCGAGAGCAGGAATTTCTCAACCACTGATGATCAGTGAATCGCATTCTGCCCGTCATCCTCCACCTCAATTCGCCGTCTCAGCCCTCTCCCGCGGGTGTCGGCCGTACAGGTAGTACGCCGCGCATGCTCCCTCGGCCGAGACCATGGGTGCACCCAGGGGGTGCTCCGGCGTGCACTGGGTCCCGAAGGCCCCGCACTCGTGGGGCTTCTTCTCGCCCTGGAGCACCAGCCCAGCGATGCACACAGCCGGCTCCTCCTTTTCGATGGCCTCAACGCCGAAAATGCGCTCGGCATCAAGGTCCGCGAACTCCGGGCGGAAGCACATCCCGCCCCCGGGGATGGTCCCGATGCCGCGCCACTTGCGGTCGCAAATCTGAAACACCTTCCACATGAGTTGCTGGGCGGGAACATTGCCCTCGCGCCGCACCGAGCGGCCGTAGGCGTTGGCCACCTCGGCCCGCCCGGTTTCCAGAAGCTGGATCACCTTTAGGATCCCCTGGGCGATGTCCACAGGCTCGAAGCCCGTCACCACAATGGGCACCCCGAAGCCCTCGGCGATGGGCTCGTACTCCGTCCACCCCATGACGGTGCACACGTGCCCGGCTGCCAGGAAGCCCTGCACCCGGTTGGTGGGCGAGCTGAGGATGGCAACGATAGCCGGCGGCACCCGCACGTGGGCCACGAGCATGGAGAAGTTGGTGATGCCCAGCTTCTTGGCCTGCCAGGCGGCCATGGCGTTGCCCGGCGCCGTGGTCTCGAAGCCGATGGCGAAGAACACCACCTTCTCCTCCGGGTTCTGCTGCGCGACCTTCAGCGCGTCCAAAGGCGAGTAGACCACCCTCACCTGACCGCCCTCGGCCTTGACGGTGAACAGGTCCTTCTCCGACCCGGGCACCCGCAACATGTCACCGAAGGAGCAGAAGATGACATCCGGCCGGCTGGCGATGGCGATGGCTTTGTCAATCAGTTCCAGCGGCGTGACGCACACCGGACAGCCCGGCCCGTGCACCAGCTCGATCTCCGGCGGCAGCAACTGATCCAGGCCGTTCTTGACGATGGAGTGGGTCTGCCCACCGCAAATCTCCATGATGGTCCACGGCCGGGTGGTCACGCGGTGGATCTCCGCCACCGTCTTGCGCACCAGTTCCGCGTCGCGATACTCGTCCAGGTATTTCATCGCTTCCCGCCACTACGCCTGGTCCAAACCGGCGTCCAACTCCGCGGCAACGGCGTCAATCTGCCGCAGCAACTCCAGCGTCTTCTGTGCTTCCTCCTCATCCAGCCGGCTGATGGCGAAGCCGGCATGGATGATGACGTAGTCGCCGACCCCGGCTTCGGGCACGTACTCCAGGCAGGTCTCCTTGACGATACCGCCGAAGTCCACCTTGCCCATGCGGAAACCGGCCGTGTCGTAGCTCTCAATGATCTTGCCGGGTATCCCCAGGCACACAGTGCACCTCCCCGATGGGATTTGTGATTGGTGATTCACGTGCTCGTCCATGAAGAACCTTGCTCCAGAGGGGTCCACGACCCGCTCATCTGATGGCTCAGGAGCCAGCCGCAGGTTCACCGGGCGCGATTCTCACCGGCTCCTCAGGACGGCAGGTAGGCCGCTTGGCTCTTGCGTGTTATAAGGCTTTGTGGAACGTGATAGCCTATTGGTAAGACGCCCATGTGTGCGAAAGTCGCGGCCAACCTGCCCTACGAATCGCCAGCTTGTCTACGAACGATGGCATCCGCCACCACCGCCTGCCCCAATGCGATGCCCCCGTCGTTAGGGGGGACCACCCGGTGGGTGTAGAGGGTGAAGCCGGCGCCCTCCAGCAGCTCCACGGCTTTGGCCAGCAACGTCACATTCTGAAAGACGCCACCGCTGAGAGCCACCTCGTTCAGCCCGGTGGCGTCGCGGATCAGGGCGCACACCTCGCGGATCATGGCGGCCACGGCATTGTGGAACCTGGCGGAGATGACCGCAGCCGGCACGCCGGCCTGCCCATCGGCCACCACACGCCGGATCACCGGAGCCGGGTCCACGATCCATGCCGTGGGAGAGCCAGGTTGCACCGTCTCCGGCCGGATCTCCCACTCGTAGGCGTCCTGCACCCCATCGGCGGCCAACATCTCCAGCTCAATCGCCGCCTGGGCCTCGTAGTTGATCTCTTGGCGCACGTCGGCGATGGCAGCCACGGCGTCGAAAAGCCGGCCCATGCTTGAAGTGGGCGGGGCGTTGGTCTCGCGCTCCAGTTGCCGCTGCAGCACCCGTAGCTCCACCTCCGAAGGAACCCGGCGTGGCGGGGCATCCACCTCCAGGGTGCCGAAGGCGTGCCAGATGTGGGCCAGCGCCGTGCGGTAGGGCCGGCGGGTGGCAGCATCGCCGCCCGGCAAGGGCACGTACGCCAGGTGGGCTACGCGGTCGAAGCCGGCGTAGTCGGCCACCAGAAACTCGCCGCCCCAGATGGCCCCGTCCGCCCCGTAGCCCGTCCCGTCGAAAGCCACCCCGATGACCGGCCGCGCCCCGTCCAGGCCGTGCTCCGCCATGCACGCGGCCACGTGAGCGTGATGGTGCTGCACCGCCACCAACTCCCATCTCCGATGTCCAATCTCCAACTTCTTCGCATACTGCGTCGCCAAGTAATCAGGATGCATGTCATGGGCCACGATTTCGGGCTCGACCCGGAACAGCCCTTTGAAGTGCTCGATCATCTCCTCGAAGGATCGCAGGGTCTCCAGGTTCTCCATGTCGCCGATGTGCTGGCTAAGGAAGGCGTACTCCTCGCGGGTGAGGCAGAAGGTGTTCTTGAGCTCGACGCCTACCGCCAGGATTTGACGGGCCCGGAAGGGCAGCCGGACCGGGAAGGGCGCATAGCCTCGCGAGCGCCGGATGGGCAACTCAGCCCCCTGGAACACCCGCACCACCGAGTCGTCACAGCGCGCGTGGATGTCGCGATTGTGCAGCAGGAAGGCGTCCGCCAGCCCGGCCAGCCGCTCCAAAGCCTCATCGTTGTCCGTGGCGATGGGCTCCTCGGAGTAGTTCCCGCTGGTCATCACCAGAGCGATTGGATATTGGCCACCGGAGAGTGGAGAGCGAACATCGGCGGTCGGCGGTCGGCGGCCCTCCGCCGAGGCGTCAGCGGTCAACGGTTCGTCGTCGGCCAGCAGCAGGTAGTGCAGTGGGGTGTACGGCAGCATCACCCCCAGGTACCTGTTCCTGGGGGCCACCCATTGGGAGATGGGCGAATCGGGCCGCTCGCGCAGCAGCACGATGGGCCGCTCGCGCGACTCCAGCAGCCGGCGCTCCTCATCGTTCACGAAGCAGTAGCGTTCCACCGTCGCCAGGTCGAAGGACATGATGGCGAAGGGCTTGTCCACCCGGCCCTTGCGCCGGCGCAGCCGCAACACCGCCTCGTCATTGGTGGCGTCGCAGGCCAGGTGAAAACCGCCCAGCCCCTTCACCGCCACCACCGCACCCTGGGCCAGTAGTTCCCGGGCGCGTTGGATGGCCCCCTCGCGCTCGGCCGTCGGCCGTCCGCCCTCCATGAGCCACACGTGGGGGCCGCACTCCGGGCAGGCGTTGGGCTGGGCATGGAAGCGCCGGTTCAGCGGGTCGTCGTACTCCGCCTGGCAGGCTGGGCACATGGGGAAGACCCGCATGGTGGTATTGGGGCGGTCGTATGGTATGTCTTGGATGATGGTGAAGCGTGGGCCGCAGTTGGTGCAGTTGATGAAGGGGTAGCGATAGCGCCGGTCATTGGGGTCGAACAGCTCGCGCAGGCAGTCCGGGCAGGTGCACACGTCCGGCGAGATGGGCTGGAAGCGCCCCTCCTGAGCCACGCTGTGACGGATCTCGAAAGTCTCGTAGCCGTTCAGCGGGGTCTCGACCACCTGGACGCTGTCAATGCGGGCCAGAGGGGGCGCCTCAGCTGTCAGGCCCGCCACGAAGGCGTCCACGGCAGCTGGCTGTCCCTCCACCTCGATGTCCACACCGGCCGAGGTGTTGCACACCCAGCCGGCCAGCCCGTGCCGGGTCGCCAGGCCGTACACGAACGGCCTAAATCCCACCCCTTGCACCACGCCGGTGATGTGGATCCGCCTGCCGATCACCTCGCCCCAACTTGCCCTCTCAACCAAGCCACCCACTCCTCGACACCCTCACCGGTCTTGCACGAGAGCGGCAAGAACGCCAGCCCCGGATTCAAGACCTGGACCCCCCGGCGGAAGTAGTCCACGTCGAAGTCAAAATACGGGAGCACATCTATCTTGTTGAGCACCACGGCATCAACCCCGCGATACATGCCGGGATACTTGTAGGGCTTGTCGTCGCCCTCAGGCACACTGGCGATGAGGACGTTTCGATGGGTACCCAGCTTGAACTCCGCCGGGCACACCAGGTTACCCACGTTCTCCACGATGAGCAGGTCCAACTCATCCAGGTCCAATTCTGGCAGGGCCATCCGTAGCATGTTGGCGTCCAGATGGCAGGAGCCGCCGGTGTTGATCTGCACCGCCGGTACCCCGACCGCGGCCACCCTGTCAGCATCCAGCGAGCTGGCGATGTCGCCGTCCACCACCGCCAGGCGCAGCTCATGGCGCAGGGCTTCGATGGTGCGCAGGATGAGGCTGGTCTTGCCGGCCCCCGGCGAGGCCATCAGGTTCACGGCGAAGACGCCGGCCTCATCCAACCGCCGGCGGTTGCTGGCCGCCAGTTGATCATTGGCGCTCAGGATGCTCTCGACAACGGAGATGCGCCTGACAGTGCTCATCCTTCACCCTCAACCTCGATGCTATCCAGGTAGAACTGATCGCCGTCAACTACCATCACCTGGAGGCTGCCACAGTCAGGGCAGGCAAAATCCTGACCATCGGGCGAGAAGGTCATCTGGCAACCCAGGCAGCGCAGTGTAGCCGGCACCCGCTGGAAATGCAGCTGAGCACCCTCTGCCATGGTCCCGCGACTGATGATGTCCCAGTAAAACTGGACCGAATCGTCCACGATGGTGGAAAGATCACCCAGGACCAGGTAAAGGTGTGTGATCCGGCTGGCACCGGCTTCTTCCCCATGGCGTAGCGCGATGTCCAGGATGCTCTGGGTGACGCTCAGCTCGTGCACGACTCACTCCCCAAGTCCGGGGTGACCCTGCGCGAATTCACCAAAGCCTATCCCAAAAACCAGCAGAGGCAGCTCCCACGCCGCCGAGAACGGGTATAGGCCCGTCCTGGCCTCCGGGCCAGGGAGCCCGTTCCGCTGTTTTGTGGATGGGTACTGAGGAGCTGAGTAGCTGGCTAAGAACCTATCCGGAGACCCCGCTATCCGACGGCGTCCTCGGGCGACGGCAATGCTGTCGCGCACCCCGGGGCGCGGACGCCCCTCCTGAGCGGTTTCCGGATAATAGATGTTAAAAATTTTAGCACATGGTGATGGTAGAGGCAAATTCAGGCAGACTACCTCCGTCGCATTTTACCATCCCGTAGCGGGGAGGAGAGGGGGGCCGGGGGGATGAGGAGGGATTCAAGCGTCGGTACCGACGGCGAAAACCTCAATCCCGATGCGCTCAAATGGGCTTGTGTAATCACCAGGAGGTAAAGGGCGCTCACGAGCGGTGGACGGAGCCTGTCGCGGTTTTTGACCAAATTAGGACCTGATTTGGACCTGCTTGGAACGAGCTTATGATAGAATAAGTGATGAAAAGTTGGATGTTGGCCGTCACGCTAGGGGGGCCATGAAGTAACTGTGAGGGTTCGGGGGACAACCTCATAGGCGACGATTGCATCTTTTAGTGCCTATCCGGAAAATCCGCTCCGAGGGCGTCCTCGGGCGACGGCAATGCCGTTGCGCACCCCGGGCGCGGAGGCCCCTTTCTAGCATTTTCCGGGCTGGCTCTTATAGCTCGTACGCAATCGTCCAGGCAGTCTCAAAGAAGAGATGAAACGGCACAGCGGTCTCGATGACGAGGACCCATACCATGTCTGGCTGGTTGATTTTGAGCAGCAGGACCACCGCTCCGGCCTCTTGGGCGGAGTGCGTGGTCCTTCGTTTTTTGCTTCGATGATATTGCGCCGGAGGTGCCTCAATGCCTAGAATGCAAGCATCCCAAGGTCCTGCATTGAGCGAAGCGTTCTACGCCAGCCTGCTCCAGGTGCCGGACGGCGAGCGCATCCGGACTTGCTTGCAATGCGGCATGTGCAGCGGGGTGTGCCCCTTTGGTTACCTGATGGATTATCCGCCTCACAGGATGATCGCCTTCCTGCGCGCGCAGCAGTTTGACCGGGTGATCAAGACGGATTCCGTCTGGATGTGCGTCTCCTGCTACGCCTGCACCCAGGTCTGTCCGGCTAAGATCCCGGTGACCGCCGGCCTGATGACCAGGGCCAAGGAAGAGCTCTTGCTGACCGGCAAGGTGCCTTCGGAGCTCCAGAGCGCCCTGGAGAACTCTCAACGCTACGGCAACCCCCTGGGCGAGTCGCCCCGCAAGCGTGCCGATTGGGCCAGGGGTGTAGAGCCTCCGGTGACGATCATGGCCACGGCCCGGCGGCCGGTGGACGTGCTGTGGTTTGTGGGCGACTACGCATCCTATCACCCCAGGGTGCAGATGGTGAGCCGGGCGCTGGCCAAAGTGCTCAACGTCCTGGGAGTGGACTTCGGCATCCTGGGTCCGGAGGAGAACAGCGACGGCGACACGCAACGGCTGGCCGGCGAGCGTGGCCTGTTCGAAATGCTGGCCGAGAAGAACGCGCGGGCCTTCTGCAAGTACCAGTTCAACGAGATCATCACCGGCGACCCCCACGCCTACAACGCCCTCAAGAACGAGTACCCGGCCTTGGGCATCTCCTACCCGGTGCGGCACTACACCCAGTTCCTGGCTGAGCGCCTGGATGAACTCAAGCCCTTGCTGAAGGGCGAAGTGAAGGCCCGGGTCACTTACCACGACCCGTGCTATCTGGGGCGCGCCAATGGCATCTACGACGAGCCGCGCGCGTTGCTGGAAGCCATCCCCGGGCTTGAGCTGGTGGAGATGCCGCATTACCAGGCCACCAGCCTGTGTTGCGGCGGTGGTGGCGGCGGCATGTGGATGGATGGCTTCCAATGGGAGAAGGCTCGCGTGCGACTCTCCCAATGGCGGGTGCAAGAGGCGGTGGCGGCCGAGGCCGAGGTTCTGGCGGTAGCCTGTCCCTACGAGCCGCCCAGATTCGAGGACGCCGCCAAGATGGTCAAGGAGGCCGGGCGTTTGGTGGTGAAAGACATCGCCGAATTGCTGGCAGAGGCCCTGGGGGAGTGAGAGGTGAGGCCCATGAACATCGTCGTTCTGATCAAACTCGTCCCTGACCTGGTTGAGGAGCTGGAGATTGACGAGACCGGCACTGCTCTGGACACCACATGGCTGCGCCTGGTCATCAACGAGTTCGACGATCACGCCATGGAGCAGGCCATTCTGCTCAAGGAGCAACTCGGAGGGGCAGTGACCATCGTAGCGCCGGAAGCCGAAGGCGTGGAGGACGTGCTCTACACCGGGGCCGCCAGGGGTGCTGACAGGCTGATCAAGCTCACGGGGGACCTGGAGGGGGCGAACAATCATGCCCTGGCCCGTGCCCTGGCCCCGCTGGTCAAAGAGTTGCAGCCCGACCTAGTGCTGACGGGCGTCCAGGCCCACAACGACCTGGACGGGTCCTTGGGGCCGTTGCTGGCCGAGTACCTGAACATGCCCTACGTTGGCTACGTGGCCGGCATGGCGGTGAGCGATGGCACGTGCACGGTGCGCAAGGAGTACCCCGGCGGGCTCATCGCCGAGATGGAGGTGCGGTTGCCGGCTGTCCTGGGGATTCAGGCCGCCGAGCAGCCACCGCGCTACGTGGCCATCAGCAAGATTCGCCAGGCCATGCAGACGGCCACCATCGAAGAGCGGGAGGTGGGTGCGCTGGACCCGAGGGGCGGGCCAAGGGTCAGTCGCATGTTCCAGCCCGAAGCCGCCGAGCGGGCGATCATGCTCGAAGGTGACGAGGAAGAGGTGGCGGACAAGCTCATCGCGATCTTCAAGGAGTTGGGCGTGTTGTAGCAGCCCGTGAAGGAGAAGTCCGATGAACGAAGACATCTACGTGCTCATCGAGCACCTGCGCGGACAGGTAGCAGATATTTCCTACGTCATGTTGGCGGCCGCGCGCGTGCTGGCCCAGGGGACAGGTGGCCGGGTGGTGGGCTTGCTTCTAGGGCAGGACGCTCAGGCGCTGGCCGGCGATCTGGCCGCTGATGAGGTGCTGTACGTGGACCATGCCGCCCTGGCGGAGTTCACCCCGGACGCTTACGAGAAGGTGTTGGCCGGACTGCTCCAGGAGAAGGCACCGCGTGCTGCCCTGTTCGGCCACACCACCATCGGCATGGACGTGGCCAGCGGCCTTTCCGCCCGGCTGGGCCTGCCGTTGATCAGCCAATGTCGCGAGGTGCGGGTTGAGGACGGCGCTCTCAAGTTCGTCAGCCAGATCTGCGGGGGCAAGATCATGGCCGAGGGCGAGTTGCCCGGCCCCACAGCCCTGGTGACGATGGTGCCCGGCGGGTTCAAACCCGAGGAGGGGCGCAGCACACAACCGCCGCAGGTGACCCCGGTGCCGGCGCCGGCCTTGGAGGAGCTGCGCGTCGCCCTCAAGGGCTACATCGAGCCGGAGGTCGAGGATGTGGACATCACCAAAGAGCCCGTCCTGGTCGCCGTGGGTCGCGGCATCCAGCGCGAGGACAACATCGAGCTGGCCGAGGAGCTGGCCGAAGCGTTGGGCGGCGCGGTGTGCGGTTCGCGTCCGGTGGTGGACCAGGGCTGGCTACCGACCACACGGCTGGTAGGCAAATCGGGCAAGCACGTCAAGCCCAAGGTTTACCTGGCTTTGGGCATCAGCGGCGCGCCGGAGCACGTCGAGGGCATGGCCGACAGCGAGGTGATCATTGCCATCAACACAGACCCCACCGCACCCATCTTCGACGTGGCCAAGTACGGGGTGGAGGCTGATATGTTTGACCTGCTGCCGGTGCTGACCGAGAGGATTCAGGAGCTGAAGTCGAGCTGAGAACACGGGGGTGAGACAACATGCCTATACGGGAAACCTTCTGGAACATCCCCCATTGGGCGGAGGTGGGGCAGTACGTCCTGGGACTGATAACCGTCCTGGTCTTCGCCTACGGCGTCTACCGTCACGTCCAGCGTTGGCGGCTCGGCCAGCCCGACCGGCGGCTAGACAGGCTCGGGACGCGCCTGCTGTCGGTCCTGGTCCAGGCTGTGGGACAGGTCCGCACGGTCCAGGACCTCTACCCAGGGATCATGCACCTGATGATCTTCTGGGGCATGGTGGCGCTGTTTATGGGCACGGTGCTGGCGACGGTGGACTGGGACATCACGCGCCTGTTCTTCGGCTTCCAGTTCCTGACCGGCAGCATCTACGTGCTGTATGAACTGGTGCTGGACATTTTCGGGCTGTTCCTGCTGGCCGGTCTGGGGATGGCGGCATATCGCCGGTACGTGGTGCGCCCGGGGCGCCTGCAGAACATGCCCGGCCGCGGCCTGGAGGGGGATGACGCCTACGCTCTCATCATGCTGACGCTCATAGCCATCACCGGCTACCTCATTGAGGGGTTGCGCATCGCCGTGGTCCAGCCGGATTGGGCGCCGTGGTCGCCGGTGGGCAACGCCCTGGCATCAGCCTTCATCGCCCTGGGCGATCCAACCAATCGCAGCCTGCACCTGGCGCTGTGGATCACGCACGGGCTGCTCGCTTTTACCCTCATCGCTAGCATCCCCTTCACCAAGCTGTTCCACATCGTGGCTGCGCCGGTGAACATCTTCTTCCGCTCCCTGGAGCCGGCCGGGGCGCTGGCTCCGGCTCGTGCCGGCGGCAGTGTGGGCGTCAAAGAGTGGCGTGATTTCACCTGGAAGCAGCTTCTGGATTTCGAGGCCTGCATCCGGTGTGGCCGTTGCCAGGATCAGTGCCCAGCTCATGCCAGTGGCCTCCCCCTGTCGCCACGGGACGTGATGATCAAGCTCAAGGCGCACATGTGGGCTCAGGACGGCGGCCCGGCACTGCACGGGGACGTCATCACGATGAAAGAGCTGTGGGCGTGCACGAGCTGCCGTGCCTGCGTCCAGGTCTGTCCGGTCTTCACCGACCAACTCGGCGCCATCGTGGACATGCGCCGCCACCTGGTCATCGAGGGCCAGATTGACCTGCAGCTACAGGATGCCCTGGCCAACCTGGGCCGCTACGGCAACTCCTTCGGCAAGTCGGAGCGCATGCGGGCTCGTTGGTCCAAGGGCCTGGAGCCGACCATCAAGGACGCGCGGCAGCAGCCGGTGGAATACCTGTGGTTTGTGGGCGACTACGCCTCCTACAGTGCCAGCCTGACCGAGGTCACCCGCAAGACGGCCCAGGTGTTCCAGAAGGCCGGCGTGGACTTCGGGATCCTGTACGACGGGGAGCGCAACGCGGGCAATGACGTGCGCCGGGTGGGTGAAGAGGGCCTGTTCGAGATGCTGGTGGAGCAGAACGTGGCGACCCTCAGCAAGTGCCACTACCAGGCCATCGTCACCACCGACCCCCACTCGTACAACACCCTGAAGAACGAGTACCCGGCCGAGGTCAACGGCAACCACCGGGTGCTACACGTGAGCGAACTGCTGGATCAGCTCATCACCTCTGGCCAGCTCAGGTTCACCAAGAAGCTGGGCTACAAAGTCACTTACCACGATCCGTGCTACCTGGGCCGCTACAACGGCGTGTACGACGCGCCCCGCCGGGTGATCGAGGCCACCGGGTGCCAGGCGGTGGAGATGCCGCGCAGCCGTGACCGGGCTTTCTGCTGCGGTGCGGGCGGAGGGCGCATCTGGATGGAGGAAGGTGCCGTCCAGGAGCGCCCCAGCGAGGCCCGGATCCGAGAAGCAGCCCAACTTGATGGCGTGCAGGTCTTCGTTGTGGCCTGCCCCAAAGACGTCACCATGTTCCAGGACGCGGTGAAGACCGCCGGCTACGAAGAACACCTGGTCGTCAAGGACCTGATGGAGCTGGTTCACGAGGCACTATCTTGAGGGAGAAACCGGGTTTCTGATCGGCCGACTTGATCTAAAGTCCAGGGCTGAGGGAGGAGGGTGTTCATGATGGACGAAAGCGTGCTCCGGGCACTGCAATCCCTGGAATTCACCCGGGACCTCGACCCACAATACCTGAAAAAGCTGGCAGCTATTGCCACCGAAGTGACGTTCTCAGAAGGCGCCACCGTCTTTCACGAAGGAGGCCCGAGTGAACTGGTCTACCTGGTCGAAGAGGGGGAGGTTGCGGTCGAGATTCAGGTGCCGGGTCATGGCCAGGTGCAAGTGCTCACAGTTGGGCCGGGTCAGCTTCTGGGCTGGTCCTCTTTGTTCCCGTCCAGGCGGAAGACAGCCAGTGGTCGAGCCTTGACGCCCATCCGGGCTATCGCCATCAACTCTGAGGAGCTCCGGAAGCTGCTGGACACCGACCACGAGCTAGGCTATGCCATCATGTGGCGTGTGGCCAAGGTGATTGCCGAGCGCCTGGAGGCTACCCGCATGCAGTTGGTTGACATGCTGACGCCGCCTATCAAGAAGCTGTTGTGAGTTTTGATGACGGGGCGCTTCTTGTCCGGGTGTCACTGCGAGCCCCCACAGGGGGCTAAGAACCTATCCGGAAACCCCGCTATCCGACGGCGTCCTCGGGCGCCGGCAATGCCGGCGCGCACCCCGAGGCGAGCCTGTGCGCGCCAGTCCCTGGCACAGGGGTCGCACATACGCGGACGCCCCCTCCCGAGCGGTTTCCGGATAGGCACTAAGCAGTCTCCCGCTGGGTTGTAAAAATGCCGTAGGGTTGTCCATGAGAGACTGGTTGGCGAACCTTGGCCTGGCAGAGAAGAAAGATGGCTTCAGAATTCCCATCGCGACGAAGCTGGTCCTCAGCTTCCTCAGCGTTATCATCCTCGTCAGCGGCCTCTTCATCGTCGTGGGAGTTCAACTGCTGAGCAAATTGATCCTGACCGAGGCTCAAGAGAGAGTCTACCACAGTCTGAGCGTTGCGAGGGAACTGTACCTGGATGAGCTAACCCATATCAACGACGTCGTCCGTTTCACGGCAGACAGGCATTTCCTGAGAAACGCTTCCATCTCGGGGCGCATAGGTCAGGATGCCATCAAGGAGCTGATAGGGGTAAGGGACAGAGAAGGCCTCGATGTGCTGGGCGTGACGGACAAATCCGGTCAGGTGATCCTGCGGACCAGCAACGTGTACGTCTTTGGTGACGACCAGAGCCACAATGAGCTTATCAGGGCGGTTCTGAACAACCAGGAGCCCGTTGCGGCCACGTGCCTGGTGGCGGCCGAAGACCTGCGCAGGGAGTCTATTGCTCTGGCCGAAAGAGCGTGCTGCAAGCTCATTGACACGCCCGGCGCCAGGGCGATGGAAAGGGCGGAGGAGAAGGACGGGCTGATGCTGAAGGCGGCTGCTCCCATATTCGACTATGATGGCAACCTGACCGGGGTGTTGTACGGCGGAATCCTGCTCAACAGGAACTTCGAGTTCGTTGACAAGATAAAGCAGACCGTCTTTTCTACCGAAAAGTACAAGGGCAAGGACATAGGCGCGGTCGCCATCTTCCAGGGTGATGTGAACATAGCCACTAACGTGCAGTATGGAGGCGGAACCAGGGCCATCGGGACCCTGGTTGCTGAGGATGTGTACAAGCGGGTCATCGTGGAAGGCCAACCCTGGATTGGTCGGGGCTATGTGGGAGATGACTGGTACATCGCGGCTTACGAGCCCATCAGAAACCTGGAAGACCGGGTGGTGGGCATCCTGTACGTCGGGGTATTGGAGGCGCGGTATGCCGATGCTCGCTGGCAAACCATCCAGGTGTTTTCCGTGATCATGATTCTGGGGGCGCTGGCCTCGACGCTTTTGTCATATTTCATCGCCCAAAGGATTTCGGTACCCATCAAGGAACTGGCGGCAGCCTCCCGGGAGCTTGCCCGGGGCAACCTGGATGCCAGGGTGGAGCGAACCTCCAACGATGAGCTGGGCGAGCTGGCGCAGGCTTTCAACACCATGGCCGCAGCCTTGAAGGAGCGTGACAAGAAGCTCAAGGAGTTCGCCCAGGCCAGGATCATGGAGTCAGAACGCCTGGCGCTGATTGGGCAGTTAGCGGCCAACGTGGCCCACGAGCTTAACAATCCGTTGCAGGGCATCGTCACGTATTCCCACCTGCTCATGGAGAAGATGCCCTGCGAGAACTCGACCCGGCGATCGGTGGAGAAGATCGTGGCGCAGGCGGACCGATGCCGGCAGATCATCCGTGGGCTGCTGGATTTTGCCCGGCAGAGGAAGCCCGACAAGACAGTCTGCGACGTCAATGCACTGCTGGACAATTGTATCTCTTTGGTGGAGAATCAGGCGCTGTTCCAGAACATCGCGATAGTCAAGGAGTTGGACACCAGTTTGCCGTTGGTGGTCGCAGACCCGTCACAGATAGAGCGGGTTTTCATGAACATCATCATCAACGCGGCCGAGGCCATGGACGGCGGCGGCCGGCTGAGCCTGGCAACCAGGCGTGACCCGGCAGGTCAGTTCGTCGAGGTGGAGTTTACCGACACCGGGCCGGGCATCCCCGAAGAGAACTTGGAGAAGATTTTCGACCCGTTCTTCACCACCAAGGACGTGGGGCGCGGGACGGGGCTAGGACTGGCCATCAGCTACGGGATCGTCAAGGAGCACGGGGGCACCATCGGCGTGGAGAGCGAGGTGGGCAAGGGCACAACCTTTACCGTCAGGCTGCCCATCAGGACCGAGGGAGAGGTGGCAGAGAGTGGGAGAGAGAGGCAGGATACTGATCATTGACGATGAGGAGGTCGTGCTGGATTCCTGCACGCAGATCCTCGAGGGCGGCCCGTATGACATCGCCACCTCGATGGACGGCAGGGTGGGGTTGAAGCTGATGCAGGAGTTTCGGCCTGATGCGGTGTTCATAGACCTCAAGATGCCAGGCATATCCGGCTTCGAGGTCCTCAAGACCCTGCGTGAGCTAGACCCAACCATCGTGCCTGTGGTCATCACCGGCTACGCCACCCTCAACTCGGCGGTGGAGGCCATCAAGAACGGGGCTTATGACTTTCTCCCGAAGCCTTTCACGCCTGACGAGTTTCGCACCATAACCCAGAGGGCCCTCGAAAGAAGGGGATTGGTGCTCGAAGCCGCCGCTCTGGCGAGGGAGAAAGAGATGCTCAGGGAGCATTTCGCCGCCATAGTCTCCCACGAACTCAAGTCTCCTCTGGCTGCGGTGCAGCAGAACCTGGCGGCGTTGTCGTACGAGCTACGGGACCAGCTATCGGCGGAGCAGCGGCAGCGGCTGGACCAGTTGAAGGGGTCCATTGACAGGCTCATAAAGCTGATTCACACCTGGCTGCGGGTGTTCTCCACGGATATCCAGCAGATTCGCGAGAGCTTCCAGCCGGTGGCCATCCCGAGCATCATCACCAAAGCTATTGAGAGCGTTCAACCTCTGGCCACGCGCAAGGACATCGAGATAGTGACCTCTATCAACGAGCCGCTGCCGCCGGTCCATGGCCACGAGGTGACGCTGGTGGAGGCTGTGGTGAACCTGTTGCACAACGCCATCAAGTATTCGCGGCCCGGCAGCCAGGTCTTTGTCAAGGCCGAGCAGAAGGACGGCCGGGTGCTGCTATCTGTGACCGACCGGGGGGTGGGCATCGCCGAGGAGGACCTGCCGTTCATCTTCAGCGACTTCTACGTTGGCAAGACGAACCAGGTCACGGAGAGGGGGAGCGGCCTGGGCCTGGCCATCACCCGGCGCATCGTTGAGGCCCATGAAGGAAAGATCTCGGTGGACAGCGTGCTGGGTAAGGGGAGTAGTTTCGTGATTGACTTGCCGGCCCTGGAAGGGAATGTGCAGGAGCAGCCCGCCGAGAGCGTTGGCATCTCGGCAAATCCGCAAGCACAAGGAGGTCTGCGGTGAGTGAGCGAAAGAAACTGCTGATCATTGATGACGATCCTCAGTTCGTGGCGGGGATCAAGTCCATCCTCGAAACAGCCGACTACGATGTTGATGTGGCCTATAACCCCAAGGACGGCTTCGAGGCTCTGGAAACCGGGCAATATGACCTGCTCCTCCTCGACATCATGATGGGGCGCGGAGCCGAGGGGGTGATGATCGCCCGGAAGATGAGGAAGGATCCCAAGCTGCGGGAGATGCCCGTGCTGATCATCACCGGCATCAGGGAGCAGATCGCCTTCCTCTTCCCCGGCGAGCCGGTCCACCCCGGCTTCGTTGCGGTGGACGAGCTGGTGGAGAAGCCCGTGGACCCCGAACTGCTGCTGGACCGGGTCAGCGCCCTGCTGAAGGCTGCCGAGGCGAGGAAGGCGCAGGCCGCACAGGCCAAGTGAGCCTTGGAGGTCCAGAAAGGTTCGCTCCAGACGGGCCCGTGCCTTCATCCGGAGCTGAGGCGCGGGGGCTTGGCAATCTGACCGGTCGCGGATGTCGGGGGCCAGGAGTGTAGAACCCCAGGAGAGAGGGAACGGTATGGAAGCTATACCTTTCAGTGAAGAGGTCTCGAACCTGTTGTACGCTGCGCACGGGAACCCCATCAAGATGTGCATCCAGTGTGGCACGTGTTCGGCAACCTGCCCGGCGGCAGAGTTCATGGACCACACGCCCCGGCAGCTCATCGGCATGATTGATGCCAACCTGAAGGAAGAGGTGCTGGCTAGCAACACCTTCTGGACGTGCGCTTCCTGCTACCACTGTGTGGTGAGGTGTCCGGCCGGCATTGACATCGCCGAACTGATGTACGCCCTGAAGCGCTACACCATCTGGAAGCATGAATATGGGAAAGGCTTGATCGGCCCCGCGTTCTCCGAGAGCTTCGTAAAGATGATTGTGGACACCGGGAGGTCCTTCGAGCCTATCCTAGCCCCCTCGTACATTTTCAAGTACGGCCCTCGGGGCTTACTTGACGAAGCGCAAACCGCCACAGCCTTGTTGCTGAAAGGCCGGTTGCCTCTGTTGCCGACGCGCATCAAGGGGCTCGATAAGTTCCAGCGCATGGTGAAGAGGATCATCCCCATAGGAGGGCCAGCATGAGACAATACGCCTACTACCCTGGCTGCTCTCTCGAGAGCTTGTCAATGGGCTACAATCTCTCCGCAGTGGAGTGTGCGCGTGAGTTGGGGGTGGAACTCAAGGAGATCGAGGATTGGAACTGCTGCGGCGCCACCGCCTACTTCCACGCAGATGAACTGCTGGCGCATACCCTGGTAGCCCGCAACCTGGCCAAGGCGGAACAGATGGGCCTGGATTTCGTGGCCCCATGCAGCGGATGCTACAAGAACGCCTTCTTTACCAACCGCTATCTACAGGAAGACCCGGACCTGGCCGACCACATCAACTTTGCCCTGGAAGCTGACGACCTGCACATCAACGGCACCGGCAGGGTGCTGCACCTGATGGAGGTGTTCGTCAAGGACGTAGGCATCGAAGAGATCAAACAAAGGGTGTCTCGACCATTGAGCGGCCTGCGTGTTGCCCCGTACTACGGCTGTCAGTTATTGCGGCCAAGGAAGGACCACGAGGAGATCGAGAACCCTCAGTTCTTCGAGGAACTGCTGGCGGCGCTGGCGGCGGAGCCGGTGGAATACGCTACCAAGACCCGTTGCTGTGGCGGCTCCCTGATCATCACCCACCGGGAGGCCGCCCTGGACATGGTCTACGTCTTGCTGCGGGATGCAGCTGAGCGGGATGCCGACGTGATCGCCACCATCTGCCCGCTGTGCAACGTCAACCTTGAGGTGTATCAGAAGCAGGTCAACCGAGAGTACGGCACGAAGTTCTCGATCCCCGTCGTGTATTTCACCCAGCTTTTGGGGCTGGCTTTGGGTGTTGCCCCAGGGCGCTTGGGTCTGGGGAAGGAGCTGGTCTCCGCAGCGCCCTTGCTGGCCCTGGCTGAAGGTAGGGGATCCGGGTGAGCGTTCAAACCTGCGGTGTCGTTGCTCGGCGAGGGTGAAGGCCGAATCCGTGCCAGCAGAGACTTGGAGAGCCCACCGGACGACGTGGGTTGCAGCATGTGAAAGGATGAGGTCCTATGAGCGAGAAAGTGGGAGTCTACATCTGCCATTGCGGCACAAACATCGCCGGGACGGTGGACGTCGAGGAGGTGGCCCGCTGGGCCGGCGAGCAGCCCAATGTAGAGGTTGCTCGTGACTACGAGTTCATGTGCTCCAGCCTGGGACAGGACCTGATCGAGGAGGACATCAAGGAAAAGGGCTTGACCCGGGTGGTGGTGGCTGCCTGTTCCCCCCACATGCACGAGAAGACCTTCCGGGGGACCTGCCAACGGGCCGGGCTCAACCCCTTCCTCTTCGAGATGGCCAACATCCGCGAGCACGACTCGTGGACCACCGATGACAAAGAGGCCGCCACATTGAAGGCCAAAGCCCTGGTCAAGGCCGCCATCGAAAGGGTGGTTCGTCATCAGCCACTGGAGCCTTTGCCCGTCAACATCAACCCCAACACCCTGGTGGTGGGCGGCGGGATCGCCGGCATTAGCGCCGCGTTGGAGCTGGCCAACGCCGGCTACCACGTGTACCTGGTGGAGCGCGAGCCCAGCATAGGCGGCCACATGGCCCAGCTCGACAAGACCTTCCCCACCTTGGACTGTTCCGCCTGCATCCTGACCCCCAAGATGGTGGAGGTGGGTCAGCATGATAACATCACCCTGCTGAGCTACAGCGAGGTGGAGCATATTGATGGCTACCTGGGTAACTTCAAGGTCACGGTGCGCAAGAAGGCGCGCTACGTAGACGAGGAGAAGTGCACCGGGTGCGGCATCTGCATCGAGAAGTGCCCCTGGAGCGTGGTGGACGAGGTGTTCGAGGCCGGGCTGGGCAAGCGCAAGGTGATCTACCGCCCCTTCCCCCAGGCTGTCCCCAAGTACCCGGTCATTGACGCGGAACACTGCGTCTACTTCCTGCGGGGCAAGTGCAAGGCGTGCCAGATCTTCTGCCCCACCGGCGCCATTGACTTCGAGCAGGAGGACCAGATCCTGGAGTTGGAGGTGGGCAACGTCGTCGTGGCCACGGGCTACGACCTGTTCGACGTGCGGCGCATCCCCCAATACGGCTACGGCCGGCTGGCCAATGTGTTCACCAGCCTGGAGTTCGAGCGTATGGTGAACGCCGCCGGGCCCACCGGGGGCAAGATCGTGCTGCGCGACATGGAGACCCCGCCCAAGAGCGTCGCCATCATCCACTGCGTGGGGTCCCGGGACAAGAACTACCACGAATACTGCTCCAAGGTCTGCTGCATGTACTCGCTCAAGTTCGCCCACCTGATCCACGAGCGCCTGCCCGATGCCGAGGTCTACAACTGCTACATCGACATCCGCACGCCAGGCAAGGGCTACGAGGAGTTCTACCACCGCTTGCTGGAAGAGGGCACCCACTTCATCCGGGGCAAGGTGGCCGAGGTGACGGATGTGGCTCGCTTCCCCGAGGAGGAGGGCAAGCTCATCGTCCAGGTGGAGGACACGCTCATCGGCAAGCAACGGCGCATCCCGGTGGACATGGTCATCCTGAGCCCGGCCATGGAGGCCCGCCACGATTCCAAGGAGATCGCCAACCTCTTCAACATGGGGTGCGACTTCGAGGGCTTCTTCATCGAGCGTCACCCGAAGCTGGATCCCGTGGCGACGATGGTGGACGGCGTGTTCATCGCCGGCGCCTGCCAGGGGCCCAAAGACATCCCGGACAGCGTGGCTCAGGGAGCTGCGGCTGCGGCCCGGGTGGCCAGCCTGATCAGCCAGGGCACGGTGCTGATGGAGCCGGTGCGCGCCACCATCAACGAGGAGCAGTGCTCCGGCTGCCGCATCTGCAACAACCTGTGTCCCTACAACGCCATCGTGTTCCACGAGGACCGGAAGGTCTCTGAGGTGATCACCGCCCTGTGCCAGGGTTGCGGCACCTGCGTGGCGGCCTGCCCCAGCGCGGCCATCACCGGCGCGCATTTCACCACCGAGCAAGTCATGGCGCAGATCGAGGGCATCTTGTGGGATGTGCGTGGCGATGGCCGGGTGAGGGAGGAGGAGCCGGTGCCCGCGTGAAGGAGTAGCAGTGCCTGAGAAAAAATCGCTCAAGAAGGAGCGTCTGTGCGACCCTTGTGCCAGGGACTGGCGGGCACAGGCTCGCCCCGTTCGGGTGAAGGATTTCTCAGCTCCTGAGTATCCAGTACTGCGTGTTTGACCCTTGTGCAGTACGGAGTAGCAGCATACACGTGATGGAGAGGATGCTATGAACCACCGATACGAACCCGTGATCGTCGGTTTCCTGTGCAACTGGTGCTCCTATCGGGCAGCGGACCTGGCCGGTACCAGCCGGATGCACTACGCGCCCAACATGCGCCCCATCCGGGTGATGTGCAGCGGGCGCGTAGATCCCCAGTTCGTGCTCAAAGCACTGCGCGACGGGGCGGACGGGGTGATGATCGCCGGCTGTCACCCGGGGGAGTGTCACTACGTGGAGGGGAACATCAAAGCTTTACGCCGCTTCACTCTGCTCAAGGAAATGTTGCGCCAACTGGGCATAGAAGAGGAGCGCGTGCAGATGGTGTGGGCCTCTGCATCTGAGGGCAACGTGCTGGCGGAAGCCGTCAATCGCATGACCGAGCAGCTACGGGAACTGGGACCCCTGCGCTGGCGAGAGACCGTCTTGAGCGGGGATGGCCACGGTCACCCGGTGACGGCCGGCACGGCGGAGGAGGTGTGATATGGGCAACAACGGGAAGCCTAAGTTCGCCATGTATTGGGCCGCCTCCTGCGGCGGGTGCGAAATCGCCGTGTTGAACATCGGGGAGAAGCTCCTGGTGGTGGATGAGGTCTTCGAGGTGGTGTTCTGGCCGGTGGCCACGGACTTCAAGTACCAGGATGTGCGGGACTACCCCAACGGTTACATTGACCTGTGCCTCTTCAATGGCGCCATCCGCACCTCTGAGAACGAGGAGATGGCTCACCTGCTGCGCCAGAAGTCCAAGGTGCTGGTGGCCTTCGGCTCCTGCGCCCACGAAGGGTGCATCCCCGCCCTATCCAACCTGACCGACAAAGAGGCTACCTTCCGCGCCGCCTATCTGGACAGCCCATCCACCGATAACCCCGATGGCATCCTGCCGCAGCCGGTCACTCAGGTGCCGGAAGGGGAGCTGCACATCCCCGAGTTCTACAACACTGTGAGGGCCTTGGACCAGGTGGTGCCGGTGGACTACATCATCCCCGGCTGCCCGCCGGAGCCCCACCAGATCTGGACGGTGTTGGAGGCGGTGGTGGCGGCCCTCACCCAGGGTGCCGAGCTGCCTCCGGCAGGCTCCATCATTGGCGCCGGGACGGTGGCGGTATGCGATGAATGTCCCCTGGAGAAGCACGAGAAAACCATTAAGCGCTTCTACCGACCTTACGAGATCAGGCCGGAGCCGGGGCTGTGTCTGCTTGAGCAGGGCATCGTGTGCCTGGGGCCGGCCACGCGAGGTGGCTGTGGGGCGCTGTGCCCCCAGGTGAGCATGGGCTGCCGGGGCTGCTATGGCCCGCTGGACGGGGTCCAAGATCAGGGAGCCAAGATGCTGTCAGCAATCGCCTCAGTGGTGGACGTGGGTGAGCCAGGGGAGAATGAGAAGCAGCTGGAGGAGAAGATAAAGGCAGCGCTGGATACCCTGGTAGACCCGGCCGGCACTTTCTACCGCTTCAGCATGGCTCATTCGATGCTCCAGCGTGCGCGGGTCGGCGACAGGTCAGGAGGGTGAGTCATGAAGCAGATAACCATTGATCCTATCACCAGGCTGGAGGGCCACGGCAAGATAGAGATCTTCCTCAACGACGAGGGCGATGTCGCTAACGCCTATTTCGTCGTCCCCGAGTTCCGGGGTTTTGAGCAGTTCTGTGTGGGCCGCCCGGCCGAGGAGATGCCGCGCATCACCAACCGCATCTGCGGTGTCTGCCCCGAGGCCCACCACATGGCTTCAACCAAGGCGCTGGACGCCTTGTACCACGTGGAGCCCTCCTCGGCGGTCAAGAAGCTGCGGGAGATGTTCTACTCCGCCTTCTACGTCACCGACCATACCACCCACTTCTACGCCCTGGGGGGGCCGGACTTCATCGTGGGCCCCGATGCGCCGCCCGCCGAGCGCAACATCCTGGGCGTGATCCACAAGGTGGGCGTGGAGATCGGCAAGCAGGTCATCGCCTGCCGCCAGCGCAACCATCATGTGATCCAAATGGTGGGCGGGCGAGGGGTGCACCCGGTGGCCGGGCTGCCTGGCGGCTGGAGCAAGCCCATCACCGAGGAGGAGCGCCGGGAGATTGAAGAGATCGCCCGCCAGAACGTGGACTTCGCCCTCTTCAGCCTGAAAGCCTTCGAGGACATCGTGCTGGCCAACCAGGAGTACGTGGACCTGATCCTCTCAGATGCCTACACTCATCGCACCTACTCCATGGGCACGGTGGATGAGAACAACCACGTCAACTTCTACGATGGGATGATCCGGGTGGTGGACCCAGAGGGGAAAGAGTTCGTCAAGTACCATCCCAAGGATTACACCCAGCACGTGGCCGAGCACGTGGAGCCGTGGACTTACCTGAAGTTCCCCTTCCTCAAGCAGGTGGGGTGGAAAGGCTTTGTAGACGGGAAGGACAGTGGCGTCTACTGCGCCACCCCGCTGTCGCGCCTCAACGCCGCCGACGGGATGGCCACGCCCAAGGCCCAGGAAGCCTACGAGAAGATGTACGAGACTCTGGGCAGCAAGCGGATCAACGGGCGCTACGAACCGGTGCACTATCGGCTGGCCACCCACTGGGCGCGGCTCATCGAGCTCCTCTACGCCGCCGAGCGCATGTTGGAGTTGATCGCCGACCCGGAGATCACCGATCCCAACGTGCGGCCCATCGTGGACACCACCCCTGACGAGGGTGTGGGCTGCGTGGAGGCGCCTCGGGGTACACTGACCCATCACTACTGGACGGACGAGCGGGGCATCCTCACCAAAGTTAACCTGATCGTGGGGACCACCAACAACTACGCCTCCATCGCCATGTCGGTCAAGAAGGCCGCGCAGGCGCTGATTCAGAAGGGTACGGTCATCACCGAGGGTCTGCTGAACCGCATCGAGATGGCCTTCCGGGCCTACGACCCGTGCTTCGCCTGTGCCACTCACAGCCTCCCCGGGCAGATGCCCCTGGAGGTGGTGATCAGGGGACCGGATGGCTCCGTATTGCAGCGCCTGAGCCGGGACGTGGGCAGGTAGCAAGCAGGAGGTGAACAACTTGGAATGGGAAGACGGGGAGATGGACGGGGCTCCATCTCCCTGTCTGGTGCTCTCGAGACAAATGCGGGAGGTGCTTTATGGTCTCACCCGAGCTAATCCGGCGGTACCCCATCTTCTCCGGTCTGAACATGGACGAAATCAGTGCCCTGGCCAGATTGGCCAGGGATGAGACGGTGGAAGAGGGACACTATTTCTTCCGCGAGGGTGATGAGTTAAGCCGCTTCTACATCGTCGTGGAGGGGGCTGTAGCCATAGTGTTCGAAGTGCCGGATCGCGAGGTGGAGCACAAGATCTCTGAGCAGCTCACCCGTCAACTGAAGACCAAGGAGGTGCTCATCAGCACCGTGGGTCCGGGGGAGTTATTCGGGTGGTCGGCTTTGGTAGCTCCTCACAAGGCGACGGCCGGCGCCAAGGCGCTCACAGCGTGCCGGGTGATAGGTTTCGACCGGGTAGAATTATTGAAGATCTTCGAGGAAAATTGCCGCTTCGGCTACCTCATGATGATGAAGACGGCGCAGATCATCCGGCAGCGGCTTTACGACACGCGCATCCAATCCCTGGCGGACTACATCACCGAATGAGGGTTTGAGAAAGGCCTTTCCAGAACACTTGTCGGGACAGCCTGGAAAGGCTGTCCTACAAGGTTTTCAGCGTGAGGACGCCGCTTTGTAGCGAAAAGGACTCTAGATAAAGTGTCGGGTGGCTAGGTCAAGTACCAGTCCCGCGCCCTCTGGGAATCGGGTTCTCTTGGGGCGGCGGATCCCCGTGAGTCCGGGTGGACGCTGGGGTCCGCCGCCTGCGCACCTCTCCGCGCTCTCCCCATAGCCGCACGTCCTACGCTGCGCTTGCCTATTTACGCCACTTGATGTATCCTTTGCCCCACACTATGAAGACCCTAATCCTTGGTCTCGGCAATCCCATCCTACGCGATGACGGCGTGGGAATTCACGTGGCCCAAGCCTTAAGGGAGCGGCTGGCCGACCGCGAGGATGTGGTGGTGGCGGAGGCCAGTGTGGGGGGACTGCGCCTGCTGGACCTGCTGGCCGGCTACGGGCGTGTCATCCTGGTGGACGCCATCATGACGCCGGATGGGGAGCCGGGTTCGGTGTACCGTCTCCCCGGCGAGCAGTTTCAGGGTTGCCTGCACGTGTCATCATCCCACGACGTGGATCTGGGCACGGCGCTAGCCAGCGGGCAGCGCCTGGGGATGAGCCTGCCTAAGGAAATCAGGATCGTTGCCATCGAAGTTGAGAATGTGCACGACTTTGGGGAGGAGATGACACCTGCCGTCACCGCTGCTGTGCCCAAGGCTGTAGAGGCGGTGTTGCGTGAATTGAGCTAAGGGGCTGTGCGAACAGCGTTCGTAGTGCGCGCTAGAAGCCTTGCATAGGACCTTCCGGATAGGCTCTAACGCATCATCGGCGGCGCAGCCGGCGTATCCACCCCGATGAAGAACCGAGGAGGTGTGGTCCATGAGAGCCTACGTGTTGGTCAAGACCCACGTTGGGGAGACGGTAAACGTGGTCAAGACGCTGCGCAAGCGTCCTGAAGTTATCTCGGCTGATGTGACCTTCGGGCCGTATGATGCTGTGGTGGAAGTCCAATCGGATAACCTGGACTCCATCGGGAACCTGGTGACCCAGGTCATTCATAGAGCGCCGGGGGTGACCGAGACCCTCACCTGTCTGGTTGTGGATATCGCGTGAGGCTCGTCATTTGCTCTGTGTGCGGAAAACCTCGTGGGGCGCGCTTGAGCACTCAGGGCGTAGAGCGCTGAGTGGTCTCCTCACGCAGTGGTGCAAGCGTTCCCGATGGGTATTTAGAGCCTATCGGGAAACCCCGCTATCCGACGGCGTCCTCGGGCGACGGCAATGCTGTCGCGCACCCCGGGGCGAGCCTGTGCGCGCCAGTCCCTGGCACAGGGGTCGCTCAGACGCGGACGCCCCTCCTGAGCGGTTTCCGGATAGGCATTTATGACCAAAGCCAGACCGCTTTTGGACCTGGTTTTGACCTTGCTATGCTACGATTGAGAAAGGTGCATCAACCGGCCTCACGTACGAGATGCCGGTTGGATGCTGGTGGTCCCGAGGTGGGGGCCGGCGCAGAGGGGCAGCAATCTGGTCGGAGCAAGGCAATGGCGCGATTCCGACGATGTTGTGTGTGGTTGCTGGGCTTGCTCATCTTGCTCGGCTGGGCCTGGTGGGCGCCGGGTGACGTGGCCTGGGCCGGGGGTCCCTCCCAGCAGGGGGTGGAGATCCAGGTCTGTCTGAGCTGTCATGGCAACCCGGAACTGGAGATCATCCTTCCCAACGGAGAAGTGCAGCCTCTGTACATTGACGGGGCGGTCTTTGAGACCTCTGTCCACGGGCAGCAGGGGATGCGTTGCACCGCCTGTCACACGAACATCTCCGGTTACCCCCACCCCCCGATGTACGTGCAGAGCCGGCGGGACTACGCGCTGAACCTGTACACTGCCTGCGCTGGCTGCCACAGCGAGCAATACGAGGCCGCGTTGGACAGCATGCACGCCCAGGCGCTGGCAGCCGGCAACATCAATGCCGCCATCTGCACCGATTGCCATGGTGCCCACGACGTCAGCAGCCCCCACGAACCTCGCGCCAAGATCTCCTGGACCTGTGGCAAGTGCCATTCCGTCATCTTCAACGAGTACAAGGACAGCGTCCACGGCGCAGCATTGCTGGAGGAAAACAATCCAGACGTGCCCACGTGCGTTGACTGTCACGGGGTGCATAACATCGAGAACCCGCTGACAGCAGCTTTCCGCATCAAGTCTCCCAAGATGTGCGGCCATTGTCATGCCGATGAGGAACTAATGGCCAAATATGGCATCTCCACAGATGTCTTCACCACTTATGTGGCAGACTTCCACGGCACCACCATCACCCTCTTCGAGCGTGAGTCACCTGACCAGCCCAGCAACAAAGCAGTGTGTTTCGACTGCCACGGTGTCCACGACATCAAATCCGTAGACGACCCGGAGGCCCGGGTGGTGAAGGAGAACCTGCTGGAGACCTGCCGGCAATGTCATCCCGATGCCGACGCCAATTTTCCTACTGTGTGGACCAGCCACTATCAGCCGAATCCGGAGCAGTACGCCCTGGTATATTACGTCAACCTCTTCTACCGCATCTTCATCCCAACCGTCATCGGCTTCTGCGTGGCTTTCATCCTTCTCGACATGGCCCGCCGCATATACGACCGCGTGAGAGGCGCATAGCATCATGGCTCGCTTGCTCAACGACTACGTGGAACGCTTCACCGTCGCTCAACGCATAGAGCACTGGGTCCTGACCATCTCATTCACTGTTTTGGCCATCACCGGCATCCCACAGCGCTACGCCGGTGCGGGGTGGGCAGAGGCAGCTATCGCCCTGATGGGCGGCATCGAGATGGTGCGCCGGATTCACCGCCTGGCAGCCATCGTGCTCATGCTCGAGTGCATATATCACGTGATTTCCGTGTCATACAAGGTATTCGTCCACAGGATCCGGCTCTCCATGCTCCCGACTCCCAAAGATGTGATGGACTTTCTGGACGTGATCCGCTATAATCTTGGGTGGGCCAAGAGACGACCCAGGTTTGACCGCTACAGCTATGAGGAGAAGTTCGAGTACTGGGCAGTGGTGTGGGGCACGCTGATCATGGCCATCACCGGGTTCATGATGTGGAACCCCATCGCCACCACCCGGTTTCTGCCCGGCGAGTTCATCCCCGCGGCCAAGGCAGCTCACGGTGGTGAGGCTCTGCTGGCGGTGCTGGCAATCATCACCTGGCACGTCTACAACGTCCACATCAAGCACTTTAACAAGACCATGTTCACGGGTAAGCTCACCCGGGAGGAAATGGAGCACGAGCACCCCCTGGAGCTGGCACGCCTGGAGGCAGAAGCCGGGCAGCCGCTGGTGCCGCGTGAGGTGATCCGGCGGCGGGAGCGCGCCTTCGTGCCGGTGGCCACGGTGCTGACCGTCCTGCTCCTGTTCGGCCTGTACGAGTTCGTCACCTTCGAGCAGACGGCCATTGCCACTGTGCCCCGGCGGACGCCGGTGGCGATTTACGCGCCCTTCACGCCTACGCCGCCGATGCTACCCGCCACTCCCACCCCCGAGATGCTGGCGGCTACGCCCACGCCGCGTGTCCTGGTCACCCCGCTGCCGGGTGTCCCCAGCTTTAAGGCAGACGTGCTACCCATCCTGGAGATGCGCTGTGGTGAATGCCATGGGAGGCATGCCGCCTTCGGCAGGCTCATCCTCACGTCATACAAAGGGGTGAAGACGGGCGGAATTGACGGGCCGGCGGTGATTCCCGGTCACCCAGCCGAGAGCTTGCTCATCAAGAAGATGCAGGGGCCACACCCGGTTCGGTTGAGCAAACCCGAACTGGACGTGATTCGAAACTGGATTGCGGCTGGAGCACCGGATAATTAGCATGACAGATCAGGAGGAATGTAGCGTGCAGAGAATTGGTGGATTCTTGAGGCGCATTCGACTGCCGGGTTTCCTGAGCCCGAGATACATCCCGTACTATCTCATCGGGCTGGCAGCCTTTGTGGTGGCTTTCGCCGGTGGTGTGACCGTGTGGGAATACACCAACAGCCCTCAATTCTGCGGCGAAACGTGTCACACCATGCCGCCGGAATATACTGCCTACAAGGTGTCACCTCACGCGCGGGTGGCGTGTGTGGACTGCCACCTGGGGCAGGAGAGCACCCTGACGACGGTGCCGCGCAAAGCTGCCGAGATCCGGCACGTGATCTACGCGCTGACGGCTGAATACGAGACGCCCATCTACGTCAAGACTTTGCGCCCGGCCATGGACACCTGCGAGAAGTGCCACTGGCCGGAGAAGTTCTCCGATGACAGCGTGCGCGAGATCAAGCGCTACGACAGGGATGAGAGCAACTCGGAGCGCATCATCTACTTGTCCATGAAGACAGGAGGTGGCACGGCCCGAGAAGGTCTGGGCAAGGGCATTCACTGGCACATCGAGAACGAAGTGTGGTACATCGCTACCGACGAGCACAAGCAGGAAATCCCGTACGTCCGCCAGGTGGGGTCAGATGGGACCATCATCGAGTACTTCGATGTGGAGGCTCAGTTGCCGCCGGACTTCGTGGTCAAGAACGCGGACAAATTGCGGCGCATGGACTGCATAGATTGTCACAATCGCATCTCTCACCTCTTCCGTTCTCCCGATCGGGCGGTGGACCTGGCGCTGGCCCGGCGTCGCATTGACCGCGATATCCCCTTCATCAAGTCGTGGGGCACCGAACTCCTCAGCGCCGGTTACCTGAGCCAGGAAGATGCTATGGAGGCCATTGACAGGCTGGAGGACTGGTACAGGGTCAACTACCCCGACTACTATGCCCAGAATAAGGCCAAGATCCAGATTGCCATCCAGGTACTGAAGGAGATCTACTCCCAGACCGTGTTCCCCGACATGGACGTGGGCTGGTTGACACACCCGGACAACATCGGGCACAAGGAGTTCCCGGGGTGCTTCCGCTGCCATGATGGCAAGCACCTGAACCCAGAAGGAGACACCATTCGGCTGGAGTGCAACATTTGCCACACCATCCCTCAGGTGGTGGTCGAGGGGCGTGGGGCGCCGGTGGTGTCCCTGGCCCGGGGTCCTGAGCCGGCCTCCCACCTGGATAGCCACTGGCTCTCCCGGCACCGGTTCGAGTTCAGCGAAACATGCGCCACTTGCCACGACACGAACAACCCGGGCGGGCAGGACAACACCAGCTTTTGCAGCAACTACGCCTGTCACGGCATGGAGTGGAAGTTCGCCGGGCTCAATGCCCCGGCCATCGTGGAGCTGAGCAAGCGCACGAAGCTAGAGCAGGAGCAAGGCCCGGTGGTGCTGCCGACGCCCTCGACTCCGCCGCCTCGAATTCCCCACGCGGTGGCCGGATTCGTCGCCTGCCAGTACTGCCACAGCACAGGTCGGGACAACGCACCCGTTAACCCCCAGAGCCACGTCGGGTTCACCAATGACGTGTGCCTGGGTTGCCACAAGCCGAAGTAGCACGTGAAACGTAAAACGTGAGGGCCAGCACAAGGGACCCTCACGTTTTGTGTTTTTGGGCTTAACGTTCCACGCTTCACGGCTGCTGGCCGTAGCGTTCCTGGTAGAATTCCAGGATTTGCTTGATCTCCTCCTCGCTCAAACCCTGAAGCCACTTGTGCTCATCGGCCGAGAGCACCTTGGCCACGGCCTCTTCGTCCAGTTCACGTGCCAGCGGGATGAACTCGGTGTAGAAGTGCTTGGCCACCTCGTAGAGGCCATGCCACCAGGTGTAGTCGGGGCCGGCCATGGAGGCACCATGCCGCGCCCGGCGTCCCTCGTGATGCCACAGCTCCCAATAGACCCACTCGATTTCCTCGTCAAAGGGGGTCTCGGTGAGCTTGCCGCTCTCGTAGAAACCGTTCATGAGCGTCTGGGCCGGAATGGCAAACTTCTCGTTGTACAAGGTCACCAGGGCGTCGAACTGGGCGTAGAAGTTGGTGGTGAAGAGGGGGGAGTGGCACTGGACGCAGACATCCTGCATGGCCGCCCGCTTTTTCTCCCAGTTGTCCAGGAGCGTGGATACCGGCGGGCGCAGCGTCCAACTGATGCGCGCCCCCACGTCGTGGGTAACGGGCTGGTTGGGGGTGGCGCTAATGTGGCAACTGGCACAGGTAGGGCCGGCGGCGTAGTCGCGGCCCGGCCACCACTCGCCAGCCGGCTTGTTCAGGTTCATGCTCTCGCCTAATGCCTGCATCTCGTAGTAGCGGGCGCCGTGCTTCGACTCCCACCACACCTCATACTGGGGGTGATCCGGTCCAATATGGCACTTACCGCACACCTCCGGCTGTCGTGCCTGCGCCACCGAAAAAGCGTGACGCGAGTGGCAGGCGGTGCAGGTCCCCCGGCTGCCATCCGGGTTCACCCGGCCAATGCCCGTATTTGGCCAGGTGCGTGGGTCGAAGACGCCAGGTTTGCCCTCCACCAGGGTCAGGGTGCTGCCGTGACACTGCTTGCAGCCGGCATCGGCGGCTGGTCCGCCTCCCACCACCTCGCCCAGGAAGTTGTCCAGCGAGCCGACGAACTTGGCCGCCTCGGCGTGGCGACTGGCCTGGAACTCCTGGCTCTCCCTGGCGTGGCAGTTGCCGCAATCGGCCGGCGTGACCACGGTCACCACCGGCATGCCTGCGTGCTCGAAGGCATCTTCCCGCTCAGGAGCCGACATGGTGTGACACACGGCACAACTCACCTGGGCTGCCGCGTGCTTGCTGCTCCGCCAGTCCAGGACGATGCCCGGCGTGATCTCCGCGTGACATCCTACGCACTCGTCAACCTCCTGGGCCGCCATCGGCGCCGGCGCTCGCTCTTCCTCCGCATCGGTAGCCACCTCCACCGGCCCGGCCACCCCCGGCGGCTTGTCGCCCGTCTGGGGCAGGGCGCCACGGGCTTCCTGACCAGTATTGGCCGCCCTGACAGCCGGCTCCTCAGAAGCGGTCGAGGCGATGGCCGGCTCAGCGTCCGTGGTCAGCGATGCCGGCCGGCTGGTAGCACAGCCGCTCACCAGCAGGGAGGCGAGCACCAGGACCAGGCAGATTGTCAACAGCCGCAGGATGGGGCGGTCCGACCAAACCATCTGAGCCCTCATGTCACCTCCTCTCTAGCTGTCGGTCGAGTTCGCGTTTGATGCTGTAGAGGGCACCGATGGTGACCCCGATGGCAGCCACGGCCACCACCATAGCACGGCGCCGGAAGATCGTCTCGGCGATCTTCTGGGCGGCGCCCTCCTGGGCGGCCTGGGCGGCAGCCTTGGCCGCGTCGGTCAACTCGGCTACCACGGGCAATTGGGTGGTGTGCTGAGCAGCCCGGGCAGTGGTCAGGTTGGTGTGAGCTTCGGCCAGCTTCGCCTCCTCGGCTGAAACGATCATCCCCAGGGAAGCAGCCTGCCGGATGGTCTCCTCAGCCTCCTGATATAGCTGCGCCGCCCCCACTATCGTGTTCTGCAAGGCCATGACCTGGGTTCCGATGGTTGAACCCGGAGCGTGACAGCTTCCGCAGTGACGCTCCTCAGGCCCCACGAACAGGGTTTCGTCGGGCTTGGTAACGTCGTGATAGCCGTGGCAGGTGATGCATTTCGGGCCGGCTTCGCCAATCTTGGCGTGCCGGCTGCGCTCGTAGTAGTCCTCAGTGGCGGTGTGGCAACTGCCACAGACGTGAGCCACCTCGGTGAAGCCTGGAGGTGCTGCGCCATGCTTGCCGTGACAGGTGGCGCAGTTCGGGGCGCGCAGATCCTGCTTGACCAGCAGAGCCTGCCCATGGACGCTCTCTTTGAAGAGGTCATACTGGTTCGTGGGAATGCCATAGGGCTCCATTAGGGCCTGATGCGCGTGGCAGCGCGCACACATGTCCGGCACGTTGGGGGGATAGACGTCAGAGCTGGGATCGCTGGCCTCCTTGACATCGTGAGTGCCGTGGCAGTCCACACAAGTTGCCACATTGGGATCCCCCGCCTCCTTGAGCCTCTGCCCATGGACACTATCCAGGTACTGGATGTACTGGTCCGTGGGCAACCTGTACTGGCGCATGCGTTCGACGTCAGAATGACAGCCGCCGCAGACCCCGGGTATGTCCTCCCTTGTGGGCACGCCGATGTAGCCGGCAGCCGGCGACATAGCTTCGTTGATGTTGTCGGTCCGCGGGTCACCCCCGTGGCAGTCGGCGCAGCTAACCTTTACGCCGGCATGCACGCTCTCCTGCCACGCCACGGTGATCTCCGTCTGGATTCCGCCCAGGGACAGGTGGCACTCGACACAGCTATCTCGTTCCCCGGCCGGCGGATGGATGATCAAGGTCGGCAGTGCCACAGGAGTGGGTGCCGGTCCGGCCGGGGCCGTCGGTGTGGGCGTCACAGCCTCGCCCGGCTTGTGGCACCCCTGGCAGATGTCGTTGGTGCGGCCTTCGTGATCGGGTGGGATGATGGGGGCGCCGCCTACACCCTTGGCGTGGCAGGCCAGACAGTGTTCCCGCCCGACGAGGGTGTGGGGGATCGGGGGTGGTGCGCCGGGCGCAACCACGGGTGGCGGCTGTCCGGGAGCCGGCGTAGCCAGTGAAACGAGCGCCACGTGGCACTGGGTGCACGTCTCATCGCCCCGGCCGGCGTGATCCGGCGGATAGCGGGGCGCGGTGGCCACACCGGTGGCGTGACAAACGGTGCAGCGCGCACGCCCCTTCAGCGGGTGGGGGATGGGAGGCTGGGCGCCGGCCAACCCGGCCGTCAACAGCAACCCCAGCATCGCACCCACCATCACAACTGCCAGACGAGGGATCAGTTTATCCTTCATCATCTCTCTCCTCACAGGAGGGAAAGCAGCAAACCAGCTTCCAAAGTCAGGTTATGTTGGCAGTGCGCCATCAACTAGCCCCACGGAGCCCAACCTCTTGACCATATGGGCTGATCGCGGTCTAACCGGGCATCGCCCATCAGCTCAGCGCGCCCCAGACGGTCAGACCGATGACGGCGGCCAGCACGATGAGGGCCAGGGATATGGCCAGCACGCGCTTGCGGGGGTCCACCTCCGGGTTGCGGTCTATGAACGGCAGGAAGAAGAGAATCAACACCCCCACCATCGGTAGCAGAATGCCCACCGTCCGTGGCACCAGTTTGAGGGCCTGGTACAGGAACAGGAAATACCACTCGGGCTTGATGTGTGGGGGGGTTCGCAGTGGGTCGGCTTTCTCCTCCAGGCCCACCGGGAACAGGGAAGCCAGGATAACCAGGCCCCCCAGCATCACGTACCAGGCAATGATCTCATCCAAAAGGTAATGGGGGAAGAAAGGAAGCAGCTCCTCCTCGTCTTCCTGCTCTGGCTGCGCTTGCAGTTCAGGCGTCTCTGTCATCTACCCTCCCTTGGGCTTGGTCGCCGGAACCCGCTTCCAAGCCGATTCCCCGGTGTGCTGAGTTCAGGATTTGGCGCGCGCGAGTTCCTCCTCACGCAATGCGCGGCGCAGAATCTTCCCCACCAGCGTCTTGGGCAGCTCGCTACGGAACTCCACTAGCCGGGGCACCTTGTAGGCTGCCAGGCGCTCGCGGCAGAAGGCGATGATCTCGTCCTCGGTGGCCGACTCCCCGGGCCTGAGCACGATGAACACCTTCACCGTCTCCCCCCGGTACGGGTCCGGGACGCCAACGGCCACCGCCTCCAGCACCTTGGGGTGCTCGTAGAGCACCTCCTCGATCTCGCGCGGGTAGATGTTGTACCCACCGGCGATGATCATATCCTTCTTGCGATCCACGATGTAGAAGTAACCCTCTTCGTCCATGGTGGCGATGTCGCCGGTGTACAGCCACCCGTGGCGCAGCACCTGGGCCGTCTCTTCCGGCTTGTTCCAGTAGCCCTTCATAACCGTGGGGCCGCGAAGGATGAGCTCCCCCGGTTCTCCGATCGGCATGTCCTGAGTCCCGGTTTCCACGTCCACGATGCGCGCCTCCATATCCGGCAGCGGCACCCCAATGCTCCCGGCCTTGCGCTTGCCCCACATGGGATTGATGATGCTGGCCACCGTCCCCTCGGTGAGGCCGTAGCCCTCGGCGATGCGGGCGCCCGTGAGACGCTCGAACTCGTGCAGCACTTCCACGGGCAACGGCGCGGCACCGCTGAAGCAGGTCTTGATGGAGGTCAAATCCACCTTGTGCTCGCGGGCGTATTTGTTCAGGGCCACAAACATGGTAGGCACGCCGGCAAAGAAGGTGGGCCGCTCCTTCTCGATGGCTTCCACGATGGTTTTCACATCAAATCTCGGAATCACGATGAGGGAGCTGGCCATACTGACGGAGCCGTTGAGCACTGCGTTGAGGCCGTAGGCGTGGAAGAACGGCATGACCCCCACCACGCATTCTTCGCCATCTTCCGACCGGTGGAAGACGTAGTGGCGAAGCTGGGTTACCTGTGCAACGAGGTTGCGGTGAGTGAGCATGGCGCCCTTGGGCACACCCGTGGTGCCACCCGTGTACTGCAAGGTAGCCAGGTCATCGGGTTGGATGGTGACCGCGGGCGGTGACGGCGGGTGCTGTCTAACCAACTCCTTGAAGAACAGCACGCCTTCCTCACGTGGCACGCTGATCCAGGTGCCTTCGCGACGTGCTTGCAAGCCGTAGAGCAGGTTCTTGGGGAAGGGCAGGTAATCCTGAAGGCCGGTGACGATGATGTGCCGAACCGGCGTTTGCTCCCTCACAGCCTTGACCCGCGGCCAGAGCCGGTCAAGGATCACCGCCACCTCCACTCCTGCATCCGTCCATTGATGCTTGAGCTCCCGCTCCACATACAGCGGATTGGTCATCACCGTGATGGCGCCCAATGTCTCCACGGCGTAGAAAGCGATGATGGTCTGAGGGGTGTTGGGTAGCATGATAGCTACCCGGTCACCCTTCTTCACCCCCAGCCCGGCCAGGGCGGTGGCAAAGCGGTTCACCTGCTCTTGGAGCTGGCTGTAGGTCAAGCGACCCCCGAAAAAGATGGTGGCTACCCTGTCGGGAAAGCGTTGGGCGCTTTCACGCAACAGGTCGGGAACGGTCATCTCCGGGTACTCGAGGGAGTGAGGCACCCCCTCGTCGTAGAATTTCAACCAGGGCTTCTCCATCTGCGCACCTCCGTACAGGCCCGGTCAAGCGGAGCCGGCGCCTACTTCTTCCTCGGGCGCCGGGCCGGCTTGGTCGGGTCCGCCAGGCCCTGCTGGTGCACCATGGTCAGGTGAATGAGCAAGAACAACACCAGGGTCACCGGCAACACCAGCACATGGACACCGAAGAAACGGCTCAAGGTCAGCGCAGTGATCTCCTCCCCGCCACGCACGAATCTCAGGAGGTAAGGACCCACGATGGGCACAGCGCCAGCAAACTCGCTCCCCACGGTGGTAGCCCAGAATGCGCGCTGGTCCCAGGGCAGCAGGTAGCCGGTGAAGCCAAACCCCAGGGTAATGAGTAGCAACACCACCCCTACCATCCAGGTCAGCTCGCGTGGAGGTTTGTAGGCGCCCTGGAAGTACACCCGCAGCAGGTGAAGGATGCAGAAGACAATCATCAGGTTGGCACCCCAGCTGTGGATGCTGCGGATGAGCCAGCCGAAGTTGACGTTGGTCATGATGAACAGGACGCTCTCATAGGCCGACTCTGGGGTGGGCCGGTAGTAAATGGTGAGCAGAATGCCGGTGATAGCCTGCACTATGAAGAAGAACAGGGTGATGCCACCCAGGTAGAAGGTCTTCGCTCGTCTGGGAATGCGGACGTGTAGAAGGGCGGCTATCAACTCTCGCGCCCTGTAGCGCTCATCCACCCAGTCTACCGCCCGTACCCACAAGCTGCTTGGCTGTTCAACGCGCTGCCCGTGCATCTAGGCACCTCCCACGTAGATGTTCTCCCCGTCCACGAAGACGGGCATTGCCGGCAAGGGCGCAGGCGGGGGACCGGAGATCACTGCCCCCGTAATGGGGTTGAAGCGCCCATCGTGGCAGGGACAGAGGATGAACTTGCGCCTCTCCTCCCATTCCACGATGCACCCCAGGTGGGTGCAAATGGCCGAATAGGCTTTGACCCCCTGGCTGGTGTTCACCACGATGACCGGCTTGTTCTCTACCGGGACGACCTTCCCTTGCCCGACGGGAATATCCTTTGTGGTGCCAACCAGCACACGCCCACCACCACCGCCGCCGCCTGTAGCAGGAGGCCATAGGTAGCCGATGATGGGGGTCAACACTCCCACAAGCGTGGCAAAGATGGAGAAGCCAAGCAGATACTTCAGGAACCCACGCCGGCCGATAGCTTCGAGAGCTTCGGGCTGTTGATTGCCTGGCCCTGTAGCCATCATATTTACCTCCAGACAAGGTTCATGCTCACCTGGCATCGTCCGAGGATCACTTTGTCCATCCGATTCCTGTCATGGACGGAGCGGCGACCTAGCTTTGCCGCGCTACCGTGTGGCGCTCCAATCATATCACAATCCCTTCCAAAGCTCAAGTTCACCCGGGGGCTACTTCAGGTGACGGTTAGCTTTTTCGGCGCATCCAGAAACCCGGTTTCTTAAGAAACCGGGTTTCTGAGGCGGGGGTCCAGAGTGGCTCGGATTTCGCCCGTTCCGCCCGGCGGGATGTGATCGGCGCTGACCAGCGCCGCAGTGCAGCCTCAGGACGCGGTCAGGCGCTTGATCACGAGTTCGGCTGTGCCGGTGTTCGTGATGATGAATACGTGAGACACCGGCGCCGTGGGGCGAATGTCTCTAAAGTCGTGCTGGAGTTCCCCCACCGTCAGCCGAGGGGCCTGGGCGAGACTAGTGGCGTTTGGAGGGGCGATGGTGGCTGCCGGTGGCAGCACGGGAATGGGGGAAGCTCCGGGCTGGGCGCCGGATGTAGCTGTGGCGGGCTGAATCGCCGCCCCGACGGTCGGGGTTGGAGGGCGAGCGATGGTGGCCTGGGAGAGGGCAGCCGGCCCCGGTGATCCCATCGCCCGCAGCACAACCCAAGCCACCACGACGAGCAACAGGCACCCGGCGCCTAGGAGCACAAGGTTGCCAACGCCGTCCCGGGTGCCCCTAGGGTTGCGACTGGATGATGGCGTGAGTTGAGATGTCATCCCCCTCGGTATCCTCCTCGGCCGTCAGTTCCCACAGCCCCTCTTTGAGGGACTTGAGCTCCTGCAGGAGGCGCAATCGCTCACGCTGGTAGTCTTCGATCATGACCTCCAGGTCAGAGAGCAGGAGTGCGCGCTCCTGGATCTCGCGCTTCAGATCCTCGATCAGTTTGGCCTTATCGCGCTTAGCCTGGTCACTCATACCCACACTCACCATTGGCACCTGAATCAAGAAGCCCTCTGCACCTGGAAGATGTATTTTTACTATAGCATATCAAGGTCCAAAACCGGTCCAAACTGGGTCTGTATTTGGTCACAATTTGCAGCCTTCCCGCTAATTGAGGTTTGCTAGCCTGGTTTATCATGTTGGCCTGACAGTGTAGGCTCGCCACCAAGTCCTCCGCAGCTCGTGCAGAAACCTTGGGGGTCTCGCCGAACAGTGTCGGGTAGCCAGTCAGGATGGGAAAATCTCGCTTCCGGGCCGGATGTGTCCTCGGGCGACGGCAATGCCGTCGCGCACCCCGGGGCGAGCCTGTGCGCCTCAGTCACCCCGCTGAACAAGGCAGCGTGCTCCCTGGATCGAAGGTTCCAGGGATCACGCCACCAGTTGTTGGTCTGATCTGCGCCTACGCGGTAGTGCTCAACCGTTCCACAGGCGCCAGCCAAGGGTGATCATCAATAGTCCTACAATCCCTAGCAATCCTCCGTAAACCAGGCCGTCAGGGCCACCGGCGGAGCTGAAGCCTGAAAGCTTCACTACAGTGGGAATGTGCGGCTCATCGTTGCCGTAGGGGTCATCCGGATCCGTCGAGCACGGGTCGTACCAGAATTCCACGCGCACGCGGTTCGATGGGTCGGCCTGGAAGTAGCCGTCTACGTTGGTCGCTGGGATGTCGGGGTTCAGCCCGTTGAGCTCGTTCTGGGTGTCGAACTCCGGATCGCAGCCGAAGTAGTGCAGCCGGCTCAGGTCAGAGGCCCAGTCGGTGGTGATGAGCACGCGCTGGCACTGGAGCAGCCGCATCTGGGTGTACTGGTCCGGATAGATGTGGAACTGCTCCACGGCCCAGTCGTCGTTGTAGTACTTCTCCTTGAGTTCGCCAAAGAAGCGTGGTTCTATACCCTCACCCACCAACTCGATCTGTAGAGGTCCCTGGCCGGGCAGAGTGCTGATCTGACAGTCAGCAGCCGGATCCGGTGGACTGGCGAATTCCTCCTGCGGGATGGGGATGATATCCACCGCCAATGTGTGCGATACGTTGAAGGGCGGCATGACGGAGGCCAGGCTGGTGTCCACGCCGAACACCGTGCCCTGGAGGTAGCCCTGTAGGACTACGCTGTCCTGGTAGTTGACGAAGTCATCCGGCTTGGGCACCGGGGTGCGGATGGTGATGTACTTGAACTCATAATCCTCGCCGGTGCCCGGCGTCTCATTCGGCACGGTCTTGACGGCCACCACGTTGTACTCGTGGCCGTCCACGAAGAAGCGCTTGAGGTACCAGGGGTCGCCGGGCAGGTTGTCGTGCTGACCACTGCCGTTGTCTATGGCCGAATGGGTGGCCCCCAACGCGCGACCGATGGTCAGGAAGGCACCTTCGTTGCCGGGGGCGGTGCTGATAGCCAGCACGTGGGCGAACCACCCACCGTCCACCGAGCCCAGGTTGTTGCTCCCGGCCGCGATGCGGCGCACGGTGCTCTTGTTGGCAATGACCATGTCGCCCACCTGTAAAGAGGGCAGGGCCGCGCTGATCCTGTACGGATGGATAGAGTAGTCACCACCCCAGGGGCTGATGCTTCCGCCCGTGTACCAAAACTCCAGATCGGCTGTAGGGCCCCAGAGGCCGCCGGCCACATTCTCCAGGGTGACCAGATGATCCAGGAACTGGGCACTACCACCCTTGGGGATGACCACATCCACGCTGAAGATGACCAGTTCGTCGCCGCTGAGCTGGACGCCGTCAGTATCTAACCCATCTCGTGAAGCGTCCCCGTCGAAGTCAGCTCCAATGCCCGTTTCCCAGTAGAGGGACTGCTCGCTGTGGACAATGACGGTCTCAGGTGTGCCGTCGAAGTTGGCGTCGAAGGTGGTGAGCCCGTAGCCGAAGCTGGGAAGCTTGTCACTGGGCAGGTAGAAGCCCCCGTTGCAGCACTCCGGCTTGGGTAGCCCGTCGGCACCCGTCGCCATGGGGAACAGGAAGCGGCTGCGCCCCGGCTGCCCGTGAGTCGGTTGATCCTGGGTGTCCAGGAACATGTAGGTGAACTCCTGCATGAGCGCCGGGAAGATGTACTCTTCAATGTCCGGATAGAGGATCTTGTCCAAGTACTGCGGCTCATACCACATGCGCGGGAAGACCTTCTCGCGGGCGTCGTTGCCCTCCACGGCGATCTGCCCGTACAGGCTGGAAATCGGCTCGCCCCCGTGGTTGAACTCGTTCATGTAGGCCGGATTCAGGGTCAGGATGTCCTTGGCGGGCGCCTGAGACGAGAGCGGGTCGAAGGGTGCCCGGGGATCGGTGTAAGGCAGTACTTCCACAGGGTAGGTGCTGCTCATGGGATCGGTGACGGTCGGGTCGCCGGGCCCCTGGCTGTCCCGGCCGTATAGCCGCATCCATCCCTGGCTAGGGTCGTCGGCGTGCTTGAGGTACAGGTTATTGGAGGTGGAGGGGTCAAACCAGAACTTGAGCCGGCCGCCGGTGGTTGGCCCTGCGCCACCCGGATAGAGGTTGTACTCACCCTGGGGCGCGTAGAACCCGCTAGTGACCAGGTACAGGTCATTGACCCCCGAGATGTCCGGTAGCACCAGCTCGGTGTACTCCCAAGGCAGGGTGAACCACTGCCGCACGTACCAGAACTCGCGCTCCTGTTGCTGTCCGTTTGGCACCCCCGCGGCGTAGCGCTCACGCAGCTTGCCCAGGAACGGGTCATATCTGTCCTCGTACAGGTAGAAGAGGTGCATTTCGGCCGGGTCGTTGTACGTGCCGCCATAGCCCACGTAGGGGATGGGACCGTTGTCCTGCAGGATGGGCGGCACGGGCCCGACCAGTGGGCCTATCTTCTGATGGCTCCAGCTCGACTGGACATCCAGGATGATGAAGTGCTCATAGTTGTATGGCGGCATGACCGACAGGGCTGCTGATTCGCGGCCCGGCTCCGGCACAGGGTAGTCCTGCAGCGCCACCGAGTGCTGCTCGATGGTCACCGGGACCTTCGGGATAGGCGTGCGCACCGTGACGAACTGGAACTGGCTGGTGTCGGCCGGTGGTGGATAGTCGTCGAGGACTCCGTCGTCGTCATCATCCAGATCGCAGTTGGCGTCAGTGAAGATGGGGCCAGAGCCGGCGGTCTTGATGGCCACCACATTGTACTCATGGCCATCCACATAAAAGCGCTTGAGGAACCAGGGGTCGCCTGGCCGCCGATCCTGGACCCCGGGGCCATCTTCCATGGCGCTGTGGGTCGCGCCCAGGGCCCGGCCCGGCATCAGGTGAGCGCTGTTCTCCAACGTATCCACGCTCATCAGTTGCACGAAGAACGCCCCCCTCGGGAAATCGCACATATTGGTCCCCGTGCCGCCGTTCTGCACTGCCTGGATGACTTGCGCCGGGCCTTGCACGCCCGCCAGAGCCATGTCGCCCACGTAGAGGACCAGCGAGTCCAGCTTGCGGGGGACAAGCCCGCCGTTGTACCAGATGTCTATGAGCACGCTGCTGTCGAAGACGCCCTTCAACTCCACGTAGTGCTCCAGAAACTGCACCCTGCCATCCACGGGAATAGACAGCCCATCCAGCTTGAGAACAACCAGTTCGTCTCCACTGAGCACATTGCCGTCCAGATCCAACGGGTCAAGCTGGCCGTCTCCATCGAAGTCCGCCGCGATGCCCGTGGTGTTGTACAGCGTCACCTCACTCTCCACGTGCACGATGTCGGAAAGGCCGTCAAAGTCGGCGTCGAGGCTGGTGAGGCCGTAGCCGGCGGGATCGTTCAGGTCTGCCTCTCGGACACCGATGGGGAACACAAAGCTGGTTTTGCCCACCGGACCGTAGGTCGGCAGTGGGTCCTGGGACAGGGGCCTGCCCTCCATCAGCAAGTAGGTGAACTCTTGCATGATGGCCGGGTACCATTCGTCGATGATGGGGTTGCCGTCTGCGTCCCGGTCCAGCTCACCGTTCGCGTTGAGGTCCTTGTCCCAATGCTCCGGCTCATACCACATGCGGAACCACACCTTCTCCGAGGCGTTGATGTCGGCGGTGTTGATGCCGGAGTACAACCCCTGCGCACCGTTCTCGTCCATGGTCTCCGCCTCGGACATCCAGATGGGATTCCAGGTGAGGGAGTCGCGCCTGGGTGCCTGGTCACTTTGCGGGTTGAACACGGCGATGGGGTCAGTGTAAGGTGGGTCTTCCGGCACGGCGTTGGTGACGGGGTCGCGGGCGGTGAGGTCGCCGGATCCCTGGGAATCATACCCGTACAGGCGCAGGCTGTGGTAGACGTCCTGACCAAGGATGATGCCGGGCATGAGGGCCAGCCACAGACCCACCATCAGCACGCCCAGCGCCAAGAGCACATCGCGTCTCCGCTGCATACTGGCTTTCATCATCTAGCACCCTCTCAAAAGTTCTTTGCACTTTCTCCTCGCACCAAAACGGCTATCAAAGAGCGTCTTCGCCCCGTCCAGCGGCTGTTTGACCCTGAAAAAACGGGGCGGCGCCCCTTTGTAGCAGTGGAATAGTACTTGCTTAGCACTCTCCCTCTAGAAGAAAGGACGTCCAATGACGACGTCCTGAGGCAACAGCAAAGGTTCTCTTTTTCAAAGATAACGGTGTAATTGACGTGGGGTTACGGATGCCTGGACTTTGTCCAAAGTCCAGTGGTCCTGCGAGGGTTTGTTTTCTCAGTCGGGCCGAATTGTAGTATAATTCGCCTGGTCGTGGTGTATTCATCCACCTGTCGTCTAGAAAGGGGCTTCTGTGAGTCGCATCTACGTGGCGCTGGACATCGAGACGACCGGCCTGAGCCCGGAGCGGGATGCCATCATCGAGATCGGCGCGGTGCGCTTCCGCTGGGACCGGGTGCTGGACACTTGGTCCAGCTTCGTTAACCCCGGCCGGCCGCTCCCCTTCCGCATCCAGCAACTCACCGGCATCACTCAGGCTGACCTGGAAGGCGCCCCGAACCTGTTCGAGGTCCTCAACAGCCTGGCGCGCTTCGTCGGTGATGCCATCATCGTGGGTCACAACATCGGGTTCGACCTGAGCTTCCTGAACCGTCACGGAGTGCTGGTGACCAACCCTCACATTGACACCTTTGAGCTGGCCAGCATCCTGATGCCCCATGCCGATCGCTACAACCTTGGCCGCCTGGCGGAGGAACTGGGCATCTCCTTCCCCACGCGGCACCGGGCGCTGGAAGACGCCATGGCTACCAAGGACCTGTTCCTGCGCATGCTGGATCGTGCCAGCCAGCTTGAGCTGGCTACGCTGCGGGAGATCAACCGGCTGGCGGCACGCACCCGGTGGTCGCTCAAATCCTTCTTTCGCGACGCGGAGGCCCGGCGGGCGCGAACGGCCTTCACTGGCACCATCGGCCAGCAACTCCGCGCCAAGGGCGAGTTCGGCGAGGACGCCCTGAGCCTGTTCTTCCAGGGAGCCGAGGAAGTTGAGCCGCTGACACCTACGGCGCGCATCCAGCCGCTGGATGTGGACGAGCTGGCGGCTATGCTGGAGCCGGGCGGCCTCATCGCCCAGAACTTCCCTGGGTACGAGCACCGGCCTCAGCAGGTGGAGATGCTGCGCGCCGTCGCCGGGGCTTTCAACCGGGGCGAGTTCCTGCTGGTGGAGGCGGGCACGGGCACCGGCAAGTCCCTGGCGTACCTCCTGCCGGCCATCTACTTCGCGGTGACCAACCGCCGGCGGGTGGTCATCTCCACCAACACCATCAACCTGCAGGACCAGCTCGACACCAAGGACATCCCCGACCTGCAGCGGCTGCTGCCCATCGAGTTCCGCGCCACGGTGCTCAAGGGTCGTACCAACTACCTGTGCCGCCGCCGGCTGGATGCCTTCCGCCAGCGGAGTGACTTGTCGGAGGACGAGGTGCGCGTGCTGGCCAAGATCCTGGCCTGGCTGCCGTCCACCACCACCGGCGATGTGGCGGAGCTGACCCTCATGGGGCCGGAGCGACCGGTGTGGGCCAGGGTGTGCGCAGAGGCGGAATCGTGCCGGCCCGAAACCTGCCGGTACAGCCGGGACAACCGTTGCTTCTTCTATCGAGCCCGGCGCCGGGCGGAGGCCGCGCACCTCATCGTGGTGAATCACGCCCTGCTCCTGTCGGACATGGCGCTGGAGAACCGCGTGCTGCCCGAGCATCGCTACGTGATCATTGACGAGGCGCATCACCTGGAGGCGCGCGCCACCGAACAACTGGGCTTCGAGGTGAGCCAGCCGGCCATCTTGAGCCTGCTCAACCAGCTCAGCCATTCCACAGGCCCGGGCGATCGCGGCGGCTTCCTGGCCGAGCTGGCGGGTGCCGTCGCCACCGCCAGGGAGATCCCCCAAAACGCGCGCCGCAAGATGGCCGACCGCATCGCGGCGGTTCAAGACGATGTCGAGCGCGCCGAGCGCTTGGTGTGCCCCCTGTTCAACGCCCTCACCAATTGCCTGGAGGACTTGTCCGGGGCTCGTCCCGCCAGCAACCCCGGAAGGTCACCCGGACTGGGCTATGACCTGCGGATTCGTCTCACCAGCGGCGTGCGGGTGCAGCCGGCCTGGGCCGACGTGGAGATGGCGTGGGACAACCTGGCAGTCGTCCTGGAGAAGGTGTACCACGGGCTGGACAGGCTGCTGACGGCGCTGGGCGAAGGTGACGAGTCGCCACTCCCCCGCCACGAGGACTGGGTGGGGGAGCTGGCGGGCTACAGGAGCCGGGTGGGTGATCTGCTAGAGCAGCTGTCTGGGATTGTCGCCAACCCGCACCCCAACGGCATCTACTGGATCACGCTCAGCGCCAGGGATGACACCATCAGCCTGCACGCGGCGCCTCTCCACGTGGGGGAGCTGCTGGACAAGCACCTCTTCTCCAACAAAGAGTGCGCCGTCCTCACCTCGGCGACGCTGCAGGCCGGCGAGGGTTTCCGGTTCATCAAGGAGCGGCTGGGGCTGTGGGACGCGGAGGAACTGGCGGTCGGATCGCCTTTCGACTACAGCCAGGCGGCGCTGCTGTACCTGCCGACGGATGTGCCCGAGCCGGGCCAGCCTTACTACCAGAAGACGGTCGAAGCGGCGCTCATCGAGCTCTGCCAGGCGACCCGGGGGCGCACCCTAGTGCTGTTCACCTCCCACAGTCAGCTTCAGAACACCCACAAGGCCATCAGCCGGCCCCTGGGCGAGGCCGGTGTCGCCGTCCTGGGCCAGAACCTGGACGGATCGCGCACTCAGCTTCTGGAGACCTTCAAGGCTGACGAGGGGACAGTGCTGCTCGGCACGCGCAGCTTCTGGGAGGGGATTGACGTGGTGGGCGAGGCGCTGAGCTGCCTGGTCATCGCCCGGCTGCCCTTCGATGTGCCCACTGATCCCATCTTCGCAGCCCGCTGCGAGACGTTTGAGGACCCTTTCAGCGAGTACGCCGTCCCCCAGACCATCCTGCGGTTCCGCCAGGGGTTTGGCCGGCTGATCCGCAGCAAGACAGACCGCGGGATCGTGGTGGTGCTGGACCGGCGGTTGCAGACCAAGTCGTACGGCCAGCTGTTCCTGGACGCGCTGCCGCCGGTCAAGGTGTACCGTGGGCCGCTACGAGATCTGCCCCGCATCGCCGCCCGCTGGATTGAGGATCAGGTGGTCCCCTTCGAAGGCGAAATGGCCTGAGCCTTGGGTGAGTAAGCATCGGTGTATGCCCCTCATCCCCCTTGTTTGACACGACAAGGCGGTGGGCGAGGTGGCAGTCACCCGGGTCAGGGCTCGAGACCTAAGACGCGCTCCATCGCCTCGGGGGCGTATCGCTCGATCATATCTCGCGTGATGGCGTTGGCCCGGGCGACCTCTGCGTACAATTCGCCGCTCCTGCGCATCCGGCGCTCTTGCGTCTTCTCATCCACGGCGATGAGGCCAAACCGCAGCGCCCAGCCCTCGGCCCACTCGAAGTTGTCCACCAGCGACCAGTGGTAGTAGCCCTTGACCGGCACCCCGTCCCGGATGGCGCGATGCACCTGCGCCAGATGGGTCAGGATGAAGCGCGGGCGCTGGTCGTCGTCGGCGTCGGGTAACCCGTTCTCCGTCACGTAGACGGGTTTGCCGTACTGAGCTGCCCTCTTCAGCACGATGTACAGCCCTTCGGGGTACACCTCACCATAAGGGCCGTCGCGACCGCTGTCGCTCAGCTCGGCGCCCGGCGTGTACAGCCGCCGCCCGAACAACTGTGTCGGCTGGCCGGCGTCGAACACCACCCGCACGCGAGTGTAGTAGTTGATGCCCATGAAGTCTGACGAGTCAATCAGCGGGCCGTGAGGGCCGAAGAGGTCCAGGCTGAGGGGGAAACGCAGCCGGCCATCCACCACGGCCGGCAGGCCCAGCTCGTTGAACAGGTAATCCTGCACCCACGTCACCGCCCGGTCTAGCCGGGATGCGGGATGGTAGGGCTGAAACACCAGGATGTTCTTGACCAGCCCCACCCGTGCCTTTCCGTCCAGCCGATGGATGGTCCGATACGCGACCGCGTGACCCCGCAGGAGGTTGGCGTAGACGCGGAAGCAGGCCCGGAAGTTGTGCTTCCCCGGCGGGAAGGTGCCCAACAGGTAGCCCAGGATGGCGTAGACCGCTGGCTCGTTGATGGTCGCCCACAGGGTCACCAGGTCGCCCAGGGCCGACACCACGCGCTCGACGTAGCGGGCGAAGCGCTCAACGCTAGCGGGATTCTCCCAGCCGCCCTGAGCCGTCAACCACAGCGGGTCGGTGAAGTGATGCAGGGTGACCATGGGCTCCAGGCCCCGGTCGCGCAGCGCCTGGAGCATCTGCCGGTAGCGGCCGATGGCCTCATCATCGAAGACACCCTCCTGGGGCTCAATCCGGCTCCACTCCAGGGACAGCCGGTGGGTGTTCTGGCCCATCTCCGCCGCCCGGTCGAAGTCGGCTTCGGCGTTCGCCCACCAGTTACAGGCCAGGCCGGAACGGTCACCGTGCCAGATGCGGCCCGGCTCCTGCTCCCACGCCCACCACTGGTTGTTCGTGTTGTTCCCTTCCACCTGATGTGAGCTTGTGGCCGTACCCCACAGGAACCCTTCAGGGAAGCGCAACTCGTCCATGGTTCACCGTCCTGATCCTCATGTGCACCAATGACGTTCGAAGGGGAACGTTTGTCTGGCTGATTCGATCAAACCCCCTCAAAACTGCGGAAGGTCCTGCCAGGCAGGCCGGGTATGACAAACCCGGCCAAGTGTGTTACAATAGCATAGGCGAAAACTCGCTCTGACTCATCATGGACCGGTCAGGAGCTGGAGCGTGACCACAGAAACACACCGAAGAAGTCTTCTTATGTGCTCTTCTGTGGCCCTCTCCCCTCGATGTGGGTCCATGAGCGCCCATCTGACCGGCTGGGGCCAAGGGTGGCTTGATGACTGACGACCTATTGCAAATCAACGAACAGGTGCGGATTCCGTGGTCCGAGCTGGGGTTCCGCTTCTCGCGGGGTAGCGGGCCGGGCGGCCAGCACGTGAACCGCTCGGAGACCCAGGTGGAGCTGGTCTTTGACCTGGCCGGCTCCCCCAGCCTCACGGAGGAGCAAAAAGCGCGGGCGCTGGCAGCACTGGCTCAGCACGTTGACAGCCGAGGGGTGCTTCATCTGGTGTCTCAGTCATCGCGCAGCCAATGGCGAAACCGTCAGGAGGTCATCGAGCGCTTCCAAACGCTGTTACGAAACGCTCTGCGACCCAGGAAGCGGCGCATCCCTACCCGGCCATCGCCTGAAGCGCGCCGACGCCGGTTGGAGGAGAAGCGCCGCCGCAGCGAGATCAAGCGTTTGCGCCGGCGACCCGACTATGAGGACTAAGCTTACCCCAGACCCCACCCCCGGCCTCCCCCTCACAGGGAGATGAGCTCATTGGGCGGCCCGGGCTATGGCCTCGAAGTTGTTGAGCATGTCGGTCACGTCACGGTTGTCCAGCTCGGGCAGTTCGTACCGACCCTCCTCGAAGGTGACGTGCACGTGGTAGCGATCACCCCGCACGGTCACATGGCGCACCCACTCCTGCACCAGCTCATCCGGCAGCACCAGCACCGTGTCCGCGCTATCGCACAGCAACAGCAGGAAGTAGGCGTCGTATTCCTTCATCAGGTCGTGGAAGCGCGTGGGCAGCCCGAACCAGTACCAGTGACCTTTCAACCCCGATGAGAGCATGGTCAGCGCGACCCGGTCGTTGACCACGTAGTCTCCACCGGAGCGGCGCACCTCCAACCTCAGGGACTCGAGCTTGGCGATCACCTTCTGCTTCTCGGCCGGCCAGCTCACCTTGCCCGGCGCCGGGGGCTTCTCGGCCGGCTTGGGCTTTGGCTCTGGGGCCCGCGCAGGCTTGGCCTTGGGTGCGGGCTCGACCGGCTCGGCTTCCACCAACTGTACCCCCTTGGTCACCGCGTAGACCACCTTGTCGCGCTCCTTGAAGCGCCGGAAGATGTGCGGGTTCTCGCCCACCGCCTCTTCGATCTTCTGGGCCAGCTCGTCCGGCCCGCCATCAACATCGGGCTGCCGGCGGAAGTAATCCACCAGGTCGTCCAGCGTCACCTCGATGGGCTGCCCGGTGCCGTAGGCGGTGCCCTGGATCATCATCAGGTTGAAGATCCAGCGGGCCAGGCGTTGTTGCTCCTCAGTGCCAAGGAGGGTCGCTTCATTCATTTCCCCACCTGGTCTATCCTGTAGTGATAGCCCGGGCGATCAACCCGAAGGTGAACAGTACTGCCAGCGCGAAGAGCAAGGCTTCGCGGCGCCCCTCGCGGCCTCGCAGGTAGGCGAAGGCCGCCGGCAACGCGATCACGCATAGGACCCCGTAGAGCAGATGCATCCCCCCGCGGACCGGCCGCCGGCCTTCCAGCCACAGGATGGCGCCGATCAACCCCTGCACGACCAGCAATCCCTCACCGATCACCAACGCGCCCCAGAAGCTACCGCTCAAACTGGTGCCGCGCGCGGCGGTCAACAGTGCCCACACGCTACAAACCAGCATGAAAAGCAGCGCGGAATTAGCCACTGCTCCGTGCACTTGGGTTAGCGACATACGCAATGACTCCACATAAATGAACGGCCCCGGGCGCATCTGTCCCAGGAACGTCTGTTGCAGGCAGGCTTTCCAGCCTGTCCACGCCGACCGGGAACCTCGTCCCGCCAGATGCGTGTCGACCCGATCGATGCCAGCCAGTATCAGTAGGTCACTCTCAAGGACCGTCCGCGTCTGTGTGACCCCTGTGCCAAGGACTGGCGCGCACAGGCTCGCCCCCTTCGGTAGCGTGCCATCGTGATGTGCTGAGTATACTAGGAATTGTCGCCCGATGCAAGGACATCAGTCCTGGATGCCGGCTGCCAGCTTGGCGTAGACCACGTAGCGGTCTCGATCCACGGTGTGATAGACCGCGAGGCGCTTAGCGGCCAGCGAACCCTCGGCGTGAATTGATGTGATCTCCCAGTAGCCGCCACCGTGGGAGGCGGTCATGGCTTTGACCAGCTTGGCTGCGCGCAGGCGATGCTCCCTGGGCACGCCGGCCTTGCCGCCCAGGTAGTGCTCGATGTAGCCCCGGGTCGCCTCGTTCTCGTAGTCGGCCATGGTGGGGCTGGTCACCAAGATGCCTCCGGTGATTTTCTGCACGTGGTTGATGGCTTCGTGGTACTTGGTGGTAAAGTAGAACTTGGCGGCGTTGGAGGAGCAAGCCCTGCCCAGCCCATATCGCCATGGGGCAGGGGCGAGCCCTGCCCCTACGTGAGGTGTTGTGGTCAATTCAGGTTCTCGAACACGCCGGCGGCGCCCATGCCCCCGCCGATGCACATGGTGACCAGGCCGTATCTGGAGTTCCGGCGCTTCATCTCGTAGACTAACTGCACGGTGAGCTTCGCTCCGGTGCAGCCCAGGGGGTGGCCCAGGGCGATGGCCCCCCCGTTGACGTTCACCCTCTCCAGGTCCATTCCCAGCTCGCGGATCACGGCCACTGACTGGGCGGCGAAGGCCTCGTTCAGCTCGATGAGGTCCATGTCGTCCAGCTTCAGTCCGGCCAGCTTCAGGGCCTTGGGCACGGCGGCGACGGGTCCAATGCCCATGATCTCCGGTGGCACGCCTCCCACCCCGAAGGACACGAAGCGAGCCAGCGGTTTGAGACCCAGGCTCTCCGCCCGGCGACGTTCCATCACCACCACGGCCGCTGCGCCGTCGCTCATCTGGGAGGAGTTGCCAGCGGTGACGGTGCCTTTGGCGTGGAACACGGGCTTGAGCCGGGCCAGGGCTTCCGGCGAGGTGTCGCGTCGCGGTCCCTCATCGGTGTCAAAGGTGAGGGTGGTACGGTGAACCTTGCCGTCCTCACCCAGCTCGACCCGCTCCACCTCCAGGGGCACGATCTCATCGCGGAATTTGCCGGTGTCCTGAGCAGCGATGGCCCGCATGTGGCTGCGATAGGCGAACTCATCCTGATCCTCCCGGGTGACGTTGTACTCCCGGGCCACCTTCTCGGCCGTGAGGCCCATGCTCAGGTAGACGCCCGGCCAGTGCTCGGCCAGGTGGGGGTTGGGGGCGAACTTGTTGCCGGTCATGGGCACCATGCTCATGGACTCGGTGCCGCCGGCGATGATGACCTCGGCGCCGCCGCTGATGATGCGCTCGGCCGCCAGGGCGATGCTCTGCAAGCCGGAGGAGCAGAAGCGGTTGAGGGTCATGCCGGGCACGGTGTGGGGTAGCCCGGCGCGCAGGCTGGCTATGCGGGCCACGTTCAAGCCCTGCTCGCCCTCCGGCATGGCGCAGCCCATGATCACATCTTCCACCAGCTCCGGGTCGAGCCCGTCGGCGCGGCGCAGCGCCTCGGCGATGACGGCTGCAGCCATCTCATCCGGGCGCGTGTCGCGTAGCGTCCCCCGGCGTGCTCTACCCACGGCTGTTCGAACAGCGGATACGATTACGGCTTCTCGCATGGCTGTGACTCCTCTCTCCGCGATTCTAGTTCCTCAGCGGTTTCCCGGTCTGCAGCATATGCCAGATGCGCTCCAGCGTCTTGGGCTCACCGCAGAGGGACAGGAAAGCTTCGCGCTCCAGGTCCAGGATGTACTGCTCATCCACCCACTGGGGGCTGGACAACTCGCCGCCGCACAAGACGTAGGCCAGCTTGTTGGCGATCTTGGCGTCGTGGTCAGAGGCGTAGCCGCCCTCGTGCATCTGGTACACGGCCAGCCGCAACGCTGCCAGCGCGTCCCGCCCGGCTGCGTAGCAGTTCTTGCCACGCACAGGTGGATGGTAGCCGTTGTCCGCCAGTTGCAGCACCATCTTCTTCGCCTCGGCCAGCAGGTGGTCGCGGTTCATGACCACCCGGTCGGCCTCGGTCATGAAGCCCATCTGCCGTGACTCCTCGGCGCTGGTGCTGACCTTGGCCAGGGCGATGGTCTCGAACACCCGCTGCAGGAAGGGCAGAGGATCGGCGTTTTGGGTCTTCATGGCCGGCGAGAGGATGCGACGAATCAGCTCCTTGCAGCCGCCGCCGGCGGGGATCAGCCCTACGCCCACCTCCACCAGGCCCATGTAGGTCTCGGCTGCGGCGCAGATGCGCGAGCCGGCCATGGCCACCTCGGCGCCACCACCCAGGGTCATGTTGAAAGGTGCCACCACCACCGGCTTGTGGAAGAAGCGCATCTCTTGCATCAGGTCCTGCATGGTCCGCACCGCCTCTTCGAGCTGGTCGAACATGCCTTGCTGGGCAGCCACGGCCAAGTTGAAGATGTTGGCGCCCACGCAGAAGTGCTCCCCCTGGTTGCCGATGACCAGACCCTCGAAGTCCGTGTCCACCCGCTCCAGCGCAGTGCGCATCATGGTGAACATGCCCGGGTCGAGGGCGTTCATCTTGGCGTGGAACTCGACGCAAGCCACCCCATCACCCAGGTCTATCAGGCTGGCGCTCATGTTGCGGTCAATCAGCTTGCCCTGGGACTTGAGGTCCCTGAGGATGATGTTGGGTTTGGGCTCTAGGAGCCTGTAGTCCTTGCTGGCGGGATCGTAGTAGAAGACGCGGCCATTCTCGCGCTTGTAGAAGCTGGCGTGGCCGGCGGCCAGCATCTCCTTGACCCACGGCGCCACCTCGGTGCCGTCCCTCTCCATGCGCTCCACGGTCTCCTTCACGCCCAGGGTGTCCCAGGTCTCGAAGGGACCCATCTCGTGGGAGAAGCCCCACTTGAAGGCGTTGTCTATGGAGACGATGTCGTCGGAGATCTCCGGCACCCGCGAGGCAGCGTAGGACAGGGTGAAGCTGAGCGTCGCCCAGATGAACTGGCCGGCCCGGTCGTCCGCCGACACCAGCCCGCGCAGCCTCTCCCCCAGGTCCTCAACGTCCTTGTACTCCCCCACGGATTCGAAGCGCGGCTTGGTGGGCGGCCTGTACTCCAGGGTCTCCAGGTCCAACGGCCAGTACTCGCGCTTGCCCTCGTCGGTGGTGACCGGCTTGTAGTAGCCCTGGCCGGCTTTGTTCCCCAGCCAGCCCCTCTCCAGCATGGCAGCCGAGAGGGCAGCCGCCTTGGGATGGCGCAAGACCTCCCGATACTCGTCGTGGGGGATGAGCTCGTAGAGGTTCTGGCTCACGTGGGCGGCTACGTCCAGCCCCACCAGGTCGCTGAGGCGGAAAGTGGCCGTCTTGGGCCGGCCGATGAGCGGCCCAGTGATGGCATCCACCTCTTCCACGGTGTAACCGTGGTCGAGAGCGTAGCCCAGGGTGCAGGCCGCGGCGATGGAGAACAGCCGGTTGGCGATGAAGTTGGGCGTATCCTTGCAGATGACCACGCCTTTGCCCAGCATCCGCTCACCGAAGTCGGTCACGAACTCCACCACTTCCGGCAGGGTGTCCTCGTGGGGGATGACCTCCAACAGCTTCAGGTAGCGAGGCGGGTTGAAGAAGTGGGTGCCCAGGAAGTGGGCGCGGAAGCTCTCCGAGCGGCCCTCGGCGATGGCGCGGATGGGCAGGCCTGAGGTGTTGGTGGAGACGATGCTGTCCGGCTTACGCACATCGTCAACCCGGGCCATGAGCTGCTGTTTGATGGCCAGGTTTTCCACCACGGCCTCGATGATCCAATCGGCCTCCCCCACCCAGTCGAAGTTATCCTCCATGTTGCCGGTGGTGATGCGCTGGACGTAGTCCTGGACGAAGAAGTTGGCCGGCTTGGCATCCAGGCAGCGCTTGAGCCCAGCGTTGACGATGCGGTTGCGCACCTCGGGGTGCTCCAGCGTCAGCCCTTTGGCCTCCTCCTCGGGCGTCAACTCCTTCGGCACTATGTCCAGCAGGTAGACCGGGTATCCGGCGTTAGCCAGATGCGCTGCGATGGCAGCACCCATCGTGCCGGCTCCCAGCACCGCAAAACGACGGATTGTGTAGCTCATGGTGATCCTCCTCGATCTAGCACTGAAAGAAACCGGGTTTCTCGGACTTTGTCCAAAGTCCAAAATGCAAGATACACGACGCATCCAGCCTTGCTTCTTGCATCTTGCCCCTTGCTTCTCACAGCCGACGGTACAAGATGGGCGGATTCTCCTCGGTTTTCAGCTCTTCCAGGTTGTGGACCGCCAGCTTGCCGTGTTGGTAAAGGTACTCCACGTGTGCCCCGGCTTCTTCGACTGCCAGGAGCACTGCGTAGCCGGACACCTCGTGAAACAGCGCCTTGCTTATCTCGTTGATGGTGTGCGGCTCCTTGCAGATGTCAAGGACCTGCTCCAGCCGCTCCCCATGGAGGCGTTCGATCTCCGCGATGCGGCCATAGAGGTCGTGGATGGGCTCCTCGTGCCCGCCGAGAGCCAGCCGCACACCCGGCACCTGTTTTAGCTTGCGCAGCGACTCCAGGTAGTGCCCCAGCCCGGTGAAGGCCGTGATGGACTCCGGCGCCTGGTGGGGTGAGGTATGGGGCAGGATGTGGTCCGAGGTGAACATCAGGTCCTCGACCTGCACGCAGATCTGGCCCGGGCAGTGCCCCGGAGTGTGATGAAACCGAAACAGCCCGTCCAGACTGTCGCCGTCCTCGATCACGAAGTCCACCGCAACCGAGCGATAGAAGTTCTTGGCGAACTGATACATCTCCAGCAGGCGCTCGAGACGTCTGGCGGAGACGCCGGCGCGCTTGAGGAAGACGGCCAGATCCTTGGACGCCACCACCACCCGCTCCTCGTAGTTGGTGAGCACCCGCAGGTCAAGGGACTGCACGCCGAAGGCGGCCTTGGAGTGCTCGCGGATGAAGGGCAGGCCCCCGAAGTGGTCAATGTGCCCGTGGGTGACGATGACGCGCTGGACGTCGGCCAGGGAAACCTTCTCGCCGAAGCGGTGGCGCACCTCGTCGAAGCCGGCCAGCAAGTCGGCCTGGGCGGACTCGAAGCCGGAGCCGGCGTCAATCAGCGTCACCGAGGAATCGGCCAGCACCAGGTGGACGTAGCCGGTGTAGCCTGGGAACACCTCGATCAAGATGCGGTAGACCCGCACACCTCCCCCGGTGACGAAGCGCGTTACGCGGTTGCCTTCGGTGATAGAGGGCTTCATTCGCCTACTCGTTGCCCACTCGTTGGCAGCGCTACTTCAGCTCATGGCGGGTGTAGCCCAGGATGCGCCGGGCGACGATGAGCATGTTGATCTGCCCCGTGCCCTCGAAGATGTCGTTGATCTTGGCGTCCCGCATCCACTTCTCCACCAGCAGCTTGCGGGAGTAGCCCAGCGGCCCCAGCAACTCCACGGCCTTCTGGGTGATGCGGGTGACGGCCAGCCCGGCCTTGGCCTTGCACATGGAGGCTTCCAGGGCGTTGGGAGCCCGGGTGTCGGCCATCCACGCTGCCCGCAGGGTGAGCAGCCAGGCCGCCTTGAGCTGCGCCTCCATGTCCAGGACATCGCGCTGCACGGCTGTTAGCTTGTGGCGCGGCAGGCCGTAGGGGACCTCGATGCCTTCTTTGGCCAGCGTCTCCTTGACGAACTCGATGGCCGCCCGGCCCACGCCGATGGCACTGGCGGCGACCGCCGGACGAGAGGCGTCGAAGGTCTGCATCACGCCCTTGAAGCCCTTAGTCTTGGTCTTGTCCACCACCTCCGGGCTGCCCAGGATGTTGTCGTATGGGATGCGGCAGTCCTCGAAGACGATGGCGGCCGTATCGCTGGCGCGGATGCCCAGCTTCTTCTCCACCTTGGTGACCTTCATCCCGGGGGTGCCGGCTTCCACCACGAAGGGCTTGATCCCGGCCCGCCCCGCCGAGCGGTCCACCGTCGCCCACACCACCACGAACCCGCTCGACTCCTGAGCTGCCATCAACCCGCTGGTGACGAAGATTTTCTCGCCGTTGAGCACCCACTCGTTGGTCTCCGGGTCCAAGGTTGCGGTGGTGGTGATGGCGGAGACATCGGAGCCGGCGCCCGGCTCGGTGATGGCCATGGCCGCCCACTTGGGCTCACCCTCGGTGAAGCGCTTGAGGAAGCGCTGCTTCTGCTCCAGGGTGCCCACGGCCTCTACCGCCGCGCCGCCCAGGCCACCGCCGGGCGTGCACAGGTAGATGGCCGCATCGCCCCAGGACAGGGCTTCGATGGTGTAGATGAGCTGTAGGGTTGCGGTGGAAGGCCCTTTGCGGGTGGTCTCCTCGCCCCTTGCCTTGCGCTCGGCACGGGCCAGGGTGCTGGCCGTCTGGCTCTGGATGACCGGCCACACCATGTTGATGTACTCCCAGGGCTTCTCGCCTTCGTTCTCGTCCATCTGCCGGGCTATGGGGCGAATCACGCTCTGGGCCATCATGGTGGCCATTTGAACCTGTTGCTGAATTCGCTCCGGAAGTTCAAAGTCTATCACGGTCAACTCCTCTCATCATTGGCTGGTTCGTAGCAGGCGCTTTAGAGCCTATCCGGAAAAAAACCTGTAGGACAGCCTTTCCAGGCTGTCCGGGCAGGCCTGAAAGCCCGGCCTACCCTCTTCGGACAGGTTCTCAGCACCCGAAAGGAGCACTGAACTACCCATTACAAACCGGTTTTGTCATCACGTTGATTACACCATCGCCATGCCGTCGAATGCGGCGAACCCCCGGCCATTGCGCAGCCAGAGCTCCACCGGATGCTCGTGGATGTACCCGTGGCCACCCAGCACCTGCACACCGCCATCGGTCACCTTCAGGACCACGTCGTCGGCGTAGAGCTTGGCCAGGTAGGCCTCCTTGGTGGCGTCCTCGCCACGGTCCAGCTTCCAGGCCGCCTCCCAGGTCATCAGCCGTGTCGCATCGATCTCGATGGCCATCTCCGCCAGCATGAAGGCGATGGCCTGCCGGTGGGCGATAGGCTCGCCGAACTGGACGCGTTCCTTGGCGTACTCGCGGGCGTACTCGTAGGACGCCCGGGCCACGCCCACCGCCATGGCCGCCAGGGCCACCCGGGAGTGGTTCAGCAGCCGGGTGAAGTCGCAGCCGTCCTCCCCGCCCAGCCGGTTCTCCCGGGGCACCCGGCAGTCCTTCAGGGTCAACTCGTGCGTAGCGAGGGCCTTGATGCCCATGTTCTTCTCCCGCTCGCCGACCTCCAGCCCGGGGGTCCCCTTCTCCACCAAGAACGCCTGAGTAGCCCCGTCCAGCGCCGCGTAGACCAGGATCACCTCGGCGTCAGCGGCCAGAGGCACGTAGCACTTCTGGCCGTTGAGGACGTAGGCATCGCCGTCAGCCTGGGCGGTGGTGGTCAACGCGTTGGGGTCGAAATGGATCCGGGGTTCGATGAGGGCGGCGGTGGCCGGACGGTACTTCTGCTCGCAGAAGAGGGGCAGGTACCTGGCCTTCTGCTCCTCCGTGCCGCACATCAAGACGGGAAAGGCGACCAGGCCCGGGCAGAGGATCTTCATGGCGATGGCCAGGTCGCCCCAGGCCAACTCCTCCGCCACCAGTGCCCCCGTCACCGCCGAGTGCTCCCCGAAGCCACCATAGGCCTCGGGGATGTGGAAGGGTATCAAGCCCAGCTCCCACCCGGCTTGCACCACCTCGTCCGGGATGTGCTCTTCCTCGTCGCACTCCCGGTAGATCTTGCGCATCTGTTCCTGTGCGAAGTCTCGCACAGTATCCGTGATCATGCGCTGCTCTTCGTCGAGCTCGAACGAAATCATGTTTTCCTCCTATCGGCTGAGTTGTGCTAATGCCATCAGCAAACCCACATCTCCCTCGAAGCGCAGTTTGCCACTAGTGAATGCCGTCTGGCCATCCAGCTCGCCGCGCTGCATGGCCGTATAGTCGTCCGTGGTCATCAGAATGGTCACCCGGGGCGTGTCGGCGCCGTTGTAGCAAGCCATGGCCCGGAAGACGCCGCCCTCTGGCCGGGTCAGCTCCAGTGTCACCGTACCCTTCAGCCCCATGAGGGCGTCGTAGCGCGACCGGGTGTTGATGGCCACCACCGGCGGGTCGCCGGTGAACACCCGCCCGGTCACCGCATCCCACCAGTCCTCATGGCTCATCTCCAAGGCGACGTTAGGCGACTCGATCTCCCCATCCACCACCTCCAGCCGGCGCCCATCCCGCACCCGCAAGCCGAAGACGCCCCCGGGCTCACCGCTGATTCGATACTGGACCCGGAACTCGGTCCCGTCCAGCCCCTCCGGCGGCTGGGCCTCCACCCGCAAGTCGAAGAGGCGGGGCAAGAGGTCGTGGAAGAAGGCCGAAGGGGTGACGTCCTCCGGCACCTCCACCGTCGGCAGGGCGCTGGCCTTCTCCTGCTCCTTCAGCACCTTGCCGATGGCCGTCTTGGGCAGGCTGTCGCGAAACTCCACGATGGTGGGGGCTTTGTAGGCCGCCATCTGCTCCTTGCAGTAGGTGATGATCTCCTCCTCGGTGGCTTCTTCGCCCGGCTTGAGGACCACGAATGCCTTGGCCGTCTCCCCGCGGTACGGGTCGGGCACACCGATGACGGCCGCCTCCAGCACCTTGGGGTGGGCGTACAGGACCTCTTCCACCTCTCGCGGGTAGACGTTGAACCCGCTGCAGATGATCACGTCCTTCTTGCGGTCCACGATGTAGAAGAAGCCGTCCTCGTCCATGCGGGCGATGTCGCCGGTGTAGAGCCACGGCCCGGTGCCGTCGGGTGCCATCCGCAGGGCCTGGGCCGTCTCCTCGGGCCGATTCCAGTAGCCCTTCATCACCTGCGGCCCCCGGATGATGAGCTCGCCGATCTCGCCCACGGGCAGTTCCTTCTCGCCAGTCTCCACATCCACGATGCGGGCGTCGGTGTCCGGGACCGGGATGCCTACGCTGCCGATCTTCTGGAGCCCCAGCACCGGGTTGGTGTGCGTCACGGGCGACGCCTCGGTCAGCCCGTACCCCTCGATGAACAGGCCATCGGTCATGCCCTGGAAGCGGCTCATGACCTCCACCGGCAGAGGCGCTGAACCGCTGTTCCACAGCCGGATGGCGGAGACGCCATACTCCTCGACCTTGGGGTGATTGAGGATGGCGATGTACATCGTTGGGACGCCGGGGAAGAAGGTGGGCTGGTAGGTCTTGATGGCCTCCAGCACCTCTTCGATCTCGAAACGGGGCAGCAGGATCATCGTGGCGCCCCGGGTGATGGCCACGTTCATGCACACCGTCATCCCGAAGGAGTGGAAGAAGGGGATGACGCACAGGAAGGTCTCCTCGCCGGGCCGGGCGAACTCCTTGCTCCACGAGTAGCACTGCAAGGCGTTGGCGAAGAGGTTCTTGTGGGTCAGCATGACACCTTTGGGGATGCCGGTGGTGCCGCCGGTGTACAGCAGCGCAGCCACGTCCTCCTCGGGGTCAATGGTGGGCCGGATTAAGTGCGGTTCCTTCACCCGCGCCATCACCTCGGGCCAGGAGTGGAGGGTGGGCTCAGCGGGGATCTCCGGCAGGGTGCCCTTGGCGCGCATGCGCTCGACGTAAGGCTGGCGCGCCGGCTCCGGCAGGTAGTCCTGAATCCCCGTGAAGATGACCTGATGGAGGTCGGTCTTCTGGCGCACGGCCAACACCCGGGGAGCGGCTGTGTCCAGGGCGATGAGCAGGCGCATCCCCGAATCGCCCACGATGTACTCCAACTCCCGCTCCACGTACAGGGGGTTGACGGTCACCACCGTCGCCCCAAGATGGATGACGGCATAGTAGGCGATTACAAATTGGGGGCTGTTGGGAAGCATCATGCCCACCCGGTCGCCCTTACGGACGCCAAGGTCTTCGAGAGCGGTGGCCAGCCGGATGGCCTCCTGTTTCAGTTGGCGGTAGGTGAGCCTAGCGCCGTAGAAGATGGTGGCTGTCACGTCAGGCCAGTTGTTGGCAGCCATCTGCATGAGCCGCCAGAGCGGCTGCCTGGGATAGTTCAAGGTTCGAGGAACCCAGAAGTCGTAATGCCGGTGCCAGGGCCTCTCTTGCACACTTCCCTCCAGGGCGGCAGAGGAACCAGGGAGCGGAGGCTGAGAGCCATCTCTGCACCTCCGCTCCCCGCATCCAACACTTACCCCGGCCGCTTGAAGAAGCTCATCAGCCGGGTGGCGAGGCCGAAGTCGCCGGACAGCTTGAGCTTGCCCATCATGAAGGCCTGGGTGCCGTCCAGCTTTCCGGTCACCATGTCCACGTAGTCGCTGGCTGCCATGGTGATGGTCAGCTTGGGGTTCTTTGTGGTCCCCTCGGAGACCGTGCACTTGCCCTCCGAGATGTTGAGGACCCAGTCCCCGCCACCCTCGCCGGTCAGGTGAAACTGGACCGCGGCCTCGACCCCTTGGGCCTTCTCAGGGATGAAGGCGTCGGGCATCATCTCGATCATTTGCTTGGCGGTGTACTCGGCCATTGCTTCGCTCCTTTCATGGTTTTGTCAGGTTTGCCTGTGAACCCGAACTGCTCCGGGGAGCAGGAAAGTGTACCGATCAAGTTCACGGTTGACAAGTGGTTTGGGGCTGCGGGGCCATAAGCATGGTGCCACCTGGGCCGACGGCTTCTTTGACCCAGCATGTGGATGTTAGTGCCGCCTGAAGCGAGCACGGGATAAACCGGGGTCACGTTTGAGGACTGTATGCGCGATCGCACAGACAGCAGCTCCTTTGGTGCTTTTCGTCTGGACCGGCCGTCGCTGGTGCCACGTCTCACCTGGATTATACCTCAATTTTCCAGTTTTGTCACATCCGGGTCGCCGATGTGACTAGACGCCCGGGATGGGCTATAATTCAGGTCACGGGTTGCCGCCCGAAATACAGGGCCGGGTCGTAGTCGCCCGGGCGTCACATCTGAGCCCCCGGCGGTGTTTAACCTGTGGATGAGCGCTACTGCCATGAAGCGGGAGCAACCAGGGCCATCAGATGGCCAATTGCTGGAGCAGTGGGGCCGCGGAGACGTGAAAGCTTTCGACGCCCTGTTCCTGCGGCACTACCCGGGCGTCCATCGCCTGGCCTTCCGGCTCACGGGCTCCCGGCAGGCAGCCGATGACGTGGCGCAGGAGGTCTTCCTGCGTCTCTACCTGCACCCCCTGGCTCCCGGGGAGGAGCACAACCTGCTGGCCTGGCTCTACCGGGTGACCGCCAACCTGGCCTACAACCTCCTGCGCGCTGAGGTGCGCCGCGACCGCCGTCAGGCTGCCGTCCTGGTGCAAACCCAACCGGACCCGGCTGAGCACGCCCAGCGCCAGGAGGAGCGCCAGCTGGTGCGCCAGGCGCTGGCGGCCTTGCCACCCCGGCAGGGGCAGTTGCTCATCCTGCGATATGCCGGCTTTTCCTATCGAGAGCTGGCCGATATCCTCCAGGTGGCGCCTACGTCCGTGGGGACGCTCCTGGCACGGGCAGAGCGAGCGTTTGAGCAGGCATACCTGGCTTTGAGCGGAAAGGGGGATGACGATGAAGGCATGTCCGGATGAAGGTCAGCTGCGAGCGTATCTGGATGAGGAGCTGGGGCCGACGCTGAAGGCCGGGGTGGAACAGCACCTGGCCGGCTGCGCCCGGTGTCAGGGGAGGGTTCGCGACCTGGAGTTGACGGCGGCGCGCGCCCGGGCACGTGTGAGCCTGCTGCAGCCGGCACGGGCGGAGGCTGGCCCGGCGCCGGCCGAGGCCCTGGCCCGCTTTCACGCCCGGCAACGTAACGTCGCTCAATCACTGGTGGATTGGAGGTCAATCATGAGCAAAGTAACAAGGAAGTGGCGACCGGCCCTGGCGCTGGGGGTGACGGCGCTGGTGCTGGCTTTCGCCCTCAGCCTGGCGCCGGTCCGCTCGGCAGCCAGTCAGTTCTTGTCGGTTTTCCGCGTGCGCCAGTTTGCAGCCCTCTCCCTCAGCCCGGATCAGGTGCAGCGGCTGGAGGAGGGCCTGGCGGGGTTGGACCACCTCCTGGCTGGCCACATGGAAGTGATCGAGGAGCCCGGGCCACCGCGTGAGGTGGATAGCCTGGATGAGGCCTCGGGCCTGGTGGGCTTCCGGGTGCGCGCCCCCACCTGGCTGCCGGCAGGGGTGACCGGGGAGCCCATGGTGCAGGTGCAGGGCGGCGGCAAGGGGCAGTTCAAGGCGGACGTGGACCAGGTTCAGGCGCTGCTCGATGCCCTGGGCCGTAGCGACCTACGGGTGCCGGCAGCGTTGGACGGAGCGACGGTGGAGGTGGTCATCCCGCCCGTGGTCACCCTCAACTACGGCCGGATGCCGGGGCAGCGCTGGACCCTGATCGAGATGGAAAGCCCCACCGTGACACTGCCGCCCGGCGTGAGTTTGGACCAGTTGGGCGAGATTGGCCTCCAGATCCTGGGGCTGACGCCGGATGAGGCCCGCGAGTTCAGCGCCCGTATTGACTGGGGCAGCACGCTGGTCGTCCCCGTCCCGACCAACATCGCCTCCTTCATGGAGGTCACCGTGGACGGTGTTTCGGGGTTGCTGCTACGTGAGCGGCGCCAGGGGCCCGAGCCACGCCACGCCACGCTGATGTGGCAGAAGGGCGGCATCGTCTACACCCTCGTCGGGCAAGGGGAACTGGAAGACTTCGTCTCCATCGCCAACTCGCTGCGCTGAAACGCTGATTTGGACTTTGAACAAAATCTGCGAAAAAAACGGGTTTCTGATCACCGGCTAATTTGTCCAAAATCCAAGCTGATATGGCCACAGAATTTCCAGTCATTGAAACCCGCGGCCTGCGCAAGGTGTTCGGGGACACCGTGGCCGTGGACAGCCTGGACCTCACCGTCGAGCGTGGGGAGGCTTTCGGCTTCCTGGGACCCAACGGCGCGGGCAAAACCACTGCCATGAAGATGCTGCTGGGGCTGGTGATGCCCACAGCCGGCTCAGCCACCGTCCTGGGCCGACCCCTGGGCGACCGCCGGGCCCGGGCGCGCATCGGGTTCCTGCCCGAGCACTTCCGCTTCCACCAGTGGCTCACCGCCACCGAGTTCCTGGATCTCCACGGCCGGCTGTACGGCATGCCCGCCGAGCAGCGCCGCCGGCGCATCCCGGAACTGCTGGAGCTCGTGGGCCTCTGGAAGCAGGCCGATGTGCAGCTCGGCAACTTTTCCAAGGGCATGCTGCAGCGCATCGGCCTGGCCCAGGCCCTGATCAATGAGCCGGAACTGGTCTTCCTGGACGAGCCCACCTCGGGGCTGGACCCCCTGGGGCGCCGGCTGGTGCGCGACATCATCAAGGACCTGCGCCGGCGAGGGGCCACCGTCTTCCTCAACTCCCACTTCCTCAGCGAGGTGGAGGTGACCTGTGACCGGGTGGCCTTCATCAAGCGTGGTCGGGTGGTGAGGTTCGCCGACGTGGATCAACTGGTGAACGGCGAGACGGTGGTGGAGTTGCGGGTCGGCGCGACACCGCCTCAACTCGTCGAGGGGCTGATGCGCTGGGGGCGGGATGTGCGGGTGGACGGCAAGCGGATCACCCTGACGGTGGAGGATGAGGAGGCGTTGCCGGCCATGGCCAACTTCGTGGTGGGGCAAGGGGTGGAGCTGTACGCCATGACGCCGCAGCGCATGTCGCTGGAGGAGCTGTTCGTGTCCATCATTGGGCCCGGGGAGGGGGAGGGATGAGCACCTTCATCATAGCCCGCCTGACCTTCCACGAGGCCGGCCGACGACGGATCCTCTGGCTGGCTATCCTGCTGAGCCTGATCTTCCTGGCCATCTACGCCCTAGGGTTCAACATCATCTATCGCGAGATGAGCAACGCCTGGTGGTCGGACCTGAGCGAGTTGCGCGAGGGGATCAACTTCTTCGTGATGGCCGGACTGTACGTCGTCAACTTCCTCATCGCCATGGTGGCTGTGCTGGCTTCGGTGGACACCATCTCCGGCGAGATCGCCTCCCACACCATTCAAGCCATTGTCACCAAGCCCATCGCCCGCTGGGAGGTGGTGGTGGGCAAGTGGCTGGGGTTCGTCGTAATGCTGGCCGGCTACGTGGCCCTCCTGGCTGGCGGGGTGATGCTCATCGTCTACGCGATTGCCGGCTACCTGCCGCCCAACCCCATCGAGGGGATTCTGCTGATGTACATGGAAGGGCTGGTGTTCATCAGCCTGACCCTGCTGGGTGGCACGCTGCTGTCCACCCTGGCCAATGGGGTGCTGGCCTTCATGCTCTATGGCCTGGCCTTTGTGGGCGGATGGATCGAGCAAATCGGCGCGCTGGTGCGCAATGAGGCTGCGGTGAACCTGGGGATCGTGGCCAGCCTGATCATGCCCAGCGAGGCCCTGTGGAAGCGCGCCGCCTATGTGATGCAGCCGCCGCTGATTCGTGAGCTGGGCTTCACGCCCTTCTCGGCACTGGTGGTCCCCAGCCAGGCGATGGTGATCTACGCCGGTGCCTACATCCTGGTGGCCCTGGGGCTGGCCATCTGGCAGTTCAGTCGCCGTGATTTGTGACGCGCCGGCCCTGGCTGCTGGCCCTCGCGGGAAGGGGACCGGCTACCCTGCCACGTAGAAGTGGCCCTCGCGGCGAAAGGCCCCTGGCCGGCTACCTCGCCCATCACCTCGCGCGCTGGCGATGGCGTCCAGCAGGGCCAGTAGCTGCCGGTTCCCCGACGCCGGCAAGAAGGTTCGCTCCGGCTTGATGCCCCCGTCGGCGCGCAACCACTGCTCGTAGGTGCGGCAATCGCCTGCGCCGTAGGTGAACACCAGGGCCTGCATCCGACAGATGAGGACCGGCAAGGCAATGGGCTGCACCGAGTACGGGCAGACCAAGAGGATGGCGCGGGGGAAGCGGTTGCGGCGCAGGGTCGGCAGGAAGATGTCGTGGGCGATGTCCCGCGCCGAGGTCATGATGTGCAGGGTGGCGCCGGCGGCCAGGGCTTTCGTGGCCACCAGGCGGATGTGGCACTCCTGGCAGGCTGGGGGCAGGTGGGCGCCGGTGTTGGCCTCCAGGTAGCTGCAGCGATGATTGGCCCGGCCGGCCGGGCAGCCGGCGTGGATGCCGGGCCTGGGCAGTGGCTTCTGACAAAACCCCACCGCCACCAGGAGCTCGCCCTTGGTGGCAGCATCCTGGAAAGCGGCCATTGAGTCCACACCAATCGGGTATACTGTGGACCGATGAGGCTGCCGGGCGAACCGGCGGTAGGCCATCAGGCTGGCCAGAGTGCGCAGCGGGTGCCGGAACACGATCAGACGCAGGAAGAGGCGCCCGTAGGGCTGGAACAGGCTGCGGGCGCAGAACTCCCAGATGCGAAAATCCAGGAACGCCCTCTGGTCCAGATAGTGAAGCCTTTGATAAAGACTCATCGCATCACGCCCGGGCGTGTTCTCCTCTCCATTTCGCGAAGTATTGTAACACCAGAGGTTCCAAAAGGCAATGAGCCGGCCTGCGGAAGACATCCTTTGGACCAGTGCCTTTCTCAACGAGCGCTTTCCCTTGCCGGTCTCCCCACTGGGTTGGACCCTGATCAAGGAGCCGCTGGAAGACCTGGCTTTCCGCGAGGCCTTGCGCTACCTGGGTGTGCCCGGCGCGGAGGAGTGGCCCCTGACACGCCTGTACCGCGGCTATCCCTTCGTCAATGTGGCCGTCTTCCAGGCGGTCTACAAGGTCTTCCCTGACTTCCTGCTCCCGGAGGATGCCCAGCGCTTCTTTCCCGGCGGGGATACTCGTCTGCGCAATGCCATCCCCTGGCCCCGATCCCCCCTGGACCCCAGGCTGTGGGCCTCGCTGGGGCCGGCGTTGATCCGTCACGCCGGGCTGGCTTCGCCCTGGCACAACGCCGTTCGCTGGGAGCGCTTCACCGGCCGGCAAACCGCCGAGCTGGACCGGCTGGCGGGAGGCGACGCCCGGACACCCGAGGCTATCTGGGGGCGGATCGAAGCGGCCCGCCGGCTGGATCGTGAACTCCTGGCCATCCATCGTTGGAGCATCACCCTGGCCGAGGTGAGCTATACCCTCCTCCGCCGGCTGGGGAGAGCCTGGATGGGACCCGAGGCCGACCAGTTCTGCGCCCGGCTGGTGGCCGGGCTGCCGAATCGCTCCGTCGAGCTTGACGCCGCCCTCCACGAGCTGGCCTCCATCGCGCGGGAGGTGGGCGACGGCCTGACGGCCCGGGAACTGGCTGAACACCCGGCTTTCCGCCAAGCCTTGGAGCGGTTCCTGGAGCGCTATGGCCACCGGTCTTTCACCCTGGACGTGCTCCACCCGCCCTTCCGCGCGGCACCCGAACAGGTCCTGGCGCTGGTGGATGAGCTGAGGCAGACGGAGGGGCCGCCCGGCTTCCAGCAGGCAGTGAGCGAGCGTAGGGCCGCCGAAGAGGTGGTGCGCAGCCGGCTGGGTCCCCTGCGTCGGGCCATTTTCGGGCACCTGCTGGACCTCACCCGGCGCTACATGATCCTGCGCGAGGACCAGCGCTTCCACTGGCAGCGCAGCCTGGCCCTGCAGCGTGACCTCTTCCTGGCTCTGGGCTGGCATTGGGCAGCCAGGGGATGGCTGGAGCGCCCCGACGACATCTTCTTCGCCACCGTTGGCGAGGTGGAGGCAGCGGTGCACGGGCAGGCCGTTCCGCCGGTGGCCCCCATCCGGCAGCGCCGGCAGCAGTACCAGCGCCTCGTCGAGGAGAGCCGGACTGCGCCCGACAGGGCGTGTCCACCCTTCCTGCGCGGCGATGAACCCCTCTGGCCCCCGGCGCCCGAGGAGACGGAGTTGCGCGGACAAGGGGTGAGCCCGGGGACAGCTCGGGGGCCGGTGCGGGTGGTGCTGGAACCGGGCGGGCTGAGGGTTCTGAGCCCGGGCGACATCCTGGTCACCCGCAGCACCGACCCGGGCTGGACGCCGGTCTTCGTCATCCTGGCCGGGCTGGTGATGGAGCATGGAGGCCAGCTCTCCCACGGGGCGGTGGTGGCGCGGGAGTACGGGTTGCCCGCGGTGGCCGGGGTGGCCGGGGCGACCCGCCGGCTCAGGGACGGCGAACTGGTCCTGGTGGACGGCGACAGGGGCATCGTCAAACGATTGGATAGCCACAGCGTGGAGGTCAAGGGAGCATGAGCGGCGACATCCGGGACTACATCGAGAAGTTCGACCATGTCGGCATTGCGGTGCGCAGCATAGCCGAGGCGCTGACGTTGTACCGCGACCTGCTGGGCGGCGAGTATCTCATAGGGGGTGACGTGCCGGAGCAAGGGTATCGCTGGTTGCAGCTGGTGTTTCCGGGCGGGGGCAAGATTGAGCTGATCCAACCCCTAACCGACGAGGGCTTCCTGGCCGAGTTCCTGCGCCGGCGGGGCGAGGGGCTCCATCACCTGACCTTCAAGGTGCGGCACATCGAGGAGGTGGTGGAGTGGCTGAAGGCGGCTGGCTGGCGAGTCGTTGGCGAGTCCTACGGGGATCCCACCTGGAAGGAGGCCTTCATATCACCGCGGCACGCTCACGGCACGGTGATCCAGCTGGCCGAGTCCTGCCTGACCGAGGAAGAGGAGATAGAGCGCTGGCGCCCACCGCTGGAGGAGTTGCTGACCTGGTCAGATAAGGGCCAGCCCGGAAAATGCTAGAAAGGGGCTTCCGCGCCTCGGGGTGCGCGACGACATTGCCGTCGCCCGAGGACGCCGTCGGACAGCGGATTTTGCGCATAGGTTAGTGCCTATCCGGAAACCGCTCAGGAGGGGCGTCCTCGCCCCGTCCAACGGCGAGGACGCCGTCGGACAGCAGATTTTGCGCATAGGCTCTAAGAGCCTATCCGGAAAATCGACATTATGCTATACTTGGGTCCACATCATGGCGCGTAGGAGGCCAGTGAGATGGCTG
>FWPU01001301.1_pt1 | contig 76275 bp, 78 predicted proteins | sample 2228361 | NCBI WGS metagenome assembly FWPU01 (sample SAMEA103939777, study PRJEB20133) | metagenome | reverse complement strand
AGCCAAACAATATAAAGGCTGCCATTTGGACGCCTCGCTTTAGCGAGGCTGCCCCGGCTAAAGCCGGGCGTCCGCCACTTTCAACGCCATTTGTTATTACTCAGCCTGATGGCGGAACCGTCGCCAACAAAAGGTGTCAAGCACCCTGAGCCTGTCGAAGGGTGCGGGTTCTGCAAGGCCGTCATCCTTCGACAGGCTCAGGATGACTATCGTGGCCGCCAGCCTGAGCAGTAACACCATTCGTAAAATGTGCAACCTACTGGGGGCATAGCAGTGCCCTGTCCCCGAAGGTGTGTACGTACCCAGACGTGCAGAAATTGAATCTTGTTGTATACTGTTGTAAGACGAGATGGAAGCAGCAGATAGGCGCGTGACATCGCCCGCTCAGGTGCTCGAACGCCTGAGCATCGGTGAATCCATTCAGGACGTGCGAGTCGAGGGGTTGCTCGATCTCGACCCGCTCGTCGTCAGCCGCTGGCTCTGCGGCGAGGATATGCGCGGGATCTACCAGCCCATTTCCTTGCGCGACTGTATCCTGGATGGTATCGATCTGGAAGGGCGCACGTTCTACGAGACGGTGGAACTGGTCGCCTGCCGCGTCAAAGTGGCCCACTTTAGGCAGGCCTACTTCTACTCGAGTCTGCTGATCGAGGATTGTGTCTTCGAAGAATCCTTCAACGCCCAGGGTGTCCAGAGCGATGGGCGCGTGATTGTCCACAATACCGTTTTTGTCGGCTCGGCGCGGTTCGACTCTCTCAGTCTACGTGGGCGGGTCGACCTGGTAGGGGTCTCCTTCCCCGGCGGCACTGATCTGTTGCATGTGCTGGTCAACGGGGCGCAAGCACGATTAGGCCGCGAGATCCGCTTCAACGACTGCCGCTTCCGTATCGAGGATGTGCCCGTCGGGCTAGACACGGCCCAACTGGGCATCCTGCCACTTGGCGAGGGCGATTTCGGTGGCGCGAAAGGCGAGCGGGGGTAACGCCTCGGGCGCGAAAAAGCCTACCTCGTCGGCATCGTCGCCGGCCTGCAATGCGCCTCCCACAATGCGCGCCCGGTAGACAATAGTGATGTTGGCCGCGCCTTGCGGCTCCGGCCCAATGACATCCAGCAGGCCGGTGACTTCGACTTCCAGCCCCGTCTCCTCACGGCATTCGCGCACGGCGGTCTCGGCCGGGTGCTCGTCGAACTCGACAAAGCCGGCGGGGAAACTCCACGCCCCCTGGCGCAGGCCCATCCTGCGGCGCACGAGCAGCACCTTGCCTTCGCGTTCCACCAGCACGCCCGCGGCGACTTTGAGGTCGGCAAAGATGATGCGGTCGCAGGCCGGGCAGGCGCGTCGCACGCGCCCAAAGGCCTCTCGATCTTCGAGTGTGTGGCCGCAGGTGGGGCAATAGTTCAGGTCGGGGGCGTGTGGCAAGTGGCGATCTCCATCCACTATCGGCCACGCTACCGGCGGCGAGCACGCCAGGCCCAGATGGTGCCGGCACCGAGCACCAGTACAGCCAGGCCCAAGGCGATCTCGAGCAACCGCCATGAAGGCAGGGGGCGACTCGTGGCGGCGGCTTCTCGCGCGGGCTGCTCAACCGGTGCGCGCATCCCTTCCCTCCGTTCACCCAGGCCATAGGCATCCACTGCGATTGTTGGCACGGGTGAGGGAGATGGAAGGGCGGCGGCTTCCTCCGGCGCGGCCGGCTCTGCGGTTGGGGACGAGGCAGGAGGGCTCCCTTCTGCGACAGGTGCTGCGAATGCGAGAGGTGGCGTCGCCGGCGGCACGCCCGTGCTCGGCCCACCTTTGTCAGTCTCTGCCGCATCCTCTGTGGATGCCCCCAGCGCCAATGCGGGTGCAGTGGCCGAGGTTCCCATGTCCTGCTGCTCGACCGACACCGTGGCAACCCCCGCCCATTCTTCCTCCGGCGGCGCCGGTGCAGCCGCCGGCGCGAGGGCAAGCCGGGGACCGATCGTAGCCGACCACAAGTCGCCAACCAGGACGGCGATGAACAGCAGGGCGGCAATCGAGGTCGCCACCGTGAACAGCGGGGCGAGGGCGCGACGTGAACGCACCGCAGGCACAGGTCGCGGACGGATGGCTATCGTCTGCGGCAGGACAAAGTTGCGCGGGGCAGGCACACGAGGGAGGTTGCGCACCAAGGCCACGGTGCGGCGCAGCGCCTCCAGTTCGGTGCGCAGGGCAGGATCGGTGGCGAGTTGCGCTTCCAGGCGCGCGCGTTCCTCGGCGGCCAGTTGGCCGTCGAGGTACGCCGAAAGCAATTCGTCGCGCTGTTCTTGTTCCCTGCTGCGCTTGAACCATCGTGTCATCGTCATGCCCCTGGCCTCAACACTTGCATCCCGCTCTTTACTCAAGACGATACCTTTCCGGCAAAAGTTCCTCGTGAGCGCGGAGGCAATCGCGCAATTTGCCGCGCGCCCGCGCCAGGCGTGACTTGACCGTGCCCAACGCCACCCCCATCGTCTCGGCGATCGCTTCATAACTCAGCCCCTCTACGTCGGACAGCACGAGCGTGATGCGCTGATCGGCAGGTAGGTTTTCGATGCACGCCTGAATGACGCGCACCATCTCCACACGCTCGGCGTGTTCCTCGGGTCCCGCGCCACCGTTGATCAGGGCCGGATTGGCCTCCTCGTCCATCTCGCCAAAGTCCTCGAACGAGGTGGCGGGGCGACGCTTGCGTCGGCGCAGTTCATCGTAACAGGCATTGGCGACAATGCGCAGGATGTAGGACTTGAAGGAGCCGCCGTGGAACTCGGCGATGTGGCGGTAAGCGGAGATAAAGGCCTCTTGTGTAGCATCGGCGGCGGCAGCCGGATCGCCCAGGATGCGGTAGGCAAGATTATAGACCTGGTGCTGATAAGCCAACACCAGGTCGTTGAAGGCATTCAGCCGGCCCCGCCTGGCGGCAGCGATCAGGCCCGCTTCGTCCACTAGACCATCACCAGCGTCCACAACACCCACAGCAGCGCCAGCCCGACGACTCCACTGCCCACGAGGGCAAAGAGGTAGCGCAGTCGGTTGCGGATGATCAGGGAGAGGCTGTACAGAGCAGTGCCTTGCAGCGCAATGGCATCCATGCTGATGGCAGCATAGTCAGCGGTCAAGCCAACGTCGTAGGCCGCCTGCTGGCCACGGCGCTGCAACTCTCCCATCACCTGGATCGCCAGGGCCACCGTCGCGCGAGAGGCGCGGCTCTCATTCACCGAGGCATGTCGCTGCAACAGCGCCACACCTGTTCCCAGGATGGTAGCAAGCAGGCTCAGGACGATGACAACATATTGAAAGCGGTCCCGTGGGGTCTCCTCGACCGGTTGTTCCAGTTCCATCTTCCGGCCTTACTCAGCCTTCGATCGTGGCGATGAGGTTCCCCACGACCGGGATGTCCTGCTCCAGGGCGCCCGTCTCAAAGTCCGGCGCGAAGCAGGATGCCTCGAGATGCACGTCCATCGCATTGCCCTGCAGAGGGCCGAAGGTGATCTTGAGGTGGGCCAGTTGCATGGGACGGCCAGGCACGTAGATGGTGCATCCGGTCAGGTCATTGAGTTCATCCTCGCTCTCGGCGTCTATCTCGAACGTCACGCCGGCAAGCCCTTCCAGCCCGGCCTTGCCCATGACCGTCATGCCGTCAATGATGAAACCGGCCTTTGTCGCGCCCTCGTCGTCGGCGAACAGGTCGAACGTCACATAGTCCTTGTCGCCCACCTTGCCCGATTTGAAGCGCAGAAGCACTTGGTCTAGCGCATATTCGGTATCGCGTACCTTTAGCGTCGAGCCACCCATTCACCCTCCAACCTCAGCCTATCTTCAGGCGTGATAAGATCACATATATCTCGGCAATGAGGACCCCACCCAGGCCGAGCAGGAAGACGAGCACCCCCACGATGCCGAATCCAACACGGATGCGTCGGCGGGTGATCTCGGCTAGGGTGAGAAACAAAAGCGCCACGGCGAAGATGACAATGGCAGAGGTCAGCGCCTCCGATTCGAAGTAGAGCCAGTCAGCAGTGGCAAAGTGCTGCTGGGGATCAAGATCGCGCAGGGCGGCATCAGCCGTACGCAGATCGGCCAAGCGCGCGTCCAGGTTCGGCCTGCCATCGGCGGTACGATATGCAGGATCGGTGGTCAAGGGGGTAAAAGCGGCTAGGCCATCTACGATCTGGCTCACCCAGCCGGCCTCACTCCGGGCTGCCGGGTCTCCCTGCGCCTTCAAGGCCTTGAGACGAGCCTGGTAGAACGCGAACTGGGCTGCGTAGCGAGCCTCCTCGTACAGCCTCGAGACGGTCTGGGCATAGGCGGCTTCATATTTCACCGTCGTGACCAGGCCCTGGCGGTCGGCGGTGGCGGCGCTACTGCCGGCCAGCGAGGCGCGCCAGACGACGCCCGCACTCACCACCGAGACCACGGCGATGAGGATGGCGACGACGGTCTGAAAGCGATCGCTGTCACTGGGCCCGCGGTTCTCCGTCACCGCATGCTCCTCTCCAACTCCCCGCGAACAAGATCGCGCACCTGCAAAATCACCTTCCGCCTTCTCAGTCCACTCTCGTGTCATCGGCTTCATAGAGCACCACCCCCTTGGTGACAACCTCGCGCAAAAAGACATCCCCTAGCGCCAGGCGCTCGGCGATTTGCTTAGAGGGTGCGCACTATCAGATCAGCCGGAAACGGCAGGTCCACCGCCTTACGAATCTCAACCGCCTGATCCACACCTCGCAGCGGGGTCTCCATCGCAATCAACAGATCCACAGCCCTATCGCACGTCGGCTCACCATAGGCATAAGAACCGAACAGAAACACTTTTTGGGGACGAAAGCGTTCCACGATCTTCTGAACAACCCGTTGAATGTCAGCCCGCGCGATACGGTGGCGACTCATCCCGTCCTCCGCAAATGGGTAGGTCTGACACGGAACACCACTTGTTCGGGTCCACCCCAACAAGTTGCCACCCCAACAAGTTGGGGATTCCCCCACCGCGGGGCATTCTTTCACTTCCCTCGCTGCAGTGTGACTTCGATCTCGTACGGCGAAGGTTCGTCGCCGATCAGAATGTCGTCGCCGGTGACGGCGGTGTAGCCCTCGGCCCAGGCGATCATGCTGTACGCTTGGCCTCGCTCCAGTGGCAGCGGCAACTCGAAGTAGCCGTTCCTGTCGGTCTCGGCCCAGGTGTAAATGTCCTCTTCATTGCCGTCCCACTCGCTCACCCGGACGCCGGGGGTCAGCACGATGTAAGCCGCGCCAGCAATGCCCCGCCCGGTATCGGCGTCACGGATATACCCGACGACGTACAACCCTTCGGTCGGGCGCGGTGTGGGAGTTGGCCTGCCGGCGCCTGCGCCGATCGTCGCCGAACCGCTCTGCACCAGTTGCCCTTCCAGGTACAACTCCAGCGTGTATGCGCCGTCGGGCAGCGGCTCGCCGGAGGAGCGGTAGATGGAGTCATGGTAGGTGCCTTCCTCGCCCCACTCCCAGACGATGTTGAACGCGACCAGTTCTTCGCCGTCGAGGATCCACCGCTCATCGAGATTCCACCCGTCCTGCATACCATTGTAGTCGCAGAAGAAGTGCAGTTCCTTCAGCCCGGTGGGGAAGGAAGCGGCAGGGTTGACCGGGTTGCCACGGGCGTCCACGCCGGAGGCGAAGGTAATCGGCCCGATGGCTTGCTGGCCTTGCGCTCCGGCGACGGTGAAGTTGGAGGCCGCTACGAGCGTGCCTTTGACAAAGATCTCGAGCCGATAGGTTCCGGGGTCGAGCGGCTCGTCGGCCTCGATGCCCACCCACCAGGAGCCGCTGGTGCCGCCTTCCCACGTATCAGAGCCGGACGCGATCGCTTCACCTTCGTAGGTCCAGGTACGGCTCCAGGCCCAGCCGTCCTGCATGCCTGCGTAGTCGAAGAAGGCGTACACCTGGCGGATACCGGCGGGAAGCAGATAAGTGGGATTGGTGGGCCGGTCGTCGCGAGTAATGCCGTCGGAGAAGATCAGGTTGGTGATGGTGGGGCCGCTAACCGCGCCACCGACCGGAATCGTGCCTTCGAGCAGCATCTCATCCCCGGCATAGAGTTCGATGCGGTATTCGCCGTCATCCAGCCCGGAGGTGTTGTAGATGCTGACCCACCAGTTACCTCGCTCGCCGCCCTGCCAGGAATCGTCAATCCAACTGGCATCTCGCACCAGTTCATCGTTGTAATACCAACGCGCCGACCAGGTCATCCCATCGGCCATCCCGCGATAGTCCCAGAAGGCATAGATCGCAGTGGCGCCGGAGGGCAATCGGCTGACGATCTGGGTCGGCTGATCGTTCTCGGTCACGTCGGGCGAAAAGACCAGGTTGGAGAAATGCGCCTCGCCGGAAGGCTCCGTGGGCTCCTTGGGTTGCCTGGGCGCTATCCCCAGGCGGGCTGCCTCGATCAGCGGCTTGGCTAGATTTATCGGGCGCAAGGCGTTGATGAATCCGCCCACCGGGATGCAGTTGTCGTTCTCGTCAATCACGCCATCGCCGTTGGTATCGGCCAGGTAACGGCAGTCGGCAAAGCGCTCGGCCCCGCCGTAGCCGACTTGGGTGGGAACGCCGATGATCTCGCCCTGTTGGTTCGCTGCCAGGCCGCCGCTGTTGCCGCCGGCGATGGTGGCGTCGGTCTTGATATAGGCGCGGCCTTCTACGCCACGCTCGCGCGTAAAGCCGCTCACCACTCCCTCGGTGAAGGTGATCGTCTCACCGCCGATGCCGGGATAGCCGAGGATGTCGAGCACGTCGCCCAGTTCGAGCAGATCCGAATCGCCCAGGGGCACATAGTTCAGGTTTAGCCCGCTCGTGTCCACACGTTGCCCGCTCAGGTCGGTGGCAATCTGGATCACGGCCAGATCGAGCTGTTCGTCAATCGCTTTGATCTCGGCCAAGTAGGTCCACTCCGGCGGTTGGTCGGAGCGCACGGTGAGGGCAACGACCAGCGCGTCGGGCCGGTACTCCGGGTCGGGATCGAAGACGACGTGGGCGTTGGTGAGGATCAGACCGTCGGCAGAGATGATCGTGCCGGAGCCGCTCCAGACCGGCTCGTCGTCAATCAGGGCGATGATCTGCACCGTAGCACGCAGCAGGTTCTGGCGTATCTGGAGGGCCGGCGGCTGCGAGATCGGCTGTGGTGTGGGCACCACGCCGGCACCGGGCGTCGCCGGCTGTGGGAGCGGTGTGACGGTGGGCTTGGGCCCAAAAGGTTGGCAACTGAGCATCGCCAGGAAGGCGATGGCGATAATCAAGAATCGTTTAGGGTTTCTCATGACGCCACCTCACTCAAAACTCCAGGGATTCGACGAAGGCGAGAAAGTAACGATAACCGGCGTCGAAATCGTCTGCGCTGTCCATGAACGTGACGATGACAGCGCGACCACCGTCTTGCAACACAAGGTCAACGCCCTTCATCACCACCGGCAGCCGTTCCAGGTAGGGGTTGCGGTTCACCGAGACGTAGGTGAAGGTGCGGCTGGTAGCGGTCTTGCCGCCGACCGGGACCTGATCGGTGCTGAGGGTCTGATAGGCGGCTTCTCGGCTTGCCCGCTCCAGCGCCAGCGCATCGAGTACCAGGGCGGGGGTGGCCTCGGCTGCCAGTGCCCGCGTGCGCAGTTCGAGCACGGCGCCGGTCTCCCCGCCGCGCGGGTCGCGCACGCGCAGCAAGGGATCCTCGCCGGTTTCCCTCACCCAACCGGCGGGATAGCGGCCGGAGAGGTTTCCGACGGTGAACGGCGTAGCGCGCGATAGGACGGCCTCGCGCAAGAGCCAGCCCGCGATCAGGGCCACGGCTACAAGGGCGACGACGGCCAGATCGGCCCAGCGGGCACGATGTTGCATCGTTTGTGGTACGCTCATTGTCCTTTTTCTCCTGTCTCACCTGTGGTAGCGCGCATACGCGCCAGTTCAGCCCGCAACCGCTCAACCTCGGCTTCTGTCTCTAGTGGTGTGCGTAGTCTCTCTCCCGTCTGCGGATCAATCAGCCGGAGCATTTCCCCTTCCACTCGCAACTCCAGCCCCAGCACCTGACTCATCAAGGGCTCTTCTTCGATGTGCCGGTATCCCCAATCCGCCAACCGGAAACCCACCAGCCGCGGCTGCAAATGCTCTCCCAGGGGATCAAAGATAAAGTACTCTCTGACCCCCAGCACTTCGTAGACCCCCTTCTTCATCCCCAGGTCCTCTTCGCGGGTGCTTCGGGAGGTCACTTCGATCACCACGTCCGGCCCCTTGTGTTCCTTCCACACCTGGTAGATGTGGCGATCTCGTTTGGGCACGCCTTGGACGACGAAAATGTCCGGCGCGACTACCTTAGTGGGATCGCCCTCCCGGTAGTAGATGAACAGGTTGCCGGAGACGTAGACATCGGGCGCATCGCGGAAGTGATGCTCCAGAGCATTGAGCAGGTAGATCGTCTGTTTGCGGTGCGTGTCGGTCTCGGCCATCGGCTCTCCATCGGATTCAGGGTAATAGACGGGCGGCCTCAAGACGGTGCGTGGCTGCACCTCGTATTCGATTGCTGCCGCTTCCTTGACCTCTGGCATAACGCTCCTTTCATCCACCGGCTCTCGAAAGCGTGAGCCGGTTGGCGCGGCGAATCAAGAAGTTGAGCGCGGTAAACGTCGCCGCGGCCACCACGGCGGCCAGGATCAGCCCCGGCCAGGGATTGAAGCCACCGCCGGAGAGGCCGAGACTGGTGGTGGTCAGTTCGCCGCTCAGGAAGGCGAACAGGCCGTTGAGCACGGCGGCCAGCGCCAGGCCGCTCGGCAGCCACCACACCGGTTCGTCCTCGAACTTGGCGCGGCCCAGGAAGTAGCCGGTGAGGCCGGCGAAACTGGCCTGTGCCAGCGCGGTGACGGCGATGCGGATGACGCCGACCTGCAAATCCACTCCGCCGCTGGAGACGACATAGTGCACGTTGAGCATCGTGGCATAGCCCAGTCCGGCAGCCGTGCCGTAGACGACGCCGTCCACGCGCTCGTCGAACTCGGCCGACGGGTAGACCGAGTAGCGCACGGCGGCATACTTGAGCGCCTCCTGCACAAAGCCGATGACGAGGATGGAGCCTAGCAGGTCCGTCCAGATGTTGAGCGGCAGCCAGCGCGGTGCCTCGTAGACGCTCTCGACCAGCGGGATGCCGACTCCCTGTGCCAGCAACGCCCCCAGGAGAAAGACGCTGATGGCATAGCCCTTCGGCTCCGGCTCCAGCCGATCCTGCCGGTAGAAGAAGGCCAGCCACAGGATGGCCGGCACAAGCGCCAGGACAAGGCCGGTCAGCACCAGCGCCCATCCGCTCAACTCTGGCTTGACGAGGGCCACCAGCCCCACGACGACCAACACAAAGAGCACTTGTCCGGCGATGTGTGCCAGTCCCGCGCTCCAGACACTGCGCCGGTCTTGGGTCACCTTGGCATAGTGACGCTCGCAGTATACGCGGCTGCCCAGCCGTTTGGCTTCTGCCCCGACCGGCTGGTGGCAGACACAGCAGATGGTTTCGCTCATGGTTTGTTCCTTTCTCTTGGGGACTGATGTTGTACAGCATTATTGTACTCGCGGAGGGGCAAAAGTCAAAATCACGTAGCGTTGGGCGGACGGCGCAGGCGCTACCCATCTCCAAAAAGTCGCTTCCGCTTTTCAGGCATTGCCAGCCTCATCAGCCGGGGGATGGAGTTGCGCCATCTCTGCGACAGGATTAAAATGGAATCATGCCGAGGCATAGGGATACCGAGCAAGGGGGAATAAGCGCGATATACGGCAAGTGGATTGCCTCCGGTCTGGTGGGGATCGCGCTGATGTTGGTGTTGAGCGTGTCCTTCATTGAGCTCGTCATCGTGCCGCGGGTGCCGTTGCCCACGTTTATTCCCACCTTCGTCCCGATCTCCGCATGGGCATCCCCGACACTCGACCCTACACCCTGTCCAATCCCTCCCACCCTCACGCCCGTGCCATCTCCTGAGCCGACGGCTACCCCCAGTCCGACCAACACGCCGACAGCCACGCCTACCATAACTCCTACACCCACCCCAAAGTCATCGCCGACGCCCTTCTCGCTCGCAACGCCGGCGCTGATCGCAGTGACGCCCAATCTCTCCGACACGACCGCCGTGCCTACCCCTGTGCAGCCGATCACGACGGTTCCGGGCACGATCAACATCGTCGTCCTCGGTAGCGACCGCCGCCCGCACTGGAATCACTGGAACACCGATGTCATCCAGGTCGTTTCCATTCAACCCCAAGTGCCGGTCGTGACCATACTCTCCATTCCCCGCGACCTGTATGTCTACATTCCCGGTTTCCGGATGAACCGCATCAATACCGCTGATATGTACGGCGAACTGTACCATTACAACGGCGGCGGGCCGGCACTGGTCCAGCAGACATTGCTCTACAACCTGGGCATCCCGGTTGAGCATTACGTCCGCACCGACTTTGACGGCTTTATCGGCATCGTGGACGCGCTGGGCGGTGTGGACATCCCGGTACACTGTCGCCTGGAGGCCCTGTGGCCCTACCCCAACGAGAACGGCGAATACCCGATCAAGACTTTGGAACCCGGAGTGCGTCACATGGATGGGGAAACGGCGTTGTGGTACGCCCGTTCGCGCCTGAGACCGGACCTACTAGGGCCATTGCAAGGGGGCCTCTCCGGCGCCACATCCGGTACCTTCTCACGCGAGCAACGCCAGCAGCAAATCCTGCAGGCCATCTGGCACAAGGCACGCAACCTCAACGTGTTGCCGCGCGTCCCCGAACTGTGGGAGCAGTTCCGCAATATGATCGTGACCGACATGGACTTGGGCGATGTGGTCATGCTGGCCCAAATCGCTTTCCGATTGGACGAGCAAAACGTGCGCTTCCGCAACATCGGCAGCCAGGAAGTCATCCACTGGACAACGCCGACCAGCGGCACCGTCTTTTTGCCCAACTGGGAAAAGATCGAACCGGTAGTGAGCGAGGCACTGGGGCCGATACCGGAGGGACGGCTGTGGCGCACACTCCAAAAGGTGGAGATATGGAACGGAACACCTAATGCCGACTGGGATCAATTGGCCGCCGACCGGCTAATCCGGGAGGGCTTTACCGCTATCATCGGACAGCCCGACCGGCGGGATTACGCCCAAACCCGACTGATTGACTTTACCTCTACATCCAAGGGGAGCGCCATTGCTTATCTGCAGTGGATGTTCAACGTCGCCCCGGAAAACGTCATCTCCGCGCCCGATCCCAATGCGCCGGCGCCATACCGCCTCATCATCGGCGCCGACTACCAGACCTGCCGCAGCCCATAGTACAAAACGGCGCTTATCCGATCCCCGGCACAGTTGCCTTGTGCTGCAAAAGCGGATATACTCTATCAAGCAGATACCCCAGGAGGGTTTGGCAATGTGGCAGACTTATTACACGCCCACCTCGATTGATAGAGCTCTGCGCTTGTTGGCTAAGCACGGGCCCGAAGCACGCGTCATTGCCGGTGGCACCGATTTACTGGTCGAGTTGCGGCGCGGCGAGCGCCAGGCCAACGTGCTGATTGACGTCACCCGCATCCGTGGGCTGGATCGTGTGCGCCTGGGCGACGACGGCCTTATCCACATCGGCCCCGCGGTGACGCACAACCTGGCTATCGCCTCGAGCCTTCTTGTCGAGCGTGGCTTCCCATTGGCATTGGCCTGCTGGCGGGTGGGCACGCCCCAACTGCGCAATCGCGCCACCATCGCCGGCAACCTCGTCACGGCCTCCCCGGCCAACGATACCATCGCCGCGCTGTGGGCGGTGGATGCGCGCCTGACGCTGCGCAGTGTGCGCGGAGAGCGGGTGCTTTCCTTCTCCGATTTCTACCAAGGCGTGCGCAAGACAGCATTGGCCGCCGATGAGATGGTGACCGACATCGCCTTTCCGGCGCTCGCCGCCAACCAGCGCGGCATCTTTATGAAACTGGCGCTGCGGCGCACGCACGCCATCGCCGTGGTCAACACTGGCATCGTGCTCACTTTCGATGACGATACGGTCTCTCAGGCGCGCATCGCGCTGGGGAGCGTCGCCCCTACGGTCACCCGCGCGCGGGAGGCGGAGGGAACGCTGGTGGGAGCCCCGCTGAACGACGGGCGCATCGCCGAGGCCGCCACCCTGGCCGCCGAGGCCACCTGCTGCATCGGCGACATCCGCGCAAGCGCTGACTATCGCCGCGAGATCGTACGCGTGTTGGTGCGCCGCGCGCTCACCGCTCTGCGCGATGGCGCCGAGCGAGCCGAGTTCCCCGCCGATCCGCCGGTGCTGTGGAGCAGCACCAAAGGGCGCTTTCCGCGTCTGGCGGGCAAGACGGTGCAGCATCACGACGGCGGCCCTGAACCCGTCGAGTGCACCGTCAACGGCGAAAACATCGTCGTGCAAGGGGCCGGCGGCAAGACGCTCCTGGAGATGCTGCGCGAGGACTTGGGGCTGACCGGCGTCAAGGAGGGCTGTGCCGAAGGAGAGTGTGGCGCCTGTACGGTGTGGCTAGACGGCATTGCCGTGCTGGCCTGCTTGGTACCCGCTCCGCGCGCCCACGGCACCGAAGTCGTCACCATCGAAGGACTTGCACAGGGTGCGGATCTCCATCCGCTACAACAGGCGTTCATTGATGAAGGCGCCGTCCAGTGCGGCTACTGCACACCGGGATTCGTGATGGCCGGGGCCAGTCTGCTAGAAGAAATCCCCCACCCCACTCGCGAGCAGATCATCGCCGGGCTGACCGGCAACCTGTGTCGCTGCACGGGCTATTACAAGATCGTGCGGGCAGTGGAACGGGCAGCGCAGGGTATGGTAAGCGAACAATGACACAAGGGAGGTAACCCTATGGAAACGACCGTAACTCGACCACCTGTTCAATATCTGATCGAAGAAAGTGGTAAGCGTATTGGCGTCGTGTTGAGTTGGGCGGACTATCAAGAGCTTTGCGCTGCCCGCTCCGGCGATCCAGAACTCTTGGTCGGGCTAAGCGACGCAGAGTTGGAAGTGCTGGCCGATGGCATGTTAGCGCCGCGCCTGCAAAAACGTCTGAATCACCTACTGCAACTGAATCGAGAAAACGCCCTTGATAGCGACACAAAACAGGAACTCGACCGGCTGCTCGAGCAGGTTGACCAGATGAATGTTCTAAAAGCGCGCGCCCTGTACACCCTGCGCTGCCGGAGAGGGATGGCGGAGGAATGAAGGTCCGCATTCCAACCGTCCTACGGCGCCAGGTGTACCAGGCAGATCATGGGCGCTGTGCCTACTGCCAAACACCAGAGATGCTCACCGTCACAACCTTCGAGGTTGACCACATTGTTCCGCTCGATGCCGGTGGAGCGACTGTTCTGGAAAACCTGTGCCTATCCTGTCCTATGTGCAACCGTCACAAATCGGTGCGCCAATCCGCACTCGATCCAGAAAGACGAGGCGGACAAGATGAACGGCTACAACCCTCATACTCAGGAGGCGCTGCGCGGTCTGCTGATGACGCCGGTAGGCAACCACGTTAAACTGGTCTGGTCGGGCCAGGCGATGAACCGCGAGTGGCACCTGGAGAGCAGCCCGTGGTACAATCTGTTCAAGCAGGAAATCCACCTGGGCGGCCTGGAAGAGGACGCCGCCGTGCGCCTGATCCGGCAACCGGTCAAGGGAGTCTTTACCTACGAAGATGAAGCCGTCCGGCGCATCCTGGAACTTGCCGGCTACAAGCCCTATCCCATCCAGCGCCTCTGCTCCTTCTGCGTGCGGCGGCTGCTGGCACAGAACCGCTCTCGGATCACGGTCGCAGACGTGGAGGCGGCACGGCAGGAGCTACAGGCGGAAGACATGCGCCGGGCGGCGGAGGGGGCCACTGATACGACCATTCAGCCTGCGCGCCCCGTGCTGACAGTTGCCGAAGAAAGGGCGGAATATCACACCGACAGGGAGGGTGTGGCGTGACCAGTCCTTACGTGACCAGCGGCCCCGTCACGGGCGCCGATGTTTACGGGCGGCGAGACCTTCTCGACGACATCACCGGCGGGCACTGCCGTGCTACCTACGTTCTGGGCACCCGCCAGATGGGCAAGACGTCTCTCCTGCGTCAGGTAGAGACACAAGTACCGGCCATCTTTCTGGACATCCAATGGGCCGGCGGTCGCCTGGAGGACGTGATCCGCCAAGCGAAACGGGAAATACATCGCCAAAGGCCACACCACCCGTGGCTACCGCCGGAAGACGGTTTACCCACAGACGACCTGTTTGATCTGCTGGCAACGCTCGACGAGCGGACCCACGAGGCTGGTCAGCGGTTATGGGTGCTGATGGATGAGGCCGAGATCTGGGTGCGCATCGCCCGCGCCAACCCGGAGGTGTTGCATCGGCTGCGCGGCATCGTGCAGAACTGCTCCACATTGCGGATCGTCCTGGCGGCAGCCAAAAGCCTCAGTGAAGCCAACACCCTTACTGGCGAGGGCGGCTCTCCATTCCTGAGTGGCTTTGCACTGCGCTACTTGGGACCGTTGAGCGCGCGTGACGGCGCGGCCTTGCTGTCCCAGGAGCAGAGCCGTTCTCCTGTTGCAGCAGATGCGACGTTGCTGACGCAACTGCTCGATTTGACCGGCGGCCATCCGTTACTCTTGCAACTCCTGGGCGAGCGCCTGTACGAGGAGGGAAGGCTACGTCCGCCCTCCGAGGGTGACCTGATCGGCATCCTCGACCAGGCGGTCAAGACCGGCATCTTCCCCCAGGACTTTGCTGCTTTGTCCGGGCCGGAGCGCGCTATCCTGCGTGCCATCTCCTCCGGGCAGCCGCTTCCCGCCGGGACCGATCCCGCCTACGCGCACGGCCTCGCTGCGCTGGGCATCCTGCGCCGCAAGGGAAAGGGATATACCATCGGCAATGCCTTCTTCGCTCACTGGTTGCGCGAGCAAGCCGACTGGGAGGCCAAAGCGGAAATCTCGGCCGAGAGTACGCTGACGGTTTACGCCCAATCCGAACTGGAACCGGTATTGGAGGCAGTGCGAGAGAACCGGCTAGCATTGACAGAGATGAGATTGCTCCTGGATGCCATCCGACGGGTGTTGGCCGTCTGGCAACGGGAAGGAGTACCGGGAGTGGAACGGCTGGAGAAGGCGCTGAAAACGCACGGTGGCCCCCGTCATAAACTGGAAGCCACACTGCCTCTATTGCCACCCTGGCTGGCCTACAAGGTGGAGTGGGGTACGGAGGTGGAAAAGAGCATGAGGGAAGTGAGAGGGATTGTCGAGAGAATCAAGAAGAGCGTCGAAACCGATTGAGGCAGGAGGGATGCCGATGTCCAGGCGACCCAGAAGACGTCCTCGCAGGCCCTCGCCGCGCATGCTGGCCGTGCCCGGCCCGTGGGAGTCCGTTGACCGTCCCCCCAGAGATCCCGGCGCCGGGTTCACCGAAGTCGCCATGGTCGCGCTCAATGCGCCGGACGCGCCTCCTGCGTGCCGGGGATACGCCGCCCAGTTGCTTTGCTTCCACGAGGTCACGCCCGCCGCGCCGTGCCCCTGTGGCAGCGGCAAATCGTTTGACGCATGCCACCGCAACTCGAACTGCATGCCGATCCTGTGTCGTGACATCGGCGCCGAAACGTACAGCGAGATCGCAGCCTACGAGACCACCTTCCCCGTACGCGACGACGAGGCCGCCGTGCGCCGGCTCAAGGCAGCGCCGGAGTTGCGCCTCACCCAGGAAATCCCAGGGCGATTGTTCTGGCAGTTCATCGGCGATCCGCCGCTGGAAACCCCTGTCGGCGACATGGTATTCGCCACCGTGGAGTGGAACCCCGGGCGGTTATACTTCGTCACCTTGAGCCGACAGCGCAGCGAAGTGATCATCCTCACCCTGGTCGCCCGTGCCGGCGAGACCCTGGGCACACCGTTTACACAGCGGACGGAAGTCGAATCTCAGTACCGTCAGATGCTCACGCGGCAGACCTAGCGCAGATGCTGTTCAGCAGTGAATTCATCGTTCGAGGAGGGTTCTATGAGCACTATTCATCCACAAGATATTCTATCTTTCATCATCGTCTACCTCATCGGCGCGATTCCATTCTCCTACTTGATCGCCCGCTGGCGGGCGGGGATCGACATCTACGAGCACGGGGAAGGCAACGTCGGCGCACGTAACGTCTACCATGTGGTCGGGCCGGCCTGGGGCGTGCTGGCCGGCGTCCTGGACGTCGCCAAAGGCACCACAGCCTTCTTCGTCGGCCACCACCTGGCGATCTCGCGGGCGGCGTTCCTGGCCTGTGGCTTTGCCGCCCCTCTGGGACACAACTTTTCGCCCTTCCTGCGCTTTCGCGGTGGGAAGGGGGTCTCGGTGACCATGGGCTTTCTCCTGGGCTTCCTGCCCCTCTCCACCCTGGCCGGCGGCATCTGGGTCGCCCTCGTCTACCTGCTCACCCGCGATATGAACAAGGCGCTCAACTTTGGCATGCCCGCCATCGTCCTGCTGCCGCCGGTGTTCGGCGCACCGCTCTGGACGGTGCCCTACGTCCTCTTGCTTCTCCTGACGCTGGCGGTGAAAAAGATCCTCGACCGGCCCCACGAGCGGGAGGTCTGGGCGCGCGATCCGTGGCAGGCCGGACAGCCGGGGTTCTATACCGAGCCGGCCGAAGAGCCGAATCACAAACCGGTGGCAAGCCTATGAGCGAGACCTCATCCCTGTTTCACTACCAGGTCGCCCTGACGGTCATCCTGGTGCTCGTGAGCCTCAACCTGATCGTCAACCTGCGCATGCTGGGACGCACCACCCCGCGCGGCAAGGGGCCGGCCGAGATCCGACCGGTTTCGGTGCTCATCCCGGCCCGCAACGAGGCCCGTAACATCCGCCGCTGCCTCCAATCGCTCCTCGCCCAGGACTATCCGCTGATCGAGATCTGGGTACTGGACGACGGCTCGACCGACGCGACGGCCGACATCGTGGCCGAGGTCATGCAGCAAGATGCGCGTGTGCAACTGATACGTGGGCAACCCCTCCCGCAGGGATGGATGGGCAAGAACTTTGCCTGCCATCAACTGGCCGAGGTGAGCCGGGGCGACTGGCTGCTCTTCACCGACGCCGATACCGACCATCAACCGGATGCCCTATCCTGGGCCATCGAGGCCGCCGAGCAGAACCGGGCCGACCTGGTGAGCCTGATCCCCCACACCGTGACCCACACGCTGGGGGAGCGGCTGCTGCTTCCGATTATCCCCTTTGGCCTGCTTGCCTGCCTCCCGCTGGCCCTGGGCGAACGGCTGCGCATCCCTCTGCTGGCCATGGCAGTGGGGCCGTTCCTGCTCTTCCGCCGCGAGGCCTACCGGCGCATCGGCGGCCACCAGGCCGTGCGAGGCGAGATCGCCGAGGACGTCGTGCTGGCCCGGCAAGTGCGGCGAGCCGGAGGCCGCGTCGTCTTGCTGGACGGCTCGGAAAAGGTGGACGTTCACTTTTACCACGGCTTCCGTGAATCCTGGCGGGGCCTGGCCAAGAGCGTCTTTGCCGTCTTTGGATACCGGCTTCTGCCCAGCCTGCTGCTGATCGGCTTCTACGGCTTCCTCTTCCTCTGGCCGGTGTTGCTCCTATTCGCGGGCCTGTGGCAAGGGCGGATGGGCGAACCGGCCCTGCGGCTGGCCCTCTTCCAGGTCTCTTTGAACGGAGGGCTCTGGTACGCCATCGCGGCACACTTTCGCCTGCCGCGGCGGACTGTCTTATTCTACCCCATCACCGTCCTGCTTACGATCCTGATCATGGCGGATTCCATCTGGCAGGCGGCCTTTCGCGGCATTGACTGGAAAGAGCGCACCTACTATGTGGGTGAAGAGATGCTGAGACACTGAGCAGGATGTGCCGGACACGGAGGAAAAAAGATGGCGGGACAGATCATCGGCCAACCCATCGCCCGCGTGGACGCACACGCCAAAGTAACCGGACAGGCCAAGTATCCCGGTGATTTCACCATGCCGGGGATGCTCTACGGCAAGATCCTCTTCGCCGGGCGACCCCACGCGCGCATCGTGAGCGTTGACACGTCGCAGGCCCTGGCCGTCCCCGGCGTCGTCGCCGTCTTGACCGCCAAGGATGTGCCGGTGAACGAGTACGGCCTGCAAACGCCCGACCAGCCCGTGCTCTGCGGCCCCGGCTCCGCCAAACCCGGCGCCGACGTGGTGCGCTTTGTCGGCGATCAGGTGGCCGTGATCGTGGCGGAGACCGAGCGCGCCGCCGCCCGCGCCCGCGACCTGGTGCGCGTCGAGTACGAGGAACTGCCCGTGATCACGGATCCATTCGCGGCGCTCAAGCCCGACGCGCCCCATCTGCACCCACCCCGGCCCCCCAACCCCGTCCACCCCGAACTGGCGACCGAAGGCAACCGCATCTGCCACCACCAGATCCGCAAGGGGGACATGGCCGCCGGCTGGGCCGCCGCCGACGTGGTCGTCGAGGCCGAGTATCACACGCCCGCCCAGGAGCATGCCTACCTGCAACCGGAGGCGGGGCTGGGCTACATAGACGAAGAAGGACGGGTAACCGTCGTCGTCGCCGGGCAATGGGCGTGGGAGGACCAGCGCCAGATCGCCCACGCGCTCGCTGTGCCACCAGAGCAGGTGCGCGTGATCTATCCTGCCATCGGCGGGGCGTTCGGCGGACGGGAGGACATGTCCATCCAGATCGTCCTGGCACTGGCGGCCTACAAACTGCGCCGCCCGGTCAAGATCGTGTGGACCCGCGAAGAATCCATCCTCGGCCACTGCAAACGCCATCCGATGTGGATACGCTGCAAGTGGGGGGCAACCCGCGAGGGCAAACTCGTTGCCGCCGAAGTGCATGTCGTCGCCGACGGCGGCGCTTACTGCTACACCACGAACAAGGTGCTGGGCAACACTACCATCACCTGCACCGGCCCTTACGAAATCCCCAACGTCTGGGTGGATGTGGACGGCGTCTATACCAACAATCCGCCCAGCGGCGCCTTCCGCGGCTTTGGCGCGCCGCAGGGGGCATTTGTCGCCGAGATGCAGATGAACAAACTAGCCCAGGCGCTGGAGATGGACCCGGTCGAACTGCGCTTGAGGAACCTGCTGCGCGAAGGTAGCCTGACTGCGATGGGCACTCCGCTCCCCGGCGGCGTCGGTCTGGTCGAGGTGACCGAGCAGTGTGCCCGCGCCGCCGGCTGGCAGCAGGGCGAGCGAGGCTGGTCACACATCACACATCACGCATCACGGATCACGAACCAGCCAACCGGAACATCGAGCGAATCGGTAGACCGGCACACCGCACTCCGCAGAGGGATCGGCTTCGCCGTCGCCTTCAAAAACGTCGGCTTCTCTTTCGGCTACCAGGAGAACTGTTGGGCCAAAATCGAGTTGCGGGGCGAGCAGGAGATCGAGCAAGCCCTGGTCTACATCGGCAGCGCCGAAGTCGGGCAGGGCAGCCACACCGCGATCTGCCAGATGGCCGCCGAGGCACTGAACGTGCCGCTCGCGCGCGTGCACCTGATCGCCTCCGACACCGCCACGAGCCCCGGCAGTTCCGGCTCCGCCTCCGCCTCGCGCACGACGTTTATGGCCGGCAATGCCATCCGCGGCGCAGCGGCCGGGGCGCTGGAACGTTGGCGGGCCGGTGAGCGCCCCGCGATTGCGGAGCACACTTACCTGGCGCCTCCGACCACACCCTTCGACCCGCAGACCGGCTACGGCACGCCCAACTTTGCCTACGGATATATCGCTCAGGCCGTCGAGGTCGAGGTAGATGTCGAGACGGGCCAACTGCGCATCGTGCGCGTCGTCTGCGCCGACGATGCGGGCAAGGCCATCAACCCGCAGCAGGTCGTCGGCCAGATCGAAGGCGGCATCGCGCAGGCCGTGGGCTGGGCCACCTGTGAGAATTTCATCGTCCAAGACGGGCGCGTGCTCACGCCGCACCTCAGCACCTACCTCATCCCCACCATCGCCGACGTGCCGGAGCGGGTGGATTCGCTCATTGTCGAGCACCCCGATCCGGATGGCCCCTGGGGCGTGCGGGGGATGGGCGAGATGCCCTTTCTGCCGCTGGCACCGGCCCTGGTCGCCGCCGTCCACGATGCCACCGGCATCTGGTTCGACGAACTCCCGCTGACGCCGGAGCGGGTGTTGTGGGAGACTAAGAAGCAGGGTATAATCGAGCATAGAGGGCTACGATGATTACTGGGCAGGCTGTCTGGACACGGTTGTATACCCTGGCTCATCAGGCTCGGTTGGCAGGCATGGCCGGCCGCCAATTGGAACTCCACCTCCCACCGGAGGAAAGCGCGGCCCTTGCCGACGTTCTGGAAGCCGCGCTTCGCATGATGACCGCCGTGGCGGGCAGATCAGAATTGGACTTGGGTGAGCCAAGCGCCGGAGAGGTGACTTTTCTGGCTATGGAAGGTGGCGCCTTTGATTGGCTGGCCGACGAGCCCGATCTGTATAGCGACGATGATCTGCAGGAGCGGTTCGAATGGGCGGCAACCTGAGACGCGGCGCCATCGTGCTGGCTGTCTATCCATTTACCGATCTGTCGTCGGTCAAGCGCCGCCCCGCTCTAGAGCACGTTTCCAAGAGTTCTTGGGGTATGTCCCTATCTTGCCCTGAGCGTGCCCTGAACCGACGGTGCCGGAAGCGATTGAAATCGCCTCTGGTAGGGGCGGGGTCACCCCGTCCCTACAACGCCAGGCGTCCACCTGCGTGGACGCCGCCGCAGCGACCGCGTAGGCGGTCGCCCGGCGCAAGGCCCGCAATCCGGATTGCGGGCCTTCCAGGTGCGGTTTTAACCGCTGCCGGTTTGCCGGAAAACCCTAAGAACTTTTGGAGAGCACCCCTAGTAGTCTCGGCGACCGAGCGGCTAGGTCGGGATTGCATTCTGGCTTTCATCACATCGCGTACAGAACGGATCGAAGTGGCCGATCTGGCACTCGATCCTGCCGATGGAGCCTTTGCGGCCACAGGATTACGGGTGCCATCCGCGGTACGGTGTGGAAAACTGATGACATTGGACCGCGCATTGCTCACCGGTCGTCTGGGACAGTTGGATGAACGCTTGATGGCCGAAGTGGATGCCCGGCTGAAGAAAGCACTGGCATTGCAGTGAGCGTGTTGCGCAGTCGAGGGGGCAAGACCCAACAGGGGTTAGCCGCCATCTGGCCCACCTTGCTTCACGATCCATAGAACCACATCTATCAGAGAAAGCGTGCTACGATGAAAGTGACCGTAGAATGGGATCCGGTGAAAGCCCGGACCAATCTCAAGAAGCACGGAGTCAGTTTTGAGGAGGCCAGTACCGTTTTTGATGACCCGTTGTTCATCATGTTTCTGGATGTGGAACACTCGACGAGGAGCGATACATCACACTGGGGCTGTCCCAAAGAAACCGGTTGTTATTGGTAGCCCATACGGAGCGTGAGGGAGCGATCCGCATTATCAGCGCCAGAAAGGCCACGAAAAATGAGCGACGATTCTATGAAGAAGCCGAATGATGATTATGACTTGCAAGAGGAATATGACCTTTCGCAGCTGCCTGTTATGCCCAAAGGCCGCTATGCACCAGAACGGCGCATAGGCAGCAATCTCATTGTGCTAGAACCGGATTTGGCGCGGGCATTCCCCTCCGATGAAGCCGTCAACAAGGCGCTGAGGCTCATCCTGCAAGCAGCACAGATTCCGGAGAAAGCGGGCGTATCGTAAACAGAGAGGCGGCTAACCCTGCATGCTAAGAACGTGCATGCTGCGCGTTCATCCGGTAGGAAGGCCGGCCCCGCCAGCCAGGGGGAGTGCACCCAACCGCGCCTTCGGCACGTGTTAGCAGCGGCGCTTTTGCATTTGCCGGTGGTCTTGCAGCGAGGTAGGTTTTGCTTGGGTCGGCGCGGCGGGTGATGCTTATCGACATATCGCCACAAGCAGTTATGGTTAAGGATGCCCGCCTCGTGAAACTCGACCTCACGCCCTATGCCGGCCGCTGGGTGGCGCTGGTGCGCGGGCGCGTGGCCGGAGTGGGTTGGACCGCCGACGAGGCCCGCCGCTGTGCCAAGCGCAGCCGCCCCAAAGAGGAACCCCAACTGCTCTTCGTCCCCGCCGCGGAGATGACCGATGACAAGCATCTCCCTGCCTGAGTGGCCCTGGCGGGCCGTGCAGCGCCTGGCCGCCGAACGTGGCGTGCGACTCTGGCCGGTGGGCGGCGCAGTGCGCGATGCCCTGCTGGGGCGATCCATCCACGACTGGGATTTCGCCGTCGAGCGGGATGCGCTGGGCCTGGCACGCGCCGTGGCCGATGCGCTGGGCGGCGACTTTTACCCGCTCGACGCCGAGCGCGACACCGGGCGCGTCATCCTCACCACCGAGAGCGGCGCCAGGATGGAACTCGACTTTGCCGTGCTGCGCGGCGAGACGCTGGAAGCCGACCTCGCAGCACGTGACTTCACCGTCAACGCGCTCGCACTGGGGGAGAACGGCGTGGTGGTGGATCCGACCGGAGGCCGGGATGACCTGCAGGCCCGGCGTGTCCGCGCGGTGAGCGAGTGGGTTTTTCGGGATGACCCGCTTCGGCTGTTACGTGCCGTGCGCATCGAGGCCGAACTGGGATTTGAGATCGAACCGGAAACGGTGGGCCGGATCCTGCGCGACGCGCCCTGGCTGGCGCAGCCTTCCGCCGAGCGGATACGCGACGAGTTCGCGCGCCTGCTCGCGCTGCCGGGTGCAGCCGCCTCCTTACGACGGCTGGACGAGTTGAGTCTGCTTGTCTACGTGATTCCGGAACTGGAGACCCTCAAGGGCGTTGAGCAATCCCCGCCCCACTATCTCGACGTGTGGCAACACACATTGGCGACGATGGACGCGCTGGAAGGTATCATCGCCGCCATTTGTGGCAGTAACAACTCGAGTGGCTCCGCCTGGGGTGACCTGGCGCGGGTCTTGGGCCAGTTCGCGGGCGACGTCAGCGCCCATCTGGCGGTCGAGGTCAGCGGTGGACGCGACCGGGCCACCTTGCTCAAATTGGCGGCGCTCCTGCACGACGTGGGCAAGCCCAGAACCCGCTCACAGGACGAAGACGGTCACATCCATTTCTACAACCACGAGCCGGTGGGGGCACAGATCGCGGTCAAGCGGATGGCACAACTACGCTTTAGCCGCGATGAGGAGGAACGCGTGCGCGTGATCGTCGGGCAGCACCTGCGCCCGGCTTTCCTGGCCCAGGGTGGGCCGCTCACCCGCCGCGCCATCTATCGCTACTTCCGCGCCACGGGCTGTGCGGGAGTAGACGTGGTACTCCTTGCCCTGGCCGACCATCTGGCGATTTGGGGGCCGCGCCTGGAGGAAGCGCGTTGGGCGCGGTTGCTCGACGTGGCAGAGACGCTGCTGACCCACTGGTTCGAGCGCCATGAGGAAACCATCTCCCCTCCGCCGTTGATCACCGGCGGTGACTTGATCGCCGCCTTCGGCCTGGAGCCCGGCCCACAGATCGGGCGATTGCTGGAGTTGCTGCGAGAAGCCCAGGCAGCCGGCGAGGTACGGACGCGGGAGGAGGCGCTGACGCTGACAAGGAGGGTCTTGGATAGAGGGCTTCCTGATGACGAACCATAGGAGCACCATTGGCTTCCTACGGCCCCGATCCGAGGGCACGGTGATCGAGACCATGGCTTGCTTGACAAACCCTGTAGTTGCGATACAATATCTGTTGCGCCGAGATAGCTCAGCCTGGTAGAGCACCTGACTGAAAATCAGGGAGTCCCCGGTTCAACTCCGGGTCTCGGCACCATATAGACCCGCCTGGAAAGGGCGGGTTTTGTGTTTCCGTTCTCAAGCAAACATGGCGATGTATGCGAAGGGATTCAGGCCTACCGGGCCGTTCTTCAATTCGGGCATCCGGAGGCTATGGGCTCGGCACCGTTCCAGGGCCTCTAGGACTATCCGGCGCGGGAAGTTCTCAGGGCCGCCTCAACCAGCGTCTGCTTCAGATCCCACAGCCTCTGAGTGAGCGAGACGTGATAGCCATGCGGGTTCACGATCCGCTGCACGCCGGGGTCCAATCGCTGCAGGTCGGCCTCGCGCCGCCTACGCATCTCCTCGATGGACGGCAAATCATACACGAGCCTGCCATCTTTCAGCACCTCTATCAGGAGTGGCTCGATCTCCGCCACGTCATTCCGCTCGAGGATCCGATAGATCGCGTGCTCCGTCGGGTGGTGCAAGACAATGCGGTCCATCTCCCGAGGATCCTCGTCCGCGAGGCTGAGCAAGTCCGCCGTCGCCTTGCCTCGCTGGTCATATACACGCCAGGCACGCTTATCGCCGGGATTCAGGGTCTTGTCCGATGTCTCCGAGACCTTGATGGCCGGCACCCACTTCTCACCATCTTGCACGGCCACCAGTTTGTATACGCCATCCAGTGCAGGGGCGCCTTGCGACGTGATCAAGCGCGTGCCCACACCGTACACCAGCCGATTGATTAACTGGTCTGGGTCAACCCCATAACGCGGCGCCTCCTCCTCGATCTGGGCAAGAATCTGCAGGATGACCAGCTCATCCAGTTGGTTCGAGAGAACAATCGTCGTATCGGGGAAACCGGCATCATTCAGCATCCTGGCAGCCTGGATGCTGAGATAAGCCAGGTCTCCTGAATCCAGGCGAATGCCGACCGGTTTGTGCCCCTTGCGCCGCAGTTCCTCGAAAACCCGGATCGCGTTGGGGATGCCGCTCTCCAGTGTGTTGATGGTATCAACCAGCAGCAGACAGTCGTCGGGATAGACATCCGCATAGGCGCGGAAGGCATCGAGTTCGCTCTCACCAAGCGCCATAAAGACCTGAATCATGCTGTGGGCGTGAGTTCCTTTGGGTGGATATCCCAGTACATGGGAGAGGCCGACATTGGAGGAGAAATCGGCGCCGCCGATGAGAGCTGCGCGTGCTCCCGCGTTGGCCCCTCGCTCCTGTGCCCGTCGCAACCCAAACTCCAGCAGCGGCCGACTCCGCCCGCTCAGGCGAAGCCGAGAGGCCTTTGTGGCGACGAGCGTCTGGTAGTTGAGATGGTTGAGCAGTGGCGTTTCCAGAATCTGCGCCATCGCCAGCGGGCCCTGGACCATGGTGAGAGGAACTCCAGGATGCACCACGCGCCCCTCCGGAATGGCCCGCATCGTGATGCCGACGAATGTGCCACATCGCTGCAGCCAGTCCAAGAAATCGTCAGCAAATAGGCGCTTTTCCCCCTGACCCGTCTGGACACGCAGGTATCGGACATCCTCGTCGCCGAAGTGGGCATCTCGCATCCAGTCCAGCAGCCACTCCAGACCGGCGTTGATGCAGTAGCCGGCCCTGTGAGCACCGTAGTCGGGATAACTGCGGAAGAAGTGCTCGAATTGGACGGGTCTCTCGTGCAGGCCCATCCGGTAGTAGAGTTGGGCCATGGTGAGCTGATATTCGTCGGTGAACAGAATGCCTTCAATGGTCCGGCGGTCGGATGGTTTCATGAGCACACCTAATCGGCCGTTCTCCCCTTTTCCTCGCAGGCGCAGCGTCCACCCGACCAGGGCCTCCAGCAGTAGGAACCCTCCCGCGGGCCGCCGGCGATCCCCAGCGCGCTGACCCGTGCTGATTCACTCATCGCTAACCTCTCACTCAGGGAACCCCGGATACTATCCCTCAAACTGGATGTCCGCTACGCTCCGCACGACGCTGCCGGCATAGAGCCACGAGATCTGGCGCAGCGTGAGCGCCTGGTCGAAGTCATTGAGCGCTGAGACGCCATCGGCGGGGATGACGATGTGAAAGTGGCGTAACCCTGCCGACGCCGCGGTGTGCAACACGCAGATGTTCGATACCGTTCCCACGATGACCAAGTGCTCAACCCGCCAGACGCGGCTCAGGTAGTGCTCCAACCAGGTACCGTAGAACCCATCGTAGCGATTCTTCTGACAGACCAGGTCTTCGGGCTGTGGCGTGAGTTCTTCGACGATCTCCCAGCCCCACGTCCCGGCGCGGACGTGCGGCGGCCATTGCTCCCACTCCGCGTCGTGCTCGATGTGCGTGTCTTGGGTGTAGGCAATACGCACATGGTGGGCACGCGCTGCCTCCAGCAACCGCCGAATGCGTGGGATGGTTTCTCCGGCTGATGGAACGACGAGCGCGCCGTCGGGCTTGACAAAGTCATTCTGCATATCCACGACGACGACTGCCGTCCGCTGGGCCGGCAATCGCACACTGTCCTGCAACGGCAAATCGGGCACTTGGACTGTACCACTGGGTATGAAGTCAACGCTCATCTCCCCAACTCCTTCTAGAATGCCAATCGCGACGGGGGGTCGTGATCATCGCCCAACCCTTGTTGTGCGACCATCTGACCGAGTTCGTCGTCTGGGTTCTCCTCGAAAAAACTCGGCGCATGTCATCCAGCACGCTACACAACTGACACATTACATCGCGATGGATCGTCACTCGGAATGTGTCATGGGTTGCGTCTCTCGTACTCTCACAGCCGTTCAATCCGCAATGGCCTCCATAATCGCTGCCCTGTTGGGCGTTCCCACCTGGGTCAACACGACCCGCCCCCCACCGTCTAGCAACACAAAAGTGGGCACCGCGCGTACGCTGTAGCGCGCTGCCAGTTGCCCGCCTACTTCGTCCATCACGTTCAGCCGCAGTACCTGCGCTCGGCCCTGCAACTCCCGCTCGAGCCCATCCACGATGGGCTTGGCCAGCAGGCAGCCGCTTCAGGTGTTCGAATAGAACTCGACGAGTGTGGGCGTGCCTGCCGAAACCTGTGCATCGAACGCCGCAGTGGAAGCCATCTTATCGCCCGGCGTGCGCAGGTACAGGTAGGCCGCGATCATCACGGCGATGACCGCGATGAATAGGCCATTCTCACGCAAGAAACGTTCCATCGGATACCCCTTTTCAATCAGAACACTCCCAGACATCAGCACCGCTGCTTGACGAGTGCATACAGGTTGTCTGAAACCAACCTCGGGAGGGAATCACATACTAAATCCTATTCTGTGTTGAGATCGAACAGCCAACCACACAGCCGGTATAGGATCTCATCCATCTCTTCCTCAAGCCGCCGCTTCGATCACCCGCACGATGCCCAGCCAGTATCGCTCCATCCGCTGTAGCGCAAACCCCGCCTCGGCCACGCTGCGCGCCGTCTCGCGATCCAGGTGGCACTCGCGGCTCCACATCCGCCACAACGGATCGAACAGTCGGGTCAGCCAACCGCCCAATCCGCTCCCCCGCGTGTGCTCCAGCAGCACCAACCGCCCATCATGACGCAGCACGCGCCGCGCTTCCACCAGCGCCCGCACCGGGTCGGCGACGGAGCAGAAGGTGAGCGATGCGGCCGCGGTGGCGAAACTGCCGCTGGCAAACGGCAGCCGCTGCGCGTCAGCCTGCACGAGCATCACGCGCGCCCGCGTGCAGCGGCGTGCCGCCCAACCCAACACCTGGCGGCTGACGTCGCAAGCCACCACGCGCGCCTCCGGCCCGTAGAGCGGCAGGTTGACGCCCGTGCCGGCCCCCAATTCCAACACGTCCCCTTGCAGCCGTGGGAACAGCCGCCGCCGCAGTCGCCGCAGCACCAACCACTCCAGCGGCAGCATCCCCCGGTCGTACACAGTAGAGATGTCGTCGTAGATACTCATCCGATCAGCGACCTCAGCACGGCAAGGTTCTCGCGATCCTCGTGCAAGTCGTCGCTCTTGGGCGTCTCCAGGAACGCCGGTAGACCGTCCAGCCGCGGATCGTTCAGCAGGTGGCGAAAGCCTTCCAGCCCGATGGTGCCCTGGCCAATATGCTCGTGGCGATCCTTGCGTTCACCAAGGTTGCCCTTGCAATCGTTCAGATGCAGTGCCTTCAAGCGTTCCAATCCCACGACGCGCTCGAACTCGGCCATCGTCGCGGCATACCCCTCCGGCGTGCGCAGTTCGTAACCGGCGGCAAAGATGTGACAGGTGTCCAAGCAGACGCCCAGCCGCTCCCCCTGCGGCGTGTGCGCGATCAGCCAGGCCAATTGCTCGAAGCGGTAACCCAGATTAGTGCCCTGCCCGGCGGTGGTCTCTAGCCAAACCTGCGCACGAAAACCGGGTGTAGCCGCGTGGACCTCGCCCAACGCCTGGGCCACCCGCGCCAATCCCGCTTCCTCGCCCGCGCCCATATGAGACCCCGGATGCAGTACCAGCCCCGGCAGCCCCAACGCCTCGCAACGCTCCAGTTCTATGATCAGCGTATCACGCGACTTGGCCCACAGCGCTTCGTCCGGCGCGGCCGGATTCAGCAGGTACGAGGCGTGCCCCACCACCGGCACGATGCCCGTTTCCGTTGCCTTCGCCGCAAAGAGCGCAATGTCCTCGCCGGTGAGCGGCTGCACCGCCCAGGCACGGTTCGACTTGACAAAGATCTGCACCGCGTCGCACGTGACAGCCTGCGCGCGCTCGAACGCCTTGTGCAACCCGCCAGCGATGGACTCGTGCGCACCCAACCGCAACACCGGCTCACGCCTCTTCGATGCGATACGATGTCGTGATCCGCGCCGCCTTGCTCAGCATCGCCGCCGCCGAGCAGTACTTGGTCTCCGAAAGTTCGATCGCCCGCTCTACCGCCTGCGGCTCTACGCCCTTGCCCTTCACGACGTACTCCAGATGAATCTGGGTGTAGACCTTGGGGTGCTCCTCGGCCCGCTCGGCGGTCGCCCTGACCTCCAGGCCGGTGAAGGGCTGGCGCTTCTTTTGCAGGATCGAAACAACGTCCATCGCCGTGCAGCCGCACAGGCCGATAAGCAAGAGTTCCATCGGCCGGGGCCCGGACTCTGGCCGTTCCTCATCCGGCAAAGCGTGATCCAGCACGATGGCCGGGCCACTAGAGGCCTCACCTACCAGCCGCAACCCCGGCCCAACCCATGTTACCTTCGCTTCTGATGCCATAACGCCTCCTCGATGACTCACACATCACGCATCACGCATCACGTGCCCCGTGTCGCGTGTCCTGTCACTTGGATTGATGCGGGATGACGCAGATAAAGCGCAGCGGCCCTGGGCCTGTGTTGCGATAGCCGTGTACCTCGTCGGGCGGGATGTAGAGCGCCATCCCTGGCCGCATCGCGACCTCGCCTGTTGGCCCCTGCGCCATCCCCTCGCCCTCCAAGACAAAGATCTCGTGCTCGTAGGGGTGCTGATGTGGGGCAAACACCGCCCCCGGCGCGAACTCGACCACGCGCAGCGCGAAATTGGGCGCACCCTCCGGTTTGCCGATTACCCAGCGGATGGTGATGCCTGGGCCGGCAGCCTCGGCCGGCACCTCTTGGTAAGTTCGACCTAGCATATCTGTCTCCTATGGCGATGATTTCGTCTGCCCACACTCCACCGGCACTCGCCGGCCCAACCCCAACAGCAAGTTGAGCGGCGCACGCAGCGCCATCCGCCGATACGTCGTCCGCCCGGCGAGCAGGCGCATAAACTCGGCCAGGAAACGCGGATTGCGCACGGCCAATTCGAAACTGCCCCGTGGATGCTCGTAGAAGGGCCATGCCCAGCGCCGCCCCCACAAGAGATTGGCGCCGATCTCGCGTTGCACCCGCCGTGTATAGCCGGATTGGTCATCGGCCAGAATCGCCTCAGCGGCGAAACGGCCGCTCGTGACGGCATGGCGAATGCCCTCCCCAAGCAGCGGATCGAGGAGCGCGGCAGCATCGCCCGCCAACAGCACCCGCCCGCGCCGGAGTGACGTGTGCCGGGGATAGGTCGGCAACGGATGGCCGCGCTGAGGCTGGCCGTCAATCACGATGCCCAAACGCCCCATCTCCTGCTGCAGAGTCTCGCGCAAAGTCGAGGAATTGCCCCTAAAGTTGCCGATGCCCACCGAAAGCCTTTCGGCCTTGGGAAAGACCCACAGATAGCCCCACATCATCGCACCGAAGACGAAGAGCGCCATATCGGCATACTGCTCCAACAGTGCACTGTCAGTCGTGACCTCGACTTCGAGGGCGATCCCCATGCGCTCGTCTCGGTGCAGCCCCACCAGCCGCGCCACATGTGAGTTAGCCCCATCGGCACCGACGAGGTAACGCGCACGGAACGTCTCACCCGCACGGGTCACGACCTCTACCCCGGCCTCGTCTTCCCGCAGTGTCGCCAGCGGCGAGCCGTCACCTGCTGCCCATCGCGGAAGCGAAAGCACACCCGCCTCACCTCGCGCTCAACCACGGGGGAAAAATCATAAAGGGAAGGATGTCAGCACCGCCCGGGGCACTCCACCACCGCAAGGCTTGTAACGGGGCAGTCGCTCCTTCTCCAACACCAGCGCCCGCTTTCCGGCTTCCCCCAACCAGAAGGCAGCCGTGGCGCCTGCCGGCCCAGCCCCGATGATGATCGCATCGTACTCGGCCATCACGCAAGCGGTTGCTTCCAGAAGCCGATCATCTGACCCGGCCGGAACGCGACCTGGAACAGTTCCCAGCCTTCCTCACCGCCCCGATTCAGCAACTCCTCGACCGCCCGCGTGAGCGGATTGGGGCCGGAGTCAAAGTAGCAAGCACCCGCGTCGTCACAAAAGATCGCCGACGGCACATCCTCCACCGGCTCAGACAGCAGCGCCAGAATGTCGTCCGCCGTGTGCATCGTGATGCGATAGCGCCAACGAGTCACCTTATCCTCCATTGCGATGCTCTCTAGAGAGACGTCCTCTTACCACCAAGTCACCAAGACACAAAGGGCCGATTGATGTTCCATCTTGAGCGCATCCCTCCGCTCTCTTGGTGGCTTCGTGTCTTGGTGGTGAAAATCCCGTCTGCCAATCACGCCACATACCCCTGCCCCACCAGAAACCGCTCCGCCTCGATCGCCGCCACTGCGCCGGAGCCGGCGGCAACCACTACCTGGCGAAAGTGGGGGTTCTGCACGTCGCCCGCCGCAAACACCCCCGGCACATTCGTCTGTTGGCGATGGTCGGTGATGATATAGCCGTTCTCATCCAGGGCGATCTGCCCGGCGAAAATCCTGGTCATAGGGACCAGCCCGATGTAGACAAAGACGCCATCGGTTTCGATGTGAGATACCTCGCCGGTCTTGACATTGCGCACGCGCACGCCGCTCACCGTCTGCTGGCCGACGATCTCTTCCACGACCGTGTCCCACACAAAGCGCATCTTGGGGTTGGCAAAGGCCCGTTCCTGAGCGATCTTGGCCGCACGCAGTTGATCGCGCCGGTGCACGACGATCACCTCGCGGGCGAACCTGGTCAGGAACAGCCCTTCCTCAATCGCGCTATCGCCGCCGCCGACCACCACGACCCGCCTGTCCTTGTAGAAGAAAGCATCACAGGTCGCACAGGTCGAAACGCCGCGCCCGAAGAATTCCTTCTCGCCCGGCACGCCCAGGCGACGTGGAAAAGCGCCGGTGGCGATGATCACCGCCCGCGCACGATAGGTCTCACGCGCCGTGACGGCAAAGGGCGCGGCGGAAAAATCAACCGCCGTTGCCGCCTCTGCCACGATCTGCGCTTCGAAGCGTCTGGCTTGCTCTTGCAGACGCAGCGCCAGGTCCGCGCCACTGATGCCATCGGGGAAACCGGGATAGTTCTCCACCCGCTCGGTGTTGGCGATCTGGCCGCCGGCAAGCGGCCCGGCGAGCACGAGCGTCTCGAGTGCGGCACGCCTGGCATAGATTGCCGCGGTCAGGCCCGCAGGGCCGCCGCCGATGATGATGAGATCATAGAGCGACGTCTCGACCATCTTAGCACTCCGCGAGAGCCTCCTGCAGTTTTTGCAGCACCACCTCCTCCGGCACGGCGCCTTCGACGTGCACCGTCTCGTTGATCACCGTGCGCGGCACGCCCATCACCTGATACTGGAGCGCCAGTTGCGGGAATTCCATCGCCTCGACCATGTCTGCCCGCACCTGTGGGCTGGCCACGGCCATCTGATGCGCCAGGATTACCGATGCCTGGCAGTACGGGCAAGTAGGGGTGACAAAGACCTGGAGGTGTACCGGCCTGTCCAACCCGCGCAGAACATCGAGCGTCGCGGCATTCAGTTGCGTCTGACCGGACGCGACGGTCTTGATCGCTTCCAGCAACGAGACGAACTCGTAACCGGAGGGCAAGCCGTAGAAACGCACACCATAGTCTTGCGCGCCGATCACGGCAATGGCCGGGATCTTGTCCACGCCGAACTGTTCGGCCTTTTCCTTGTCGGTGACAAAGTTGTACACCTCGGCCGTCACCTGGTCAGAGAGTGCAGCGATTTCCTCGACCAACTGGCGGGTCTCCTTGCAATACTCGCATTCGAACTCCTGGGTGAACATTACCAGCCGCACCGGCCCGGGCAGCGCGGCCAAATCGTTCTGCACATGTTCTGTGATCTCGTGGTTCAGTAGAGGCATTTGTTGGCTCCTTGTTGCTGGTTACTGGTTGCTGGTTGCTGGTTACTGGTTGCTGGTTGCTGGTTACTGGTTGCTGGTTGCTGGTTGCTGGTTGCTCGTTATGCTAGCCGTGAGAGCGCCTTGGCCAGCGCTTCGGCGATCTCTGCGGATGAGCCGTTCGACGCGATACACTCGTTGGCGTAGGCACGCACGAGCGCCACGGCGGCCTGATGCGCGGCCGAGCGCACGGCGGCCAATTGTTGCAGGATCTCGCTGCAATCGCGGTCCTCCTCGATCATCTTGGCGACGCCACGCGCCTGCCCCTCGATACGCCGCACACGGCTCAGCAGATCGGACTTGGATGAATCGCTCAGTTTCATCTCCACTCCTTACTCGAGGCACACGGCCTTTTAGCGGCGCATCGCTCAGGTGGGGCCGGGGACACAGGATGAAGAGACGCCCGCGCCGCTCCGGCTTGCTTCACCAACGCCGAACAGCGAGAGCGCCTTGCGTGTCTCAATGCTGCCACATGTGGGGCAGATCGGCGCAGCCTGCTGCGCTGCCGAGCGCACGAATATCTCGAACTTTTCACCACAGCGGGCACAACAGTATTCGTAAATCGGCATGGGTTCATCACCTCGCTATACAATACTGAGGTATAGTATACCACAGAAAGCGGATTTGTCAATCTCGTCCGGTGTCAACCGGGAGTGACCGTATTTTGTGGTCTGCCCGGGTTGTGCTATAATCAACTGGCAGTGAGGCTCGGTACGAGCATGAGAGCGAACCCATAGGAGGCCCAGATGGCGAACGAGAAAATAGCCCTGCGAAATCGCATTATCGGTCTGTTGTTGCGCAATGCGCGGGAACGGGCAGACAAGACCAAGCGGGACTGCGCAGTGGCATTGGGTGTTCCCACAAGCACCATTACAGCATACGAAGAGGGCCGTAAGCCCATATCCCTACCCGAACTGGAGGTCCTGGCCTACGTGCTGAGGGTGCCGATCACGCACTTCTGGGAGCGCGAGCCGGAAGCGCCCGAGGAGGAACAGCCGCCCCTACATGAGGTTATGACCCTGCGTCATCGCATCATAGGGGCGCTCTTGCGCGATGCCCGGATGAAGGCCGAGATTTCCCAAAAGGAGTTAGCGCAGGTCGTGGGTTGTTCGGCCAAGCGCATTGCCGATTACGAGTACGGAGAGCGTCCGATTCCATTGGCCGAACTGGAATTGATGGCACAGCGCTTGCAGGTGTCCCTGGACTATTTCCTGGATACCCAAGAAGGTCCAGTGGGAGAGTGGCACCAACAACAAGCAGCGTTCCGTTCTTTCCGCGCACTTCCGAAAGATGTGCAAGAATTCGTTACACACCCCCTGAGTATCAAGTACCTGGAAGTGGCGATGAGGCTCGCGCAGATGCCAGTCGGCGGGCTGCGTGCTATCGCTGAGGGCCTATTGGAGATCACCTATTGAGATTGGAGGCATAGCCATGGCAGAGAAGACCACGGGGCGCGCGCTAAAGGAAGAGGGGCTGCGGCTATTCCAGGAAGGGCTGTACGAAGAATCCGCAGCCAAGTTCAGACAGGCCCAAGAGAAGTTTCTCGCCGAGGGAAACGAGGTCGAAGCAGCCGAGATGGTGAACAACCTGGGCGTGGTCTACCGTATGCAGGGCAAGTGGGACAAGGCGATCGCCGCCCTGGAGGAGGCTCGGGCCGTTTTCGTGCGCCTGGGTGATCGCAGCCGCGAAGCGCAGACACTGGGCAACCTGGGTGGCCTCTACGCCAGCAAGCACGAGCGTGAGCAGGCCAAGGAGTGCCTGCGCCAGGCCGCCGACATTTTTGCCGAGTTGGGCGATGACCAGCGCCGCGGGGAGACGCTGATGGCGTTAGGTGTGCAGCAATGGAAAACCGGCGACCGCGGGGCCGGTATCGCTACTTATGAGGCGGGGTTGCACTCACTGCAAAGGCTCTCGGCCAGCCAAAAGACGCTGCGCGGCCTCCTTAAGATGCGTTCCCGATTGTTGGGTAGGAAGAAATAAATTCGGCGAGCCAACGAGTCGGCAAATCTCTCGCCGCTTTGTCTACCCGCGCAGCATTGCGCTCAATTCTTGCTCTAGCCGCCGCACGATCTTGCCTCGCATCTTGGCAGTCTCCTCATCGGTCAGTGTGCGGTCCTCGGCCTGATACGTCAGCCGATAGGCCAGGCTCTTTTTGCCGGCACCGATCTGCTCCCCGCGGTAGACGTCGAAGAGCACCGCCGAACGCACGAGCGGCGCGCCGGCCTGGACGATGAGGTCACGCACCCGCACCGCCGGAACGTCCTCGTCCACGATCAGCGCCAGGTCTTCGTAAACCGGCGGGTGGACCGAGATCGGCGTGAACGTGCGCGGCGCTCCCCAGGCAGCGAGCAGTCCGTCCAGATCGAACTCGAGCGCGCAGACAGGCTGCGCCGGCAGGTCGAATCGCGCCTGCAATCGAGGGTGCAGTTCCCCCATTACACCGATGAGGTTTTCCCCAATGCTTACCCGCGCGCAGCGGCCAGGCCGGAATGCCGGATGCTGTTCCGGCTCGAATGTTCCCCCCATTCCCAAGTCGGTCAACAACGCCTCTACGACTCCCTTGAGGTCGTAAAAGCCCAGGGGTGCGCGGTCCTGTCCTGCGAGCCATGAGCGAGCCTCGCGCGGGCCGGTCATCACGATTCCCAACCGGCGCGGCTCCTCGGGCAGTGTCTGGCCGGCTACCGGATGGTATACCGCGCCGATCTCGAAGATGGCTACGCGGTCGAGAAAGCGCAGGTTCTCACGCGTGGTATGGAGCAAGGCGGGCAGCAGCATCCGCCGCAGGTAGGCCCGCTCCGCCGAGAGCGGGTTGCGCACGCGGAGGTATTCGTCCGGCGCAGGCTGTGCCCCTTGCGGCCAGAATCCAGCCTCGTCCTCGGCATCCACCAACGAGTAGGTGATCACCTCGTCCAATCCGCAGCCCACCAGGAGATCGCGCACGCGCTCGGCCCCTTGAAGCCGCAGGTTGGCACGTTGTGGCGGCAACTCGTCACGCAAGAGCGTGCTCGGGAAACGGTCGTAGCCCCAGATGCGGCCCACCTCCTCGACCAGGTCTACAGGGCGGGTGACGTCGAGGCGGTGCGATGGGACTGTGACTTGGTAGGTGGTTGGTTGGTTGGTTAGTTGGTTGGTTGGTTGGGTGACCTGGAACTCGAGGGCGGTGAGGATACGTGTGATGTCCTCGGTCGGGATTTCGACGCCCAGGACGCGGCTGACGTAGGCAGGGTCGAGTTCGATGGTCAACGACGGCTGCCGGCCCGGGTAGAGGTCGCCGATGGTGGGAACGACTCTGCCGCCACCCAGTTCCGCCATCAGGTGGGCCGCCCGCGCAGCGGCCTTGACCGTCAACTCGGGGTCCACCTGCCGCCCAAAGCGCGTGCTGGCCTCGCTCACCAATCCCAACAGGCGTGAGGTGCGGCGGACGTTGAGGAAGTGAAAGTTGGCTGCTTCCAGCAGGATGTCGGTAGTCTCCTCCGTGACCTCGCTTTCCAACCCGCCCATCACACCGGCCACGGCCACCGGCCCGCCGCCATCGGTGATGAGCAGCATTTCGCCGTCGAAGGTGCGCAGGGTGCCGTCGAGTGTGGTCATCTGCTCGCCCTCGCGTGCGCGGCGGACGATGATGGCCGGGCGGCTCTCGCCGGGGCGGGCGCGCAGGACGTGGTAGTCAAAGGCGTGCAGCGGCTGGCCCAATTCCAGCATCACATAGTTGGTGATGTCCACGATGTTGTTGATGGGCCGCATGCCAGCGCGGCGCAGGCGCATCTGCATCCAGAAAGGAGCGGGGGCGATCCGGACGCCTTTGATGAGAGCGGCAGAGTAACGCGGACACAAGTCGGGGTCGGCGATCTCGAGCGCGATAAAGTCGGGCGTGGGAGTCAGTTCCGCCGGATGGCGCTCGAGTACCTGCATCACGTCGCGCTTGAGCGGAGTGCCGGTGAGTGCCGCCACTTCGCGGGCAATGCCATAGACGCATTGCAGGTGGCCGAACGGGCCCTTGATGTCGAAATGGAGCACGGCATCGCCCAGATAGTCGGCCAGCGGCGTGCCGACAGGCGCGTCGTCATCCAGGTAGATGATGTCCACGTGTTCGTCGGAGAGGCCGAGTTCCTTTTCCGAGCAGACCATGGCCCGCGAAGGGACGCCGCGGATCTTGGACGCTTTCAGTTTCACCACGCGCCGGCCTTCGGCGTGGCCGTCGTAGAGAGCGGCGCCCTCCATCGCAAAAGCCACTTTGAGGTGCAGGCCGCTCTGGCCGCGGCGTTCCAACAGGCTGGGCGCGCCGGTGACGACGACTTCGGTCTGCGGGCCGCCGTACTCGACTTCGGCGAGCACCAGCCGGTCGGCGTCGGGGTGCGGCTGCACGGCGCGAATCTCGCCCACGACGATCTTGTCCGGGGGCCAGGGTAGTTCTGCGCCGGGCAGGCCGATGGTCTCGATCGTCTCCACCTCCAGCCCGGCCAACGTCAGCCGCCGGGCCAGTTCGGGGAGAGGGATGGTGATGTCTACGTAATCTTTGAGCCAGGATAGCGAGACCTTCATTGTCTACTCCTCAAAACTGCCTCAAGAACCGCAGATCGTTCCCGTAGAACAGGCGGATGTCGTCTATGCCGTACTTGAGCATCGCCGGGCGCTCGACGCCCATGCCGAAGGCAAAGCCGCACCATTCGGCGGGATCGTAGCCGCCGTTCTGCAAAACGACCGGATGTACCATCCCGGCCCCGGCAATCTCTAGCCAGCCCGAATGTTTGCATACCCGGCAGCCCTTCCCAGCGCACAGGATGCAATCCATGTCGGCCTCGATGGACGGCTCGGTGAACGGGAAGTAGGAGCCGCGAATGCGGATGCGCCGCTCCGGCCCGTAGAGCCGACGGGCAAACTCGGTCAGGGTGCCGATCAGATCGGTCATGGTGATGGCGTGCCCCACCGCCAGCCCCTCCACCTGATAGAACTGGTGCTCGGCACGGGCGGTGACCTGCTCGTAGCGGTAGCACTTGCCCGGCAGGATGACGCGGATCGGCTCCGGGCAGCGTTCGCGCATGACGCGGATCTGCCCCGGCGAGGTGTGCGTGCGTAGCAGCACCTCGTCGTTGATCCAGAATGTGTCCCACATGTCGCGCGCTGGGTGGTGAGGCGGCATGTTGAGCAGCCCAAAGTTGTATTCGTCGGTCTCGACATCGGGGGCCTCATAGACCTGGAAGCCCATCTCGGCGAAGATGGCATAGATCTGGCGCAGGGTCTGGGTGGTGATGTGCAGGCGCCCCGGCCCGACGGGACGCCCCGGCAGTGTCACATCGAGCGCGCCGCGCTCCAACTCCCGCTCCAGTTCGGCCTGGCGCAGCGCTGCGGCGCGCGCTTCGTAGGCGGTCTCCAGCCGCACCTTGAGCGCGTTGACGGCCTGCCCAAAGGCGGGACGCTCTTCCTTGGGCAAGTCGCCGACGGAGCGCAGCATCTGCGTCAGCGCGCCTTTGCGGCCCAGGTATTGGCGATGCCACTCGGTCAGGTCGTCGCCCGTAGCGGCGGCCGCCAGGGCGGCAAGGGCATCTTGTTCGAGACGAGCGAGTTGGTCGGGCATGGGTGTACTCCTGGTTGGTTGGTTAGTTGGTTGGTGGGGGAAAAGGGAACGCTCTCGCCCCACCGGGACGAGAGCGCAGACTCCCGCGGTACCACCCCGTTTGGCTCCTGACGGAACCCTCTCGTGTTGCCGGCGGCGTCCTTAGGCGCGACCGGCTGCCCCGATAACGCTGGGCTTGCGGAGCGGGCTACTTACTGGTTGCTGGTTGCTGGTTGCTGGTTACTGGTTGCTGGTTGCTGGTTGCTGGTTACTGGTTGCTGGTTGCTTGCTCGTCGCCCGTTTATTCCGTCACCTAACAACGGGCTGGATGACCAGCATAGTTTCACCCGTCGGCTCTGGAGCGAACTTGAGCGGCTTTCCTCCGGGCAGGGCTTCCAGTCTGCGACCCCGCTTCCCTGGCAGATTCGTTCCGCCTACTCTTCTCCTTCGCAGCCTTTTCAACTCTCGGTTGTGGGCCACATTATGCCGCCAAAGTCCCCTTTTGTCAAGCCGACAAGCATGGTATACTACCGCCCCGGAGGAGCGAACTGAAGCCTTCGACCATTGCCATTGATGGCCCGGCGGCGTCGGGCAAGAGCACTATCGGCGAGGCATTGGCGCGGCGGCTGGGCTATCTCTACTTCGATACCGGCGTGATGTACCGCGCGGTGACCTGGGCAGCGTTGGCACGCGGCATTCCCATCGCCGACGAAGCGGCGGTGACGGCGCTGGCAGAGCGGCTGCGTATTGACGTGACTTCGCCGACCGTGGACGATGGCCGCCAGTACACCGTCTGGACCGACGGGGAGGATGTCACCTGGGCGATCCGCTCGCCGGAGGTGGATGCGAATGTCTCGGCCATCTCGGCCTACGCGGGCGTGCGCGAGGCACTGGTGGCCCAGCAACGGCGTATCGCCGCAGGTGGGCAGGTGGTGATGGTGGGGCGCGACATCGGGACTGTGGTCTTGCCGGATGCCGATCTCAAGGTGTATCTGGACGCGAGTGTCGAGGAGCGTGCCCGCCGCCGCTGGCAAGAGATGCGCGAGCGCGGCGAGAAGGCCGATTACGACGACGTGTTGGCCGCGATGCGTCGCCGCGACGAGATTGACAGCAACCGCCACGTTTCGCCATTGCGTCCCGCTGCGGACGCCATCGTCGTGGATACGACCGCCCTCGGTATCGAGGAGGTGCTGGCGCGGGTGGAGCGGCTGATCGAGGAGCGAGAATGCCCCCGGGCGTGATCGCCGCCGTCGCCCCCGGCAGCCTCGCCGAGCGGGCGGGCCTGCGTGCCGGGGATGCACTGCTCGCCATCAATGGCCGTCCGCTGCGCGACGCGATTGATGTGCAGTTCCACTCCGCCGACGAGCGCCTGACGCTAGAGTGGCAGCGCGATGGGATAGAATTCACCGTCGAGATCGAGCGCCATTACGACGAACCGTTAGGGCTCGAGTTCGCCGAGCCGGTCTTTGATGGCATCCGTCGCTGCAACAACCGCTGCGACTTTTGCTTCGTGGCGCAACTGCCGCCGGGACTCCGGCGCTCGCTCTACATCAAAGACGATGACTACCGGCTCTCGTTTCTCACTGGCAGTTACGTCACGCTGACGAACCTGGGCGAGTCCGACTGGACGCGCATCGCCGAACAGCGCCTCAGCCCGCTCTACGTCTCGGTACACGCGACCGAGCCGGCCCTGCGCCGCAGAATGCTCGGCAACCGTGACGCGCCCGACGTGCTGGCCCAACTCCGCCGCCTGACCGATCTGGGGATCGAGGTGCACACCCAGATCGTCGTCGTGCCCGAGGTCAACGACGGCGCTCATCTCGACCGCTCTATCGGCGACTTGGCCGCATTGTACCCGGCGGTGCGCTCGGTGAGCGTCGTGCCGGTGGGGATAACCCGGTTTCATCAGGGCGGTTGTCGCATCCACACCGACGCCGAAATGCGCGCCGTGTTCGAGCAAGTGGTCGCCTGGCAGGTGCACATGCGTGAGCGATTGGGCGTCCGCTTTGCCTATCTCTCCGACGAGTGGTATCTGCGCCTGGGTGAGCCGCTGCCGGAGTGGGATGCTTATGATGGCTTCGATCTGACGGAGAACGGCGTTGGGTTGGTGAGGCGGTTCTTGGGAGTTAGAGAGCAGGGATTAGTGACTAGTGGTTGGGAAGGGAAACACCAATCACCAATCACCAATCACCAATCGCTCACTTTGGTAACCGGAGCACTCTTTGCCAGCACTCTCCGGCAGATATTCTCAGGCACCGAAGTCGTACCCGTAGTGAACCGCTTTTTCGGCGAGACGGTAACGGTAGCGGGGCTACTGACTGGGCGGGACGTGATCCGAGAGTTGCGCGGGCGTGCGTTGGGTGATGCGATTGTGCTGCCGGCGGCGATGTTCGGCGGACCGGAAGGGCAGACGCTCGACGAGATGCTGCCGCAGGAGATCGGTGAGGCGCTGGGGCGAGAGGTGCAGGTAGGGCCGTCACACTGACGTGTGCGGCGTGGGGACCAGAGCCATCCGATCGCGTAGGCGGTCGGCCGGCGCGCCTGCCCTGAGCAGAGTCGAAGGGCAGCGCCCTCGAGCCGCGATTTCCATCGGCGGCTTGATCCAAATGGGAGGCAAAAATGTGTGGCATCGTCGGTTACGTGGGGCCGCGTGACGCGACCCCGATCATTCTCGATGGCCTGAAGCGGCTCGAATACCGCGGCTACGATTCGGCCGGGCTGGCCGTCGTGCAGAGCGATGGCTCCATCGCCGTGCGGCGTGAGGTCGGCAAACTGGCCGCACTGATGGAACTGGTGGCTGCAGAACCGATCAGCGGGCAGATCGGCATCGGCCATACCCGCTGGGCCACCCACGGCGAGCCTAGCCGCCGCAACGCCCACCCCCACGTGGGCGCCACCGGCCAGGTCGCCGTCGTCCACAACGGCATCATCGAGAATTTCCTCGAACTGCGCGAGGAGTTGGCAGCCGAAGGACGGCGCTTTGCTTCGGAGACCGACACCGAAGTGGTGGTGCATCTGGTCGAGAGTTACCTGGCAGATGGCCTCGATCTAGAGACGGCGGTGCGTCGGGCGCTCGCGCACATCAAGGGTGCCAACGCCTTCGTCTTTATCAGCAGCCGCGAGCCCGACCGGCTGGTGACGGCGCGGCTGGGCAACGCCGGCGGCATCACTATCGGCGTGGGGCAGGGAGAGATGTTCGTCGCCTCCGATATCCCCGCCATCCTGGAGCACACGCGCGAGATGCTCTTTCTCGAAGACCGGCAGATGGCGGTGGTGACACGCGCCGGCGCGCGCATCGTCAGGTTGGACGGAGAACCGGTGGCGGCCAAGCCCTACACCATCCCCTGGGACCCCGTCGCAGCAGCCAAGGGCACCTATCGCCATTTCATGCAGAAAGAGATCTATGAACAAGCCCGTTCCGTCACCGACACTATTCGCGGGCGGGCCGATTTCGAAGCCGGACGGGTGCGGTTGGAGAATCTAGAGTTGACAGCGGAGGAGGCACAAGCCCTGGAGAAACTGGTCATCGTCGCCTGCGGCACCTCGGCCCACGCCGCCCTGGTGGGCAAGTTCATCATCGAAACCCTGGCCCGCCTGCCGGTCGAGGTAGATTACGGCTCCGAGTTCCGCTACCGCGACCCGCTCATCGGCAAGGGCACGGCGGTGCTGGCGATCACCCAGAGCGGCGAGACGGTGGACACGCTGGCAGCGATGGAGGAAGCGCGCAAGAAGGGCGCGCGGCTGTGGGCCATCGTCAACGTCATCGGCAGCCAGGCCATGCGCCTCTCCGACGGCTACATCCTGATGCACTCGGGGCCCGAGATCGGCGTGGCCTCGACCAAGGCGTTCACCGCCAGTCTGGTGGACCTGTATCTGCTGGGCTGCTACCTGGGTGAATTGCGCGGCACATTGGCAGGAGATGGGTTGCGTCAGCGCGTGCGCGACCTGGCGCGTCTCCCGGACCTGGTGGGACGGGTGCTGGAAGGCGACGGCGAATACAAGCGCCTGGCCGATCTCTTTTATGACCGCGAGCATTTCCTGTACCTGGGACGCGGCATCCACTATCCCATCGCGCTCGAAGGGGCGCTCAAACTCAAGGAGATTTCCTACATCCACGCCGAGGGCTATCCGGCGGGCGAGATGAAGCACGGCCCGATCGCGTTGATTGACGAAGAGATGCCGGTGGTCGCCATCGCCGTGCGCGATCACGTCTACGACAAGATGATCAGCCAGATCGAGCAGGTCAAGGCGCGCGGCGGCATCGTGATCGCGCTGGCGACAGAGGGCGATCGCGACATTGGGGGGAAAGCCGATTATGTGCTGAACGTCCAGGCGGCGCCACCGCTCTTGGCGCCGGTGGTGGACGTCATCCCACTGCAACTGCTGGCCTACCACCTGGCGGTGCGGCGCGGCTGCGACGTGGACCAGCCGCGCAATCTGGCCAAGAGCGTGACAGTCGAATAGAGGCCGACGAACGAAACAAGACCGCCGAGGCCTGAGACCTCGGCGGTCTTTCATCGGTAACTCTGGTCGCCGTGTGCTACTCCGGGATGCCGATCACTTCCACGGCATCAATCTCATTCCAGCCCAAGCCTAGTACCGACTGGTCAATCGTGATCCGCAGCCCGGCGGCCAAGTAATCCACGTTGTCAACCCCGATGGACAACACATAGGGGCACTCCACCTCGCGGGGTCTCCCCTGATAGACGACGTGATACTCGGAGGTCAGGTCAATCAATTCGACCTTGACCACCTGGTCGGGGTGATAGGTCTGGTAGATGTTGATCCCGGTGACATAGACGGGTGTCCTGTAGGTCAACTCGATCCAATCTTCGGTATCCGAGTGCGCCGAAGCCCAGGCGGTGCTTAGGTCTCCGCACTCGTCGGTGTCGGGTGCGCCGGTGGCCTGTATAGCCGCCCAATCGGGGTTCGAATACTCTGAACTAGCCGTGGCATCCGTGGCCCACTGCGAGATCTCCTCACCTTCGCCACCACCAACGTCAGAAAGCGTCCAAGTCATCTCGCCATCAATCTCGACGCCCATTTCGGTCACCAACTCGTTGCCGTCCGCGTCATCGGCTCTCAAATCATAAGTGCCGAACGGGATGCCGGTGATCGTGTAACGCTCGCCAGCGGGGACAATGTCGTCGCCGAGCCAGTCCTCGCCCCACTCGTCGCTATCGCTGGGCGAGATGTAGACGTAATAGATGTCAACGCTAGAGTTGTTGATGATCTCCAAGAAGCCGGTCTCTTCTTCGGGTGTAGCCGTTGGACGCACCTGGGTGGGTTGCGGGGTCGGCGGCGCAGACGTCGGCGGTACAGATGTCGGCGGTACAGTAGTCGGTGTACGCCCGCCCCCACCGCACGCCAACGTGGCGATTATCAGGGTGACTAGCGCTAAACTCCACCACTTGATGTGTTTCATCTTTCTCTCCTTCCTGGCAAGATATGTTCGAGCCGGTGCAGTTCACATCCTGTGCATCCTCACTCTGTTTCCGTTCACCTCCTTCTTTCGGTCCCCGGCGCCGCTCGACGAGGGCATCGCCGAGACCGCTCGTGAAATGTCACACCGACTTTCTTCAGCCACTTGGCAAGTAACCCAACCAGCGGCCCCTGTCATTGCGAGCCGCCCCCTCGTGCCGCTCGGGGCAGGCTCCGGCGAAGCCATCTCACACTACACCGCGGCGGAAACCCTTTGGTGGTTATCGGACCATGGCGTCGTCTATACTCAGCCGCGCCGACGGCTAGAAGCCACCGGCCCAGCCAATGGAGGCCCGCCAGGGCTTTCACCTGCCCGCCAGGGCGGGCCTGCCCTCAGCCGTGCGCTCAAAGCGCGCGGCGGGGGTGCAGCGACCCCGAACGAGTTCGGGATTCCGGCACGCACCAGAATAGAACTGAGTAGCCCCGGCAACCCTGGCGTGTGAGTCCCGTGCCGGTCCATTGCCGGTGCTCACCGCTTAACTTGGCTTCTGCTCCGATTCGCAGCAGGCCGGGCGGCCGGCTTGCGGGAAGGACGTACAGCCTTCCTGACCGGGCGCGTGCCGGTGCTCAATACCCACTCCGCAGGTGGCATCCACGGGTCCAGCCTGTACTCGTAGTAAGTGGTCTGGCACGGCAGCCCGCGCCCGATCCAGGCACGCAGGTCGTTCAGGTGGATGACCATGCTGAACACCGTGACCGCCTCGCCGGCGTGACGGCAGATGGAGGCCGGGTAGTTGGCGTGATCGGCCAGGAAGGTGCGCAACAATTCCGACGTGATCTGCCCATAGTGCTCGCGCAGCAGGCGCAGCGCGCGGTTGTGACGGACGACCGATTCGTAGATAAAATTGCGGTCGAACTCGAACTCGCGCATATGCGGGCTCACATAGTGGTTGGCGTGTGCCAACACGTCGCCTTCGATATACATCGGATCCACATCGGTGGCCGACCCTTCCACATTATACACCTCGCCGTGGATATCAGCAACGATGTTGTTATAGTTCGAGGCGCGCTGCGGGAGCATGCAGGCTGCCATCGCTTCACCCAGCCGCCGCGCGGCCAGGATGGCGCGCACGATCAACTGGCGCGGCACGCCGGGGCGCACGTCGTTGGAGGAGACCTCGTTGCCGGTCAGGCTGATGCCGGCGGCGTTGAACCCGACGCTGTAGCCCAACCCACCGACAGAGACGGCCAGAAATTCAGGCTCGTCCCCGGCCTGAACCTTGAGGATGACGAGATGCTTCTCGGTCTCCGGCTCCAGGTCGTTGGTGTGCGCCAGGAGGGTCGCGCCATCGGCGGTGGCCCGCCCACGCGCGGCAAAGTCGGTGCAGCCTTTGGGCTTAATGAGCCCGCCGCCGCGCCAGGCCGCCTTGCGCCAGAACTCCTCGCACATCCCCAGGAAAATCTCATCGAAAGACAAGTTTGCCCCCTCGGCGATGCCCTCCAGTTCCTCGACGTACTGCGGGTACACGGCCTGGCTATAACTGAGGCACAGGTGCGCCTTATGGAGCATCTCTTTCCACGTGACGCCAGGAGGCATATTCTTGGGGACGTGGAGCGACGCGACAATCTCGTGCAAGTGCGTGCGCATCTGCTCGCCAATCTGTTGCCCCACCTGGCGGTGGGTTCCCTTCGCTTCGATGATAGGAATCCGTTCCGTTGCCATAGCATCACCTCCTGCTCTATGTGTTTGCCCTTGACCGCACCGGCCTGAAAGGGCCGGGCGGCGGGCTTTCCGAGATGGTGTGTTCGCAGCGTCGCCGGTTCACGGCAAGTCGTCGCTGCGAACGAGCCGCCGTCTGAAAACATGGACGGCAAAGCCGCCGCGTGGCCGCGCGTGTGCGCGGTCCGGCATAGCAGGCGGGCTTGCCGCAGTACTAACGTTTGATCTTGGTACGGGTATGGCGGGCCAGGTGAGCCGGTTCCAGGCTCACGTCGTCGCCGCTGAGCAAGCGTTCGAGGCCGATCTGCGGTTGGTCGAGGCCGCGCGCTCTGCGCGCCTCGCAAATCGCGCAGTTGGGGGGACAGCCAGCGGAGCGCGTGTCTTCCGGCTCGACGTACTTGCAGATAACGCCTTCATAGTTACGCAGGATGACGGTGCGCTCGTTCTGGCTGAGGAGATAGTTGGGGCCGACCGGGATCTTGCCCCCACCGCCGGGGGCGTCAATCATGAACTGGGGCACAGCAAAGCCTGAGGTGTGACCGCGCAGATGCTCGATGATCGCGATCCCTCTGGCGACCGAGGTACGAAAGTGGGCAATGCCTTGCGATAGGTCGCATTGATATAGATAGTACGGGCGGACGCGGTTCTGCACCAGCCGCTGCACCAACTCTTTCATCACGTAGGGGCAATCGTTGATACCCCGGAGCAAGACGCTCTGGTTGCCCAAGACGAAACCGGCATCGGCCAGTTTCGCCAACGCCTGTCTGGCACGCTCGGTCAGTTCCTTGGGATGGTTGAAGTGCACGTTGATCCATACCGGCTGGTATTTCCTGAGCATGGCCACCAGTTCGTCGGTGATGCGCTGGGGCATGACCGCCGGGGTGGCCGTGCCGTAGCGCACGATCTCGACGTGAGGGATCTCGTGCAGTTTGGCGACGACGTACTCCAGACGCTCGGTGGAGAGCGTGAAGGGGTCGCCGCCGCTGAGCAGCACGTCGCGCACGCCGCGCGTCTCGCGGATGTAGGCCAGCGCCGCGTCAATCTCGCGCTGCGAGCGCGGGCGGTCGGTCTCTCCGGCGATGCGCCGGCGGGTGCAGTGGCGGCAGTACATGGCGCACTGGTCGGTCACCAGGAACAGCACGCGGTCGGGATAGCGGTGGGTGAGGCCCGGGACGGGCGCGTCCGCGTCCTCGTGCAGCGGGTCGCGCATGTCCTCGGGGCTGATGTGCTTTTCGGCGAGCGTGGGCACGGCGCGCATGCGGATCGGACAATGCGGGTCGTCCGGGTCTATCAGGCTGGCGTAGTAGGGGGTGATCGCCATGCGCAAAGTGCCGAGCGATTCGGTGATCAGCGCCTGCTCCTCCTCGGTCAGGGGGATGACACGGCCCAATTGCTCGACCGTCGTGATGCGGTTGGCGAGTTGCCAGCGCCAGTCCTCCCACTGCTCCCAGGCGACGTCCTGCCACGGTGGCGGTGGAATCTGAATTTGGTTACTGCGGCTCTGCGGCATCGTCTGTCTCCTCATTCCTCTGGTGGTAACGTGTCCATCCCTTCCTCGCGTGCCAATCGCTCGACCAGTGTGCGCAACTCACGCTCCTCGTCGGCGGAGATGGGCGGGCGTCGGTAGGCAGCCAACAGTTCCTGCACGCGCGCCCTGGCGCGAGCGAAGGCATCGCTTTCCCCGCTGGCCTGCCAGGCGCGGATGGAGCCACGGTCAATCACGCTCGAAGGCAGATATTGCTCCACGGCGAACAACTGCCTGGTCATCTTTTGTTTGAGAAACTCGCCCTTGAAATCAATGCCCTCGAACAGCGCGGTGGCCAGGGTCTCGGTGCGCACCTGGATTCCGTCGAGCAATCGCTGCGCCATCGCGATCGCCTCGGCGTCTATGACCAGTTTCTCGGCGCTCTGACAGGCCAGAAAATCGAGCATCCCGGCGCCGGAAATCATATTGATCCCGCCCAGCGCGCCGATGACAGCGGTGACGCCGCTCTCCAGCCCGGCCTGTGCGTCCACGACCTTGGCGTCGCTGGCGCCCAGGTAAGCGTGAGTAGGCAGGCCCAGGGACTGGCCCACCTGAGCATAGGCCACGTCTATCATTGCCGTCTCGATCGCGCCCATCGGTGTCGTGCCGTGACGCATATCAAAGATCGCCGGGGCACCGCCCCACACGACCGGCGCGCCGGGGCAGGCGAGTTGGTGGATCGTGATCCCGCTGATGCATTCGGCGGCGTGCTGGACGATCGCGCCCAGCAGGGTCACCGGCGCCGTCGCTCCGGCCAGCGGCATCGAGACGATCTGCGCCGGCACCCCGGCCCGTGCCAGGTCAATCAGATTCCGTGCGCCGAACTCGCTCCAGATCAGGGGCGGCGACGGGCAGACGTCGAACACGGCCAGCGGCTTGCGCGCCAGCGCTTCTCGCCCACCGGCAAAGATGGCCAACATGTCGAGCATCACCTGCGTCGTGCGCACCGCGAAAGCGCCGGTGACGATGGGCTTGGCCGAATACAGCAACACCAGGTAGAGCCGGTACAAGTCGCCGATGCCTTTAGGCACGTCATTGCAGACGACGGCGGTAGACTGCGCGTCGTACTGTGGCAGCATTTCGGCGACCTTGACCAGGCGCACCAGGTCCGGCGTGCGCGATGGCTTGTGCTCCAGTGTCTGCGGGTCGAGCACGTGCACGCCCGAGGAGCCGGGGTCGAAATGGACGGCGTCGCCGCCATAATGTACCACCGGCTCGCCCGCGCGGTTGTACAGGCAGAACTCGCGCGGCACGCTCTCCAGTGCCCGGCGCGCTACGGCTTCGGGAATGTGCGCCACCTCAGCCGTCTCGTCCACCTGCGCACCGGCCTCGGTCAGCAGTTGCCTGGCCTCCGGCGCCTGGACCTTGACGCCGGGGGACCGCAGCAACTGGAAGGCTTCGTCCAGTATGCGCCCGATCTGTTCTTGAGAGAGCAGTTCAATTTTGGGCTGCACGGCTTACCTGCGCGATGGTCCGCTCCATCTTTGCTTGATTGTGTCCGTTTGCCGGGTCAAGCCGCCAGATTGAAATCTGCGGCTCAAGGGGCGCTGCGTGCCGATCGTCCGACTGAACGCCTACCTATACTGATGCTACGCTCCAACTCCCGGCGGCCCCGGATTGAGACCAGACCAATGGGTCTCATTCTTCTTGCGGCATTTCGCTCCACATCCTGTGGCGGATCGCTTCCAACTCCTCGCTTGTCCAGCCCATCACCTCACGCAAGAATGTGCCAGAGAGCAGCACCTTGAGATGACGACGTAGTTCGGTCGTGGTCTCATCCTGCACTGTCAGATCTTTGTCCTCACTGACTAGGCAATCCACGCCGGCAGCGATTGCCGCCAGTGCGACAGGAACATCACTCAGGTCGCGGACGAGGTCTCGGTGAGCGTCAACGTCTTCCGGTGCAGGGTCAGGAACGAGTTCATAGTCAATCTCTAGCAGAAACTTCTCGAAACGGGCAAGGTGCGCCGGGAAGCGTTCTCGTAGATGCTCTCGCGCCTGTTCGATGACGAGCGGGCATAACACCAGCCTGAAATCCCCGTCGGCTGCGTGCTCCAACACCTCGTACGGCCAGCGCGGAAAGGCGCTGCCGGCCAGCAGAACGTTGGCGTCTATGAAGACTCGCGGCTTATGCGGGCCGGCCATACTGTTCAGCAAAGACCTTGCGCTTGGTGTCCTCCAATTCGGACATAAACTCTTCTTCGCTTATGCCTCGCTGCTCGACCTCTTGCCCCAGGTTGCGGGCAAAGTCGTGGAAGGCAGCCCTGCGCCTCTTGTGCGCCACGAGCCGTTCGTATTCCGCCATCGAGAGCAAGACCGCCACAGGGGTACCGCTGCTCTGAATGATGGCATGTTCGCGGTGTTTGTCCAGTCGCCGGACAATAGCGCCAAAATTACGCCGCACTTCGGTTGCCGTGATGATTCTCTGGCTGCTCATATCACTCTTTCCTTTCGTTGTTCGGCTGAACACCTGCCTCTACTCCCGCAATAATCCGCCCCAACTCCGCCGCCAGCGCCGGATCGAGCGGGGCGGGCCGGTGCGTCTCGAGAATCTGCTGCGCTTTCTCGCGCGCCCAGTCGCGCGCGCCGTCACGCCTGGCCTCCCACTCGCTGTACGGGCGGCGATCCAATCATTCACTGTCCGCGCAGCACTCTCTTGATGCTTGCGTCGAGTGGGTCTACTTCGACGATGAAATCACCGCCGCGCCGTCCGACGTAATCCTTCGGGCCATAATTGACGCGCCATATCGAGCGGCCGTCGAACGGGCATTGTGTGACGGTAATCAGAGTTTGCAGCACATCAACTCCAGATTCACGGGCGCATTTGTTCGCTACTGCCAATACTCGGGCTAGTGACACGGCAATCTCGTCCTGGAGTACTTCGGCTGTCAAGATTACGGCCATAGCAAGCCTCCTACACTTGGGCAAAGAACTCTTGCGTGCTCCCCACTTCGCTCACCTCTCCGGCAGGTGATATGAGGTAGATGGTCTCCTGCGCGATCACGAATTCACCCTCGTATAACTCGCCTTTCAGATCGGGGTCGTCTCGTACGGCGCGCTTGTCCGTCTCGCCCGGTTCTTGAAGATAATTGCTTCCCGTATTCGGATGGGTGTGAAACGTTGCAACGATGTCACGCTCCCCTATTCGACAATTGGGATGTGGTGGAAGTATGATGTCATTTTGCTTACCCTTGGGCCAGCGGACTAGACTCAGAACGCCCGCTGCATCTCGTAGGATGAAACCGCCTTCTTCGTGACCTCCTACAGGGCCGGGTTGCGAATCAAGCCACGCTTGTCTTAGCCCGGCACGGACCAATGGATCATTCAGAACGGTAGGGTGTCGCATTGATCCCCTTTTCCACTCCCGCAATGATCCGCCCCAACTCCGCCGCCAACGCCGGGTCGAGCGGGTCGGGCCGGTGCGTCTTGAGAATCTGCTGCGCTTTCTCGCGCGCCCAGTCGCGCGCGCCGTCACGCCTGGCCTCCCACTCGCTGTACGGGCGGCGATCCAGGAAGCGCGGCAGCCACAGGTCCCGCGCGTGCCTCTTGGTGTGTGTTTGCGCCAGGTAATTGCCCGCAGGACCCGCTCCCACCGCGCGAATCGTCTCCAGCGCCAGGGTCTCGTCGTCCACCACGATCCCTTCCACCATCTTGCGCACAATGTCAAAGATCTCACAGTCCAGCAACATCTGCTCATACGACCAGATGCGGCTGCCGTGCAATAGCCCCACACCTAGCAGCATGTCCGACATCACGACCGAGGCCATAAAGGTCGAGAGGCTGTTCTCCAGCCCGGCCTGCCAGTTCGGCTCCTTGGCTCCGGTGGCGAACGAACCCATCGAAAGCGGCACGTTGTAGAAATCGGCCAGCGCGTTGGTCGCCGCGCCGAAAAGGAAATCCTCCGGCCCGCCGCCGGTATAGCCACCCGTGCGCAGGTCCATCGCCGTCTGCGCGGCCGCATAATACACCGGCGCCCCCGGATAGGCAAGTTGCACGAGCGCCAGCGCGCTGACGACCTCGGCGTTGCCCACCACCAGCGTCCCTGCCATCGTCGCGGGGCCGGTGGAGGCACAAGAGGCCATCGTCATGAATCCCACCGGCAAACCTGCCTCCGCGCTCACCAGCGCCGCCTCCAGGCTGCCGCCGTCCTGGCCCAACGGAGAGGCGGTGCACTCCATGATCGAGAGCGGTGGGCGCTCCCGCAGGGGCGCGCGCCCTCCGGCAAGCGTGGCCGCCATCTCGACCGCCGCCCGCGCCTCGCGCACGGAGTAGATGCTCTCCGTCTGCACGTGTTTGGTCGAGTTCTGCCAGATGGCGGCGATTTCGTGCAGGCTGCGCGTTTCCGGCGGGCGATCCTGCGCCGAGACCGCCACCCAGTGGAAGGCGACCTCGTCCAGATAGTCGGCCACGCGGGCGATGTCGGCCACGTCCTGCAAAGTCGAGCGCCGCCGCTCGCCGGTGAACGGATCGAGCACCTCCACTCCGCAGCCATCGGTGCCCACGTAGACGTGGTTGCCGTCGAGCGGCAGGTCCTGCGCCGGGTCGCGCGCGGCCAGCGTGTAGGCCGGTGGCGCCCGTTTGAGCGCCTCTTCGATCAGGTGACCGGGCGCTTTGACCACCATCGTCTGCCGGTCCACCGTCGCGCCGTGCGCCTCCCAGATGTCGAGCGCCTGCGGCGACGGGAAACGCACGCCGACCGACTCGATCACGTCGAGCGTGGCGGTGTGGATGCGCCGCACGTCTTCTGGGCTGAGGATGTCAAGGTGCAAGCGCGGGTTGGTGATAGACTTGATCGCCATCACAGTGCTCCGACCAGCCGCTTGGCCACGGTCACCGCGCCGATGGCATCCTCGCTGGTGCCGTCGGCGCCGATCTCGGCGGCCCAACTCGCGGTGACCGGCGCCCCGCCTACCATCACCTTGACGCGCGGGCGCAGGCCCGCCTCCGTCAGCGCCGCGATCGCGTCGGCCTGCCGCGCCATGGTCGTGGTGAGGAGCGCGCTCAGGCCCACGATGTCGGCTTCGACCTCGCGCGCCTTTTCGACGAAGCGGGCGATCGGCACATCCACCCCCAGGTCGTAGACCTGGAAGCCGCTTGCGGCGAGCATCGTCGCCACCAGCGTCTTGCCGATGTCGTGGATGTCGCCCTCAATCGTGCCGATGATGACCGTGCCGAGTGTCTGGCGCTGCGTGCCGCGGCGCGTCATCTCCGGTTCGAGCACGGCGATGGCGGCCTTCATCGCCTCGCCGGCCAGGACGAGATCGGGCAGGAACATCTCGCCGCGGCTGAACCGCTCGCCGACGTGGTTCACGCCGGGGACAAAGCCCTGGTTGATCGCCGCCAGCGGGTCAATGCTCTGTGCGACCGCCTGCTGGGCCAGTCGCCGCGCCTCGTCCACATCGCCGTCAATGACGCTCTGGGCCATCGCCTGGTAGAGTTCCTCGGACACGTTTTCCTCCTGGGTGGGGTATTTTACCACAAAGGACACAAAGGGCACGAAGGTGGCAGGGCAGGGTGAGCCAGTTACCCTGAAACTATGATAACACAAATCGAACCCCTCGTCAAGATATATCTCGAAAATCGCAGAAAAATACTTGAAAAAGCACGAATTATGTGCTAAAATATGTCATATACATCGAGATACGGTACAGACAAAGAGGATGAAGAGCTCGGACGAGCGCCCCCCAAGTAAACCACTTGCCACAAGCAGCGTGGTGGACGAACTGGACCGGCTGATCCTGCAGAGACTGCAAGAGGATGGGCGCGTGCCGTTTACCCAGATCGCCCGCCAGGCCGGTGTCTCCGAGGCGACGATCCGCGCCCGCTACCGCGACCTGACCGAGAAGGGGGTCGTGCGCACCGTCGGCGTCGTGGACCCCTACGCGCTGGGCTTCCAGGCGCCGGCCATCATCGGCGTCTCGGTCGAGCCAGGGATGGTGGACGAGGTCGCCCGCAAAATCGGGGCGCTCTCCGAGGTCAGTTACCTGGTGATGACGCTGGGCCGTTATGACCTGATCGTCGAGGTCTTTTGCCGCGATCTCGCGCAACTGACCAATCTGCTCGTGCAGACGATCCAGACCATCCCCGGCGTGCGCGACACAGAGATGCTGATGATCGCGCGCAGTTACAAGTTGACCTATCGCTGGGCGCCGGCGCTGGAAGCCGGCTAGATCGACGCGTAAGGTGAAGGAACGAGCAGACGAGCAACCAGGAGGTGTCACAATGTACGGCTGGAACGGCAGACTGTTACGCATAGACCTCAGCAATCAGAAGACGAGTATCGAGACAATAGACCCTCAAGTAGCCAAGGATTTCATCGGCGGGCGCGGGCTGGCAATCCGCTACCTCTACGACGAGGTGGATCCACGGGTAGAGCCGCTGGCGCCGGAGAACAAGTTGGTCTTTGCCACCGGCCCGCTCACCGCGACGCCCGCCCCCACCGGCAACCGCTACATGGTCGTGACCAAGTCGCCGCTCACCGGGGCGCTCTCGTGCTCGAACGCCGGCGGCATCTTTCCCACCGAGATGAAGCGCACCGGCTTTGACCTGTTCATCTTCGAGGGCAAAGCCGAGCGCCCCGTCTACCTGTGGGTCAACGACGATCGGGTGGAACTGCGCCCGGCGGAGCACCTGTGGGGCAAGAGCGTCTCCGAGACCGAGGATGCACTCCTGCAAGAGACCGACCCCAAGGCCAAAGTGGCCTGCATCGGCCCGGCGGGAGAGCGGCTGGCCCTGATCGCCGCCATCCTCAACGACAAGCACCGCGCCGCGGCCCGCGCCGGAGTGGGCGCCGTGATGGGCAGCAAGAACCTCAAGGCCGTGGTCGTGCGTGGGACGCATGAGGTCGCGCTGGCCGAGCCGGAGGACATGCGCACGCTGTGCCGCCAGGTGCGCGAGGAGGTCACCCAGGCGGTCAAGGCGGGCAAGTCCACCCTGCACGAGTATGGCACCGCTTACGTGCCCGAGATCACCAACGAACGCGGCATCCTGCCGACGCGCAATTTCCAGACCGGCATGTTCGAGGGGATCGAGGGCATCACCGGTCACGTGCTCAAGGAAAAGTACCTGATCCGCCCCAAACCGTGCTTCGGGTGCCCCATCGGTTGCGGACGGCTGACGCGCGTAGACGACCCCGTATACGGCGGCGAAGGCGAAGGCCCCGAATACGAGACCATCGCCTCGCTGGGCAGCGCCTGTGGCATCGGCAACATGGCGGCAATCGCCAAGGCCAACTATCTATGCAACGACCTGGGGCTGGACACCATCTCCACCGGCGTGACCATCGCATGCGCGATCGAGATGTTCGAGCAAGGCATCCTCACCGAAGCCGACACCGGCCTGCCCCTGCGCTTTGGCGACGCCGACGCGGTGATCGCCCTGGTGCGCCAGGCCGGGATGCGCGAGGGCTTTGGCGATTGGATCGCACAGGGGAGTTACCGGCTGGCCTCGCACTACGGCCATCCCGAGTACTCGATCACCGCCAAGCGGCTCGAGTTCCCCGGCTACGACCCGCGTGGCTCAAAAGGCATGGGCCTCCTGTACGCCACATCGAACATCGGCGCTTCGCACATGCGCGGCGACCTGGCGTACATGGAGGTATTCGGTGTGCCCAAGAAGATTGATCCCCTGACCATCGAGGGCAAGCCGGCCTACATCAAACATTTCGAGGACCTCTTTGCGATCATAGACGCGGCCGGTCTGTGCGTCTTTCTCTCCATCCGCTATCTGTGCGACCCGACCTTCGAGGTCATGCCGACCCGGGTGACCCAGTTGCTCAACCACGCCACCGGCGCCGGCTACACCGTCGAGAGCCTGCTGCAGGCCGGTGAGCGGGTCTATAACCTGGAGCGCATGTTCCTGGTGCGGGCCGGTTTTAGCCGCGCCGACGATACGCTGCCCCGGCGGATGCTGGAGGAGCCGATGCCCGAAGGCCCTGCCCAGGGCCAGGTGGTAGAACTGGACGCCATGCTCGACGAATTCTACGCCCTGCGCGGCTGGGATGCCAACGGCATTCCCACACGCGAGCGGCTGGCGGCGCTGGGCCTGAGTGCATAAGTTTTCTACCACAAAGGACACCTTGTCTACTTGTCACTTGTCTACTGGTTGCTTGTTTTGTCCTTCGTGGTAAGAGAAAGGAACTGGAATGGCAACCCCACTTATCGTTACCCCCATCCCCGGCCCGGAAGCGCAGGCCCTCGTGGCGCGCAGCAATCGGGCGGTCAGCCCGTCGCTCCCGCGCGCCTATCCGCTGGCCGCGCGGCGCGGGTACGGCGTGTGGGTCGAGGATGTGGACGGCAACCGCTATCTGGACTGCGCCGCCGGCATCGCCGTCTGCTCGACCGGCCACTGCCACCCCAAGGTGGTCAAGGCGATCCAGGAGCAAGCCGCCCAACTGCTGCACATCTGCGGGGCCGACTTTTACGAGCCGCTGTACATCAGCCTGGCCGAGCGGCTCAGCCGTGTGGCTCCAGGCAGCGCACCCAAGAAGGTTTTTTTGGGCAACTCGGGCGCCGAGGCAGTGGAAGCGGCGCTGAAACTTTCGCGCCATCACAGCGGGCGCTCGCAGGTGATCGCCTTCTTCGGCGCGTTCCACGGGCGCACGATGGGCGCGGTCTCCTTGACAGCGAGCAAGCCGACCTACCAGGGCGGCTTTCGCCCGCTGGTGCCGGGCATCACCCACGTCCCCTACGGCTATTGCTACCGCTGCGACTATAACCTCACCTATCCATCCTGCGACCTGGCCTGCGTCAGTTACATCGAAGACGTGCTGTTCGCCAAATCGGTCGCGCCGGAGGAGGTGGCGGCGGTGTTCGTCGAGCCGGTGCAGGGCGAGGGCGGTTACATCGTGCCGCCGCCGGGCTGGTTGAGCAAACTGGCCGCGCTGTGCGCCAAGTACGGTATCCTCCTGGTGGACGACGAGGTACAGTCAGGGATAGGACGCACGGGCAAGATGTTCGCCTGTGAGCACTGGTGCGTCGAACCGGACATCATCTGCTCGGCCAAGGCACTGGGCTCCGGCATGCCGGTCTCGGCGATGATCGCGCGTGAGGAGGTGATGAGTTGGCCGCCGGGCACACACGGCAGCACGCTGGGCGGCAACCCGGTCGCCTGCGCCGCCGCACACGCCACGCTCGACGTAGTCGAGGAGGAGCATCTGATGGAGAACGCCACGCGCATCGGCGAGCGGCTGCTGGCGAACCTGCGCGACCTGGCGGCAGAGAGCCGCCTCATCGGCAATGTACGCGGGCTGGGGCTGATGATTGGCGTCGAACTGGTCAAGGACAAGGTTACCAAAGCGCGCGCCAAAGAAGAGGCCAACCTGGTGATGCAAGAATGCTTCAAGCGCGGGCTATTGGTGTTGACCTGTGGGCCCAACAGCATCCGCTTCTCGCCGCCCCTGATCATCACCGCAGAGCAGGCCGACACCGCGTTCCAAATCTTTGCCGACGCGCTGGCCGCAGTGGAATCGCGAGCAGTTTGAGATTAGGACGCAGATGAACGCTGATTCACGCTGATTTTTGTTCTTATCTGCGGTGATCTGCGTGAATCTGCGTCCCCTAAAGAAGATGACCAAGTACCGTTACGATGAACTGACCTGGCCGGAGGTGCGCGAGGCGCTTGAGCGTCAGCCGGTGGTGCTCCTGCCGTTCGGCACGGTGGAGGATCACGGGCCGCACTTGCCGCTCAACACCGACAACGTCATCGTCGAGGCGATCTGTCTGGAAGCGGCCCGTCGTGCGCCGGAGGAGATGCTGGTGATGCCGCTCTTCGCCTACGGGCTGGACGAGCATCACATGGACTTTGCCGGTACGGTCTCGGTGGATATGGAGACGCTCATCCGCGCCATCGCCGACGTCGCCGCCAGCCCTGCCCGCCACGGCTTCACCCACATCCTGATCGTCAACGGCCACGGCTCGAACGCCTCTATCGCCGACCTGGCCGCCCGGCGCGTCGTGCTGGAGACAGGAGCCATCTGCGGGGCGATGAGCCCCAATGCGGCGATTGACCCGACGCTCGCCGAGCCGACGTTCTCGCAGATGCGCCGCTCGACTCCGGGCGGCGTGGGCCACGCCTGCGAGTACGAGACGGCTATGATGCTCCACCTGCGGCCGGACCTCGTGCAGATGGACAAAGCGGTGCGCGAGGTAGGCCAGCTCAAGTTCGACTACTTCAACTGGGATCATCCCGAGCCGAGTATCCTGGCCTGGCAGGACTGGTGGTCGCGTATGAGCGCAAGCGGCGTCTGTGGCGACCCGACCGTCGCCACGGCCGAGTTCGGCAAGGCGCTGTTCGAGACCACCGTGGAGAATTTTATCCGCTTCGTGCGCGGCTTTCGCACCATCCCTGTGCGCCCGCGAAGAAAGTACACGGATGAACACAGATAAACACAGGTTCAAAGAAATCCGTGTGCATCCGTGTTTGTCCGTGTCCAACAGATTGGGAGGCTGTAATGACCGACAAGGTGATGACGATGCACGACGCAATCGCCCGCTACGTCCGCGACGGCAGCGTGGTGGCGATCGAAGGGTTCACCGCCTGCATTTGCTTCGCCGCCGGGCACGAGATCATCCGCCAGGGCCGGCGCGACCTGACGCTGTGCCGCATGACGCCCGACCTCATCTACGACCAGATGATCGCCGCCGGCTGCGCGCGCAAGTTGGTCTTTTCCTACCTGGGCAACCCCGGCGTCGGCTCGCTGCACGCCGTGCGCCGCGCGGTCGAAAAAGCCGTTCCGGCTCCGCTGGAGATCGAAGAGTACTCGCACTTTGGCATGGTCGGGCGCTACCTGGCCGGCGCCTACGGCCTACCCTTCTTCCCGCTGCGGTCCTACACCGGCAGCGACATGCCCAGGGTCAACCCACTCATCCGCAGCGTCGAAAGCCCCTACGGTGACGGCCCCATTGCCGTCGTCCCGCCGCTGCGGCCCGACGTGACCATCGTTCACGCGCAACGCGCCGACCGTGAGGGCAATACTCAGATATGGGGGCTGCTGGGTGTGCAGAAGGAGGCCGCTTTCGCCGCCGAGCACGTCATTGTCGTGGTCGAAGAGATCGTGGACGAAGCGGTGATCCGCGCCGACCCCAACCGCACGCTGATCCCCGGCCTGGTGGTGGACGCGGTGGTGTGTGAGCCTTACGGCGCGCATCCTTCCTACGCGCAGGGCTATTACGACCGCGACAATGAATTCTACCTGCGCTGGGACGAGATCAGCCGCGATGAGGCCAGCACCCGCGCCTGGCTCGACGAGTGGGTCTATGGCGTGCGCGACCGCGCCGAGTACGTGCGCAAGATGGACCCGGCGGTGTGGGAGCGGCTGGCGGTGGGGGAGGCGCTGGCGGGGCCGGTGAATTATGGGAGGTATGCGTGATGGCCGATTACACTCCCTCCGAGATGATGATCGTCGCCGCGGCGCGGGCGCTGGCGCGTGTGCGCGTCGTCTTTGTCGGCGTGGGCCTGCCCAACGTCGCCTGCAACCTGGCGCGGCGCACCGTGGCGCCGGACCTCGAACTGATCTATGAAAGCGGCGTCTTTGGCGCGCAACCGGCGCGACTGCCCCTTTCCATCGGCGACCCCACGCTCGTCAGCGGCGCGACCTCCGTCTGCTCGATCGCGGACCTGTTCGGGCTGTACCTCCAGCGCGGGCGGGTCGAGGTCGCCTTCCTGGGCGGCGCGCAGATTGACCGCTTCGGCAACCTGAACACCACCGTCATCGGCGACTATGCCCATCCGAAGGTGCGCCTCCCCGGCAGCGGTGGCGCCTGCGAGATCGGCATCCACGCGCAGCAGGTGTTCATCATCATGCGCCTGGGCAAGCGCGCCTTTGTCGAGCGGCTCGATTTTCTTACCAGCCCCGGCCACTTGAGCGGCCCCGGCCAGCGCGCGGCGTTGGGGATGCCGGGGAAAGGCCCGCAGATCGTCGTCACCGACAAGTGCATCTTTACCTTCGACGAGGCGACCGCCGAGATGACGGTGAGCAGCCTGCATCCGGGCGTGACCCTGGCCGACGTGCAGGCCGAGGTCGGCTGGCCACTGCGCACGATCCCCGCTGTGGGAGAGACGGAACCGCCCACGGCGGAGGAACTGCGCCTCTTGCGCGAGGAATTGGACCCGCAGGGGGTGTACAGCAAGTAGCCGCGCTTTCCCTGGTGCCTGTGCGGAATGGAATCCACGCCCAACCCAAGAAAGGAAGCAAAACGATGAACCCCAAAAGACTCTATCCAATCGCAGCCCTTGTGCTGGCGCTCGTGGCCTGTGGCCCGGCCACCACCGTCATCCCCGTCATGCCGACGCTGACACCGGCGCCGACGGCGATACCGACTGTGGCGCCGACTGCCGAGGTCGCCGGCATCGCCAACCCGGCCTCCGAGTACTGCGTGGCGCACGGCGGGCAGGTCGAAATCCGCACCGCCGCCGATGGCAGCCAGGCCGGCTACTGCATCTTCCCCGACGGCTCGGAATGCGAGGAGTGGGCCTATTTTCGCGGCGAGTGCACGCCGGGTGGATGTGACGCGCCCACCGATCGGTTGATCGCCGAGGTGACGGCGCTCTTGCCGGCGGGGGCGCTCGCCACCGGTGGCCTCCAGGTTTTGCCCCTCGTCTCGGCGACCGACCGCCAACTGTGGGCCATCCACAGCTATGGGATGCGCAACTTTGAACTCGACCCATCGCCCAGCCATTTCGTCGCCATCTACACCTACGATTGCGACGGCGCCGCCTGGCGACAATTGGCCTGGCTGGACCTGGACGAGCCGGACGCCAACGGTGTGGCCGTGATGCCAGACTATATTGACCAGACCGGCATCACCCAGGTGCCGATGGACCCGCTCTTTGTCTTCCTCCAAGTGCAGGCCGGCGTGGGCGCGCACGGCGGTGCATACCAACTGCTATTCTTCGACGGCTCGACGTTCCAGGCTCTGGTCTCGGGGACGGCAGCCAGCCCGGGCGCCGGCTGGACACAGGACGTCAACGAAGATGGCGTGCTCGACGTGGTATTGGACCAGACGGACGCCTACGTCTTTTGCTATGCCTGTGGCGTGCGCAAGATCGCCTACCAGGTGTTCCGCTGGGATGCGCCCGACGTGCGGATGCTGGAGATGCACCTGGACTACTACTACATGGGCCAGCCCCAGCCGATGCGTGACGTGCTCAACCCGGCAGTCGAGATGGCGAACGCGGGCTTGTGGAAAGACGCGCTCGTGCAGATCACCCAGGCCAGGGACTTGCTGCCCAGTTACCCCGAAGCCGACCCTTTCACGCTCGAGTGGGACTATGCGCTGATCAAGTTGCACGCCGACGCACTGGCAGCCGAAGTCGCCACCGGCCCTTATCCACTCCTGGCGAACGTCTTTTACGGCGACTATGAGGCGGCGGTCAACCTGATGCGCCCCTTCACGCCGGCCCAGATTTTCGATGCCACCTCTTCGCCCCTCATCGTCGGCACGCCGGCGGAAGGCTGGCAAGGTGACCTGGCGGGCTATCTCATCTCGAGCGCCGATGCCGCCCTGGCGGTCAAACCTGACCTGGCGCCGGCCTACTTCTTGCGCGGCTGGGCCAAGTTCCTGTTGGATCCGACGGACGTGGGCGCCGGCGCCGACGTGGCGCGGGCCGCGGCGCTCGCCCCGGGCGACGCCTTCTACGCTCAGTGCGCCGCGTATCTATCCCCCTGACGAGCAACCAGCGACCAGCAACGAGCAACCAGCAACCAGTGACCAGCAACCAGCAGAAAGGCGGTGACCCGATGGAACCGAAAGACATCGTCATCCTCTCGGCCGTGCGCACCCCCATCGGCGAGTTCGGCGGGGCGCTCAAGGACGTGCCGGCGGCACAGTTGGGCACGATCGCGGCCAAGGCGGCGTTGGAACGGGCAGGCATAGTCCCCGAGGACGTGGACGAGGCCATCATCGGCTGCGCGCGCCAGGCCGGCAACGGCCCCAATATCGCCCGCCAGATCGCTTACCGCGCCGGGGTGCCGGTGGACCGGCCCGCCTTCACCGTCAACAAGGCCTGCGCGAGCGGCCTCAAGGCAGTGACGCTGGGCGTGCAGTCCATCCTCACCGGCGAGAACAGTGTGGTGCTCGTCGGCGGCGTCGAGCAGATGTCGCAGATCCCCTACCTGCTGCTCAAGGCGCGCTGGGGCTATCGCCTGGGCGACGACACGCTGGTGGATGCGATGTACCGCGACGGCTACATGTGCCCGCTGGCCGAGATGGTGATGGGCGAGACGGCGGAACTGCTGGCCGAGCGCTATGGCATCACCCGCCAGGAGCAGGACGAGTTCGCGCTGGAAAGCCACCGCAAGGCCGTGGCCGCCGCGGAGCGGGGCGCTTTCGCCGCCGAGATCGTGCCGGTCGAGGCCCCTGGTCGCAAGGGGGAGGTGACGCGCATCGAGCGTGACGAACGCCCGCGACCCGATACCAGCCTGGAGAAACTCGCCAAACTAAAGCCGGTCTTTAAACCCGACGGCACCGTCACTGCCGGCAACGCCTCCGGCATCGCCGACGGCGCCGCCGCGCTGGTACTCGCCTCCGCCAAGCGCGCCAGAGCGTTGGGCGCGCAGCCGCTGGCGCGCTTCGTGGGCTTTGCCTCCGGCGCCGTGGACCCGAAGGAGATGGGGTTGGGGCCTGTCCCCGCCACGCGCCGTCTGATGGAGCGCACCGGGCTAACGCTGGCGGATTTCGACCTGATCGAGGTGAACGAGGCGTTCGCCGTGCAGGTGCTGGCGGTGGAGCGCGAGTTGGCCTGGGACGTCGCGCGGCGCAACGTGCACGGCGGCGCGGTCGCGCTGGGCCATCCCACCGGCTGCAGCGGCGCGCGCATCCTCACCACGCTGCTGCACGGGCTGCGCACCCACGACCGCACCCTCGGCCTGGCGACCCTATGCGTCAGCGGCGGGCTGGGGATGGCGGTGGCCGTGGAGCGGATATAAGGACACGGATTCACACAGATAAACACGGATTCACATTTTGTTTTTATCCGTGTGAATCCGTGTTCATCCGTGTCCGATGAAATGGCTACACCAGGAGATCGCTATGACCCACCTCTTCTACCGCCGCATCGGCCACCCCCACCCGCAGGCGGTGCGGGCCGAAGGGGTGTATGTGTGGGACGCCGACGGGCGGCGCTACATAGACGCCTCCGGCGGGCCGGTACTCGTCAACATCGGCCACGGTGTGGCGGAGGTGGCCCAGGCGCTGGCGGAGCAGGCCCGCGCCGTCGCCTACGTCCACGCTACCGCCTTCACCACCCCGGCGCTCGAAGAATACAGCGAGCGGCTGGCCGCACGCGTGCCGCTCGAGAACCCGCGCTTCTACTACCTGACCAGCGGCTCGGAGGCGGTCGAGGCCGCGCTCAAGTTCGCCCGCCAGGCGCAGGTGGCGCGCGGCGAGGCGACCCGCGAGGTCATCATCTCCCGCTGGGGTTCGTACCACGGCGCGACGCTGGGCACGCTCGCCGTCACCGGCAAGCCCAAGATGCGCACCATGTTCGCGCCGCTGTTCCTCGACCAGCCGCACATCCCGCCGCCCTACTGCTATCGCTGTCCATTCAACGCCACCCATCCGGCTTGTGACCTGGCCTGTGCGCGCACCCTGGAAGCCGAAATCCTGCGCCAGGGGCCGCAGCGCGTCGCCGGTTTCATCGCCGAGCCGGTCGGCGGGGCCACGCTCGGCGCGGTCGTGCCGCCGGAGGGCTATTGGCCGCTCGTGCGCGAGATCTGCGACCGCTACGGCGTGCTCCTTATTGCCGACGAGGTGATGACCGGCTTTGGGCGCACCGGGCGCTGGTTCGGCATCGAGCACTTTCACGTGCGTCCCGATCTGATGACGATGGGCAAGGGCGCAGCAGGCGGCTATGTGCCCTTCTCGGTCGCCGCGATGGAGGCGCGCGACGTCGAGACGATCTGCCGGGCGCACGGCGATTTCAACCACGGCGGCACCTTCTCCCACCACGCCGTGGGCGTTGCCGCCGCGCTGGTGACCCTGCGCTACATCGAGGAGCACGGCCTGGTGGCGATAGCCGCCGCGCGTGGGGAGTACCTGGGCCGGCGACTGCGCGAAACGCTGGGCGATGTGCCGTGTGTGGGCGACGTGCGCGGCCTGGGGCTGATGTGGGGCGTCGAGTTCGTCGCCGACCGTGCCACCAAGGCGCCCTTCCCGCCCAAGATGCACTTTGCCCAGCGCGTATGCGACCGGGCCTTTGAACTCGGCGCGATCTTTTATCCTGGGGCCGGCTGCGTAGACGGCGCGGCGGGCGACCATCTGATGGTCTCGCCGCCGTTCATCGTCACCGAGGCGCAGATTGACGAGGTCGTCGCCATCTTGAGGCAAGCGATCCTGGACGTGGAGCACGCCGCTTGACATCCGCTAGGATAACTCGCCCCTACCACCCGCGCGCCGGTTCTTGACATGACCCACTCCCGCTATGTCCCGAGCACCACCTCCACCCGGTTGTGCTCCTCCAACTGCGCTACCGGAATGAGCGAGCCGGCAAGAGGTTTGCCGTTGAGGATGAGTGAGGCGACGCCGCGGCAGACCCCGTTGGGATTCTTGACCTCGATTTCGATGACCTTGCCGCGGAAGCGGCGTGTGGCCCTGAAGCCGGGCCAGTGGCTGGGGATACACGGATCGATGCGCAGCCCTTCCACTTCGGGGCGGATGCCCAGGATGTACTGCACGGCGCTGTAATAGGCCCAGGGCACTGCCCCGGAAAGCCACGATGTGCGGGTGTTGCCCGCGCGCGGTGAGAACGTCGAATAGGTGGTCTGCCCCTGCACGTAAGGCTCGATCTGGCGGATCTCGGCGCGGTCGTTATAGGCAGCAGGCATGAAGGCCCGGTAGTACTCGTAGGCCCGATCGCCGTTCCCCAAGATGCACTCGGCCATCACGCCCCAACCCTGGGTGTGGTTAAAGATGCCGGCGTTCTCCTTGACCCCGTCGTTGAACAGCACCGCCCGCATCACGTTAACAGACGTCTTGACGAACGGCGGAGCCGAGAGCATCAGCCCGTAGGGAGTCGCCAACCGTTCGTTGACCGTCTGCATGCACTTTTGCGCCTGCTCCGGCGTAGCCGCGCCGCTGATGACGGCCCATACCTGAGTGTTGAGGTAGACCTGGCCTTCCTCGTACTCTTTCGTGCCGTAGACGGTGCCATCCTCGCCGATGGCCCAGATGAACCACTCGCCGTCCCAGCAGTGCTCTTGAATGGCACCATCTACCCTCTCGCGCTGCTCGCGCGCCCAGGCGGCTTCCTCCGGCTTGCCGAGCATGTCGGCGATCTCGGCATAGACGCTCAACCCCAGGCGCACCTGAAAGGCGACGAACAGGCTTTCACCGTGATAGCCCAGGCGGAGGCAGTCGTTCCAGTCGGCGGAAAGCCCGCAGGGCAGGCCGTGTTTGCCGGTGCGCTCCAGGTTGAATTCGAGCGCCCGCCGCAGGTGGCCCAGGACAGTCGCTTCGCCCCGGTCGGCGTAGGGCAACACTTTATCGTAGAACGCTACATCGCCGGTCTCGGCCACGTAGGCCGGGATGGCGTTGAAGAACCACAGACAGTCGTCGGAGCGGTACTCCTCGTCGGCGGGGCCTTGCTCGTAGCCGGGGTGATGGTCGAACGGCCTGACGATGGGCATGGCGCCACCGTTCGACATCTGACCGGTGAGCATCAACTCCAATCGCTCGCGGGCAGCCTCGGGGATGGCGGCGACGACACCCAACACATCCTGCACCGAGTCGCGGAAGCCCAGTCCGTCGCGTTCGCCATTGTACACCAGGCTGGCAGAACGCGACCAGACGAAAGTGACCAGGCAGTTGTAGGGGTTCCACACGTTGAGCATGTGGTTCAGGTCCTCGTCGGGTGTCTCGACGATCAGGCTGCCGAGTTTCGCATGCCAATCCTCCTTGAGCCGGGCGAACTCGGCGTCGGCCCGCTCCAGCGAGCCGAACTCGGCCAGCGTCTTTTTGCCGACTGTCTCTGCGCTGCCGATGCCCAACAGCACGAGCAGTTCGCGGCTTTCGCCGGGGCCGAGTGTCAGATCGGCCTGTAATGTCCCGCAGGCGTTGTCACCGTAGGCATTGCTGTTGGTGCACTGCCCACGTTCGACCACCAGGGGCCGATCATACGAGCGATACGGCCCCAGGAACGCCTCGCGGCTGGTATCATAGCCCGCCAGCGGCGCGCCCACCAGTGCCATCCAGCAGCGCTTGCTTTCATCGCGATCTACATTGCCGCCGGGGTCAACCGGCAGGTGCTCGTTCGTCGCGATGCGCAACAGCCCATCGCGCAACTCGCCCTTGACGATGAAGAGCGAGTATTGCAGGTTGACCGAGTCCTGCCAGGTATCCCAGTGATTGGCAAACTCGCAGTAGGTAAAGACCGAGATCTGGCGTGGGCGGTTTGATGTGTTGGTGACCCTAAGCCGCCAATACTCAAAGATTTGCCCCAGGGGGACAAAGTAGGTGGCCTCGGTGGCGATCTCGTCGTACTTGGAGGAGATAATCGTGTAGGCCGTACCGTGACGGCAGGTGGATTCGTACCGGTCGAGCGGCTTGCCCACCGGCTGCCACGAGGCCGACCAGTAATCGCCGGACTCGCGATCGCGCAGGTAAACGTAGCGGCCGGGCTGATCCATCGGGACGCTGTTGAAGCGCAGGCGCAGGAAGCGCCCACGCGCCCCTGATTTGTAGAAACCATAGCCGCCGGCGTTGTTGGTGATGATGGCGCCATACTGCGTGGTGCCCAGGTAATTGCTCCACGAAAGCGGCGTGTCGGGACGCGTGATCACATACTCTTTGGCCGCATCGTCGAAATAACCGTAACGCATGTCTCCCTTGTTCCAGAGGGGGTGTTCTTCGTAGTAGCGACTTTAGTCGCTCGCGCTGGTGGACGACTGAAGCCGTCACTAAGAGCCGTCGTAGTAGCGACTTTAGTCGCTCGCGCTGGTGGACGACTGAAGCCGTCACTACGAGCCGTCTTCATACTGGGGTGTTCTTCGTAGTAGCGACTTTAGTCGCTCGCGCTGGTGGACGACTGAAGCCGTCACTACGAGCCGTCTTCATACTGCATTATGGCCGCAAACTCGCGTTGTGTCAACCAAGTATCGCCACACGGGCCGGAAAGCCCGTGCCACGTCATGCAACTTCCAGTTGTACGGTATGCACCTGCGCCGAACTGCTGCCCACCATAATGTCGAAAACGCCCGGCTCCACCACCCACTCCATATTCTCATCGAGAAATGCCAGCGCCGGCGGCGGCAGGGCAAACTCGACCGTGCGGGTCTCGCCAGGTTGCAGGGTGATGCGCCGAAAGCCGCGCAACTCCTTGACCGGTCGCGTCAGCGAACTGACCTGGTCGCGCACATAGACCTGCACTACCTCGTCGCCTGCACGTTCGCCGGTGTTGGTCACCTCCACGCTCACGATAGCCGTGCCACCCACACCGATGCGCGGCGACGCCAGGCGCAGGTTGTCGTAGCGGAAGGTGGTGTAACTCAGGCCGTGCCCGAAGGGGAAGAGCGGCTCGGCGCTGGTGAACAGGTAGCCGCGTTTGGCCGAGGGCTTTTGGTAATAGTACGCCGGCAATTGCCCCACCGAGCGCGGGAACGTAATCGGCAGTTTGCCGCCGGGGTTGACATCGCCGAACAGCACATCGGCCACCGCCGTGCCCGTCTCTTGCCCCAGATACCAGCCCTCCAGGATGGCCGGGACGTGCGCGGCGGCGTAATTGATCGAGATCGGCCGCCCGTTGATGAGCAGGACGATGGTCGGCGTGCCGGTCTCGACGACGGCGCGGATCAACTCGTCCTGCCGCCCCAGCAGATCGAGGCTGTCGCGGTCACCCAGGTGTTCGGGAGACCAGCCTTCACGGCAGGTGCTTTCGTTATCGCCGACGACCACCAGCGCCACGTCCGCCTCCTGCGCCACGCGGACGGCTTCGGCGATGCGCGCGGTGTCCTCCTCGGGGTCGCCGGGCACCACGGCATCTTCGTTCCACGCCGCCCAGCCCTGCACGCCCTCGGTGATGCGGCAGCCCTCGGCGTAGAGCACGCGCACGCGCTTGCCGACCTTCTGGCGGATGCCCTCCAACACACTGACGCCGCAGCCGGGGTCGGCGCTATAGCCGCCCAGGTGCAGGTCAGCGGCGTTGGGGCCGATCACGGCGATCGTGCGCAGGCTCGCTGCGTCCAGCGGCAGCAGATTTCCCTCGTTCTTGAGCAGGACGATGGCCTTGTGCGCCGCCTCCAGCGCCAACTGCCGGTGTGCCACGCAATTGGTGAGCCGCTCGGCCTCGTCCGCGTCCACGTACACGTCCTCGAACAGGCCGAGGGCGAATTTGGCCGCCAGGACACGTGCCACTGCCGTGTCGAGCGCCGCTTCTGCGACGCGCTGCTGGCGTACCTCCTGCACCAGTTCCGCAAAACACATCCCCAATTCCAGGTCTATCCCGGCGTGCAGCGCCTTGCGCGCGGCCTCGGCGTTCGTGGCGGCCACGCGATGCAGCCGCACCAGGTCGTGTACCCCCCATCCGTCCGAGATGACGATGCCGTGGAAACTCCACTCGCGGCGCAGTACGTCGCGCAGCAGCCAGCGGTTGATGTGGGCGGGGATGCCGTTGATCTCGTTGTACGAGGCCATCACGCATGCCACGCCCGCCTCCTGCACCGCTGCCTGGAAGGGGCGCAGGAACTGTTCGCGGATCACGCGCTCGGCATAGTTGCCGGGGGCGACGTTGGTGCCGCCTTCGGGCTGCCCGTGCACGGCAAAGTGTTTGGCCGTGGCGAGGACGTGTCGCCGGTCTATAGCCGGCCCGCGCCCCTGCAGGCCGTGCACCGCCGCCACGCCCAGCACGGCGGCCAGGTAGGGGTCCTCGCCGTAGGTCTCTTCGGTGCGCCCCCAGCGCGGATCGCGTGCCAGGTCGAGCACCGGCGTAAGGGCCATGTGCGTGCCGCGCACGCGCATTTCCGCCGCGGCGACGGCCAAGACCCTTTCCACCAGGTCCGGATCCCAGGTGCTCGCCAGGGCGATGGCCTGGGGGAAACTGGTGCTGCCGGGGGCCATAAAGCCGTGCAGCGCCTCGCCGATGCCCAAGGCCGGTATGCCCAGGCGTGTCTCTTCACGCAGAAAGCGCTGCAGCGCGTTCATAAACTCGGCTGCCCGGCGCGGGGAGCGGTGACGCCCGCCGCCGGCGTACGCCACGCCGTTCGCGCAATGCTGGCGGGCGACCTCGATGGCAAAGCCGCCCTGTTCATTCTCAAATCCCATCGGCACTCCCGGCCCGTGCAACTGGGCGACTTTTTCCTCCAGCGTCATGCGCGCGAGCAGATCGGCCACGCGCTCCTGGATGGCCCGGCCTGGATCACGGTAAACGGGCGTTTTACTCATCTGCGTTATCTCCTCAAGGATCCACGCTTACAGCATCCGAACCACGACGCGGCCCTCTTTCCACAATCCTTCCAGGTCATAGTAGGCACGCGCCTCCGGTGCGAACAGGTGGACAACCACACCGCCGTAATCCATCAGCACCCAGCCGCTGGCCGGCTCTCCTTCGACATGCAGGGGCCGCGTGTCGAATGCTTTTTTCGTCTCTTCGTACACCGCCTCGACAAGCGCCTGCGTCTGCCGCTCGCTGGTGGCGCTGGCGATGATGAAAAAGTCGGCCAGAATGGAGACGGTGCGGATGTCGAGCAATACCACATCTTCGCCCTTTTTGTCGGCGATGGTGTCCACGATGCGACGGGCCAGTTCTAATGTGTCCAGATATGCCTCCTGGTGGTGAAATGACCAATGACAAATGACCAACTCAGGAATCGCCGGCGTTGGTGATGATACTGCTGAGAATACAGACGATTTCACCGCCTTCCTGCTCTAGAGCAGTTTCCAAAAGTTCTTAGGGTATGCCCCTAACCCGGACAAGCCGGAACCAAAAACCACGAAGGACACGAAGGATACACAAAGGACACTAAGGATACCTTTGTGTCCTTAGTGTAGCCGTAGTGTCCTTTGTGGTAAAAATCCTTGCTCATTGTGCAGGAATTTCACGTGTAACGGAGTAATACCCTTACCGCGAACTGAAACGTTCGTTTCCGAATGTCGGGTAATTGCTCATTCAAGCTTCAAAGACACCACCTGCGACGCTGCATCCGCTCCCATCGAGACGCCATAGACGGTATCGGCGGCCTCGACGGTGAAGCGGTTGTGGGTGATGATGATGAATTGGGTTTTTTGTGCCATCTCTTTCAGCAGTGTGCGGAAGCGGCCCACGTTCGACTCGTCGAGCATGGCGTCCACCTCGTCGAGCACGCAGAAGGGGGCCGGGCTGACTTGAAGTAAGGCGAACATCAATGCCACGGCGGTCAGCGAGCGCTCCCCACCAGAGAGAAGCGCCAAGCGCTGGGCGCGCTTGCCCGGCGGCTGGGCAATGATGTCTACACCGGTGTTCATCAAGTCATCGGGTTCGGTCAAATCGAGTCGCGCATCGCCGCCGCTGAACAATATCTTGAACGTCTCAGTAAAACGCTCTCCTACCGCCTCGAAGGTTTCCCGGAAGGCCCGGTTCATGAGTTCGTCCAACTCGGTCACTACCTGGCGCAGTTGCGCGGAGGCCGCTTCCAGGTCGGCAGATTGCGTGGTGAGGAACTGGTGCCGCTCCTTGACCTCGGCGTATTCGGCAGCAGCATTGGGGTTCACCCCACTTACGCGGCGCAAGCGTGCCTTGAGGCGCTGGATTTCCTCCTCCAGGCCGTCCGGCAGTTCCTCGACAATGGGCAGTTCGGAGACGATTGGGCGTATCGGTAGAGGGGTCTGTGCCGTGACGGCTTCGGCCAGTTCCAACTGCACCAAGCCAATGTCCTCTTCAATGCGGCGCGAGAGGAATTCCAGCGCATCCCCGCAGCGGTCCACTTCTAACTGTGCATGACCAAAGCGAGCCTCCGCATCGCGCGCGCGATCACGGGCTCGTTGCTCTTGTGCCTCCAACGCTGCCTGCTCCTCACCCAGGCGGGCCAGTTCCTCTTCGGCGGGCTGGATACGTGCCTGGATCTGCTGCACCTGTGCGTTCATCTGCATGCATTGCGTGCGCAATTCCTGGATGCGGGCAGCCATAGAGCCTTGCTCGGCTTCCAGTTCCTGTATCCGCTGGCGGCGGGCGACAATCTGCGCTTGCACGCGCTCCAGGAGCGCCTGCTCCCGTTGCAGCGTAGCCCGTTGGCTGCGCAGTGATTCGGTGGCGATGGCAACCTCCATTCTGGCCTGAGCGAGTGTCTCGCGTTCGAACTGTGCGGCCTTCTCACGGGCCGCCGCAGTCTGACGCGCCAATTCTTCCACCTCGGCCTCCAGCGCCGCGACCTGAGCGAGTTCGACTTGTTGCTCGTGCTCGATTTCCCGACAGCGGCGGCGGGCCTCCTCTATCCGCGCCGGGAGTTCGCGGTGCGCGCGTTCGCCGGCAAGCAACCCTGTTGTAGCAGTCCCCACGCTGATGGCGCCGGTGGTATGCAGGACGATCCCGTCGGCGGTGACACAACGGCTGCCCGGCGGCATCGCCCGCAAAAGCGTCCACGCTGCCGTGAGATCGCTGCACAGGGCAATCCCACCTAGCATCGCTTCGACTGCCGGGCGCAGCCTCTCGTCACATGTCACGAGGCTTGTGGCGCAAAGCACCCCCGCAGGCAACGACGGAACGGGGCGCAGGCTATCGAGTGGCAAAAGGGTCACGCGCCCGGCAGTGGATTCGAGTAGGCGTTGCACCTCTGCGGCGACGGCCGCCTGTTCCACCACAATGGCCTGCAGATCGGGGCCCAGTGCCGCCTCGATCGCGCGCTCCCATTCGGGAGGCACCCGGATGAGCGCCGCCAGTGGCCCGATGACGCCCGGCAGGTTGGCCTGCAGGAGCGCCCGAACGCCGGCATCGTAGGCGGCACCGGCGGCACGCATCTTCTCGAGCGCTTCCCACTCGCCGTCCAGACGGGCTACTTCGGCGCGGGTCTCATCGAGTGCCCGGCCTAATTGCTCGAGCCGCGCGCGGCATGCGCGGATGGCCTGCTCGGCCTCGATGCGGCGCTCGGCGCCTACTTGCGCCTGTGTGTTCAGGGCGTCCCATTCCTGCTCTAACGCCGCCAGCCGTTCCTGGTGCTCGGCCAGGTCGTGCTCTAGGTGGACAATCTGGGCCTGTACCTGAGCCACGCGCTCGGCTTGTGCTGCCTGTTGGCTTTCTAGCGGCTCCAGTTCGGCCAGCATCTCTTGACACTGAGAGTCCAGCAGACGGGCGCGTTCCTCGGCCACGGCCAGTTCGCGCTGCATAGCATTCGCTTGGTCGTAGATGGCGGCACTCTCGCGGTGCCAGTCGCGCAGCCGGGCGCGCAGATCGCTCTCGCGCTGGCGCAATTGCCCCAGCCGCTGGTTCAGTTCAGTGGCCTCCCTCTGCAGAGTTTCCAGGTTGGCCTTGAGCGCCGCAGCCACATCAAGAGCGTGGGTTAGCAAATCTTGCTGGCGCCCCCATTGGTAGCCGTACCAGGTACGTTGCAGGCGCTCCAGGTGCGCGGTCAGCCGGCGGTATTCTTCGAGCCGTTCCACCTCCTGTTCGAGCCGCCGCAGGCGCGGGCTGATCTCGCCGATGATGTCATAGACGCGCTCCAGGTTGCGTTGAGTCTCCTCCAGCCGCTTGAGCGCCTCCTCGCGCCGCGCGCGGTAGAGACTGATGCCGGCAGCCTCCTCGAACAGCGTGCGCCGCTCTTGTGGGCGCAAGGCAAGCGCGGCGTCTACCAGCCCTTGCCCGATGACGGTGTAGGTACGTTGGCCGAGGCCGCTTTCGGCCAGCAACTCGGTCACATCGCGCAGGCGCACGCGCGCCCCGTTGATGAGGTACTCGTTCTCGCCAGAACGGTAGGCACGGCGGGTGATGGTGACCTCGCTGAACTCGATAGGCAGCCAGCCATCGGCATTATCCAGGGTCAACGAGACCTCGGCCATTCCGGCGCGGGGGCGGCGGCGTCCGCCGGCAAAGATCATGTCGGCGGTAGATTTGCCTCGCAGAGCGTGCATGCTCTGCTCACCGAGCACCCAGCGAATGGCATCGGCAATATTCGACTTACCGCTACCGTTCGGGCCTACGATAGCCGTGATGCCGGTGGGAAACAGAAACTCGGTCTTGGTAGCGAAGGACTTGTAACCCTGGAGGATGAGATGCTTGAGACGCATATCGGTGATGGAGTATACCGCGCTTGGGGGAAGATGGCAAATGCGAATGGACAAACGAATGGCGAATTTGCGAATTGGACGTATAATTGGGGGCATGGCGGGGATTTCGCGGCGGCGATTTCTCAGGTTGATGTTAAGCAGCGTGGCAGCGGCCGGGCTTTCGGCTTGCGGGGGAACAGGCTATGCCACGCAGGTTGAGCCGCGCTGGACACGGTTGGAACGCGTGAACGTGCGGCTTCCTGGCCTCCCGCTCCACCTGGACGGCTTTACCATCGTACAACTCTCGGATCTGCACCGCGGCCCGGAGGTCCTCGCAGAAGACGTCTCGCGGGCGGTGAGACTCGCGCTGCGGCAGGAGAGGGCTGATTTGATCGTGCTGACCGGAGATTACGTATCGCGCTCCGCCGGCTATGCTTCCTCGTGCGCGGAGGCGCTTGCGCCGCTCGCCGCCGGCACGGTGCTGGCCTGTCTGGGCAACCATGACCACTGGACTGATGCAGATGTGGTCGCCGCCGCGCTTGCCGACGTCGGGATTGACGTGCTGCGCAACGTGGCGCGACAAGTGGCGGATGGGCTGTGGGTAGCAGCGGTGGACGACGTGTGGGAACGGCGCGCCGACCTGGATCGGGCATTGGAGAAAGTGCCGGGCGGTGCAACGACCGTGCTTCTGGCTCACGAACCAGATTACGCAGACACGGTAGCGGCCGATGGGCGGATAAGCCTGCAACTCTCCGGGCATTCTCACGGCGGACAGGTGCGGGTGCCTCTTCGTGGCCCGCTGGTCCTGCCCTACCTGGCCCGCAAGTATCACGCTGGGCTGTACACGATAGGCGACATGAGGCTCTACGTCAACCGGGGGGTGGGGTTGCTCGCTCCCGCCATTCGTTTGAATTGTCGCCCTGAGGTGACTCTCGTAACGCTACGGGGGTAGAACGGAGTTGAACGGAGGAGACCTGCCTTGAGCGAACTGCGTTGTCCTGCCTGTGGGGGCAAACTGACAGATGGTATCGTGATCGGCGGCACAATGTGGAGCGACAGCCGAACACGCTTCGTGCCGGCCCGCTTCCTCGACGACCGCTCGCTGTTCGGGCGCTACCGCCGGGAGATCGCCACGGCCGCGCGGGCCTGTATGCATTGCGGCGCAATTACCTTGTTCGTCAACCCCGGCTCACTGGCAGCGATGATGAAAGAGTAAGCAACATCGCCTTTCAAGAGGGACACCCAAGTGCCTCCCAGGCCGCCTGGGCCGCCGCCTGTTCGGCGGCCTGCTTGCTGCGCCCTGTCCCCCGGCCTACCGTCTTTCGACCTAGCCGCACCTCCGCGACGAAGGTCTTGGCATGATCAGGCCCCTCTTCGGCAACGATGCGATAGTGCGGCGTAACTCCCCGCTCCGCCTGGCTCCACTCCTGTAGGCGGCTCTTGGCATCCCTATCCGCCTCAGCTGCCAGGATCGCCTCCGCCACTGGCGCGATCAGGGGCTCGATAAACGCCTCAACGGCAGGCAGCCCTCCATCGAGATAGAGCGCCCCCACGACCGCCTCGAAGCCGTCACACAGGTTGGCATCGCGACTCCGCCCACCGGCCTCGTCCTCTCCGCGCCCAATGCGCAGCGCCTCCCCGATCCTGACCTGCCGAGCCAACTGCGCCAGTGACTCGGTGCGTACCAGTGCTGCACGGAGACGTGTCATGCGCCCTTCGCTGAAATCGGGGTAGTGCCGATAGACCCACGCTCCGGTAACAAAGTCCAGCACCGCGTCGCCCAGAAACTCGAGGCGCTGGTTATCGCCGATCTCATCCTCGGGATGCTCATTGAGATAAGATGGGTGAGTGAGCGCGCGCACCAGAAGGTGCAGGTCGTTGAACCGATACCCCAGCCTCTGTTCCAGGGATTCTAACGTGTCCAGCTGATCGGCAACCGTCATCATTGATCCGTTTATCCCGTGTTCGCTTGCAACCAGGCGTACATCAACACGCCGCCCGCCACGGCGACGTTGAGAGACTCGGCCTTGCCCACAATCGGCAACCGCGCCCAAGACGTGACGTAGGGGCGCACATCCTCCGAAAGCCCCCGCGCTTCATTGCCCAGGATCAGCGCTACCCCGCCATCCCACAGGCCACGCCCCCACGCCTCTCCTCGGTGCGCGTCCGCTCCCACCGGGCGCAGCCCCTGGCGATGCAGCCAGGCGAAAAGGCCCGCCACGTCGCCTGTGCGCACCAACGGTACATTGAACAGCGATCCCATGCTGCCACGCACCGTCTTGGGGTCGAACGGATCCACACACGGCTCAATGAGCACAACGGCGGCTGCACCGACGGCGTCGGCCGTGCGGATGAGCGTCCCCAGATTGCCGGGGTCCTGCAACCGGTCGAGCACGACGATCAACTCGCGCCCACGCAGATGGAGCATCGCCAACAGCGTCTCGAACAGGGCGAAGGTGGCAACAATGCCCTGGGGCGTATCGCGCTGCGAGAGTGTCGCCATCACGTGCTCCGAGACCGACAGCAAGTCGGCTCCGCTCTGCCGAAAGCGTTCCAGCAGCGCTGCTGCCCCGGCGCCCGTGAACAGGCGTTCACAGTAAAAGACCTCCAGGGGACGAGCACCGGCATCGAGCGCCATGTGCAAGAGTTGCAGCCCTTCGACCAGGAAACGGCTCTGCTGCTCGCGATGTTTGCGCTCGCTCAACTTGCGCGCTGCGACGACGCGTGGGTTACGGGTGCTGGTAATGACGGTTTGCTGATGGCTTGCCACGGGGTTTCTTCTAGTTGGCTGGCAGCCAGGTTATTCGCCGGCGTTCTCCAGTGCTTCTGCTACCTGCTGGATGATGTGCTGTGCTTGGCGCAGGGCTTTGTCCGCATCGTCGGCGTCGAACGCTTCCGCCGGAATGCCGCCGGGTAGCCCGTTCGGATAGCGGGTCGGAATATAATGACGGTCGAGTCCCCCTCCCATGCCGATGAGCGCGGCGAAGCGGGGATCATGCCCTGCAGCCTGGCGCACCAGATCGGCCACCGAGTGTCCCCACACGCGCTCTTCGCCCTGGGCGTACAGGTAGCCCTTCAACGCCTTTTCGGCAGCCTGCTGCGCCAGAAAGCAAGTCAGGTGGTATCGCCCTCCTGCCTGGTTGTAGCAAGCGTCATCAATATCTTGCCGTGCCTGCTGCAACCAGCGCATCCCCTCTTCTCTCGGATCAGGTCTCATACAGGACCCTTCCTTCTTTCAAGGCTTGCCGTAGGAATGGTCGCTCACGGAGCATTTCAAATTCGTGCGGGGTATAGGCCAGCAGGTCAAGACCGACACGGGGTTGAATACGCTCGTACAACCACCCCAGTCGCTTGATGAAAGGTAATTCGGAATCCAACACCACGATAATATCCAGATCGCTCCACGCGCCGATTTTTCCCCGTCCGACTGAGCCGAACAAAACGATCCGCTGTGCTTTCATCTCGCGCAGCACTCGCACGATGCGCTCCAGTTCATGCTCGAGCAACGCCAGCCGCTCGGCCGATCGCTCTTGCTGTGATCGCGCCCTCACTTCAGCAGTTCGCTGTCGCCGTTCTTGTACACCGATTAGAGGCATCATGTACTCCCGATGCGTCTCCAAATGCATCTCAGTTGCGCTTACATTATACCGCTTTGCTCGGCGCCAAGCAATTGCCCTCGGTCAGCCTCCTGGCCTCTCCCCGCGCAACTCGCGGCTCAAGCGCAGCCGGAAGCGCGCCAGGTCACGGAACGCGCGCAGGATCACACGGATGTTGGCGCCGGTGGGACGGCCCGCCGTGCGCGGCAGGTGGGTCACCGGCGCTTCGGCGATGCGATAGCCGCGCACCTTGGCGCCGGCGAGCAGTTCCGTGTCAATCATCGCGCCGTTCGAGACCAGGGTCACGCGGTCGAGAATCTCGCGCCGGAACACTTTGAAACCGCAGTCAATGTCGCGGCATAGGTAGCCGAATAACAGCCGCACCACCAGATTCCAGCCAAAGGCGTTGAGTTTGCGGATGAAACTGTCCTGCCGGTTGGCGCGATAGCCGGAGACAATGTCGGCCTCGTCGAGATGCTCCAGCAACCGCGTGATCTCGGCAAACTCGAACTGATTGTCCGCCGGGACAAAAGCGATCAAGTCGTAGAGCGCGGCAGCGAATCCGGCCTTCAGCGCACCGCCGTAACCCCGGTTGGGATAGTGCTCCACCAACCGAAAATGGGGGATACGCTGCGCCAGTTCGCGCCCGATCTCGCCGGTGCGGTCACGGCTACCGTCGTTGACCAGGATGATCTCGTAATCCATCCCCAATTGCCGGGCCACCGCCGAGACTCTCTCTACAGCGTTGGCGACGTTGGCCTCTTCATTATAGGCAGGCATCACAATCGAAAGACCGGACATCTCTAGCCCTCCTCCCTTAGCCTATTTTCCGCACTTTGAAAACTGAATATAGAGAGCCAGCAGGCGGAATCGGCGCTTTTGTGAGAGAATAGGGAAGCA